>WNFD01006497.1_pt1 | contig 11694 bp, 15 predicted proteins | sample 5400491 | NCBI WGS metagenome assembly WNFD01 (sample SAMN13153343, study PRJNA577476) | soil metagenome | isolation source: 120 cm saprolite under Douglas fir tree site 2 hole 2 replicate 2 | place: USA:California | collected 2015-04-18 | reverse complement strand
TTCGCTTTTTCACGCCAGGACCGGCACGAAAAAGCGAAATCTAAACGGACAAAGAAGCAGAGCCCCTGGTGGAACCTCGCGCTGGTTGCGAATCAGGCGAAAGGAAACCAGATTGGCTCGATCACCGACCTGAAAACCTCTTGTTACGCAGCCGGTTTTCGAGGAGAGGCCTACCAGCTCGTGGATGAACTGCAGCATGCCTTGGACAGCCTGAAGTGGGGCACCGAGGTGAACCAACAGCTCATCGCCGAGATCCGCCAGAAGGTGCCACTCGCGCCCTGGCTGCAGTTGAAGGACAGGGAGCGGGTCAGCGATATGCCGGTGCATGTTGAAGTCCTACCCACCGACAAGATCGGGTACCTCTACAACCTCGCGAGGAAGGAGGTCGAAGACTTCTTTTCCGCGAAATTGCCGATTGCCGACTTCCACGGGCTGATTACCAACGAGCATTTCACAAGGGAAATGTCCCAGGAATGCCGGTTGGTCAACCGCATCTACGCGGAGGAGGTCGGAAAACTCATCAAGGAAAAACAGGCTTTGGATGAAGCCTTGGCGAAAGCCGAGGCTGAATATCAGGCCAACCGGAATGACCAAGCAACCAGGAACGAAGCACGCACCCGGCGCAATGCCGCCCGGAGTGCCGTCCACGCCTACAAGGAAAGGTCCCGCGAGGAATTTCAGGCCTTGCGGTCGATCATTCGAGCGTGGGGAGACGGAAAGAAGCAGAACCGGCGCGGCTGGTGCCAGTCCCTGCACGCAGTCATCTGTGCGGGGAAGGGAAATGGCTCGCTGCTGTTCCATGCCTTTCCACAGGAAATCATCGACAAGATTGCGGAAGAGACTGGCAGCACCCCTGTGCAAGTCTTCGTTCCTGATCTCGTGGATGGTGAAATCGAGTTTGACGAGGACGGACGCGTTTTCCTCGTTGAACAATTCCCCAACGGCGACGGCAGCACCCACGAGCGCAAGATCTTCCTCCTTCAGATATCGAAGAAGGGAGAAGTTCTAGTGGATGGGAAGGTTGTCGATCGCGTGCAGCCATTCCCGATGCGATACGGGTCCGGCACGATCCGCGATGGCAAGCTGGTGTTCAAAGACATTCGCCAGCACACCACCGTAAAACGCTCAACAACAACCTTGAGCAAACCGTGTGACGGAACTTGCGGCGAGGATTCTTCGCTGAGTGGTCCGAGCACGGCCCGCGCACAGGGAGAAACTCCATCGTGAACCAAATGTTGTCCAGGGGGCCTGAGGTTCGGGCCTCCTGGGCACCCCCATATATTAAGGATGGGAAGGAGAAGCGGAAGTGAACAAGATTTGGCTTTCTTTTGCAGCAGTTGCAGCCCTCTCATGGCCGGCCTGGGGACAAAAAGTGGAAGTGCAGAAGCTGAGCCGCGGTCAGATCCTCCACGTTCAAACCGCGTTGAACCACCTGACGGTTCTCGAAATGACTGAGCTGGTTAGCACGGTTGCGGTGGGTAGTCCCGTATTCAAAGTGGAGTGGCGCGAGAACAAAGTCTTTATCCAACCGACGGAGCCAAATGTGGCGACGAATCTGTTCGTGTGGACGGCGTCCGGGCGCTTCAATTATGAACTCGACCCTGCGGGATCTGTGCCGCAAATGGACTTCGCGATTGACCAGCCAGTTGCCGATCCACCAATCGCCCCTCTTTCTGCGAATCGGCCGGGCAAGCCAAGTGATCCGTCGCCAGCGGAAGTGCTCATCGAAGCCAGGCCAGTCCGTTTGTACGGGTCGATTCGTGAAAAGAATCGAGTTGCTGTTTACCTGACGGATTTACTCGAGCGCGATGGGCAAATCTTCGTCCGCTACACGATTCGGAACCAGTCCCCAAGAGCTTATGTGCCGGGGGCCCCGCAGGTGGTTGCACTCAATGCGCCGCGGTCCCGCGAGTCGCTCTACCCTCTTTCTAACTCTCAGTTGAACCCAGACGCTGCGGCACGTTTGAAGTGCAGTGGTGAGACGCCTATCGAGGTGGCAAATGGCGAAATTCGCTCTTCGCGAATCGAGCCAGGTCAGGAAACGACAGGAATCGTTGCGATCAAGTTGCCGGCACCGCACGCGAAGCCGACCGTGCTTCGATTTGTGTTCCTTGCAGACGCTAAGGGGCCGATTAACGCCACGCTGGTGCTTTGAGATGCCCGTATCAGTTTCACCGCGCGAGATCCACGCCTGGATCGAGGAATCGTTGGGACAACGGCCGGACTTTGGTCTCAGGAAAGCCATCGTCAACATGTTTTTCGACACTCCCAACCCCTTCGACCCCAGAGCACGACGCAAACCCAAGGTCGAATTCCTAGTTGGCGCGATGCTATTTGCTGTGTCCGTGGGCTGTTTTTGCTATTTCAACTTTGCACGTTAATGGTTGTGGCTCGATGAGTTTCTTCGTCCAACTATTGGAGGCGATCGCGGTTCTCGTCCCAGATTTCCTCACACTGGGGTTGTTCACTCTTGCGTTCTTCAACCTCTACTACATCGCAAAGACGCTTCATGTCGCCGGAACCTTGGACACGGACTCAGCGCTTGGGGTCTCACTCGCCCTCGGGTATATGGTCACCATCGCGACCAACATCTTGAGTTCTGTGCAAGGTTCGGCGCGATCGAGAAGAACGACCTTGGTTCAGTCGAAGTCGAGAGTCGAGCAGGCAAGACATGAGTCATTGTCAGGGACCCTGAAGGCGCAACCTGTCAAACATGGAGGCGCGCTGATCGAGCCATGAACCCTGCGTATTCAGCGCCGCGTGAACATCCCCCTCTTGTAGAAACCTACGAGCTTGTCATCGCAGTGTTCGTACTCGCTGGCGGTTGGTTCGCCTGGTACTTGGCGCGCGAACGGTACCACATGACGGGCCGGCAAGTCGCCGAGTTGGCGTGCTATCTCGCAATTGTGTTGACCGCTCTCTACTCAACCGCATACCTGTTGTTGACGAAACGCTCGCGCCGCGAAAGGCAATGGCCTCATCCGCCCCTTGTTGTTCGTCCGAGCACAGATGCACGGGCAACCCGGCAGGCCTGGAACCAAAGTGCGGTTGTGCTCGGCTACGACGTGCACGGAAAACCGTGGCTTTGGCCCGACCGCGTTCGGGTGATGCAAGCGATTGTATTGGGCATGACCGGATCAGGAAAGACGACCCTGCTGCGCAACATCATTACGCAGGATTTGTTTCGGGTCGTCGGTCCTCCGGAGGACCAGCACCACATTCCGATGATTATTCTCGACGGCAAAGCCGACATGGAGTTTTTCCACAGTCTCCTCCCGCACATCCACCGTGCGGGTCGCCTTGGCCAATTACGCGTCCTTAACCCCAGCCGTCCGAACCTGTCGGTGCGCTACAACCCGTTTCACTGCAGCGACGAGAACTACATGCCGGTGGTCAACATGGTGTTCGGATCGTTCAACCTGCATGACGAATTCTTTGGCAAACACCAATTGAATTATCTCGCGGACATCGTTCGTGTCCTCGCCTATACGGGACTGAAATTCAACTTCTACGACGTTCTGGTCATGGCGATCGACGAACAGGTGCTGCGGGAGCAAGTGACAAAGGCCTGTCGGCGGCTGGAGCAAGACACCAGCGTAAGCACTCAACGAAAGCTCAACTTTGAAATGTCCGTGAAGAATTTGTACCAATCGTTCCAGGACCGGGAACGGGTTCCGAAGATTCAGGGATTGCTCAACGAGTGCATGACGTTTCTCGACGACGAGCTGAGCATCATCACGGGTCCGTATGAAGACCTGCTTTCACTCGACGAAGTGATCGAACAGGAACTCATCCTGTTTGTGACCTTGAACGTGAACAAGAACACAGAGCCGGTACGCGCGCTCGGAAAAATGTTGTTACAAAATTTACAGCTCGTTGTCGGCGAGAGATATGAATGCGACGAGCAGCGACGCATGACGAACCGGCCGCTCTTCAGCGTTGTGCTCGACGAATTCGCACCCTTTGGATACCGGAACTTTCCGCAGATCCTGCAGACAGCGCGAGGTACCAATACGGCGTTTCTCTTCTCAATGCAAAGCCTCCCCCAACTCATGCACGTCGGTCGTGGGTTCAAAGAGGATGTTGCCTCCGCCCCAAACACAACGATTACGCTGCGAACCCGCGACGAGGAAACGGCGCGCTATTTTCTGCAGGCCTCGGCGGAACATCAGGTCACGCGGCGCAACCTGTCCATGGAGAGATGGAAGTTCTTCGGACTCGAAAGATATGAGGAGACAGGCCGGGCGGTCGATGTCCAAGCCACAGAAACGCGCGCGCTCGACGAGCACATCAAGAACCTGCCGAAAGGTCAGATGGAAATTCTGATGACGGATGACACTCGTGGGACCCTCCACGCGCACCTGCACGTGCGTCCTCCAGCGGACGTTCGAGTGCCCCACTTCGAGCCCGCGCTCTTTCCTCGACTAAAGCAGTCGCGCGCAACATCGGTGGGGGCAAATCTGCGCTTTAAGAGTGCTGAACTCACAGGAACGCGGTACGCGAGACGCGCGCGCTGAGAGTGAAGAATATGAAACGGGTCGTCTGTTGCGGTCTTCTGACTATCGTCCTTTCCCTTGTTGCGCCAAGCGTATCGGCGCAAACCCCACAGCGGCAGAACGTGGGCCGGGACACATGGTACGAATTCCTGCTGAAGCAATTCAATCCGAGCAATTTCGACTACGGAGCCTGGCTTGAGAAGCGACGAGAAGCTTTCCTCGAAGCGACTGTGAAGGAACCGTACTTCTGGTACAGCCTGTCGGTAACAGCGGGGACGTTGCTCCTCATGGGTGCCTACGCGAAGCTGTATCTGGACCACCTCCGCAGCATGCGCGTCACCACGGAGATGATGGCCGACGTCTACAGCCACGATCTCTTGGCTCGTCAGGCGGCGGCCGAAGCCATCGAGAAATATAACCGGCACATCGAGCAGTGCAATCGCGCGATCGAGGCCTCGGAAGCAGGAGATGCGCGACCCGGCTGGGGCGACACGCAGGTCGACAGTCTGAAAGCGGAACTGCAGCGCGTCGCGGGTCAGCTCGAAGCCACGACGCAGGATCGCAACAAGCTTCAGGAAGAGCTCCGGCAGAAATCACTCATCGTTGCTGACCTATCCACACGACTCGATGCTTTGTCAAAGAAGATGAACGGGCCGCAAGAAGACGGCAGCCGTGCCGGGGAGTCCGTGTCAACCGACGCCACTGCGGGCGGCACCAGGTTTGTCGGTCACATCAACCGGCTGCAAGAAGAGTTGTACACCGAACGCCAGAAGAACAAGCGCTTGAAGGGAGCCTGACAGGAATGCTGGTCACGATCACGGGTTTTGGCAGTGTTTGGCGCCGTCGGATTGGAAAAGGTCCGAGAGATTCGAGACGGTTTGCGCGGGCAGCGTACTTCAACACTACCGGAGTTCCCGTCAATGGCAAGATCCGAACCCGCCCGAAAATCGTCGGCCATGTGCGGTTCAACGGAGTTGGAGGTTTCGACCCGAACTATCCGCTGCGCATGATGAACAGTGTCTTTGAATGTGCCGACCCATGTATTTGGCAAGGCCAAAACAAAGTTTTATTCGAGAGAATGTTGCCAACACCACAGCAGCCCGATTATTTCCTAGTGGTAGCGAGAGCTTCTGAAGTTGGTCACCTGGATGTGGGCTCGCCCGCGTGGAAGTCGGAAGGCACACTGCTGATTTCCTTCAGCGAATCTCGCGACCAGCAGGAGGTCATGTTGTTGATGCCGGCTGATGCCTGGCTACGCAGTGATCTGGGCACGTACGTCGTCCGACCATTCGTGTCTTGGCCCTGGAGTGCAAGGCTTCAGTTAACGTCCGCATTGTGATGTGAAGGATGCGCTACCCGGAAGGATCCATTCAGCTCAACCAATCGCGCGACCTACCACTCTTGCGTCAAGTCCTGCATTCGGAATTCATCACGCGCTCCCAATTATTTGCGTTCATGGAATTGCATAACTATGAGCGCAGTCGCAATTCGCTGGACTGGAGAATAAGGAGATTGGTTGAACGAGGACTCGTAATGAGGCAGACAGCCGTGGCCGGGATAGGGGATGTTGTGTATTCGCTCGCAAATGACGCCGCGGAACTGCTGCAGAGCATGGGCGAATACTGTCTCATTGGGCGTGGCCGATCTACTGGCAAAAATGGCAATCAGAGCGTTCTCCATGCGGTTGGGCTAAATGATATCCACCTCAGCTTGATGCGCTCTCACCTGCTAGTACGGTGGATAAGTGCGATGCAAATTCGTTCACAAAATGAGCTGACCGACTATGGCTTCGTCAAGGACTACGATGCGGTTGTCACGGTTCGGACCGAGAGTGGAGAATATCGATTCGCGCTGGAGTATGAACGCACGCCAAAAGCGATGAAGTACTACAGCGCAATCGCATCCTGCATTAGTGAGGAAACTCACCTGAGTCGTCTGCTTTACCTCGTCACAAATTACGACTTGCTGCGCTTTATCTCAAGATTCTTCCGGCAGAGCAAATGTGCCGTGTTCTTTGGTCTCGTCGGAGATTGGCATTCACAATTGCTGGAAACACCAGTGTCGAGTGCTTCTTCCAAGCGCCCGATTCCATTTCGAGAGGCTCTGCATGGCGCGCCCACGTATCCGGCGGCAACGCCGCTTAATTATCGTTTGCCTTTCCATTGAGCTTTCTATGAGTACGTATTGAGTGCGGATTGACCCTTTGTCTGCTCCGTAAGCGACTGCGCAACCAGCGCCAATTCACTTACTATACTAGTTTTCATCGATATTCTCGGTCGGAAACGATGTTATAGAGCTAGGCGGAGCCGATGTACCGGTCGCCAGAGCGACTGCGGCTTGTGCTACCTTCCGAGTGAGAACTAGACCCGTGAGTGTGGGATTCACGGACCCGAGTGTTACGAATAGCGATTGGTCCGCACAAAAGGCGTTGGCGACTTTATGGAGCCTACCGTTGACGTCTGTCACAGATGTTTGCGGGTCCGTTCCCATCTATGGTGTCCCTGCTTCATGGTACGTGGTGCGAAGGACAGGATAGCCTCGTGCATCGCATTGGCTAGAGCATCTTCTGCGGCAGTGGTGTTGAGTTGCACCTAAGCGCGACGCACAGCAAATTCAAAGGTTTTATAGTGACTGAGATTGACATAGATGCAGAGACGCATGGGAAAAGATCCTGACTCCCTACAACGAAAACCTCGTTTTCATTGCCTTTCTGGATAGGGGCATGCAACTCTTGAAGTAAGCCGTGCTTTCCGGAGGTGCGTCCGTCATGGCAGACAACAGGGCCATTTTAGAGTACCGCCGGACGCTGCGACTTCGCGTGGCGGAATACGAGAGGGATATGTTGACTGGCTATCGTCTGGCGCGTGAGGTGGCGGAATGCGGATTGGTACAAGCCGGATTGGGCATGGAAACTGCGCTTGCGGGATTGCAGCGTCAACTCGGACTGGTGCGCAGTCACCTGCTGGTGCTCGAAACCATCGCGGAGAACCCCCCGAAGTCGAAGGAGGGAGAGACCACTTGAGTCGAACCCGCTGTGAGTCAAGCTTATTGGGCGTGGCTTCCGGTAAAGCGGTCCGATTCTCATGCCTGGCGGCCCTCCTGAAATCGCCGAGCGAATCTCTCGAGTGAAATGCCAATTCATCCTAAAACCTTGAGATTGTCAGCCGCCCCAAAGCGATAGATTTTGTCAGCACAGTAGCCACCAAACATACCGGCACCGATCACGACGGCATCAAAGCGCCGGCTGCCGTTAGCCGTGGCCTCATCCCAAGTGTTGCAGACGAACCTGCTCAGTACGTCGATTCCCAGCGTCGTGTGTTGTACATCCGGAAGGGGAAGAATGGGTTGGCCTGAATCGATCAACGTGTTGAGAGGCATGGTCGAATCCCCAGACTGTGCGACCTCCCGCTAAGAGCAAGGGCTGTGAAAAATGCGGAGTAGCGAGACCATCCGCTACTACTGTTTGCGCGTGAATTGTTTCTCCAAGAGATCGATGGCTTGCAGCATCTCAACACGGAGTTCGCTGCCCTCGATCTTCTCCATCGTCTCCGTGCGTGCTATGGCGAAGACGGACACTCTGGTTTTTGATGTGAGCAGCATGTTCAAGCCCACGACTAGCGCTTCGGCGTCTTGTTGAAGTGTTGTAAAGGACCTTGGTCTCGCCATTCTGCACGCTTTCCCGGCAACACGCATTTGTTCCGTACCTAAATTTGAAAGGAGAACTCTGATGTTTGGAATGATGAATGTAACCCCAATCACTAATCTTCACAATGCGTCATCACAAGTTAGCGAATCCTTGGAGCAGGCCGTGGCCCGACTACTTGATGTGACTGAACATCCTGCGATCACCAAGTGGGTGCAATTTCCGAAAGCGTTGTTCCTATTCCTTACCACTCCAGGAGATCCAGAATCGGGTGCGTTTTATGTCTATGACCGCCGCTCGAAGGAGTGGTTCTGGGTTGACTTCGAAGACGAGAAATTCGGCGGATACAACACTTCCGATTTCGAGCAATTGGTCCGAGAGTGCCGGTTCCTCGACATAGTGGAGAGTCCCCAGCTGCTTAGGAGCAAGGCTCAGTGGATCATCCAAGCGGGCTCCCGACCGCGGATAGGCACTCAGTCTATCCAAGTTGCTCCCCCTTCGCTCGCCGTCTAAAACCCCCACGTTGACTCAGCCAAGAACACCCCATCCTCACTTATTTGACAGCCAGGACATCTGGGTTTAGACAGGGGCCGCAACTGTCCAATCGGGAAGTTGTCGGGAAGGAGGAGCTGTGGAGAACCCAATAAAAGCCAGCCCCAGTGTCGTCGTCGACTACCGTTCATTGTTTGTGAACCGACTGGCTTATACCTTGCAGTCGCCACGGCCCCATCCCGAGAGCGGGCGGCATTATTACTTTCGACCGAAGGCAAGTGGAACAGGCGAGGAGTTGAGTCTAACTGCGGCCACGATCCGCCGTCACCTGGAAGGCGAACTCACCATCGGGCTGTTCGCGATCAACCCAACAACGCAACGATCGAAGTGGGTCGCCATTGATGCCGATTATGCCGGAGCGATACAGGATCTGCTCAAGCTGCAGTATTTCCTCCAGGAGGACAACGTGGAGGCCGCCTTGGAGATGAGCAAGCGGGGCGGCCACCTTTGGATTTTCATGGAGAAGCCTGTCCTAGCCCGGGAGTGCCGAATCTACATCTACAACTTGGCGCTGCGCCTCGGAGTACGAATTAAAGGCGCTGGCTTGGCGGAGGGAATCGAAGTCTTCCCGAAGCACGATGAGCTGCGAATGGGAGAATTTGGGAATGCCATCCGCGGACCGCTTGGAATTCATCGCGGAGCAAACCGGCGATATTGGTTCTATGGGGCTGATTATGACCTGGAAAGACAGATCGCGTACCTGGATCGGCTTCGAAAAGTGAGCGAGGAGCAACTCCGGACGTTCACTGCGGGCAAAACCATGCCGCCTGAGTTTGATAGAAAACGCCCTTCGGCCGACCAGTCCGTTCCCTTCGTTCACTCATCCGGTCGGGAGTTTCGAATTCTCGAGCACGTAGGCAAGGTTCGGAAGGCCGGTCGGAATTATGTGACCCGGTGTCCGTCCTGTGCCGAGGCCGGCCAGGACCGAAGTGGCGACAACCTGGCGATCTCCATCGATGACCCGCGGAAGTACATCTGTTGGGCGGGTTGCACGAAAGAGATGATTCGTCGGGCGGTGGGTTGTCCGATCCCCGTTCGGCAATCCGCGTGAGGAGGTGGCACATGCCGGACAAGCAAGATTCTTTGGCGCGTCGGGGGCTCACTCTGTCAAGGCGAGTGCTACGACGCTTGAATGAGGTAGGCATTTTTGTGCAATCCCAGGTGAGTCTCGAACACCAGCATCTGGTCAAACGCTATGTGGTGCGAGGGATCGAATCAGGCGGTGCCGTCAAGGACCTCGGCCGGTACGTTACGTTCTGTGGGCCGGATGGTGAGCCATTGCCGTATCTCCATCCAATCGATGCCATCGGAGTGAACGGAGTTCATGCAGTGGTTGTTGCTCCTGTTCTTGTGCGAATCGAGTTATTTCGAGCAGCTCGAACCTGCCAATTAGTGATCACGAAGCATGAACCTGGGAAGGTCGAAAATGGCAGACGGCCTCCGCTTGAGAACAGAGTTCTCTTCCGTGGGGTGAATGGCCTCGTTGAACTGGACCTCTTACGTACAGGCAGTGACTTGGCCGGACGATCGGTCATGCCTGAGTTTTGGTCACGCGCCGGCGAGACGCTTGGAATCCCAGTGGCATTTGCCGCAGCGGTTGGGGCGGCAACCAAGGGTGTGAACTGTGTCGGATGCTCGCATGCGCATTACTTGGTCACTCCGGTCACTGTTGTCGGGGCCGCTGACGCGAGCGTCTAATCAGGCACGATCGGTGTGGAGGAAGAGATGCAAGCAGGAAATTCAGCCGATTTAGCGCCGCCACCCGGCACATCCCAGGCGCAAGGTGAAAAAGAAGAGAGAAAACCTTCCGGTGCTGAGCCGGCTGAACAACGGGACCTGTTTACTCGCGCTCAGCGGCGCAAGCTCCCCGACGAAAGGAAGTCCATCACGCACAAGTTCGCGATTGGCGGGCACGAGGGGTACATCATTGTTGGGATGTACGAAGAGGGAGCACCGGGCGAACTCTTCATCAAGATGGCGAAAGAGGGCTCGACACTGTCGGGCTTCATGGATGGCCTCGCGCTGTCGATCTCCATCGGCCTTCAATACGGCGTGCCGCTGAAAGCGCTCGTGGACAAACTGACGAATACGCGCTTTGAGCCTTCCGGATTCACGGAAAATCCGGCGATTCGTTACTCGAGTTCGGTGCTGGATTACATTGCGCGCTGGCTCGGCGGCAAATTCCTCTCAGCGGAATATCTGAAACCGACGAGTGTCCTGAACGAGGAGGAAGTGGTGACACAGGTGGGCAAGCCGACCTCTGCAGCCGGAGACGCGCCGTCGTGTTCAACTTGCGGCATGCTCATGGTGCCAAACGGCAGTTGCTACAAGTGTGTCAACTGCGGTAGTACAAGCGGATGTTCGTAAGCTTGACGATGGATTCGGAACTCGATGCATGCATTCCAGTGGGCTGACTCAAGTGGAGTCCGTCCGTAGTTCGCCAGGAGATGCTGCGATATCGCACCCTTCAGTACGCTTCCAATTCAATTACGGTGAGCGGCCTAAGCAATGTGGAACGGCGCTCGCATCTCCAGCCGAGATCGCTGTAACTGCGTTCAGTACGGAACGAGGTCGTTAGATCTGTTACGAACGGCTACTGGATAGCGAGGGTGTCGCTGAAGTTCTGTGCGCCTTCGATGGAAGCGATGTAGGGGAAAGGGGAGGAACTGTACATAAGGACTCACATGCGAGTGTCAGTGTTCGGAAGAAGAAGGAGTACCTGTCATGACCGAAGATCAGAAACGGAAGGTAGAAGTACTCAAGTTCATGGATTTGCTGCAAGCTGGCGGCATCGCGAAGGTGTCGGTTAGCTATCACGGCGAAGGCGATGAAGGGACTGCGGAAGCTCCCGAGTTGCAAGATGCAGCCGGGAATCCCGTTGGCGAATCGACTCTGCCGTCTGACCTTGATTGCAGGAAACTCGGCGAAATCCTGGAAAGATTTGCACCCGAGGGCTATCAAGACGGCGACGGTGGCCACGGAACGATCACGTTCAACGTCGAG
>WNFD01006937.1_pt1 | contig 11695 bp, 4 predicted proteins | sample 5400491 | NCBI WGS metagenome assembly WNFD01 (sample SAMN13153343, study PRJNA577476) | soil metagenome | isolation source: 120 cm saprolite under Douglas fir tree site 2 hole 2 replicate 2 | place: USA:California | collected 2015-04-18 | reverse complement strand
CTCTTCCATCAATTGCGCTCCCGGAGAAAATGCTTCCCTCACCGAGGTCCTTCTGCGCAGGAGGCCCGACCTAGTCGATATCGACCTCGATTGCGACAACACGAACACGGCGTTCCCCTACATCGATATCGCCAACGAGATCATGGAGGATTTCATCGTTCCTCCGATCGTGACCGTTAACATCTCGTTTCTGCCAAAGTTCGTTTTCGGACCAATCGACGCCGGCCTCCTGGCAGCCATCGTTGCCCAGCTCAACGCCGCGCACCAATCCAACGTCGCTTCTTTGCTCACGGCCAATGCCAACGTGTCGGACGTCTATTCGATGGAGCGTCTGCAGGCTGACAACACCTGCGTTACAGAAGACCACTGGGTCATCCGCGATGAGTTCACCGTGCTCAAAGCTACCAACCAGGGAGCCGCCATCGCCGTTCAGCTCCTTCACCAGACACTGCTCTCCTCGGACGAGATCAACGCCAATCCCGAGTACGTCAATATCCCCGCCTACGATGTTTTGAAGGCGGACGTCCGCCCGTTCAGCCTGCCTTTCGATCTGTTCGAAACCGAAGGCGAGATTTACCTGAGCAAGCTGGGGACGGCAAAACCGGATTTGATTGACGCTTTCCGGCAGGAGCACGAACCAGCCGTGCCTCCCTCAGCCGCCACCCAATCCGATCTCGACATGGCATTCGCCTACCTAAACGCAAACAACGGTGAGCGAAAGTTGATCTTCGAGGCCGATCTTCCCAATCAAGGTCTTTATTGGGGAGTTCTCTCCGGGGGAACCTCCGCGGAGCTCGATCTGTTCATGAATGTCACCGGACTGGGCTACAGCCAGGTGCTCGAACTTCTCACGCTGAAGTCCATCAATCCGGCCCAGGACAGCGTCATCGTGAACGATGATCTTTCCTGCGATACCAACAAGAAACACATCAACAACTTAACGCCCGCGAAATTCGACATCATTCATCGCTTCTTGAGACTGTGGAAGAAAACTACGCTAACGCTCGAAGAAGTGGATGCCGTCGTCCAGGCCCCGGCGCTTGGCAACGGCAACATCACGGCAGACTTGGCGTGGAAGCTGCAATACTTGCTCCAAATCAAGAAACTGTGGTCCCTCTTCCCGCTTCAATATCTGGCGTTTTTTGGAGACATCGACACCACGGGAACCGACAGCCTGTACGACAAGCTGTTCGAGAACCGAGCCGTTACAAATCCGCTGAACCCGGATTTTGCGGTTTCCACGGTTACGACCGCGCCGCTGCCAATCAGCCCCATACACAAAGGACTTCTGATCGGCGCCCTCGGTCTCGCGCCTGCCGACCTCGACGCACTCATTGCCAAGACGGATGGTCTTCTCTCCCTGCACAACATCTCTTTCTTCTATCGAATGGCTCAGTTGTCACAGGCTCTCTCTATTTCGATCGGCGACCTGCTGATATTCCTCGACCTCATCAATATTTCCCCGTTCACAGGCCCGGTCACGACCAGTGCGTTCTATTCCAGGTGGCGCACCGTCGTCTCGAGCCAGTTTTCGGCCGACGACCTCAACTATGTATTGCGGCACCAGAACGATGCTGCCGGCTCGCTCATCGCGTCGGACGACCTCGTTGCCGCGGCACTCGCAGACTTGCAGACCAAAATCCTTCAAGTCGAAGCATCTACGGCCGTTGTGCCCGACCCATCCGGCCAACTCCTCAAGAAATGGCTCACCGATCCCCTGCTCAATTGGAATCCCTCACTGCTCGCAAAGTTGATGGACATTCTCGGCACCCAGGACGACACAGAATTCCAGCAAAAGGTCGACAACAATCAAACATTCCTGCTGAATCTTCGCATTCAGTACCACGACCCGGTGCTCACGGCCGATCTGCCTGCGCTGCCTGTGACGATTCCGGATTCGCTTTCATCGCAAATCTCTTTCGATCAGGCAAACCGCAAGCTCCAACTCATCGGCATTATGAGTGCCGCAGATCAGGCTCTCCTGAACGGCCTTTCGGCTAACGGCCCATATCTCACCGCAGTGTCCCAACTCTTTCAGGCCTCGCAACAAACCAGCAATGCGGCTTCGAATGTGTTCTTCGCTACCGTTGGCGACATCAACACGAAACTTCGTGCCCTGGTGTCCCCGCCGCCTGCGATCCCATTGCGTTATCAATTGTTTTTGTCGGCGATCTCGCCTGCCTACAACACAATCCTGCAGCAGAACGCCGTTCAGAATGAAATCTGCGGATGGTTCAAGATCAACAAGGACATCGCTTCCCGGATCGAGGCTTCTCAACCGGGGATCTTCACCGACCTCACCGATCCAGCATTCATCGGCAAAACACTACCGCTCACTGCCGCAAACTTCCCGAACCAGTTCAAGTGGTACCAGAAGATCGCAAAGGTGTGCTTCATCGCCGGCAAATTGAAACTCACGGCCGACGACCTCGCCTGGTTCATGGCACATCCCGCCGACATCAGCAGCCTGGATTTGTGGAACCTGCCGATCGTTCCCGTGGTCGGGCCCGTTACTTCCTTCGCGTCGTTCGAAGTAATGGTGAACGTTCTCAAATTCGAGCAATACTTTCCGGCTGTCTCGCAAGTCACCGCTGCATTGACAAAAACCGTGTCCGTTTACAGCGTGCTGCAGGATGTGATCGACGGACTCCCGCTGGCCACGATCGAAGCCGATTTGGCCAGCCTCACCGGATGGGATCAGGGACAATTGGACCAGCTGATCAACGCTCCGACAAACTACCTCAACCTCAACCTGGCAGCTCCGTCGGATCTGAAAGATATCCGTATTCTCCTGCGCCTACGTCAGTGCTTTGCGATCATGACCAGTCTCGGCGCCCTGGCCACGGATTGCGTCACGTGGGTTAAACCTTCACTGACATATGACGACGCAGTGCGAATCAAGCAGGCACTCAAGGCTCGCTATCCGGCAGACCAATGGGTTGGCGTTACGAAACCGCTGCAGAATAAGCTGCGACACGCCAAGCGCGACGCGCTCGTAGCTCACCTCCTCGCAAACCCTCCAGCGGGTCAGAACTGGCAATCGAGTGACGACCTCTACAGCTATTTCCTGATCGACGTCGAGATGATGGCCTGCCAGCCGACTTCCAGAATCGTACAGGCCACAAACAGCGTCCAGACGTTCGTCCAGCGGTGCTTCTTAAACCTGGAGGACGGAATCACTGTAGACCTTGACCTGGATCCCGACTGGTCGCAGTGGCAGTGGATGAAGTATTTCCGCCTGTGGCAGGCGAACCGCAAGGTGTTCCTGTATCCCGAGAATTGGATTGAGCCGGAGTTGCTTCCCGTCGAGATGAAATCTCCTTTCTTTCAGGAGCTGGAGAATGACCTTCTGCAAAATGACGTCACGCAGGAGAACGTCGAAACCGCCTTCCTCAGCTACCTGGACAAGCTCGAAGGGGTTTCACGCCTTGAAATCAAGGCCATGTGGTACGACGACTCCAAGAAAACGCTTCACGTCGTCGGCCGCACCTACGGAGGAGATCCGAAGACTTATTACTACCGGACTTTCGATCAGGTTACTCGTCTCTGGACACCCTGGACCAAGATCGACCAGGACATCGCCAGTGATCACATCGTTCTGACCGTGTTCAACCATCGCATCTACTTGTTCTGGGCGGTGTTCAATGAAAAGACCTTAGATGTAACTTCTGTGGCAGTTCCCCCACTTCCGGGGACTACCAGCAGCACAATGCCCATAGTCCCGCAACCGAAATACTGGCAGATTCAATTGGCATTCACGGAGTACAAGAACGGCAAATGGACTCCTAAGAAAGTGTCGAATGGGGACGCAAGCGGCATTCTCACCGTCTCGCAAACCTGGGATGCTGGACAGAAAGATCCCTTGACGGGCACGATGGGCGCCTACACACCTCTGAAAACTGATTTCGTTTTTACGCCCCTTGACCTCCCGGATTTCGAGTTTATGCAAAACCTGTTTGTCGGCGGCAAACCGAAAGACCCCACCACTTTTCTGAGCACACTGCTGAAAGGGTTCGAAGGCGCTTTGACCGGAAACGGAGACCTTCAGATCAACTGCTATCTCTATTACAGCCCGACCTCGTACGGCTACGAGGGAACCTTCGATCTCGACCCCTGCAAGGGATACCCGGTAGTCACAACCAACTCCGACATGCTTGTCACAACCCTGTTTGATCGCAGCAAGCTCGTCAATATGCTCGATACCGAGCAGCAGAGTTCCACGAACGATTCCCTCGCCGTCCACACCGTTCCTTTCCTGACCAACACGCCAGGCACTTTTGCCAACCTTGTTTCTCTGCAGATGAGCTTCCTCGATCGGTTGCTCAACATCATCTATCACATCATCTACGGTTTGTATTTTACGCCGGGACAGTTGAAAGAGATCCAGGGCCGGATCCCTGTCACCGTCGGAACGTTCATGCCTTATTTCTACCAGGACCAGTCGCGCACGTATTTCGCTCAACCTGAAATCAGTGATGGCGGAGACTTTGAATTCACCTACCAGGACCTTGAAGATCTCTTCCTTGCGCTGCTCGAGGGCAATACCAACAAAGTCCACGAAATCCTGGCGACGTTCCCGCGAGGCAAGGCCCTCTTCCTCCTCGTCCACTTCTACAACTTCTACCACCCGCTGGTCTGTTCTTTCATGAGGATCCTGTTTGACCAGGGGATCGACGCGTTGATGTCGCGCCCCACTCAACTCCAGGGAGACGTGATCTTCGATTCGAATCCGAACAAATTCGACTTTGGACAGGTGTATCAGCCTACGGGACTGGTCTACCCCGGAACTCCCATCACTTACACCGGCCCAAGCGGACCGGTAACCGATGCACATCCCGGCTATCCGAAGGGCGACGTGGATTTCGATCCGAAAGGCGGCTACAGTTGCTACAACTGGGAGCTCTTCTTCCATGCTCCGTTAATGATCGCCGAGCGTCTCAGCCAGAACCTTCAATTCGAAAAGGCTGATCACTGGTTCAAGTACATTTTCAATCCCACCGACGGTTCAAACTATCCGTCACCCGACAAATACTGGGTCACCAAGCCGTTCTTCATCAATGTCAACGACAAGTACACGGCGCAGAACATCAACAACATCATGCTGGGGATTAACAGCAACAGTTCACCCCTGGTCAAAGACGTCACCGCCTGGCGCAACAACCCGTTTCAACCTCATTTCATCGCGCAGTATCGGACCGTTGCCTATCAAAAGACAGTCGTAATGAAGTACCTCGATCACTTGATTGCCTGGGCTGACAACCTGTTTCAACAGGACACCATGGAAACGGTCATGGAAGCGGAACAGCTCTACGTGCTTGCAGACCAGATCCTCGGCCCCAAGCCGCTGATCATACCGCCTGCCTTTGAAACGCCTGTGGACAACTTCGGCCAGTTGGAACAAAAACTCGACGCTTTCTCGAATGCGCTTGTGGACATCGAGAATCTTCTGCCCCTCCAGCAGGTCTCGGGCTTTGTCTCGGGTGGATCGCAGGGTCTCCCTCAACTCGAGACCCTGTATTTCTGCATTCCGCCCAATGACAAGTTGATGGGATATTGGGACACCGTCGCCAAGCGGCTCTACAACATTCGGCACTGCCTGAATCTTCGGGGTCAGTTCGCGCCGCTGGCGCTGTTCGCTCCACCGATCGATCCCGGACTTCTCGTGCGGGCCGCAGCAGCCGGTCTTGACATCGGAAGCATCCTGACCGACATGAACAGTCCCCTGCCGAACTACAGGTTCAGCGTGATGGTTCAAAAGACCATCGAAATGTGCAATGAAGTCAAATCGCTCGGTTCGGCGCTTCTGCAGGCCATGGAGAAAAAGGATGCGGAGGACATGGCTCTGTTGCGTTCGAAAAACGGCATCGCCGTTCTCAAGGCCATGCTCCTCGTCAAACAGCAACAAGTCGAGGAAGCAACCCACAGCCTTGAAGCCCTCCAGCAGCAGCAAGCCCTCGTACAAACCAAGATCGACTACTATCAGGGCCTGATCAACAACGGCCTGAACAGCTGGGAGACCACATCGCTCAGTTTGACCCAGACCGCCATCACCGGAGAGACTGCAGCGGTCCAGATCGAATACCTCGGCAATGTTCTCGGCCTCATTCCGGACTTCGACATAGGAGCGGAAGGCTTCGGAGGGAGCCCCGTTGCCACCGTGAAATTCGGAGGGACCCAACTCGGGGGCGCCACACGTGCCATCGCCGCAGCCATTCGAGGAACAGCCGGCGTCGCTCACTCGCAAGCCGGCGTGGCTTCGACACAAGCTACCTATCAAAGGCGTCTGCAGGAATGGCAATTCCAACTGAGTACCGCAAACGCCGAACTGCAGCAAGTCTCAAAACAAATCCTGGCATCCACCGTCCGTCAGGCTATCGCAACGCAAGAGGTTGCAAACCAGCAACTCCAGATCGAGAACGCCAAAGCCGAAGACGAATTCATGCACAGCAAGTTCACAAATACAGACTTGTATGCCTACATGATCGGGCAGCTTTCAACGACCTATTTTCAGAGCTACCAGCTCGCCTATGCCATGGCGAAACAGACCGAACAGACGTTTCGCTACGAGTTGGGCCTCGCCGACTCGAGCTACATCAATTTCGGGTATTGGAACAGTCTCAAGAAGGGCCTGCTGGCCGGAGAACAGCTCATCTACGACGTGCGCAACATGGAGAAGGCCTACCGCGACCAGAACAATCGCGAGTACGAGTTGACCAAGCATGTCTGCCTGTCCCAACTTGACGCCTCGGCTCTTCAGCTCTTGAAGACGAACCGCGAGTGTTGGATCAACCTTCCGGAAGAACTCTTCGACATGGACTATCCCGGACACTACAAGCGTCGGGTCAAGACCATCGGCCTGACGATTCCCTGCGTGGCCGGGCCATACACGACCGTCAGCTGCACGCTCACCATGACCAAGAATTCGGTGCGCGCAGACAACACCAGCGGCGGTACATATCCCAGAAAAATCACCGGCGGTGTCCCTGCTGATGATCCCCGTTTTCGAGACTCTGTTGGCCCAATCCAGTCCATCGCCACCAGCACTGCGCAAAACGACGACGGACTCTTTGAACTCAGCTTCCGCGATGAACGGTATCTGCCCTTTGAAGGCGCCGGAGCAATCAGCCAATGGCACCTGCAATTGCCTCCCGGAGTCACACCCTTCGACTACAGCACGATCACCGACGTCATCCTGCACTTGAAATACACATCTCGAGACGGTGGGGAGCAGCTTCGCTCCGATGCCACAACCAGCCTTCAGGCAAAGATCAACTCGATCTTGGTGTCCCTCAAGGACACCGGCCTGATGCGGCTTTTCAGCGCGAAGCACGAATTTCCCACGGAATGGTTCGCGTTCCTGAACGCCGTGGCCGGCACGGACCAGGTACTCACGCTGAACTTAACCCGCGACAGGTTCCCGTACTTCGCCTCTGTCGCACCGACGCTGAAGATCAGGCAACTGGAACTGGTTGCGGATACGACCCTGGCGTCGATCAATACGATCCATGCCACACCGGCGCCGTTAACTCCTCCGACGTTGAACTTCACCAAGGACAATTACTACGGGCCGATGCTCCGGCTGATTCTGGACTACGCTCCAAGCAAAAAAGACAGCGGCACGTGGACCATCACCAACCCGAAAGCCAACCCGGCTTTGACGAGCGCGCAGATCAATGACTTGATCGTCATCGCCCACTATGAGTTGTCTCTGGTCTGACAAATCGTGTGCCGCGAGCACCTGTCGCGCAACTGCATGGATAGCTCATGATCTTCCAGTTTGCCGGAGACATCAGCCATCTTCATGAGTGCCGCGGAGAGGTGGCAGAGTGGGTGAATGCGGAGGTTTTCCAAACCGCCGCCGAGCAAAACGGTTCTCACGGATGAAATCTCGGTTCGACAAGCCCCTGCACCAAGGACGATCACCGCGCGGCCACCCTGGGCGTTGAGGAGAAACAACTGCGAGTTCAGTTTGCGTTCTTTTTGCGTTGTAGGATCGGAAATGATGGGCAGTCATGGGTTATGAAGGGGAGCTAAACTCTTGAGTTTTCAGCCATCTCGTTTGTTTGACGTGTCCAACCGCAGTTTATGAGTCCGCTGCTCTAACCAGCTGAGCTACGAGCCCCTTACAAGGCAAACAAAACAACAGACTTATTTGAAACACTCTCGAAACCCGCGGCGTAGACGATGAAATCAGCGTCCGCTGCTCCACGACTATGCCGTTCGAGTTTCGCAATCGAATTATGCAGTACTTACGCACTTTCTGCCTATTCTCATTTAATGACGCCATTTTTTTGCGTCCATTAGGAGTCCAAAACCTCATGGTTCTGTCCTTGAGGACTGCGACGAGCAACTGAGTGGTCGGGCCTCTATCCGGCTCTTCAGGCTCTTTGGTTCAGGAGCTCGCCGGCGTGGCGAGACTGTTTTTCTTTATACAGAGCTTGGTCTGCTCTTGCGAGAAGCTGTTCGGGTGTTTCATTGGGATTGTATTGCGCCCATCCTCGAGAACTCGTGACCGGAACCTTCTTTCCGCACCAATCAATTCCGAACGGGGTTAAACGAGACATCACCAGCGTTACATACTCCGGAGGACATTCAGGCAGCACCAGCAGGAATTCATCGCCACCCATTCGCACTGCAAAATCCGAACCGCGAATCGTCTTGTTCAGGTTCCTAGAAAATTCCTCAAGGACCAAATCCCCGGCAGCGTGTCCGAAGCGATCATTTAGCTCTTTGAAATTATCCAAGTCTACGAGTATCGCTATCAGTGGCAGGCGATTTCTTTCTACCCGCTGAATCTCCGCTTTCAAACGGTCTTCGCAGTAGCGTCGGTTGTAAAGCCCAGTCAGAGGGTCGAGAATTGCCAATTCGTAGAACGTTTTGGCACGCACTTTTTGCTCGGTGGCGATCTCGATCTGTCCGGCCAGATGATTTCGAAGTTGTCTGAGGAGGTGCTGCTGGTAGAGAGTGTACACGTTGAAGATCAGCACCAATCCGAGCAAGCCACGAACCGCGATGGAAAGCTGAACGTTATAGGATGGATCATCGTCTGGTAGCAGCTTGGGCAGCGAAAGTACGACAATCGCTCCCGTCAGCAGCATGATCACCAAAACAGCGTTCCACCAGTACCACGAATCTTTGCGATCCAGACGGCGAAGACTTTTCTTGATTTCAAGCGTCTGACCATCGTTCTCTGGCGTACCGGAAGGCGATCCCATCGAATGGGTCAGAATGGGGCTATCTGAGTTCATCTAACCTCGCGTTTTACAGGTTAACAATCGACGCGAACAGGTCGGGAGAGACCGAGGCCTTCCGTTCGTATGTCCTATTATTTATCTATATACATATCACTGATAATAGATCAAATCCTGCAGACTCCGCTTCGATGACTACCCTCCACTTTCGCCGGTCCAGTAACGCGGCGCCGCCGACCCTGGCCGCGCTTCTGCCTGCTGGTTAACACGACAAATGAGTTCCCAGCGCTGAACTCAGTTCACTCTCTTTCTTGAGCGGGCTGCGCGAGACTATTCCCGGGACGCAACACTTGCGGAGAGCAATTCATCCGCGAATCGAACTGATGGTTCTTCACTGGATGTGCGGTGCGGCCTACTGGGCAGCGCGGCAATCAGCCTCCGCGTGTATGGGTGACGCGGTGAATCGAAGATCACATCAGAAGTGTCGCATTCAACGATCTCGCCGTCGTTCAGGATGGCGATCCGGTGACACAGCGACGCCACTGACAGAAGATCGTGAGAAATATAAAGGACGGCCATGTTCAGTTCGCGGTTGAGCTTTCTAAATAAGCTAAGAACTTCGGACTGGGTAATGGTATCCAACGCGCTTGTTGCCTCATCGGCGATCAGCAGCGCTGGCCGGTGGAGAATCGCCATTGCGATAATCACTCGTTGTCCTTGACCAACGCTAAGTTGCGAGGGACGCCGATCCAGAAAGTCATCGTCATCCGGCAGACTCACGCTCTTCAAAGCATCGCGCACAACCTCGAGAGACTCTTGTGCGGTGCCCTTCGAATGCGCATGCCAGGCTTCCCTAAGTTGCGCTCCGATCCGCAGCGCAGGGTTCAAAGCAGTCAACGGGCTTTGCAGGACGACACTGATCTCGCGACCGCGAATGGAGCGGAGATGACTCTCCGATTTCTGCAAGAGATCGTCACCCTGAAAAATTACTTCCCCTCGAATTTTCGCGCCTTTAAGATGAAGCAACCGCAGGATTGCTAACGCCAGCGTACTTTTTCCCGAACCACTTTGGCCCACCAGCCCCACAATCTCTCCGCGGCGAATCTCCAGGAAAATATCCCTGAGAATGCCGGGTTTGTTCCGGTAGTCCACTGACAGCCGCAAGGAAAGCAGGGGGCGTTCTGGGGTCACTTCTGCGCTCCGAGCTCTGCGGCCCCCAAACGCCAGGTTTCCACGTTCCAGAACGCCTGGGGATTAAGCACTGTCGGAACTGCGCCATTGATCGCTGGAGATACGGCAACAAGAACATCCTTGTTGACGAGGTAGATAAAAGGCTGCTGTTCCCACACGATTTGCTGCACGCGGTCGAACTTTTCTTTCCGTTGTTTCTCAGTCGGTGCGGTGGCCTGCTCGCGCATCAGCTTGTCGATCTCCGCTTCCCACTGTGTCGCGGGAGCCTTTTGGCCCGGATTCCATTGGTGGTTCTCGCCGGAACTCAACCAAACTGTCATCTGGCTGTTCGGATCGAGGTCGGTGTTGACCAGGCCGAGTAAGCACGCCTCGTAGTCAAACGTGCGAGTCATACGCTCAATCAAGGACGGAAAGTCCAAAGTGACAACTTTGACCTTGATCCCTACTTGCGAAAGGTCTTGTTGGATCATCGCGGCCATTTTTTCGCGCGCGACATTGCCTGAATTAGTGACAAGAGTGAACTCGACCCGGTTGCCCGAACGATCTTTCAACACGTCGCCTTCGAGGCGAAATCCCACCTTAGTCAGGAGGCGCAACGCACCCTGCGAATCGTACCTAGGATCCGGAAGAGTAGTGTTGAACCAGAAATGGTTGGAAGGGACCATAAGCAGGTTTCGCAAAACCGGCGTATACCATACGACAGAGATCTGCGCGGTTGATCGCGGCCGAAATCGCCTTTCGAAATTCCGTGGTGCGAAACCATGTCTTTTTATATTCGGGCAGTGGAGCTGCGGGCGCCTGGTTGAACCACAATTCTTCGCCGTCGAGCCCCGTACCCGCGTTCCGCGTCACGGTTGCATTCTCGCGTTGCAGGCGATCGAACTGTTCGGCATCCAAACGGTTGATGATCTGCAACTCGCCGCGGCGAAACCGCATCAGTTCAACATCCCGATTGCGCTGGATGTCCAGCCGGATGCTATCAACGTATGGTAAAGAGCGCCCCTGAGCATCGCGTTTCCAGTAGTTTGGATTCTTTCGCAACAACACCTCAGAACCCGCTTTGTAATCAGATACGTAAAAGGGTCCAAGTACCGCCATTTCCTTTTTGGGTGAACGTGCGGAAAGAATGGCAACCTGATCAAACAGGCGCTCGAGTCCGGCGATAGGTGCGGGGAACGTCACAACCGCAATATCCGGCGCGGGAGTTCGAACTTCGACGGGGCCCACCCCGGAGCGAAACGCATCTCCTGTAGGAGAATGCGTCTCCGGATCCATCAGGAGTCGCATCGTGTAGGCCACGTCCTCCGAACTAA
>WNFD01006495.1_pt1 | contig 11695 bp, 9 predicted proteins | sample 5400491 | NCBI WGS metagenome assembly WNFD01 (sample SAMN13153343, study PRJNA577476) | soil metagenome | isolation source: 120 cm saprolite under Douglas fir tree site 2 hole 2 replicate 2 | place: USA:California | collected 2015-04-18 | reverse complement strand
GAGATGGTGGGGCGCCAGGCCAAAATGCGGGAGCGGTTTACCAAGCTTGCACCGCAGCTTGCGTTCCTCGAAGCGATCCGGTCCGAATTGCCGGAGGACGGCATTTACGTCGACGAGGTGACGCAACTTGGTTTCGCGGCTCGCCTTGCCTTTCCCGTGTACAGGCCACGCACGTTTTTATCGCCCGGCTATCAGGACAATCTGGGTTGGGGCTACGCCACGGCGTTGGGGGCACAGCACGCGAGACCCGACGTCCCCGTCCTTTCGATCAACGGCGATGGTGGATTTCTCTACACAGGAAGCGAGCTCGCAACCGCCATACGTCATAGAATTCCGCTCGTAGCCGTTATTTTCGTGGACGGCGCTTTTGGCAATGTGCGCCGCATTCAGCAGGAGCAGTTCGGCAATCGGCTGATCGCCTGTGATCTTGCCAACCCAGATTTCGTCAAATACGCCGAAAGTTTCGGTGCCTTAGGTCGGCGCGCACGCGACCCGGACGAGCTGCGGTTGGCCTTGCGCGACGCATTTGCCCGCCGCGAACCCGCCCTCATAGAGGTTCCTGTTGCAGCAATGCCGAGTCCATGGGAGTTCATTCACATGGCGCGCATTCGCGGAAAAAAAGTATAGAGTGCCATCGCCATGACGGAATTGAACTCGGTCAAGTTTGCCACCACGATGGATTTAATAGCCACAACCGGTGCCCTCGCGGCTGTTTGCGCGCGGATGGCAAAGCACCCCTACGTCACCGTCGATACTGAATTCCTACGTGAGACCACCTACTATCCGTTGCTGTGCGTAGCGCAGATGGCGTCTCCCGACGAGGCTGTGGTCATCGACGCGCTCGCGAACGGGATCGATCTCACTCCATTTTTTGCGCTGATGGAGAACGAGAGCGTGATCAAAATATTTCACGCCGCGCGCCAGGACATAGAAATCGTCTGGAATATGGCCAAGACCATTCCGCACCCGATCGTCGACACCCAAGTTGCCGCTATGGTTCTCGGCTACGGCGATTCCATATCCTACGACCAGCTGGTCCAACGCATTACTGGTGACAACCTCGACAAATCACATCGCTTCACCGACTGGACACGTCGCCCGCTCAGTGATGCGCAAATTACCTACGCCTTATCCGACGTCACTCATTTGCGAGACGTGTATTTGAAGCTTGCCGCCGATCTGGAAAAGCGCGGACGCAGCAGCTGGGTTCAGGCGGAGATGGACGTGCTGACGTCGCCCGAAACCTATCGCGCCGATCCTGAACGGGCTTGGGAGCGACTCAAAAGCCGTGTCCGCAAGCCTAAGGAGCTCGGCGTACTGATCGAGGTCGCGGCATGGCGGGAGCGCGAGGCCCAGACACGCGACGTCCCGCGGGGACGTGTGATCAAGGACGAAGTGATCGGCGATATTGCAGTTCAGGCCCCGACAACGATCGAGCGCTTGGGACACCTGCGCTCCCTCCCAAAAGGTTTCGAGCGATCGCGCTGGGGCGACCAGATCGTCGATGCCGTCAAGCGTGGCCTCGAACGCGATGTAGACACGTTGCCTCGGCTCGACCGCTTCCGCCCGGCGGCAAACGGCGCCGCCACGGTCGAGCTGCTTAAAGTACTCCTGCGCATGACGGCGGAGCGGCACGGCGTCGCTGCAAAAGTCATAGCAACGATTGACGACCTCGATCGCATTGCCGCCGATGACGAGGCGGATGTGCCGGCAATGAAAGGTTGGCGGCGCGAATTGTTCGGTGAAAAGGCGTTGGCGATCAAACACGGTCGCTTGGCCCTCGCTGTCGACAGGGGCCGTGTCGTCACGGTGGAAAAAGATAAAAACTAGGTGTCGATGGACGGATCGCGCCCGATGAGCCGCGCCAGCTGACGAAGCCGGCCGGCCAGGCGATCGCTGGCGAGTTTGCCGTAAGAACCTGGAAGCTTGAGAGTGAGTTTCCCTCGTTTGACCTGCATCGGCGTTTTCGGCAACACGCCGCTTTGGCCCGCGGTGAGAATATAGGCAACCCTCATTGCGGCGCCGAGGACACGCGCGCGATCGAGCATGCGCGTGGTCGCCAGTTCGCGCAGACGCGGCGACAGCTCTTCCTCGCTCAGACCAGCGTGACGAAAATAGACTGATAACGCCAGATAGGCGCGGCCGGGATGATCGATCGAGACGAACGAACCATGCGCGATGATGTTCATGGACTGCTCGCCACGATAGTCCGGATGGGCGCGCCAGCCGATGTCGCCCAGCAAACAGGCAGCATGGCGCAGTCGCCGTTCGTCTGCGGTTTCTTCCAGCCCGGAAGACGCGATAAAGCGATCGGTCCAGGCAATCAACTCCTCACCATGGCCCGGCGAGCGCGAACGCAAAACATTGAGATCAGCCGCCGCGGAAATGAGGGGGTCGCGCGCGCGCTCACGCGAATTGAGCATGGAATATAGTAAGCCCTCGCGCACACCGAGCACAGAAATGATCACCTGCTTAGGCTTGATCGTCCGAACCAGATTTTCCATCACAAGCGCTGCGTAGGCGAGCAACGGCCGGCGAGCCGCATTGACGACTTCGATCTTTGACAGTGTTTCGGTGTCGACGTGATGGACGAGTCTGGAAAATTCCTGCGCCTCACGCGCAGAAATCCGGTAATTGTGCATGACGTGGAACGGATAGCCGGTTTGCCACATGTGCAGGCGAGCCAACGCTCGCCACGTGCCGCCGACCGCGTAGAACGTACGGTCCTCGCCGTCGTGCAACATTTCAAGATCTTCGAACGCTTCTTCGACGAATTTCTCAGCCTTCTTGAGCGATTTTCCGGTGATATCTTGAAGGGCAAGGCCGCCAAGCGGCAGCGTAACGCCGCCCCGCACGCGGGAGCCGTGCACGTCGACCAGTTCAAGCGAGCCGCCACCAAGATCGCCGACGATGCCATCGGGTTTATGGATGCCGGACACGATACCGAGTGCGGTAAGATAGGCCTCGCGTTTTCCGGAAAGGATCGTGATATGCGTGCGGCAGATGCGCTCGGCTTCGGCGATGAAGGCACGGCCATTGCGCGCATCTCGGCACGCGGCCGTGGCGATCGCCCAAATACGGCGCACATGCAGGATATCGCACAAGGCCCGGAAACGCCGCAGCGCATCGAGGGCTGTATCGATCGCATCGGCCGGCAAAAGACCGGTCGACTGAACTTGCCGCCCTAGGCCAGCCAACACCTTCTCGTTGAAGATAGGCGTCGGCGCGCGGGTGAGTCCCTCATAGATAACGAGACGAATTGAGTTCGACCCAATATCGATGACGGCGACCGGTGGGCCGTGGTCGAGGCGGCCTTTCGCCGACGAAACGATCGCCGCGGATCGTTTACGCGCCTTCGATGAGGCGGCGTATAAGGCTGCGCGGCGACGATTCCTTGAACGATTTTCCACGGCCCGACAGACTCGGATTGGTCATGAAATACTTGTGGGCGTTGAAGGGTTCCTCGCCCGGGGCGGCCTTTATGCGCGTGGAACTGCCATCCGGCAAGACCTTCCAGCTTTGCTCATTATCCTTGAAATTCGCGACCATAATTTGGCCGAGCACCTGCTCATGAACCGTCGAGTTGAGAATCGGGCACAGAACTTCAACGCGCCTGTCGAGATTACGGGGCATCATGTCGGCCGATGAAATATAAATCGCCGCTTTCGGATGCGGGAGCGCGTGGCCAGCACCAAAGCAATAAATCCGGCCGTGTTCGAGGAAGCGACCAACAATAGATTTGACGCGGATATTTTCGGACAATCCCGGCACCCCCGGACGCAAGCAACAAATGCCGCGTACCACCAAATCAATGGTGACGCCGGCAGCCGAGGCTTCGTAGAGCGCGTCGATAATTCCCGGATCGACGAGCGAATTCATTTTCATCCAGATCGACGCCGGCCGCCCGGCTTTGGCGTGAGCAATCTCCTGCGAAATATGGTCGAGAATTCGCTTGCGCAGATTGATTGGCGAGATCGCCGTGCGCTCGAGCTCCGCAGGTTCAGCGTATCCGGTGATATAGTTGAAGATGCGCGCCACATCTCGTCCGATCACCTTGTCGGCAGTAAAAAACGAGAGGTCCGTGTAAATGCGCGCCGTGACCGGATGATAGTTGCCGGTGCCAACATGAATGTAAGTCGCAAGTTCCCCTGCTTCACGACGCACCACCAATGACAGCTTGGCGTGCGTTTTTAATTCGATAAAACCGAATACGACCTGCACACCAGCGCGCTCGAGATCGCGAGCCCAGCGAATATTGGCTTCCTCATCAAAGCGCGCTTTGAGTTCGACCAGCGCGGTCACCGATTTTCCGGCTTCGGCCGCTTCGACCAATTGCTTTACGATCGGCGATTCAGCCGAGGTTCGGTAAAGCGTCTGTTTTATCGCCACCACATTTGGATCACGAGCGGCTTGCTGCAAAAACTGAACCACGACGTCAAAAGATTCATACGGGTGATGGACGATGAGGTCTTTCTGACGAATTGCCGCAAAGCAATCGCCACCGTGATCGCGGATGCGTTCCGGATAACGTGGATTGTAGGGCACGAATTCGAGATCGGGCCGATCGAGCTTGGTAAGCTGGTTCAAATCGTTGAGCGCGAGCACGCCATCGACCCTGAACACCTCGTCGTCAGCGACCGCGAGCGCGCGTTGGACGAAACTGCAAAGCTCTCCCGGCATTGTTGCACTGAGTTCAAGCCGAATCACGGAACCACGGCGGCGCTGTTTGAGCGCGGTTTCGAACAGCCGCACCAGATCTTCGGCCTCTTCTTCGATTTCAACTTCGGAGTCGCGAATTGCCCGGAAGGCACCCTGGCCCTTGACCGTGTAGCCCGGAAACAATCGGTTGATGAACAGCGCGGTCGCCTCTTCCAGAGTTATGAGGCGGATTCCGTGGTCGCTGCCGCTCGGTAATTTTATGAATCGTTCGATTTTTTGCGGCATGCGAATGAGCGCATTCATCGCCTTGCCATCTTTGACGCGCGCGAGTTGCAGCGCGATCGAAAAGCCGAGATTGGGAATGAAAGGAAACGGATGCGCAGGATCGATCGCCAGCGGCGTCAACAACGGAAAGACGTGCGTGAGAAAATGATCTTCCAGCCAATTGCGCTCTGCTTTTTTGAGATCGGCTCCTTCTGCAAGCACCACATTGGCGGCAGCAAGTGCAGGCCGCAATTCCAGCCAGCGTTTCTGTTGATCGCTGGCCAGCTGCGATACGGCTTCGCGGATGCGCGCCAGCTGCTCTGAGGGCGTAAGCCCATCCGGACTTTGCGTCAGGATTCCCTGTCGGAGCTGGCCTTTGAGACCGGCGACCCGCACCATAAAGAATTCGTCGAGGTTGTTGGCTGAAATCGAGAGAAAGCGCACGCGCTCGAGGAGCGGGTGATGTTCATTGGCAGCTTCGTCCAATACGCGCCGATTAAAATGCAGCCACGACAGCTCACGATTAATGAATCGTTCCGGGCTCGCCTTCAAAGGCACAACCGACCCAGGCGCGCCAGATTCCTGGCGCTCCAGGACCGGAGCAAGTTCCTCAACGGAGGCAATAGCTTGTGCGCGATCTGCCATGGAAAGAATGCCCGAAAGGCCAAGGCCTACCTGAAAACAATGGCCGCTGGATGACAGTTCGCGCCCGAACTGCCTGTGCCGTCAAGCCTGACACATCTGCGTTAAAGAGTGCGAAACAGCTCGATTGCGAGCGCCCGGGTCACCGGCCGATGCTGACGCATCGCCTCCTCGTCCAGCCTTTGCACCGCCATTCGCGCCGCTTCGAATGACCGCTCGATGCGATTTGCAAGGTAATTAACCAGTTCGTCGTCCACCGCAATCTGTCGGTCCGCGGCAAGCTTGACGATCAACGCGCGCAACAGCGTGTCGTCGGGCGCCGAGAGTGCGACGACCGGAATTGCGCGCAGACGTGAGACAAGATCGCGGATCGTGAATGGAAAGCTCGCAGGTGCCACACGAGACGTAATAAGCACATAGGCACGTTCCTCTCGCGCAAGATTGATGAGATGGAACAAGGCGCGCTCATCGAGACTCGTGGCCTCGAGATCCTCGATCACCAGAGCACCGGTTGCCAATGCTGCAGGCAGGTCCGTGACAGACAATAATTTCGCGGACAAAATGCGCGCACCTGTTGCTTCCGCCCAGATCGCCGCGAGATGACTCTTGCCGGAACCCTCCGAGCCAATCACAGCGACGATCCGATCCGGCCAATCGGGCCAATGATCGATCAGCGTGAATGCTGCTGCGTTCGATGGACCGCGCAGAAAATCTTCGCGTGCGAAGCTGACAGAATGGTCGAGCGCGAGCACAAGCTGACGGGGAGCCAACGAACCGGCCATGCCACTCAATCCGATCCTTCACCGGTATAGAATGTGCTTTGCAAATAACGGCGCAAGGCAAAGCGCGAAAGAACGCCGATCGTGGCGGCAAGCGGTACGGCGACCAAAAGACCGACAAAGCCGAATAGATAACCGAAAGCCAGCAGCGCGAAGATCAACCAGACCGGATGCAGCCCAACGCTCTCACCAACCAGTTTCGGCGACAGAACGTTCCCTTCAAGAAATTGGCCAACCAGAAAAATACCGAGCACCGTGAGGATCGATCCATAATTCGGCCAAAACTGTGCTACCGCTACGCCGAGCGACAGCACCAGGCCAGTCATAGAGCCAACATAGGGTATGAAAGTGATAAGGCCTGAAATCAGGCCGATCAGCAGGCCGAAATTAAGGCCACTCAACGTCAACGCTACGGCGTAAAACGAGCCGAGGATCATGCAGACCGCAGTCTGGCCCCTCACGAAGCCTGAAATTGCCGCATCAATTTCTCGCGCCAGCCCGCGCACGGTCTCGCGCTGCTGCACCGGGATCCATCCGTCGACGGTACGGATCATGCGGTGCCAATCATAAATTAGATAAAAAGCGACGACCGGGGTAACCACGACCAGGGAGAACAGCGACACCAGCGCGCGTCCACCCGACCATAAGGAGTGGATAAATGTTGTCAGCCAGCCGGCGCCTTGCGATACCAAATCGCCGATCGACTTATCGGCATTAAAACCTGCACCCAACAACTTTTGGACCCAGACCCGACTCGGATCGCTCATCAGTGCCTGCAGCTTTGTCACGTAGCCGGGAACGCTCTCAATAAACGATGACAATTGTCCTGAAAGAAGCGGCGCTATCAACAAGATCGAGTAGACCAGCGTCAGCACGACCATCGTTATGATCAGCAGCGCGGCGGCGAGGCGATTCACTCCGAGGCGCTCGAGGCGATCGGTCAGCGGTGTCAGCAAGTACGCAATCGCGAGGCCGGCGATAAACGGCAGCAGAATTTCGCTCAGCAGCCAAAGTGCGAGCACGACCACGACGAGCGCACCCAGCCAAAATATGAGCTGGCGCTGCAAGGCTGCGCCACCGTTTGTCGATGATCCGCGACGCAAACGCGGCGTGGCGCGTGGGCTCATGGCTTAGCGGCCGTGGAGTTCATGTGACGGACCCACTCACCGACATAGGCTGCGACAGACAACAGCGTTAAGACGGCAACCAGTATCATGAGTACCAGTGTGAGCATCGGCAGTTCGTAGTTGAAACCAAGTGTGCCGAGGACCACACATGCAAATACAATCTGCGCCGCTGTATTGAGCTTGGAGACCACCAATGGCTTGACCTTGAGCGGGCTACCGATGAGCCAGGACAGCATAAACGCACCGACAATCATGATATCGCGTGACACCACCAGAATGACGAGCCAGCGCGGGATATCCCCGTTGATCCCAAGGGTCAGATAGATGGAAACGATCAGCGCCTTGTCGGCAAGCGGATCGAGATAGGCCCCCAGTTCGGTGGTCATGGCGAAGCGCTTGGCCAGGAAGCCGTCGACCGCGTCGCTCACGCCGGCGGCCACGAACAGCACAAAGGCAATCCACATGGCGCCGGGCGTCGCGATCGCCCAAACCACGACCGGCACCAGCAAAATGCGCCCCAGCGTAATGAGGTTCGGAATATTCAAGGCAGACCCGGCTCACAGGCGCGGTCCGGCACGAGTGCCGAAACGCGCCAATTTCGTCGGTAGAGTATAACGGCGCCCGGACCATTGCACGACTTGCGATTCCGACGTACGACCCCGGCGCGGACGAGGATCCATCATGGCAGAAAAGCAGCGCGGTCTTACTTACGCGCAGGCCGGCGTTGATATCGATGCCGGCAACCGGATGGTGGAACTGATCAAGCCGTTAGTGCGTGCCACGGCGCGTACCGGCGCCGACGCGGAAATCGGTGGCTTCGGCGGGCTGTTCGACCTCAAAAAGGTAGGTTACCGCGACCCGGTGCTGATAGCAGCGACCGACGGGGTTGGCACGAAACTCAAAGTCGCGATCGAAACCGGCCGCCACGATACGATCGGCATCGATTTGGTGGCGATGAGTGTGAACGATCTGGTCGTGCAAGGCGCCGAGCCTTTGTTCTTCCTTGACTACTATGCCTGCGGAAAACTCGAGCCGGAGATCGGTGCTGCCGTGGTTGCGGGAATCAGCATCGGCTGCCGCGAGGCGGGCTGCGCATTGATTGGCGGCGAAACCGCGGAGATGCCCGGCGTATACCAAGGCGACGATTACGACCTCGCCGGATTCGCTGTCGGTGCAGTTGAGCGTGATGCAGTCCTGCCGCGCGCCGATATCCGGGAGGGCGACGCTATTATCGGGCTTGCGTCATCTGGTGTGCATTCCAATGGATATTCCCTGGTCCGCAAAGTGATCGAGAAGACCGGGCTCCGTTGGGCCGCACCCGCCCCATTCCTGCCCGGACAAAGCCTGGGCGAAGCAATGCTCGCGCCGACCCGCATTTATGTGAAGTCTTGTCTGGCGGCGATCCGAGACACCAATGTTATAAAAGGGCTGGCTCATATCACTGGCGGTGGATTTCCCGACAACATCCCACGCGTCCTACCAAAGGGGCTTGGCGCACGGCTCGATCTTACGCACGTGCCGGTGATGCCGGTGTTTCAATGGCTCGCGAGCGAAGGCGCGATTGCGCAAGATGAAATGCTACGCACTTTCAACTGCGGCATCGGAATGATTGTGGTCACGTCTTCCAAAGATTCTCAGGCAGTGTCACAAGCGTTCACACGAGCGGGAGAAAGAGTGGTGTCGCTTGGCAACGTGATCAAAGCGTCAAGCGATACGCGCGTCGTTTACGACGGCAAACTCAATCTCGGGTGAGATATGAGCCGAAAGCGAGTCGCCGTTCTTATTTCTGGCCGCGGCTCCAATATGGCCGCCTTGATCGAGGCAGCAAGGGATAAAAAATATCCGGCCGAGATCGCGCTGGTGCTTTCCAACCGTCCGGATGCCGGCGGACTGCTTGTTGCCCGCGCGGCCGGTGTTGCGACGGATGTCGTCGATCACGTTGCGTTCGGTAAGGATCGAGCCGCGTTTGAAGGCGCATTGCAGGCTGTGCTCGAAAAGAACCACATCGATATTGTGTGTCTTGCGGGCTTTATGAGATTGCTCACAGCGACATTCGTACGCCAATGGCAGAACCGGCTCCTGAATATCCACCCCGCCCTATTGCCCGACTTTAAAGGGCTCGACACCCATAAGCGCGCGCTCGAAGCGGGCAAGAAGATTCACGGCGCGACTGTGCATTTCGTGGTGCCAGAAATGGATTCCGGGCCAATTATCGTGCAAGGCGCGGTCGCTGTGGAGCCGGGAGACAGCGAGGAGGCGCTTGCCATGCGCGTTCTCGGTGTCGAGCACCGCATCTATCCATTGGCATTAAAATTGGTAGCGGAAGACCGCGTACAGGTCGTCGAAGGCCGTTGCCTTATCGATGGCGTTCTGGTGCCTGATTCCAGCCAATCGACTCCGGTCGGACTGACGTAAGATCGAGGGTTTTTCGCGCTGCAACACGACAAAGATTTGAATAAGCGCGGCGGATGCGGTGTTATAGGTTTTCGTAGACTTTGAAATGACGCCACCGATCGAGTGGTGCGACAACACAGCGGGGAGATTACATGAGCAGCGGGGCAACAAAACTGTACGTTGCAGGATTGGGCGGGCTTTACGAATCTTTGTACGATTTTGCTTATCCGCTGCTGCGGGTAACGGCAGGGCTGATGCTCCTGCCACACGTGTGGCCAAAATTCATGGTGTTTGGTGTGCAAGCGGTGGCCGCCAACACTCTCGCACGACGCGGCATCGAACCGGCGCTGCCACTCGCCTATCTTATCATGTTCATTGAATCGGTCGGGGCCGTCTGCATCATAATCGGTTTTCTCACGCGCCCATTCGCGCTACTGCTTCTAATCGAAATGCTGGTCATAACGTTCAAGGTGCAGTTACCGAATGGCTGGTTCTTTAGCGTTCAAGGTGGTGGTGCCGAATTCACCGTCATGTGGGCGATCCTGTTCCTGGTCATCCTGATACGTGGCGGCGGGCATTACTCGGTTGACCGCGCCATCGGCAAGGAATTCTAAACGTATTCGTCACACTGGCGTGGAGCGCGCGCGGATTTCATCTGCGCGCGTTTTTCGCACCCACACTTTGGTGTCGTGGATCGCGGCCCCGCCGTAGGGCGCGATTGAATCTGCTCCGGTCAGTGTGTTGATGCCGCAGCCGTCGGCGTAAGCCGAATTCGGCCAGATCGACTCCGCAATCAAAACACCCTGCCGTACACCGGCATACAGATGTGCGTGGAGCCGCACCTCGCCTCGTTTGTTTCCCAGCACCACGTTATCGCCGTCGCTGATATCGTTTTGCCGCGCATCGTCGGGATGAATCATCACGCTCGGCCGTTGCTCCTGCGCAAGCGATGTCGGCGTCTCATTGAAGGTCGAATTGAGAAAGCCGCGCGCCGGCGACGTCGCGAGCCGGAATGGATGCTCCTCGTCCGCCTGTTCGATCGAGGTCCAGTGATCGGGCAATCGCGGCATTTCGGCGATCGGCCCGCTGTGGTAAGGGCTGCGGAAGGGCACATTTGGCCAGTCCGGCTTGAAACGAAACTTGCCGTCCGGCCAGGGAAAACCGTCCAAATAATGCGACTGCCGGAACGGCGGCTGGCAATCGAGCCACCGATTGGCCTCAAGCTCGGCGAGCGTGCCGCGTTTGGAAATACGCAGCATCTGATCGATGAGTTCACGCGGGTCCATTGTGAAACCGCGATGCTCGACGCCCAATCGCCTGGCGAGGGCGCAGATCACCTCGTGATTATTGCGGCACTCGCCCGGTGGCTCGACCAACTTGGGGCCCAGAATCAGATACTGATGCCCACCCCCGCGATAAATGTCGTCGTGCTCGAGAAAAGTCGTCGCCGGCAGAACCACATCGGCCATCTGCGCGGTTTCAGTCATGAATTGCTCGTGCACGCAGACAAACAAGTCATCACGTGCAAAGCCGCGTTTCACCTGCGTCTGATCCGGGCACACCGAAACAGGATTGGTGTTCTGGACGATAAGCGCGCTAACAGGAGGCCCGCCACGCAATGCGTCGCGATCTCCTGTCAGGATCGCTCCGATGCGTGACTGATCGAGCATTCGTATCGCGGGATCCCGAACATCGAGGCCCTCAATCAAGGTTTTGTCCAGTTGAAAAATATCCGCGCTGATATGGAATGCGCCCCCGCCCTCATGCTGCCAGGCGCCCGTCACTGCCGGGATGCAACTTGCTGCATGCATGTTAGCGGCGCCGTTACGC
>WNFD01022226.1_pt1 | contig 11696 bp, 10 predicted proteins | sample 5400491 | NCBI WGS metagenome assembly WNFD01 (sample SAMN13153343, study PRJNA577476) | soil metagenome | isolation source: 120 cm saprolite under Douglas fir tree site 2 hole 2 replicate 2 | place: USA:California | collected 2015-04-18 | reverse complement strand
TGCCATAATCGTAAGCGTATTCTGCCTTGAACGTAAATTCCAAGAAACCACGGAGCGCCGCGGAATAAAAACGTCCGGAATTCCCGCCCACCCCACGGTCGGTTGGGAACCGCCCAAGATCCGGGCTGCCGTCGCCGATCAAACGCAGACGGATATCGTGGCCGTTCGCTCCTTCTGACTTCGGTGCGCGGAACACCGTTCGGACGAAATCGTTGTCTAGGAACGGCGATCGCACTCTCAGCTGACTTTGCTCCAGGGCCAGAATTCCGTGGTGATACCAGGGGGATTGCCGAAAAGCGGCAAAAGTTACCGGGTGCTCGCGACGGAGTGCAGCGTAGGTGTCTCTGGCTTGATCAACATAAGAAAGAAATTCGGGACGGAACAACCCTTGTGCAGTTGCCACCGGCTTGAACATCACAGCTTGGCGGATTATCTCACTGCCGTAAGTTCCCACTATCTTTACGGGCGCGATTTCGCGGGCCCTCTCACTAACGTAGAGGTCGGAAGCGCGATATACGTCGACACCTCCTTCGGTTAGGTACACGCTGCGCTCAGCGTAGTGGGGGAAGCGCGCAAGGAACTCTTCTCCGACCTCAATCACCTCGTGTGATTGCTGGCACAGGTGGGCGATGCCCCTTGCGACTCGGACGTCCTCACTTTCGCGGAACATCCCTCCGAACGTGTAACAAGGAAGCGACCGCGGTGACAACCGGCCCCACGCCATAATCACCCGAGTGTCAAGCCCTCCAGTAAGGGCTATCCCGATCCGTTCGTGTCCTGCAAAGTAGCGCGGGAGATTCCTCGACAAGACCTCGCGGAGCTCACAATAATAGGATTCCGGCTCCAAGGAGGCTTGGTCCTCCCACTCGCGCGTCTGGAAGTACGTATCCTTTTTCTCGATCGACCTGTCGCGAAAAATCCACGCTGAACCGGCCGGCAGGACGCGGATGCCGTCAAAGATCGTCCGGTCTTCTAAGACACAACTACAAGCGACGAACTCTCCGATGCCCTTAGGGTCCGCCTTCCGAAGTTCGGACCTCACCGCGAGGATGGCCTTGGCTTCTGCCGCGAAATAGAAAGCCTCGTTCGACTCGTGGTAGCAGAGCCGATGCATTCCGATCCGGTCGTTGAAGAGCATCGCCGTACCGTGCCTCCGGTCCGTCAGGAGGCCGTGAAACATTCCATTGAGGTTCCGCGGGAAAGTGGAATCTTCCTCGTAGAGATGTACAAGATATGAGGGTCCCTCCGCATCGCACGAATGTCCATGCTCCTTCAAGCGGCGCATAGTTCCTGGCTCGGGGTACTCCTCCCCCGAAAACACGAGAGAGACATCTCCTCGTTCGTTATGGAACGGCATTACGCCGGAAAAGGAATTTTTCCAAACCGTCCATCCCACATACACACCTAAGGATTCATCAATCCAGGTTCCTGTCCCGTAGAAAGATTCGTGGCGAATTGTCTCAAGCATGCGCAAAAGCTGGGGCTCGGCAAGCTCGCGCGGCATCTTTGTGATGAGACCAACGATTCCAGGCATGTATCTTTCTCTTAGGGCTCACGCACCGGCTGGATCCCGCGGCCGTACCAAGCTTTCCGGAACTCCCGCAGCTTGGCGCCTATAGATTCCGGCAGATAGTTCACAAACTTGTGGTGCAGGCCTAGGCGGAAGGCCGTCCAACCGATGCCCGTCAAGGGGACGTAGTAGCGAGGAAGATCGAGACGTTGGAACCCGTTGATTTCCTTGAAGTGGCTCAGGCTGTCCCTCTGCTTTTTGCCATAAGCGAAGTTCTCGTACACAAGATAAGAAATCCCCCTTTCAGCGCAGGATCGGACCGCTTGCGCGATCAGCGAAACCAACCATGCTGTTCCCAAGAAACGCGCCAATGAAAATGCTGCGATCGAGGAACGTTCCAGCATATTCAAGTGTTCTTTCAAGGCTCATCCCGTAGTGGGGAAAGCGTTTTCCCTGGCGGATGGGACACTCGTTGTTTATCCCCCAAATTCCCCGAACGACCGTGTCTCCGAAGACCATTTCGCGGGTCCCGACGCCCTTTTTCTCCCCTTTTCGGACCATATTTCGGGTCTTGTTGTCGACCTGCTTCGTCCACCAAACCTCGAAACTCGACACCGGGAGAACGGCAAAGTTGTCGCGCTCCATTGGGTAAGCGTATTTCGGCGAGGTCTCGGGTAGTCTCTGAAGGAATGTGAAGAGGTCGATCCGCGCTCCACAGTTCCGTAATCCGTCGAGCACCGCCTCCGGATCATCCGGAAAATTGTATTTATCTCCGTCAAAGTGGGCAATCCGGAGGAACCGTCCCTCGATTTTGACGTCCTTGCCGCAAATCTTTATCAACGTCAATCACCATTCCTTAGGCGGACTCTAAACAACGCCGTTATAACTGACGGCTTAGCAAAACTTACAGCTGTTCTTTCGTGATGGGCGCTACAGATATCTGGCCAAGATCCCGACGATTGTGTCTCAGTTGGTCAGAGTGGCATGCACGGGGTTCTGACCATGGCCCTGGGACTGTTGCTCGTGCAGCTGCGCAAAGATCGTGTCCATGATTCTAGCGGTCAGGAGAATTTCCCGGTAGGAGATGGGCTCTGGAGTGCCTTCGGTAATCGACCGGTAGAACGATTCTATCAAGAACTTCATGCCAGACTTCATGTGGAAGTCGTTTGCCAAAAATGCCCGTAGGTTCGTGCTCAGATTTCCCAAGTACTGCTTTGCACTTATTACAGGTGGCAGAAACCTTTCAGCATAACTTGGGAATCGAGTTCCGCGAAGCTTGATGAGCGTCTCCTGGTCATGGTCAAGTACAAGACCGTTCTTGGATCCGTAAATGCAGAACTGATGGAGCGAAGGACGCATCTGCGAGGAGAAGGTGAAATAGGCCGTGGTGCGCTCCTCCTCGCTAATGATGACTCTCAGTTCGTCGATGATTTCGCTTTCGCCCTTGCTTTTCAGAAACGGACTTACAAAACCGTACGCTATCACATGAGGTGACTCGCTCTTCAGGAACTCTACGATCCTGGCCAAGCCGTGGCTAATAACGTTTTGCAATAATTTGCCAGGGATCCTGCGCACCCAATGACGCTTGTCACCGAGAAGCGCAGTCGCATAGCCAGATTCTCCTAGCTCATAGCAGTAATGGCTTTCCATATGTACCGGCCCATCACCCAAGAAACCACTCTGGACAAGGGCTCGCATGCGTCGCGCGGCATGGCCAAATTGATCATCATGCCCTACTGTAATCTTGCGCCGCCTTTCTCTGGCAAGCGCGATCAGTGTTTGGGCTTCCTCCTCGTAAAGCGTGAATGGCTTCTCCACAAAGACGTGGCATCCCGATTCCAAGCACAGCTTCGCAATATCGAAATGGCTTTGCGGCGGCGTCGTAATGTGAACAACGTCTGGTCTGGCTTCACCCAGGAGTTTGGTTAGGTCGCTAAAATAGCGTTTAATAAGAAAGCGTTCGGACAGCTGCCGCGCCATCAGCGGCTCCTGGTCGCCGACCGCCACGATCTCGCATCCCTTGATCCTTCGGATCGCTGACGCGTGAGAGTCCGCGATCTTGCCACAACCTACGATGGCAACCTTAAGCATCTTGCTTCCTGTTCCGACAATCCTCGAAGTAGCGATCGAGCCCTTCTGCTAAGGACACTGTTGGCGTCCAGCCTACCTGCGTCTTCAGTTTTTCGTTGCTGTAACGCGTCTTCTTCCAATAGACGTGCCACCTCCTGCGATTGAAGGCTGGAGGCAATTGTCCTCTGGACCAAGTCGAATACTTCTCCCATAGATAACAGAGCACATAACTTAGGAAATGGGGAAAATAGAGCGATTTGAAGTGTCTCACGTTCTGTTTGTACAAGCGTAAGAACTGGCGGCTGGAAGGCAAATTGTTATCCACGACGTTGAAAACCTCGCCGTCGACCCCCTTCTTCAATCCCGCCAGTGCGATTGCCTCGGCGCAGTTGTCGACGTACGTGAAGGGTACGGCGTTTGAGCCGCCTAGATGCAGAAAGACACCGAATGTATCTATACCGACCCGGCCAGTTATGGCGTGGTTACCAGGGCCATAAACATATCCGGGTCTGATGATCACGTAAGGAATCCCGAACCGTTCTCCGTACTCTCTGACAATTTCGTCTTGTTTGACTTTCGCGAAGCAGTACGCTTCCCCTCGGAGCTCAGGGCGCGTCTCAACGGGGCAACACTCGTCCAAGACCCTCCCCCGAGGTTTCTGAGCATTGGCATACACGGCGAACGAGCTGACATTGACAAACCGCTTGAGGCCTTTGTGATGCAGGCTTGCTTCGAGAAGATTCCGTGTCGTCACAACTGAGTTCATGAACGCATCGGAAAAGGACTTTTCGCCGCGCCCAGCGGCGAGGTGAAAGATGACCTTCACGCCCTTGGTGGCTGAGGCACAATCAGCGCGCGACAAAAGATTACCTTTTACGACTTCAATTTGCGCACCATTGCGGCCGTGACCACTAAGAACTTCGGTAAAAGCGACATTACTGGATGGCCTGACAAAACAGCGCAAATTGGAGAATCCAAGATTCAACAGACTCTCTACTAACCTGACACCTATGAAACCGCTTGCCCCGGTTATCAGGATAGGATCGCCAGAATTAATTATGTAAGCCTCTCGTTCCGGGAGGCTCGCGTTTCCTCTGCCATTGCCGGGATAGAACGCACTCTTCGGATAGATGCTCATGTGAAGTGTATTAAAAAGCCCTCGTTAATCTAACTCTTCAAGATCACAAAAATGGCTCGACTTCAGCCACTGCAAATCTGGGTGCAATACGGACATTCTCGACTCGGGTAAACACTTCATCGCTTGTGAGGAAACGGTACTCCTCGGGTTCAACTGGGTGAGTTTCCATTTCGACCACAAATTCGCGACTTAACGAGAAGATCCGGTAAAGCCGCGCCACTGGTCTTAATGGCGCCAGAGTAAAGAAAAAGTCGACCATGCGGTGGTGTTGGGTCAAGATTCGGTCTTGAACTTGACGATAGAGGCGGTTAAACAGACTCTTCTCTGATGGCAGAAAAGAGTTGTTCCGCCGAACAATAATTCCGGGTGGCAAGAGCTTCCCGTGCAATACGTTTGCACAAAGATGCATGTGATGATGACCGTCGATCCGATTCGGGGTTCGCTGATAGAGCCGACGGAACTCGTCTATTTGGGCCGCTACAACATAATCGAAAGAGCGCACGAGTCCAGGGTGAAATATCACGCGAGCAAAGCGATGACGGCGAAGATATGCGCCAATCTCGCGCTGACGGTCCGCAAGCCGCGTGGGGCAGTTCGGCGCTGAGAACGGAGTCGTGAAGTTGAGGTGCAGCCCTGCGTCGATTCCCCCCTCCTCGGCGAGGCTTGCAGCCCTCTCTGAATCCTCCATAAATACCATCGCGCTCACCGAGGAGACGCTCCGACGTAGGACACACTCTCGTATCCGCTCGGTGTTCTCATGGTCCAGCCCCCAATCGTCCGCATTTACTATTAGAAAGCCCTGCTGGCCGGCGCTGGCAGAGCTAGGCATCAGATCGGTAGTAGGAGCGGCACTGACCGCTGACGTCTCCTCCATTGGCACGGCGACGTAATGACTACTGTGCACTTTGTTTTTGTCCACGTGATTCACTATTCTTCCTAGCAAAAGAGAGGAATTCCGAAACAACCGCGATCTGTACCAACGACGATAACTCGGAGACTCCTCAGTAGCCTGTCATCAAATCACCTAACAGAACTCTGCGACGCGTGCGGTCTACCGGTGAGGAATTCCACCAACCTGTTCATCTGCTCCCGCCTGCGGAACACCATGACTTCACGAGGTATCGTTCGTTCAGCGCGGCGGACCAGCGACCAAACATAGCCACTCCACAGCAGTATACCTCCAAAGATATATGGTCTCTTGGTTATTTGATAGCACGTCCTGAAAACCTCCCAAAGTGGGTGGCAACCCAACGCGTAGTCCTTGACACCATTTTTGAACCATGCAGATAATGCGCTGTCTTGAGCGGTCCCCATCTTACGATGATGCAGAGAAACTTTTTCCGTGAAAGTCCTTGTCTTCCAGCCCTTCATCTGGACCTTGATGACCGCGATCAGATCGATCCCGCCGCCTTTTACAGGCATGTATCCCCCAATCTCTTCGAAGCATTCCCGCCGAAAAACCTGGCAGATACCGGAAACATGCTCGATGCTGGTAAAGCGATAGTCATATGTTCGATTTGAGTCCTTGAACGGCGTTCCGACCAGTCCCAGGGCGGGATCTTCAGCGAGTCTCTGAAGCAAGAAAGAGAAATAGTTACCGTCAAACGAGATATCACCATCTAGACTGACGATAATATCGTAATGGACGGCCTTCAACTTGGCGTAACCGGCGTTGAAGGCAAGAACCTTGCCTGCGAAGTGTCGTTCCTGACGCTCGGGCATGCGCAGCAATTCAATCCAGGGGTGGTCAACCGCATACTTTTCCACGATGTCGTCCGTGCCGTCAGTGGAACCGTCGCTGACGATGACCCACTTGGCAGGGCGGGCAGTCTGTGCCACTACGGACTTGAGTGTTAGTTCAATGAACTCTGCCTCGTTCCGCGCCGGGGTAACCAGAACATATGTAAGAGGCATCGGCATGCTCACTCCTCAATGATTGCGGGTGAAAGGTGCAGCTGCCGTTGTCCGCCCGCTAGGCGCGAACCGCAAGAGGGCGCGGTGAGCGCCAGAAACATCCAGGCTGCCGCCGACCTGCTCCCCGAAATTTAGTCCAGCCAAAACTTAGCTTCTCCGCGGACGGAACGCTTCGGTGGCGGGCCAACCACAAGAGAGTGTATCGGCTGTACCGGGAGGAAGGGCTGGCGATGCAGCGCAGGAGGCGCAAGCGATTTCGAGCCGAAGCGCGGGGGCCACTCGCGCTTCCGACCCGTGCGAACGAAGTGTGGACCATGGACTATACGCATGACGAACTAGCCGGTGGGCGGAAATTCCGGACGCTGAACCCGATGGATGGCTACAGGCGAGAAGCACTGCGGATCGAGCCCGATACGTCGCTGCCCGGTCTGCGCGTGGTGCGGATACTGGATTCGCTGTGGGAACGGCGCGGAACACTGACCGCGATCCAGGTAGACAACGGAACGGAGTTCACCAGCCGCGTTGTGGATCAGTGGGCGTATCAGAATCAGGTGGCGCTGCACTTCATCGAGCGCGGCAAACCCACGCAGAACGCGTTGATCGAGAGCTTCAACGGAAAGTTCCGCGATGAATGTTTGAACCAGAACTGGTTCGTGGATCTCCGACACGCACGGGAGGTGATCGAAGCCTGGCGGATGGATTACAACACCGTGCGCCCGCACAGCTCGCTGAGGTATCTGACGCCGGAAGAGTTCGCCGCAAGTGCGGCCACGCGACCGGCGTCTCCCCCCACGCCGGTCGTCTCTATCGCCCCAGCGTGGGCAAATTCGGATGTGCAGGAACCCCGGAGTGCTAACTTATTAGTGGACCAAAAACGGTGGGCACGTCACCGCTTCGCTGAATTCACTCACAATTCAACTTTGCTGGGGAATTGCTTCGATAGGGTCATCGAACTCGTCAATTGTGCTCCACCTGCGATCTCGTAATGACCAATTCTGTAAATGGGGTGATGTACTGGATCTGATGAGGACTAGTGTTAACCAATTGATGTGGTGTGCTGCCATATTCCAAATTGATGGGGGTCGGCGCCGGCTTTCTCGGGAACATAAGCCTTCTGTAAATGAAGAGGCACAGGATAATGAATGCCCGTACCGATGTTGGCCGCGGCCAAGTGCTTCTGTAAAACGTCGCGGTCCCGGACGCGAATTACATAGAGGTGATAAGCCGCCCGCATCGAATCCGGGCAATAGGGGCTGATCACCTCTTCGACGGGGGACAACAACTCGTCATATCGCGCTGCGGCTTCTCGTCGCATCTCATTCCATCCCGTAAGATGCTGGAGTTTCACCGTCAGAAATCCTGCCTGAATCGAGTCTAACCGACCGTTGTAGCCTTCAACGTCGTGGTGATACTTCTTCGCTTGGCCGTGATCGCGAAGTAGGCACACTTTACGCGCAATTTCTTCATCGTTGGTGGTGACAGCTCCGCCCTCGCCGCAGGCACCGAGGTTCTTACCAGGATAGAAGCTGAACGCGGCCGCGCGCCCCATCGAGCCTGCTCGCTTCCAGTGGGTCTCTTTCTTGGAAAGGTACTCGGCGCCGTGGGCTTGGCAAGCATCTTCGATCACGATCAAGTTGTATCGTTCCGCGAGCTCCAGAATGCTGTCCATATCCGCAGTCTGGCCGTATAGGTGCACTGGAAGGATGGCCGTGACACGTCTCTCCGTCTCTTGGTTCAATAGTTTTCCAGTCATACGATCGAGGCGGCATCGCGTTTCCAAATATTCCTCGAGTCTCTGCGAATCCATGTTGTAAGTACGCTCGTCGATATCCACGAAGTCCGGCCGCGCGCCAGCCTGAGAAATAGCCTCCGCGGTTGCGACAAAAGTGTTTGGAACGGTAACGACGGTATCGCCAGGTTGAACTCCGGCGGCAATCAGGGAGAACCGCAAAGCGTCCGTGCCACTCCCCACGCCGACACAAAACTGCACTCCGCAAAACTTTGCAAACCCCCTCTCGAAGTCTTCCACCATCGGGCCCCCTACAAATCCCGCATTCTTCAGGGCGTTTCGGAAGACGCACACCAATTCCTCCTCTAGTTCCAAGTGAGGCGTGACCAGGTCTCGAAGCGCCTTTTTTCACTAGCGTTGGCTCCACTTTCCAGTCCTTCTCGGTCTGGAGCGCTCCTTCCGGCGTGGTGGCGCGCGGATAAGAGTCGTTGATGAACGTGACGCCGTGGCCGATGAACACGTTATCTTCGATGGTCACACCTTCGCAGATAAAACTGTGACTTGAGATCTTGCAGCTTTTTCCGACCTTAACGTTCTTTTGAATCTCCACGAACGCGCCCACTCTGCTTCTGTCGCCGATCTCACAACCGTAAAGATTTATGAACTTGGACAAGCTGACGTCCTGCCCCAATTTAACGTCATCGGAAATGCTCACGTGATTGTTCATAGGGGAACCACTTTCCCGCGTTCTCTTAATGATTGATCGGCAGCCTCCAGCATCCTGACCACGCGCAAACCGGCCTCACCGTCATTAAATGGTTTCCTGTCATTCATCACGCACTCCGTGAAGTACGCTATTTCATTTCGCAGGGCCTCTGTCTGCTCTACCTTCGGAGCCCACATATCGCCCGATCGGTAGCTCACAAGTAGTTCGTAAAGACCCTCCCCGTTGCTGACCTGGACGCCCCGGTCGTATATTTTGATCTTCTCGTCGGCATCGAGATCGTTCCACACCAGCATCTTCTTTTCGCCACCGATCAAAGTAGTTCTGACCTTGACCGGAGAAAGCCAATTGACATTGATGTGCGCTATGATCTTGCGTGGGAAATAGACCGTCATGAAGGCGACGTCGGCGACTCCGTTCAAATGAGTTTCACCGGTGGCAACGACTGCTTCAGGCTTTGCGGCAATAAGGTAATCCATGATTGATAAGTCATGAGGTGCGAGATCCCATAGGACATTAACGTCATGCTGGAACAGACCCAGATTGACGCGCGTGGAGTCGTAGTAATAAAGCTCCCCGAGAGTGCCGTCTTCGATCAGCTGTTGAATCTTCTTTACGGAACCACTAAACAGAAAGGTGTGATCCACCATGATCCGAAAACATGTTTTCCGTTCTCAAGAGCCATCTTGGCGAACTCGTAGTGTGTGCGAACAGGGGTGACGACGGCGATCGCGTCGATCTGCGTGGACCTAAGAAGCTCATCGAAGTCCTGCGTGACTTTGATTTCAGGATAGGCCTGTTGCACACGCTGCAATGACTTTGGGCTGGTGTCGCACACGGCTACGACTTCGGAAGTCTCCCAAGTTTGAAAATTCCTCACAATCTGAGGCCCCCAGTATCCATAACCAATGACACCAACACGAATCCTGTGCGACGATGGGGAAACGAGCGCCAGCGTGGGCTTGGAATGACGGATCTCATTCTGTTGCGTGCGCATGCATATTTTGGGGATTGAAGTCATTCTCAATAGGCTCCGTTACTCGACAAAACCGCTCGTGGCGTCTGCAGAAGGATCATGAGATCCACCCAAGGAGACCACGTCCTCGCGTATCGGAGGTCCAGCCGCACCATGTCGTCAAATTTGGTCCTACTCCGTCCGTTGACTTGCCACAAGCCCGTGATTCCTGGCTTCACTTCTAACACCCGACGCCGGTGCCAGATGTGATACATCTCCAACTCGTAGGGAATTGGCGGTCGCGGTCCAACCAGAGACATATCCCCCTTTAATACATTAATGAATTGTGGCAGTTCATCCAGACTGGTCTTGCGCAGGAACTTCCCAACGCGTGTGATCCGGGGATCTTCTTGAATTTTATAGACGACGCTCCGGCTATGGCCAGGGTGCGTTGAATCGACTTCCCCAGTGATGAACCGCTGGACATATTCTCGGTGAATTCTTGTGTCGTTTTCGGACTTCATGGACCGGAATTTCAAGAATGTGAAGAGGGTCCCGTACTGGCCTATCCTATGCTGCTTAAACAGGATCGGTCCCTTTGAAGTGAGCTTGATAGCCAGCGCAATGACGACAAACAGAGGAGAGAAGAGGATTAAGGCCATAATGCTCCCGACAATATCCATAGTTCTTTTAACGAAATGAGGGAACTTTCTTGCGTCATTTCGCTCCAACAAATCTGGATAAAGCTTCTCGTCAGCCAATGGGCTGACGCTCGGTTTGTCCCAATCCTCCGGAAAAAAGTGGAATGAAATGCGAATTTGATCGACCCATTCTGCACCCAGCCCCGCACGCAGCGCCTCCCTTAACTTGGCCAAAACCAAGTTTTGCAGGGCATCTCTTTCTGCTCGGCGAACTTCGGTGAATATGACTCCTAAGACGGCTCCCTCTCGATACCAGCCAGCCATGTCAGTTTCTCTAGTGGTACAAGAAACCGCTGACAGCATTCTCGTTAGCACTCTTTGGTTTCGATTTGCTTGGAAAACAGGAAAGACCTGCGAGAGCGCTCCGCTCTCTTCCGTTCCCAACAGAGAAATTTCCGAAAGAGGTTCTCGGCGAGAACTTCGCGATGTTTCTGGCTGAAGGAATGGGGGGGGCGCAGACTGGCCCCGAGAAGTCGTACAAAATTAGGCTTTTCTATCGGCAGACCCATATTCGAGGTACCATTCCTTCTACTAAGCTAAGCGGTTAGCGGCTTGGTGAGATGTCGAACCTTATCTGCGCGACTGCTCCGGGATTGTCACCGCATCCGCAGCCACTTTCTTGTCTTGCCCGTTCCAGGCATAATACGGGTAGGCACCGTATGTCATTCTTTCTTCGGCTCGGTTGAGGACGACACCGACTAGATTTTTGTTCCGAAACTCCTGGCATGCCGCCTGAGCCAGGTCGAAAGCCGTGGCTCCCGCCTGGACTACAAAAAGCACCCCATCACACAATCCCGCCAATACGCCAGCGTCTGATACCGGAAGAACTGGAGGCGCGTCCAAGATAACCCAATCGAATATCGGGGCCAGTCGATCGAGCATCCCTTTCAACTCGATGTTTGAAAGTAATTCCGCAGGGTTGGAGACGGATCTGCCGGCAGGGATGAAAAAGAGA
>WNFD01016136.1_pt1 | contig 11697 bp, 13 predicted proteins | sample 5400491 | NCBI WGS metagenome assembly WNFD01 (sample SAMN13153343, study PRJNA577476) | soil metagenome | isolation source: 120 cm saprolite under Douglas fir tree site 2 hole 2 replicate 2 | place: USA:California | collected 2015-04-18 | reverse complement strand
GCCGCATCGGGCGGCAGGCCGACCATCGCGACCTTGACGGCGGCGATCTCGTTGAGCAAATGCGGCGGCAGGTCGAGATGCTCGCGCAGCGGCACCTGGATGTTCTGCGCGACGGTCAACGAGCTGAACAGCGCGCCGTCCTGGAACAATACGCCGAACCGCGCCTCGAGCCGATGAAGCGCCGTGGCGGTCAGCCGCAGCGGATCCTCGCCAAGTATCTCGATGCGGCCGGCGGCCGGTTGGATGAGGCCGACGATGGTGCGCAACAGGACCGATTTGCCGGTCCCCGAGGCGCCGACGACGCCCATCACCTCGCCGCGTCGCACCTCGAGGTCGAGATCGTGGAAGATGGTCTTGCCGCCGAGACGGATCTCCAGACCCGAGAGACGGATCGCCGGCGTTCCGGCGGCCCCGTCAAGGGGCGGCTCAGATCTGGAGATAGCTGAAGATGACGGAGAAGACGGCATCGGCGATGATGATGAGAAAGATCGATTCGACGACCGAACGCGTGGTAAGCCGGCCGACGCTCTCGGCGCTGCGCGAGACGCGCAGCCCCTCATAGCAGCCGATCAGCGCGATGATGCCGGCGAAGGTCGGCGCCTTCAGCACGCCGATCCAGAAGGTCCAGCCCGGCAGCGGCGAGCGGAGCTGGCGCAGGAACCCCGGAATGGTGATGTCGAGCGTCGCCCAGCACATGATCGCGCCGCCGAGCAGGCCCATGATATTGGCGAAGAGGGCGACCAGCGGCAGCGTCAGCAATAAAGCGAGGAGCCGCGGCAGCACCAGCACCTCGATCGGATCGAGGCCGAGCACCTGCATGGCATCGACCTCCTCGTTCACCTTCATGGTCCCGATCGCCGCCGTGAAGGCGCTGCCCGAGCGACCGGCGAGGATGATCGCGGCAAGCAACACGCCGAGCTCGCGCAGGATGGCGATGCCGAGCAAATTGACGGTGTAGATCTCGGCGCCGAACTGCTTCAGCTGGTCGGCGCCCTGGAAGGCGAAGACGATGCCGACCAGGAAGGAGAGCAGCCCGACCACGGGCAGCGCATCGACACCGGTCTGCTCCATATGGCTGACCAGGGCGGTGAACCGCAGCCGGCTCGGGTGACGCAATATCCGCAAGGCGGCAATGCAGACGAGGCCGAGAAAACCGAGCAGCTGGGCGCCGTGGGTGATCTGCGCGACGGTGATCCGGCCGATCCGCGCCACCAGGTCGCCGAAGCGACGCGGCGGCGGATGCAAGTCGGTCGGCCGTCGCTCGCAGCTCTCCGAAACCTGCCGCAGCAGCGGCTCGAATGCGGGTGCGAGATTCTCCACGGCAACCGCCCAGCCCGCCGCCGTGAGCTCCTGCTGGGTGCGCAGAACGAGCCATGCACCGGTCGAATCGAGGGTCTCGATCTGCGACAAGTCGAGGACCAGCGAGCGGTCATCGAGCGCCGCGATGGCACGCAGCCGCTGGTCGAGCTCGCGTGACGCGGTGACAATCCAATTGCCGCCCGCCGCCGCGATAAGCCGATCCCCCGCCCGTGATGTGCTGATCCAGCCCGCGACCGCGGCCATCCGGTACTCGCCCCCTATCGTTGTCGGTTAATCCCCTACCGAGAGAGACGTTACCACGCGCGGCACCAGAATGGGGCAACCGAAAAGCACACGGAACCGATCGGCGCGACCGCGAGCGTCCGGCCAAGCCGAAAGATGCTGTAGTCGCGCGGCAAACCGATTAAAGTGCCATCGTCCCGCGATTTTAGCCCGAAAGCGACGATGAACCTCAAGCAGCATATTCGCAGTGTGCCCGACTTCCCCAAGCCGGGCATTCTCTTCTATGACATCTCAACCTTGCTGGCGCATCCCGTCGCCTGGCGCACCACCGTGCATCGCCTGACCGAGGCGCTGCAGGCCTATGAGCCGGATCTGCTGGTCGGCATCGAATCGCGCGGCTTTCTCGTCGCCGCGCCGCTCGCCTACAGTATGCAGCGCGGCTTCGTCATGGTGCGCAAGAAGGGCAAGCTGCCGGGCGCGACCATCCCGCTGACCTACGATCTCGAATATGGCAGCGACACGATCGAGATCCAGGCCGATGCGATCAAGCCGGGACGCCGCGTTGTCATCCTCGACGATCTGCTCGCCACCGGCGGGACGATGGCGGCGGCGATCGCGCTGTGCCGCGGCGTCGGCGCCGAAGTCGTCGCCGCCGCCTGCCTGATCGAGCTGAGCTTCCTCGGCGGCCGCCAGCGCATCGACGTCCCCTTTACCTCGATGATCGCCTACGATTCCTGAACGACCATGCCGACGCGCCGGGCGATGACGGCGTAGAGCGGATCGCTGCCGGGGGCGCCGCCGCAGCCCCGGGCGGGGTTGCAGCAGGCGATGTCGCACCAATTGCCGGCCTCGGTGAGGTAGCGGCCGATCAGCCCGAGATGTCCGACATCGTCGAGCAGCCGCCAGCAGGCGATCGCCTTGGTCGCGAAGCAGCGATTGGAATAGGTGATGACCAGCGGCGCTCGCGGGCGCAGCACGCGGCCGACCTCGCGCAGCACCTCGATGGGCCGGACGAGGTACTGGATCGAGACGCAAATCGCCGCCCCGTCGAACGTCGCGTCGCCGAAGGGCAGGCGCGGCTCGCGATTGAGGTTCTGGACGTACCATTCGTCGAGGAAGGGGTTTTCCGCCAGCTCCTCGGCGTTCATGCCGACCCCGGCGACGCGCGCATACGCCACCTCCGGCGGCAGATGGCTGACCCAGCTCGACATCAGATCGAGGATGGCGCCGCCGGACGGGAAATAGCGGCGATAGAGGTCGGTGACGGTGGCGATCGCCGCCTGGTCGATATGGGTGACGAAGCGCGGCTGACAGTAAAAGCTTTCGTCGGGGCTCTCGTCCAACCGCCGGAAGGCGTCCCCGGGAAGCGGAGCGGGAGAAGTGGTCATACCGGGCCGTTCCTGCATACTGCCATCGCAGAGATAGGGAGCGCCCGCCGGCTTGACTACGGTTCTGCCGGCGCGCGGTGAAAAATTTTTATACCACCGGATCGCGTCCTCTGCTGCGCCGCAGCGTAAGCCACGAGGCGACCAGCACCAGCGCCGAGACGACGGCGACGAAGATCGTCGCCAGGGCATTGATCTGCGGGCTGACGCCGAGCCGGACGCTCGAGAAGATCACCATCGGCAGCGTCGTCGAGGCCGGGCCGGAGACGAAGCTGGCGATGACGAGATCGTCGAGCGACAGGGTGAAGGCGAGCAGCCAGCCGGTGACCAGCGAGGGCGCGATGAGCGGCAGGGTGATGACGAGCAGCACCTTCCACGGCCGCGCCCCGAGATCGAGCGCCGCCTCCTCGAGCGAGCGGTCGAAGGCGGCGAGGCGCGCCTGGACGATGACGGCGACGAAGGCCATGCCGAAGGTGGCATGCGCCAGCACGATGGTGTCGACGCCGCGTCCCGCCGGCCAGCCGAGCCAGTCCTCGAGCGCGACGAAGAGGAGGAGCAGCGACAGGCCGGTGATGACCTCGGGCATGACGAGCGGCGCGGTCACCATGAAGATGAAGAGATTGCGGCCGCGGAAGCGGCGGCGGCGCGCCAGGGCGAAGCCGGCCGCCGTGCCGAGGACGACGGCGAGACTGGCCGCCAGCGCGGCGATCTCCAGGCTGAGCCAGGCGGCGTCGCGGATCGCTCCGTTGTCGATGAGCTCGCCATACCAGCGCGTCGAGAAGCCGGCCCAGACGGTGACCAGACGCGAGGCGTTGAACGAGTAGACGATCAGCGAGACGATCGGCGCGTAGAGGAAGAGATAGCCGAGCACCAGCACGGCGGCGAGCGGTCCCCGGCGGAAAGCGGCGGTCATGCCGTCCCCTCGGCATGGCGGAGGGCGCGCTGCGCCAGCGCGATCGGGGCGACGAGCAGGATGAGCATGGCGATCGCCACCGCCGAGGCGACCGGCCAGTCGCGATTGGTGAAGAACTCGTCCCACAGGACCTTGCCGATCATCAGCGTATCCGGCCCGCCAAGGAGATCGGGAATGACGAACTCGCCGACCGCCGGGATGAAGACGAGAAGGCAGCCGGCGGCGATGCCTGGCAGCGACAGCGGCAGCGTCACGGCGAGAAAGGCGCGCAGCGGCCGGCAGCCGAGATCGGCGGCCGCCTCGAGCAGCGCCGGATCCATCCGCTCGAGCGTCGCGTAGAGCGGCAGAATCATGAACGGCAGATAGGAATAGACGAGGGCGAGCTCGACGGAGAAGGCGTTGTTGAGGAGCGGCAGCGGCTGGTCGACGAGGCCGGATGCCAGCAGCAGATTGTTGATCAGCCCGTTGGTCTTGAGCAGGCCGATCCAGGCATAGACGCGGATGAGGAAGCTCGTCCAGAACGGCAGGATGACGAGCATGAGGAGCGGATTGCGCCAGCGCCGCGGCGCCAGGGCGATGGCGTAGGCCATCGGATAGCCGAGCAGCAGGCAGAGCACGGTGGCAAAGGCGGCGAAAGCGAGCGAGTTGAGATAGGCGCGGATGACTATCGCCGAGCAGCAGGGCGTAATTGCCGGGATTGACGTTGAGCACCGGCACGACGCCGTCGGTGAAGGCGAGGGGCGGCGTATAGGGCGGGATCCCGATGGCGCTCTCGCCGAGGCTGATCGCCGCGACGATGGCGAAGGGGGCGAGAAAGAAGACCACCAGCCAGGCATAGGGGACGCCGAGCGCCAGCCGGGCCGCGGCGAGACTGCGCGCCGCCGGGCTCATTCCGGCAGCACCACGGCGGCAGCCGCCGGCCAGGACAGGAATACGCGCTCGCCGCGGGCGAAGGGCGGGCCGGCCAGCCGCGCGGTATTCGGCAGGCTGACGCGGAGCAGCGCGCCCGATGGCAGCTCGACGCGGTAGAGCGAGATGCCGCCGAGATAGGCGATCTCGCGCACCACCCCGTCATGAAGGTTGTCGCCGTCGGGCCCCGGCGCGCGGCCGAGCGCGATCTTCTCGGGGCGCAAGGCGACGGTCACGGCGGCGTCCAGCGGCAGAGCGGGGCCGCGGACGCGAAATCTGCCGAAAGCCGGCGAGTCGATGTCGAGCGTGCCGTCGCTCGCCGCGCGCAGCCGACCGGCCAGCAGATTCACCGCGCCGATGAAATCGGCGACAAAGCGCGAGCACGGCGCCTCGTAGATCTCGCCCGGCGTGCCGACCTGGCGCAGCCTGCCGGTCTCCATGACGGCGATGCGCGAGGCCATCGTCATCGCCTCGGCCTGATCGTGGGTAACGACGATGAAGGTGACGCCGACGCGCTCCTGGATGCGGATGAGCTCGAATTGCGTCTGCTCGCGCAGCTTGCGGTCGAGCGCGGCGAGCGGCTCGTCGAGCAGCAGCAACTTGGGCTGCTTGATCAGAGCGCGCGCCAAGGCGACGCGCTGCCGTTGGCCGCCGGAGAGCTGGCTCGGCTTGCGTCCGGCGAGATCGCCCATCTGCACGAGATCGAGCATGGCGGCGACGCGCTCGCCAATCGCTCTCTTGGCGACGCCCTCCTGGCGCAGGCCGAAGCCGACATTCTGCGCGACGCTCATATGCGGAAAGAGCGCGTAGGATTGGAACATCATGTTGACCGGGCGGGCATAGGGCGGCACGCCGGTCATGTCGGCGCCGTCGATCAGGATGCGCCCTTCATCCGGCGTCTCGAACCCGGCGAGCAGCCGCAGCAGCGTCGTCTTGCCGCAACCGGAAGGACCGAGCAGGGCGAAGAATTCGCCGCCGGCGACGCTCAGCGAGACTTCGTCGACGGCGGCGACGGCGCCGTAGCGCTTGGTCACCCCGTCGACGAGGAGATGGGGCATCGCGCCCGCGCGCCGCCGCTCAGCTTCCCGATTTCACCTTGGTCCAGGCCCGCGTGCGGGCGCGCTCGTACTCGGCGGAAGCCGGCTTGTCGACGAAGAATTTGGCGCGCACGGCATCGGGCGGATAGACGCTGGGGTCGTTGCGGATATCCTCGTCGATCATATCGGTGGCGAGGGCGTTGGGATTGGGATAGCCGACGGCGTTGGTGATCGCCGCAATGACCTCCGGCCGCAGGATGAAGTCGATGAAAAGATGCGCGTTGTCGGGATGCTTGGCGCTCGCCGGGATCGCCATCATGTCGGTCGAGAGCTGCGCTCCTTCCTTGGGTATGGTGTAGGCGATCTCGATGCCGTTCTTCGCCTCGGCGGCGCGGGTGCGCGCCTGGACGATGTCGCCGGAATAGCCGAGCGCGACGCAGATATCGCCGTTGGCGAGGTCGTTGATGTATTGCGAGGAGTGGAATTTCTTGATGTAGGGGCGGATCTTGCCGACCACGGCGACCGCGGCATCGAGATCCGCCGGCGCCTTGCTCGTCGGGTCGCGCCCGAGATAGGCGAGCGCCGCCGGGAAGACGTCGAGGGCGCTGTCGAGCAGCGAGATGCCGCAGGGCGCCAGCTTCTTGGCGATCTCGGGATCGAAGATCATCGCCATGCTGTCGAGCGGCGCGGCGTCGCCGAGCGCCGCCTTGACCTTGGCGATGTTGTAGCCGAAGCCGGTGGTGCCCCAGAGATAGGGCACGCCGTAGAGATTACCGGGATCGGCGACGGCCTGGCTGGCGAGGATCTGCTTGTCGAGGTTGTCGTAGTTCTTGAGCTTCGCCTTGTCGAGCTTGCGGTAGACCTTGGCCTTGATCTGGCGGGCGAGGAAGGGGCTCGCCGACGGCACGACGAGGTCATAGCCCGATTTGCCCGCCAGCAGCTTGGCCTCGAGCACCTCGTTGCTGTCGTAGACGTCGTAATTGACCTTGATGCCGGTCTCGGCCTCGAACTTCGCCACCGTGTCGGGTGCGATGTAGTCCGACCAGTTGTAGATGTTGAGGAGCTTCTCCTCGGCCGCGCTGCCGGGCAATGACGCCGCAACCACAACGGCGAAAATCGCCGCGCTCAGAAAACTTCTCATTCGATTCCCCGCTCCGCCGGACCGTCCTGCGATTCGCGCTGCGCCCGGCACCACAGCGAATTCAGCCGGGAGAGGTCGCAAGAGTCAATCCCGACCGGATGCCGCAGCCTGGCGCCGAAGATCAATCGTCGGGACGGTGCCGCTTCTTCTCTTCCGCCGCCCCCGCGTCGTCCGACTTGCGGGCGCGGTTGGGGTCGAGCTGCGGATTGCCCGTCCGGATGCCGGATTTCGTCGGATTGATGCGCGGCGCTCGCCGGTTCCGCTCGTCGTCGGACCGCTTGCCGATTCGATCGCTCATTGCCTGCTCCCCTTTCCGTCTTCTTCGGGAAAACGCCGGGGCAATGCGGCCGGTTCCTGGGCAGGGTGTCCGACAGTCACGCAATCGTCATTGTCCTCCCACACAAGTGCCACCTGTCGTCCCCAATCTGCTCGCCATTCTTTGGCCGGAGGGAAGACACCATGCATCTGAGGAGCAAAAAAGCGCGCGCCGCTTCCGGTTCGATCGCCATCGGATTCCTGGTCATGCTGTGCGCCGATCACGGCGACCCGGCTGTGGCCCAGACCGCCTCCGGCACCAAGCCGTTCCTCACCTTGAACGGGCAGGCGCCGCTGGTGATCGGGCATCGCGGCCTGCCCGGCCTCGTGCCGGAGGAGACGCTGCCGTCCTACGACATGGCGGCGGCGCTGGGCACCGATGCGTTCGAGGAGGATTTGCATCTCAGCAAGGATTGCGTCCTGGTGGCACGGCACAATCCGTGGCTCAGCGACAACACCAACATCGCCGAGGTCGCCAAAAGCAATCCGGAGGTCGCGGCGCGCAAGCGCACCGTGCCCGGCGTGCGCGTCAAGGTCGCCTGGGCCGCCGCTCCCGGCAGCGGGCCCTCCGACTATCTGGTCGACCTGACGAATCCCGGCGATCCGAAATCGGTGCTGAAGTCGCTGGTCATCGACGGGGAAGACCACACCAATGACTGGTCGATCACCGACTTCACCCTGGCCGAGTTGAAGCAATGGCTCGGCGGGACCACCTACGACGCCGCCAGCGAACGGCCGGCGGAGTTCAACGGCAAGTTCCCCATCCTGAGCTTTCAGGAGATCATCGATCTCGCCAAGGCCAAGAGCGAAGCGACCGGCCGGCCGATCGCCGTCTATCCCGAGACCAAGAACCCGACCTGGAACAATGCGCAGGCGATCGCCAATGGCTGCGGCGCGCCAGGCAGCCATCCCCTGGAAGATGCCCTGATCAGCATCATCGAGAAGAACGGCCTCAACACGAAGAACGCGCCGATCTACGTGCAGAGCTTCGAGCCGAGCAGCCTGAAATACATGCACGACCACGGCCTCAAGACGAAGATCGTACAGCTGATCGACGCCTATGACGTCGACTTCAAGACCGGCGGCGTCGTCTATAACGAGATCACCGACAGCCGGCCGTTCGATTGGACGGTGGCGGGCGATCCCCGCTGGTTCGACGCGATGCTGACGCCGGCCGGCCTTGCCGAGATCAAGACCTATGCCGACGGGATCGGCCCGTGGAAACCGCAGATCGTGCCGCTCAGGATCGAGCCCTGGCAGGACAAGACCGCCGACGGCAAGCCCTTCACGGGATCGACGTCGCAGGCCACCACCCTGCCGCCGACCAGCCTCGTCGCCGATGCCCACAAGGCCGGGCTGTTCGTCCACGTCTTCACCTTCCGCAACGAGCGCAAATATCTCGCCGCCGATTACGAGGGGGATGCGCAGAAGGAATATCTGAAATTCTTCCGCCTCGGCGTCGACGGCGTATTTACGGATTTCTCCAACACCGCGGTGATCGCCCGGACCGCCTATCTCCGCGAGCTCGGCCGTTGAGCCGCCATCTCGGCGTCGCCCGGATGGGCGCCTAGAGCGGCAGGTTCATCAGGACCAGACCGCCGACGATGATCGCCGCCGCGGCGATCCGTCGGGCGCCGAACCGCTCGCCGAGCAGCACCGTGCCGATCAGCGCGGCGAACAGCACCGAGGTTTCGCGCAAAGCCGCGACATGCGCCATCGTGCCGAGGCTGAGCGCCCAGATGGCGATGCCGTAGCCGACCGTCGCGATCACCCCGCCGGCGCCGGCGCGCCGCCATTGCAGCCGAAGATAGGGACGCAAGGCGGCGCGGCGCAGATAGAGGGCGGCGATGAACACCCAGGGTCCCTGCGCGATGTTGAGCCAGACGATATAGGAGAGTGCGTTGCCGGCGCTGCGCACCCCGGTACCGTCCGCCACCGTATAGGCGGCGATCGTCACCCCGGTGAGGATGGCGAAGAGCGTGCTGCGCCCGCCGAGTCCGCGCCAGCCATTGCCGAGCGCCAAGCCGATGATGCCGAGCGAGACGAGGCCGACGCCCAGCCCTTCCTGCAGGCTGACGCGCTCGCCGACGAGCAAATCGGAGAAGATCGCCACCAGGGTCGGGCCGAGACCGCGGGCGATCGGATAGACATGGCTGAGATCGCCATGCGCATAGGCGCGCAGCAGAAAGAAGAAATAGAAGACATGGATGGCGGTCGAGGCGGCGATCCACTTCCAGGCGGCAACGGTCGGGAGCGGCACGAAGGGCGCGATCGCCAGGCCCATGAGCGAGCCCGCCAGCATGACGAGGCCGAACGAGGCGAGACGATCGCTGTCGGATTTGACCAGCGCGTTCCAGCTCGCATGCATCAAGGCAGCGCACAGCACGAGCGCGGTGACCAGCGGGGTCAGGGCCATCGCAACGGCTCAGGCGAGATGGCAGGCGGCGTGGCGCCCGGCGGCGACCTCGCGCAAGGCGGGGGCTTCGGCACGGCAGATCGGCTGCGCCAGCGGGCAGCGCGCGGCGTAGAGGCAGCCCGGCCCGTCGCTCTCGAGCGTCGGCGCGACGGCCGCCGTTGCGACGGCCGTCGCTGCAACAACGGGGCCTCGGTGGCCACGGCGGCGTCCCGCGACGAGGCCGGGGACCGCCTCCTTGAGCGCCGTCGTATAGGGGTGGCGCGGCGCCGCCAGGACGGCGGCGGTCGCCCCCGACTCGACGATGGTACCGCGATACATCACCGCGAGTCGCTCGGTGACGTAGTCGACGACGGCGAGATCGTGGCTGATCAGCAGATAGGTGACGCCGTGGCGCGCGGCGAGATCGCGCAGCAGATTGAGCACCTGCGCCTGGACCGAGACGTCGAGAGCGGAGACCGGCTCATCGGCGACGATCAATCGCGGCCGGGTGATGAGGGCGCGGGCGATGGCGATGCGCTGGCGCTGCCCGCCGGAAAATTCATGCGGATACTTCTCGCCGTCGGTGCGCTTGAGCCCGACCGAATCGAGCGTTTCGGCGACGAGATCGCCCGGTGCCGCCCTGCCCTCCTCGATCGCGGCAAGCGGCTCGGCGACAATGCTGGCGACAGTCTGCCGCGGGTCGAGCGAGCCGTAAGGGTCCTGGAAGACCATCTGGAAATGACGTCGTAGCGCGCGCAATGCCGGCGGCGCGAGACGGTTGAGATCCTCCCCCTGGAAGAGGATGCGGCCGGCATCCGGCCGCTCCAGCGCCATGACGAGACGCGCCAAGGTCGACTTGCCGGAACCCGACTCGCCGACGATGCCGAGGCTGCTGCCTGCCTCCAGCACGAGGCTGACGTCGCGCAAGGCGACGATGTCGTCGCCGCGGCGCCAGGGCAGCGCCCCGGCGCGCTTATAGCGGCGGACCAGCCCCTCGACGCCGAGCAGCGGCGCGCTCATGTCTGTGCCTCGATGCGCGCCGCGTCGAGCCTTATGCAGGCGGCGCCATGGCCGGAGCCGACCGACTGCAGTGGTGGCGGCGCCGCCCGGCAGGCCGGAACGACCAGCCGGCAACGATCGGCGAAGCGGCAGCCCGGCGGCAGGGCGGCGAGATCCGGCACGGTGCCGGGAATCGGCCGCAGCGCCGCGGCGCCGCCGCCGAGGCGCGGCCGCGCAGCGAACAGCCCCTGCGTATAGGGATGGGCGCGCCGCGCCAGCAGGCCCGCCACCGGCGCGTGCTCGACCACCGTGCCGCCATACATCACGAGGATCTCGTCGGCGGTCTCGGCGATCAGCCCGAGATCGTGGGAGACGAGGACGAGCGCCATGCCGGTCTCCTCGACGAGCTCGACCAAGAGGTCGAGGATCTGCGCCTGGATCGTGACGTCGAGCGCCGTCGTCGGCTCGTCGGCAACGAGCAGATCGGGCCGGCAGGCGAGCGCCATGGCGATCATCGCGCGCTGGCGCTGGCCACCCGAAAGCTGATGCGGATAGGCGGCGGCGATGCGCGCCGGCTCGGGCAGCCGCACGCGGCCGAGCAGACGCACGGCCTCCGCCCAGGCGGCGCCGGCCGCCATGGCGCGGTGCAGCCGCAACGGCTCGGCGATCTGTCGCCCGATCGTCTGCAAGGGATTGAGCGCGGTCATCGGCTCCTGGAAGATCATCGCGATGCGGTCGCCGCGCCATCGGCAGAGCTCGGGATCGGCCAAGCCGAGGAGCTCCTGCCCGTCGAGCCGCACCGAGCCGGTCGCAAGCGCGCCCTCGGGCAGCAGCCCCATCAGGGCCAGCGCCGTCATCGTCTTGCCGCTGCCGGATTCGCCGACGACGCCGAGGATGCGGCCGCGCTCGAGCGTGAAGCCGACGCGGCGCAGCACGGTGAGCGTCCCGCTCGGACCGGCCAGCTCGACGCTGAGATCGGCGACCGCGAGCAGCCCCATCAGCGGCGGCGCCGCAGGCGCGGATCGAGGCGATCGCGCAGCCCGTCACCCAGCAGGTTGAGG
>WNFD01012155.1_pt1 | contig 11697 bp, 10 predicted proteins | sample 5400491 | NCBI WGS metagenome assembly WNFD01 (sample SAMN13153343, study PRJNA577476) | soil metagenome | isolation source: 120 cm saprolite under Douglas fir tree site 2 hole 2 replicate 2 | place: USA:California | collected 2015-04-18 | reverse complement strand
CAGCAGACTCGACCATTGGCCAGCAGGTAGCCATTAAGATTGTGCGTACCGACGCCGCTGATTACCCGGATATAGCTTCGGCGATTCGAGCGGCAGAGCGTTTCAAGCAAGAAGCAAGAGCTGTAGCCAGCCTGGATCACCTGCATATCCTGCCACTCTATCGCTATGGTGAGGAGCAGACGGACAATGGCCAGCGGGCATATATGGTTATGCAGTACCGGCCGGAGGGTTCTTTATGGGATTGGATTCGGCAGCGGGCAAGCCAACCTCTTTCTGGGTTACCTGGCATATCTCCTTCTCGTTCACCAGGCACGGGCGGCCACAAGGGCCCCCACTCCGCTCCACACCACTCCCGCCCCTACGGAGTAGTCGCTCATACCTGGCCGTTGGACGTAGAAGAGGCCGCCGAGTATCTGCGTCAAGCCGCCTCTGCGCTGCAATATGCTCATGATAAGGGCATTATCCACCGCGACATCAAGCCTGCCAATTTTCTGCTACGCTTTGAAGAGGGCCAGAGAGCAGGGCGACCGCAAGGGTCGCCCCTACATGACATAGTTGAGAACACGCCTATTGTGCATCTCCTGCTCTCCGATTTTGGCCTGGCAAAGTTCTTCTCTTCAAGCTCCGCGACAAGTCATATCTTCGGCACGCCAATATATATGGCCCCTGAACAGTTTAACGGGGAAGCCGGGCCGGAGAGCGACCAGTATGCGCTCGCCATCATGATCTACTACTTGCTCACCGGGCACCCACCCTTCGAGGGTGACCCCATGCGCCTGATGCACCAGCACCTCTTTATAGAACCGCCGCTCCCGCGCGGGTTTAACCCCGCTCTGCCGGATGGTGTTGAGGCTGCATTGCTACAGGCTCTCTCTAAGAAGCCATCTGACCGCCACCCTTCCATCGCAGCCTTCGCCAATGCCTTCGCACAAGGCATAGCAGAGACGACCATGGTGCCCATACGTAGAACACCTTCCCAGGCGGGACCGCAGCGAAGCCTACCTTTGCCGGTAAAGGTGCAGGATAGTGCAAAGCAACTACAAACACCACTGCCAGGCGACTCTCATCAGATCGCAGCCTTTGACCCACTTATTGTGCAAGGACAAATGATCTCCCAGGCAGCACCGGAGGCGCCCACGGTGGCAAACAGCACGCCAGCCATGCAGCCAGCAGCCTCGCAGACAGGGCTGCTACAGGCATCACCAGATACACCGACCGTTGCACAGGTAACTCCTGCACAGGTAAACGCGGCACTGGCTCCGAGCATATTCCCATCGATGCCTCCACTGGGTTATAGTGATGGCCGGTCAGAGGCACTTCAAGGGAAGACCTCTCTTGCGGGTAACGTAAGAGAGCCTCTCGTCAGCAACAATTGGTCACCTACATCTGCATTGCCAACTTCTCCTGGCCAGCCGCTCCTGGCAACACCCGCACCAGCGCAGCCTGTACAGACCAGTCTGCCCCCAGCGCCTGACCAGCAGTGCATGAGCCGGCGCAGTGCCCTCGGTTGGATTATCGGTGGGGTAGCAGCCGTGGGGATAGGCAGCGGTGTAGGCATCTACTTTTACACACGGCACCGCATCCCTAGAGATGCTCTGTACATCCTGAAGGGACATAGCGATACGGTCACAAGCCTCAACTGGTCACCCGACGGGTTTCAACTGGTTTCAGGTTCCCGCGATGACACGGCACGCATCTGGTTGGCTAACGATCAAACTTCCCCTGTTACCTACAAAGGTCACTCTGCAGCGATCCTGGCTGTAGCATGGAGTCCCGACGGTACGCTATTGGCGTCCGGCGGGGAAGACAAAACTGTACAGTTATGGAACACAGAAGGAGCACTGCTGCACAGTTTCTCCGACTGGGGAGCCTCTATCAGTTCCCTGGCCTGGGAGAACAATGGCAAAGCACTCTTCGCCGGCACGCTTGGCGCGGGAGTGCATGAACTTCTCCTGAACACGGGCGAGCGACCTGGAAGGAGTAATAAAACATACATTCACGCAGTAGCACTCTCACCCGGTGGAAACTACCTCGCTGTCGGAGCTGCCAGTGGACAGGTAGTCATTGTCAATACAGTAACCTTCAAGTATGCCTTCTACCGGCGTCACGCGGGTCCTGTCCTTGCTCTCGCCTGGTCTCAGGATGGTACCATGCTGGCGTCGGGGGGTACTGATACTCTCGCTCAAGTATGGGATCCTGCAACGGGCTCTACTCTGCATAGCCTGCCGCATGATGGAGCGGTAAACGGAATCGCCTGGGAGCCGGGCAACACAGGTCGCCTGGCCAGCGCTTCCGCTGATAGCAAAGTGCGCGTGTGGGATATCAATAGCGGCGGTTATAAAGTGTATGTCGGCCACGGGGGCGCGGTTACCTCTGCGGCCTGGGGTCTCGGCGGCCTGGCCACAGGCTCGGCGGATACTGACATTATCGTCTGGCGGGTATAGGGAAGGGATAATGACAGCCCAGCCGCCGAGATCGGTCACGCTACTTGACGGCGTACTGTCAGCGAGCTAAGCAGCACCATCAACAGCGCAAAGACTACCAGTGCCATCAACTGTCCTGATATCTCGCTGAAGCCATCACCTTTGAGCATTACTCCACGCAGTGCGTCATTTGCATAAGTCAGTGGGAGAACGTACGAGATTGGCCGCAAAAGTGAAGGTAACTGCGCAATCGGCCAGAAGAGGCCCGACAAGAAGACCTGGATGCCGATAACCAGCGGCATGAACTGCACAATCTGGAACTCATTCTGCGCGAACGTCGAGAGGAAGATGCCAAGGTTGACGCTGCCAATGGTGAGCAGGACAGAGACCAGAAAGACTAAAGCCAGGTTACCACTGTAGTGTATCTGCAAGGCAAAGACGACGAAGAGCAGGATAACCAACGATTGTATGAGGGCGAAGATGGTAAAGCCGCAGACATACCCCATGACGAGTTCTGCGCGCGTCAGGGGCGAGACCATCACTCGCTCTATCGTCCCCTGCGAGCGCTCACGTAGGAACGCCACCGAGGTCAATAGGAACACGAAGAAGAACGAAAAAACGCCGATAAACACGGGAGCAATGGAGTCATTGAAGGTATACTGAGGGCCACCATACAGATAACGCGGATCGTTCACCGTAAACGGTATGTTTCCAACAGGGGTTGGAGGCGTGCTTTGCACGCTCGCTTGCGCCTTTAATGTAGAAAGTGTTATTCCCAGTTGATGAGTAAATCCTTCTGCCAGGTCGCGCATCGCACTAGCTACAGTCGGATCAGAACCTTCTAAAACAATTTGCACCGTGGGGTTCTGACCTGCGAACGACTGCTGAGCAAAATCCGCAGGGAAAATCACGGCTGCGTCTGCATCGCCGTTCCTGAGTGTAGCATCAACCTGGTCGGCCCTGATAGTGATAGTTTTCAGCTTATCTTTTCCCGGCAACAGGTTATCAATGAGAGTATTGATGCGATCGCTTCCCTGCCCGCTGGGCCGCACCAGGGCAAGCGTATGAACACTGCTCGTGTTTGTGAGCACCAGGTAGAGGAGCGTCATGACCAGGAGCGGGGCAATGAAAATTAGCGCTAGCGTCCGTCTATCGCGCAGTACTTGCCGGATGATACGGCTGGCAAGAGCTACGATACGTGCAACATTCATGACTTTACCTCCTTGTTATTTCGACCGCCAACGCCCCCTCGATCAATCGGGCTCCCTCGATAAATCGGGGAGCTACGACGCAGCTAGCTGCGCTCAGGCGGTCGGAGAGGAAGCTCCTGTTGCCTGGCAAAGTGGAGAAAGGCGTCTTCCATGTTGTCTTTTCCCGATTGGTGCAGCAATTCCTGAGGAGCATCCTGTGCCAGCAGCGCACCATTACGCATCAACCCCAGGCGCGTACAACGTGAAGCCTCGTCGAGATGGTGCGTGGACACGATGATAGTGACTCCTTCCTGGTTCAACTGGGCAAAATAGTCCCAGAAAGAACGGCGCAACTCGGGATCAACTCCTACGGTTGGCTCATCAAGTACCGCCAACCGGGGATGATGTACCAGTGCGCACGCCAGAGAGAGGCGCTGGCGCATACCACCGCTGAAGGTTCCCACAACATCGTTGGCGCGATCAGCCAGGGCTACACGCTCTAACATCTCCGAGATGCGCTGCCGCTGCTCTCTACCACGCAAGCCATAAATATTGCAGAAAAATTGCATGTTCTCTCTTGCCGTCAGGTCGAGGTAGAGAGCGCTGAGTTGGGTCATATACCCCAGGTAGAGTGAGATCCTGGCGCTTGGTATCCGCTCACCCATAATCTGTATCGTGCCGCTCGCCGGGCGTATCAGGCCCACCAGCATACGAATAAGCGTGGTTTTCCCTGAACCATTGGGGCCAATCAAGCCGAATGTCTCACCGGCATTGATGGTCATACTGAGCTTATTCACTGCGTATAACTTACCAAATTGCTTGACAAGGTTCCTGGCAACGACCATAGGTTCGCCATTCGCAATACCAGTTACCGGGCTTTCAGACCTGCTTCCCGTGCGAAGAACTGTCTTCTCTGGAGGCCGATTTCCAGTATTCTCGGGAACAGGTATCGTTTCTGACATAGCCTGCCTCCTGCTCAATGGTTAACCAACGCCATGTACAAGTTCTTTCTCCAAGTGCCGCCTGCGGCGGCGAGAGGAGGAAAAGGGATTGGGGACACCCCAAACCCCGTCAGGGGCTGCCGCCCCTGAACCCTGCTCAGAAAAACATGCACATCGGGTTAACTAATTGATTGATTAATACGTGTCAAACCAAAGATTATGTTCGCGGGGCAATGCCGGAGAATAGTGTGTCGACGATGGCATCCGCAATCTGCTCAGGTGTGTACTGTAATGCCAGTGGATCACGTATAATGTGACGACGTAGTACAAAGCCCATGACGCTGCCTAGAAAAACTTGTGCAGTCAGCGAAGCGTCCGACTGCCGCAGCTCACCTGCCTCCATTTTGGACTCAAGGTAGCTCGTCAGGAAACCTATTACTCGTTGAATAAAACCAGCCACCATCGGTGTCATCTCCGGGTTATGCACAATCTCCGGCAGCATTACCCGCATTACCCGAATAAAATTTTCGCCCTCGATAATGCTCAGTATCTGGCGGATTATGAAACGCAAGAACGCCTCCGGCGGCAATGCCAGCACCTGGGGCGTGAGAGACGTGAGCAGCCGTATGGGCGAGCGACTCTCAACCATTGCCTCAAGTAACTTTTCCTTGCTTTCAAAGTAGTAGTAAATTAAGCCAGGAGTGATGCCTGCTGCACGAGCCACATCCTTGTTTGTGGCTTTCGTAAAACCTTTTTCTGAAAATACATGCATGGCAGCATCTATAATCTGCTCTCGACGATCCTCTACTACTTTCGGCGTCCTCGCCATACTCTCAATCATTTCTACTGTGGTCCCTCGATAATGAGTTTTAATAAATTAATCTGGGTATCGGAATAGCCACCAAGGGCCGATAAATCGGCCCCTACAGATGGTAGGATTATTTCGTTAAAGTTCATAATCGGGGACCTACAGGGATAACTTTAATTGACTGGCCGATTAATAACAAGTATAAAGCAGAGCGGAGGAAAAGTCAAGCAGCGGCAGTTCTGAAAAGTCAGTCTTAAGAGACTAAGTCGAACTGCTGCACATCGAGCACACGTGCCAGCAAGCGTACGTGATACGGCTGGGGGTCTTCACGTCCATTTTCCAGGTGGGCAATGGTATCCCGGCGAATGCCCGTCATATCTGATAGTTGTCCAAGGCTCAGTCCTTTACGTTGCCGAAGAGTGCGAAGATGGGGTAGTCCATGAGGTCTAACGACCCTCTCCTTTGAGGCTCGCGGTTTCATACCATGCTCTCCTTTATGGAGTACAGTAGCTGTCATTCCCCAGCGACACTGCTGAGGACAGAGTGAATGGCAACAGTGCGTTTGCACACTCACATTACTGTTCCACCTACTCAATCATAGCATAAAGGCCTCCAGGCGTCCAGTTCAATCGATGTTGTATCAGTCACGATACCCATTGCTACTTCTGGCTGCCTCCCCTATAATGTTGATGGAGCTGTATTCATGCTTATGTAAAGGACTCATTGAAGATGGATATCGAAGGAACTTATACGCTTCAAGCACCACCAGAAGAGGTCTGGGATTGCCTGAAGGATCAGCAGGTACTGCAGCGTACTATCCCTGGAGTAGAGCGAATAGAGGCACTGAGCGAAGAAAAATATGCCGTTGCCATCCATGTCGGCGCAACACCATTGACTGGCTCATATCAGGGGCAGATTATAGTAACCGAGCGACAGTCCCCCTACTACTATCGCATTGCCATCGAAGGCGATGGTCAGCAAAGCTCGATCAGCGGTGTAGGAGACATCCATTTGAGCAGCCAGGGTGAAAACACTATCGTCTCGTACAAGGGGGAGCTGAATCTCGGCAAATTAGACGCGTCTTTGCCAACACCTGTAATCAGAGGAACTGCGAAATTGCTCATTCAGCAATTCTTCACGGCACTGGCCGATCAGTTACGTGCCGTCCATCCTACGCCTGCTGCCGTGACAGAGGAACACGCTAACGGCATAACTACGCTGGGGCAGCCCGGCGGGAAAATTGTTATCCTACCTGCCTCACCTCACTCGACATTTCTGGAGACCATTGTACATCGAGTGGGATTGGGAGCGGGCGACCCTGCTGCAGAAGTCCTTTGGGTTAATCGGCTGAGAAGGACCGGTATCCTACTAGGCCTGTTATTGCTCGTTTGGATTGGTAGCAGAATACCACGGAAATAAGCCAAGCATTGCTTCAGTAGCAGGTTTATTCGTCCATCAATGTGCGTAGACGAGCCTTCCATTCGCTCTCATCTTCGTCGCTGGCTGCCCCGCTCGTCTCGCCAACCGTCCAACTGCGTACGCCGTCGGCGAGCCTGGTAGAGGCCAGACGCTGTGGCTGCTGGCGCTGTGTTTGGCTATTTAGATTGCGCAGGGCCGTCTGTGCCGCTTTCCGCACCTCATAGACGGGATCGCGCAGTAAGGGGCGGATCAGCTCCTCTGCATGTGAAGCATGCAGTCGACTGAGGGTTCGCGCCGCCGCAGCACGTTCTTCAGAAGCTTGAGCATACAATAGAGGCTCGATCTCCGGCGCCAGTTGCATGAGTGATAAATCGGCAATCAGCCGCAACAAGCGGTTTCGCCGCATTGGCTGCACTAATGTCGCAAGAGCTGTACGGCAATCAGCATACAGTTCTTCCTCGCTCAGAAGTTCCTGAATGCCAGACGCTTCGCTAATCGCCACTTCTGTTGGCACAGGTAGTGTTCCATGCAAGAAAGGTTCCATCCATGTAGGAACCGCTTCTTGTTGACCTGTATGTTCATGAAGCTGTAATGCCCAGTGATAATGCTCATCCAACCAGTAGTAGAGCGCTAAAGTCATCTCGGCATCCCTGGCAGCATAAGAAACCATCGCCGTTGGCAGTGGACGGCGCGTCCAATCGGTCCTCTGCAGGCTTTTGTCCAGGCGAACATTGAATGCACGCTGCAGCATGGCCGCAAGTGATGATTCATGCTGGCCAAAGATAGAGCGACTGGCAGCCTCTAAATCACAGTAATGTGCCACGCTTATACCCCGTTCTGCCATGACCTGCATATCGGCTCCTGCTCCGTGGAGCAGGATAGTGATCTCTGGGTTTGCGGTTACGGAAGCTAAAGGTGAAAGATCACCTAAGCGCCATGCATCGACTATAAAGCAGTAATGATCAATAGCAAGTTGCAGCAGTGCCAGGCGATTGGAAGAGACCGATGTGGGCGCAGCAGTAGTTCCTGCCCTCGGTGTGAACGAACGAACCTGGGTAAACTCAGCATCGATGGCGATCACACTGGATTGTTTGAGCAGCTGAATTGCTTGCAGTAACTGGTCAGGGCGATCAATCCAGCGGCGCTCCCCTTTCGTAGGAGGTGGACCCAGAGGGGGAGTTGTACCAAGATAGCCGGGTTGAACATTCTCCAGGTCCCCTGGTTCTACTGGCTGCGCTTTATCGCTCAACGTTACCGCCATTCTGCTGTATCAAGTCGACGAAGGTTTCTATATACATTTGGATGTGTCATAAACTATAGCAGATTTTTGAGTTCAGGTACAGGGTCTGACACAAAATACACCGATAACAGTGGCTTACGGTGATGGCATTGGCCCAGAAATCATGGATGCTACCCTCCACGTCATCAAGGGGGCAGGGGCGCGTATAGAGATTGAACAGATCGAAGTTGGCGAGAAGGTCTATTTGCGCGGCAACAACGCAGGTATCGAGCCGAGCGCATGGGAATCGCTGCGCCGCACCAGGGTATTTCTCAAAGCACCCATCACTACACCCCAGGGGAGCGGCTATAAAAGCCTCAACGTCACAACGCGCACCATGTTTGGCCTCTATGCCAACGTGCGTCCCTGTGTATCCTATTACCCGTTTGTCGATACGAAACATCCTGACATGGACGTGGTCATCGTCCGTGAGAACGAAGAGGATCTCTATACCGGCATCGAGTATCGCCAGACCCACGACATGATGGAGAGCCTCAAGTTGATCAGCCGCCCCGGCAGCGAGAAGATCATCCGCTATGCCTTTGAGTATGCCAGGAGCCATAGCCGCAAGAAAGTAACCTGCTTCATGAAGGACAACATCATGAAGCTAACCGACGGCCTGTTTCATAAAATATTCGATAAGATTGCAGCAGAGTACCCGGATATCGCCAGTGAAAACTGGATCGTCGATATTGGAGCTGCCAAACTTGCTGATACGCCAGAGGCATTCGATGTCGTCGTCATGCCCAACCTCTACGGCGACATTCTCTCCGACGTAGCGGCCCAGATCGCGGGTTCGGTTGGCCTTGCTGGCTCTGCAAATATCGGTGACTATTGTGCTATGTTTGAAGCCATCCATGGTTCTGCTCCCCGCCGTGCCGGTCAGAACCTGGCCAACCCTTCCGGGCTCCTGCTCGCTGCTGTGATGATGCTCGTACACATTGATCAACCCGACGTCGCCACGCAGGTAAATAACGCGTGGCTGCGCACCATTGAGGATGGCATCCACACCTACGATATTTTTACCGAAGGGGTCAGCAAAGAACGCGTCGGCACAAAAGAGTTCGCCGAAGCCATTATTGCCCGCCTTGGTCAGCAGCCGCAGAAGCTCAAAGCGGTCAATTACACCGCCGCATCAAAGCACAGCGACCGCGGGCGCGTCATCAGCAGCATGTCTACAGAGAAGAAGGAACTGGTCGGGGTAGATGTATACCTGGACTGGCACGATGGAACGCCTGAACAGTTGGGTGAAGTATTCAAGCAAGTCAGCGGAGGTGACCTGCACCTGCAACTGATCACCAATCGCGGAGCTAAAGTCTGGCCACACGGCATGCCGGAGACCTTCTATACTGATCACTGGCGCTGTCGTTTCATGGCCCAGCCTCCCGGCGCCACAATCAGTCACGACCAGATCATTGCATTACTCCAGCATGTAGAAGCAGCAGGCTTTGACTTCATCAAAATTGAGAACCTGTACACCTTCGATGACCATATAGCGTATTCTCTCGCCGCGGACGAGTAACAAAGCAATGCCCCTTCAACTTGCGTGAAGGGGCGTCATTGTATTTCCCTGGATAGGAGCAAAAGTCAGGACAGACTTATCGCTCCAGTGATGGTTTAATGCTGGTCTCGCCCTCTACGATGAAAACAATGCGCTCGCAGATATTGGAGCAATGGTCACCAACGCGCTCCAACTTGTGAGCGATCCAGAGCATGTAGGTCAAACGCTGCAAGATGCGGGAATCAATCTGCAGGGCGGGTATAGCACGAGCGCCTTCCAGCATCTCCATCAAATCGTGACGCACCATGTGATAGCGCACATCTACTACATCATCTTCTTCCCAGATATAGCGCGCGGCCTTCGCATCAGACTTGGCAAAAGCATCCATAGCCCCCTGCAGGACGCGGCGGGCCTCTCGACCGAGTTCCAGCATACCGCGCATGATTGATGCCTCGGTAATCTGCCCATTTTCGCCTACAGAACTTACACCTGTGGTAATCTTTACCGGCGCCGCATTACTGCGCAAGGGGGCCATCCGCAGGATATTCTGTGCAATCCCCGCAGCGCCATCCCCGGTACGCTCCAGGTCACTCACGATCGACAGTACCGAGGTAAGGTAGCGCAGGTCCCGCCCCCCGAGCGGCTGTTGTAGTGTCAACAGGCGAATAGTATGCTCTTCGATAGCCGCTCGCAGGCTATCTATAATGGTATCACCTTCAATGACCATGCCCGACATAGCAACATCGCCTGTTTCTAGCGCATCAAGGACTTTTCCCAATGCATCATCTACCAGAGATCCCAACTGTATGATCTGGGCATTCAGTTCGTGCAACTCTTTATCCAGTACTGTTCTTGCCATAAATTTACCCCTCCGTCCTCTGGTTTCGCACCGCTATGTAGTCGCCGTTTCAGTCTACCTGGCACACAGCTTCAGATCGGCCAGGCACAATGCCTGAACTACTAGATGTAGTGTAACATATCTTCCACATAAAAGATAGAGTGATATCTTAAATACTCGTTCTATTCTTTAGGGATAAGCGGAACGCCCGTTTTCGTTCCCCGCCGACCTGCAACGGCGTGTTTTATCGCCGCTCGCTTATCGTAAAGCACCATGAGAAGCCAGACGAATGGAAGCGCATGGTTCATTTATTCTGTTTATCAGGTAGCATGAACAGATGATGTTATCTAGTGGCATAAATCCCCCTGTAGAGGCAATCAAAGCCCCAAGATAATGAGTAAAACTGAAACCCTACCATCTTCTGAGTAATCACCTCTCGGTCCTTTCACACCTCTGCCGTATAGGCAACAACATCGATGTATGCTATCATATGCACAACACCCCTAAACGATGAAGTAGGTGAGGCAGGCATCTATGGCAGGCATTTCTCAGCAAGAAATCAAGCTGTTTTACTGCTATGCACGAGAAGATAAACCCCTCCGTGACGAGCTGGAGAAACACCTCTCCTGGTTGAAACGCCGCTACCAGCTGACCAACTGGCACGACCGCGAAATCCTGCCCGGCGAGGAATGGGAGCAGGCCATTGACACGCATCTGAACACCGCCCATCTGATCCTGTTGTTAATCAGTCCCGACTTCATGGCGTCCGATTACTGCTATAGCAAGGAGATGAAGCGCGCCTTAGAGCGGCATCAGGCGGGAACCTGCCGTGTTGTTCCCATCCTGCTGCGTCCCACCTATTGGGAAGGTGCCCCATTCAGCCACCTACAACTTCTGCCCACCGATGCCAGGCCAATCACTCGTTGGCCTGATCGAGACGAGGCTTTTCAGGATGTGGTGGGAGAGATCAACCGCACCATCAAAGACTTGCTCTTCTCACTGAAAACCAAAGAGGAATGGCTTAACGAGGGTAATGCCCTCCATAGCCTCCAGCGCTATCAGGAAGCGCTCGCCGCTTACGAGCAAGCCATCCGCCTAGACCCCCACCTATGCTCGTGCCTACAACGGCAAGGGCTATGCCCTCTATGACTTCAAGCGGTACGAGGAAGCGCTCGCCGCTTATGAGCAAGCCATCCGCCTAGACCCCAACGATGCCAACGCCTACCTCGGCAAGGGCAATGCCCTCCATGGCCTCCAGCGGTACGAGGAAGCGCTCGCCGCTTATGAGCAAGCCATCC
>WNFD01006493.1_pt1 | contig 11697 bp, 10 predicted proteins | sample 5400491 | NCBI WGS metagenome assembly WNFD01 (sample SAMN13153343, study PRJNA577476) | soil metagenome | isolation source: 120 cm saprolite under Douglas fir tree site 2 hole 2 replicate 2 | place: USA:California | collected 2015-04-18 | reverse complement strand
TTCACCATGATCGCCCAGTAGCTCCCGAGGTTTCCCGCTCTCTACAGCGGACCCAATAGCCTGACGAACAGCGGCGACGCCGCGGCGACGCACACATACGGCATCTATTTCGGATCGCGGTTTTCCGGCCGGCTGCAGGCGTACCTCGACGTCGAGATGGCACGCGGCTCCGCGGTCGGCGGCGCGGTCGGCCTCGCCGGGATCACGAATGGCGACGTGATCCGCCAAGGAAGCATCGATCTGGGACAGGGCCCCTATTTCGCGCGCGCCTTCCTTCGCTACACGATCCCGCTCTGGCCTGCCACCGACACCCTACCACGCGCCATGGACCAGCTCCCTGGGCTCCAACCCGCCGCCCGGCTCGAGCTCAAGCTCGGCAAACTCGCCTCCACGGATGACTTCGACCAGAACCGCTACGCCAACTCCACCCGCACCCAGTTTTGCGACTGGGGGTTGTTCAACAACACGGCGTGGGACTACGCCCCCGACACGCGCGGCTACAGCTATGGGGTGGTCCTCGGTCTGCTGTATCCGCGGTGGGCCCTGCACGTGGGCAGCTTCCTCATGCCGACCTTCGCGAACGGTAATGTCCTCGACTGGAATGTCCGGCGTGCGCGGGGGGACAACGTCGAGCTCGCGCTCGAGCCAACCCGCCTCGGCAGCGTGCTCCGGTTCCTGGCCTATCAGAACCACGGTCGAATGGGCGTTTATCGGGAGGCGCTGACGCGGGGGCAAGGCACCGGGCAGCCGCCGGATATCGCTGCCGACGATCAGCCGGGACGACGTAAGTACGGCTTCGGACTGAGCCTCGAGCAGCCGCTTGCCGACCTCGGCGAGACCGGAGCGTTCCTGCGCGCGGGCTGGAATGACGGTCGAACAGAAGACTTCGCCTTCACGGAGGTCGATCGCCACTTCAGTGTCGGTTTCCAGCTCGTCGGGACGCGCTGGGGCCGCCCCGGCGACCGCCTCGCGATCGCCTACGTGCGACACGGCCTCTCACCGGAGCACCAAGCCTACCTCGCCGCCGGCGGGAAGGGCTTCCTGCTGGGTGATGGGCGCCTCAACTACGACGGCGAGACTATCCTCGAGACGTACTACCGCTTCCAGGTGGGACCGCACGCCCAGATCAGCCCGGACCTCGAGCTGATCGCCAATCCGGGCTACAACCGCGACCGGGGGCCGGCCACGGTGCTCACGCTCCGGCTCAACCTGCGCTAAGGCCTCTAGGGAACGGCAGGTACCGCGGCTGCCGAGGCCCGGGACGGGGCCAGGGACGCGAGAAAGCCACCATACACCGCCGGCGACCACAACCCACGAGAGCCGCGGATCTTCTCCAACGCCACCTCGGGCGAGTAGGCCTTGCGGTAGGGGCGTTCGGTAGTGAGCGCGTCGTAGACGTCCGCTATGCCAACGATCTGGGCGGACAGCGGAATATCCTCTCCCCGTAAGCGATCCGGGTATCCCGTGCCATCGTAGCGTTCGTGATGCCAGCGGATGATGGGCTTCAAGTCCCAGGGGAATTCGACGTCGTCGAGGAGCTCGACGCCCCAGATCGGGTGCATCTGCACGACCTCGAACTCGTCGCGCGTCAGCGGGCCGGGCTTACCAAGGATCTGGTGCGGGACGCGCACCTTCCCGAGGTCGTGGAGGTAGGCGCCGAGGTGGACTGTCGTCTGGGCGCGCTGGTCCAGCCCGAGCACCCGCGCAATCCCGACGCCGTAGCGGGCCACGCGCTCGCAGTGCCCGAACGTGTAGCTGTCGCTCGATTCGATCGACTGCCCCCAGTCCCGCACGACGGCCAAGTACGTCCCCACCAGTTCTGCTAGCTTGCCGTCCACGTGGACCAGCGCCACTCGGGCGTCGAGTCGGCGGAACAGCCGGTGGGCCACGTTCAGCAGCGAGAGCGCCTCCTGGTTCCGTCCCATCGCTTGATAGAGCAGGGCCAGCTCGCGCGATGTCTCCGCCTCGTTGAGGACGGAGCCGGCTGCGACCGCGAGCTCGATCGCGGTGTTGAGGCGCGCCTCGGCAAGCGCCGGCCGGCCGGTCTCGCGATAGACGACCCCGATGACGCGATAGGCGCCCGCCTTCGCCGCTTGGTCGCCGAGCTCCTCGAAGGTAACCAGCGCCGCCTCGGCGTCCCGCAAGGCGTCAGCGAACCGCTGGCGCGCCACGTGCACTCCGGCGCGGTTCAGCAGGCACAGCCCCTGCAGGTAGACGTCGCCGGCGCGCTGAGCGATCGCGTAACTCTCTCGGTAATAGCTCTCGGCTTCATCCCATAGCTCACGATCGGCGCTCACCATCCCGAGGTTGTGATAGGCGATCGCGCAGCCATGCTCATTGTCCGAAGCCCGGTAGGCCTCGAGCGACCGCGCGTAGCGCGCCAGCGCCTCGTCGAAGTCGCCCTGGATGTTCGCCAGGATACCCAGGTTCTGCTCGGCGCGGGCGCGGAGCTCGCGACACTGCCCCCCGAGCTCCACGGCGTGGAGAAAGTGCTTGCGGGCCTCAGGGAGAGCGCCGGCCTCGAGGTCGATGCCACCCAGCGTGTTGAGGGCCTCGCCGGCGAGCACGTCTTGGCCGGCGGCGCGCGCGACCGTATGGCTCCGGCGGCACAGCTCCCGCGCCTCCAGCGATGCGCCCTGGCGGTGCCGCACCACCGCGAGGCGGCGGAGCGACTCGGCCAACACCGCCTGCTCTTCGGGCTGAGCCGCCGCGATCGCCGCTTCGTAGGATGCGATCGCTTCGGGAATGCAAGCGGTCCGCTCGCGGGCGCGAGCTTCGTGCAGCAGGTCCGCAGCCGTGGCAGCGCTAACCGCCCCCATCGACTCGCCTCTCACTCCTGGGACCAGAAGGTCTTGGGCTCGGATCCCGGCTTCGCGATGGGCGCTACCAGCGGTGCCGGCTCCTCGAGCAACGCCCCGAGCTTGCGGAGCTCCACCCGCGCTCCCAGGCGGTCGAACCCCGCCCGAGCCGTCTCCGCCACCTCCCGCGCGGCCACGACCTTGCCCGCGCGGGCCAGCAACTGTGCCAGATCACGCTGCGCAGTGGCGACGAGCAGGGGGCGCCCGTGCTCCGTCGCGCGGTCGATCACCTCGCGGAGCATGTCCTCCGCGACATAGACCTTGCCGATGATACCCAAGGCCACCGCCAGGATCCGCTGGTCTTCGGTCTCGAGAACCGCGTCATGCAGCTCACGGTGCAGGGCGAGTGCGCTCTCCGCCTCCCGGATAGCGAGGTCGGGCTCGCCCCGGACCAGCTGGATCTCGGCCCGACCTGCGAGCGCCTGGGCTTTGAGGCGCCGGTCGCCCAGGCGCTCGGCCTCCCGCACCGCGGCGTCGGCGGCCTGCATGGCATCGTCCAAATGTCCCTGCTCGCGGAAGGTGATCGCGAGATTGTGCTCCGACTCGACGATGCCGCGCTCGCAGCGGGCCTTCTGGTAGGCGGCGATAGCCCGGGTGTAGGCGCCGACCGCCTGGCCGTAGTCCCCCTGCATGTTCGCGATGATGCCGAGGTTGTTGGCGCACCGGCCGACCGTAGCCATGTCGTTGTTTTGCATTGCCTCGTCCTGCGCCCGCGTGAAGAAGGACGTGGCCTCGTTGATGCCGCCGCGCTCCAGCGCGATGGCGCCGCAGACATTGAGCCCCCGCACCTCCAGCGTCCGATCCCCCAGCAACCGCGCCCGCGACATCGCGATCACGGCCCACTTCTGGCCCTCCTCCAGCCGCCCGAGCCTGCTGTGCGCGATGCCATGCAGCAGGGCCAGCATGGGAGACTGCTCCAGCTCGTCGTGCGAGCGCGAGTTCAAGTAAGTGAACAGCTCGGCATAACGCCCGGTGTCGGCCAGCTCCTGCGCCGCATGCAGGGGTACCAGCGACCGGCGCAATTCGGCCGCGAAGTCCTCGTCCCACTCCTGGCTGGCCAGATTGCGGACTTCCCCTTCGGCGCCAAGCTGGGTGAAGATCGCCTTCGCGCTCCGCGCGGCCACATGGGCTTCCGCAGTCCGCCCGCCGCGGCGCAGGACCATCGCCAGGTCCCGCGTCGCCTCGGCCTGCAGCAGCGGCCGCTGGTGCGCTGCCGCCCGGCTGATCACCTCGCGCAGCGCCTGCTCGGCGGCTGCCGCCTGGTCCTCCGCTGCCAGCACCGCCGCCGTGATACGCAGATCCTCGGCCTCGGCGACGGGATTGGGCACCTCGTTGCGGATCTCCCGCACCGCGTCGAGCTCGCGCCGCGCTAGCTCCATCTCGCCACGGGCCACACGGATCTCGGCCCGCCCCCGGCGCGCCACCGCCCACAGCGCGCGGTCGCCGGCGGCGTCGGCTGTCGCAACGGCCCGGTCAGCCTCGGCCAGAGCACGCTCAAGCACCCCTTGCTCTCGATACGTGATCCCCAGGTTGTGGTAGCACTCGGCAACGCCCTGCTGCAGCCCGGTCCGCTCGAAGGCCGCGACGGCGATCTCCCAGGACCCAATCGCCTCCGCATGCCGTCCCCGCAGGTTACTGATGATCCCCAGGTTGTTGGAACAGCGACCGATGGTGGCTAGATCGCCCTCTTGGCTGGCGACGATGAGCGCCCGCGTGCAGTACTCCGCCGCCTCATCGATCCGCCCGCTGACCAACGCGATGGCGCCCCGCGCGTTGAGGGCGTGACACTCGAGCGCCTGATCGTCCCGCTTGCGCGCCTGGTCGACCGCCACATCCAGCCACCGCAGTCCTTCCTCGTGGCGACCCAGCCGCGCCTGCGCGGCCCCGTACAGCAACGCGAGACTCGGCGACTCCTCCAGCTCGCTTCCTTTGCGCGCGCCAAGGTACTCGACGACCTCGGCGTGCTGACCGGCTGCAGCGAGCCGCTGGGCCTTCTCGATTACGACGGACGACGTGTGCATCGGACCTCTCCTCCAACTTTCGAGAATATCATCGGCACCATCGATTACCAGGACACCGCGTAATCAGAGAAGTGGTACAGCGCGGTCGAGATACTTGGCAGTGTAGCATCGTTGTTCGACGACAACCTGAGCCACGACCTGGTTCCCACAGGACGGCACCACACGGCCAGCCGCAGCAGCATTGCCTGATCGGTGGCGTCCACGACTCCATCGCCGTTCAGATCGGGATTTGCGTTCTCATACCAGAGGGTCAGGCCCGCCGGGACATGCTTGGAGAACTCAACCCCGGAGGGCTGGAAGTTCACGGAGAAGGTGACGGAATCGATGGTCAGGGTGACGTACACCGAGTCGCCCTGCTGCAGCCGGACGCCGTCGGCCCCGGCCCGTAGCCCGTCCTCCGGAATGTCGAACTGCAGGAATGGCTGGCCCACCGTGTCCCCGGCGGCGGGCTGGTAGTGCACCACTACCGTGGACGCTTGGCCCTGGTAGGCCCAGAACGACACCTGATAAGTCTCTAGCGGCGGCGCGCCCGGCGCTTGCTGCAGCATGTGCAGCCCTGAGTCCACGGTGGCCAGACTCGCCACCTCGCCCAGCACGCGCGGCTCGTTAGAAGGGGCCGTGGGCTCCCGGCATCCCACGAACGCCAGCGCCATTGCGAGCGGCAACCACCGCCGGGGCGTCAACACAGCCCCTCCTGACGTCCCATGGCTACGCATTTCAGTACGCCACCGCGTAGTTCGCGCAGTGGCGGATCGCCGGTGCAGGCCGCTGACCGTCCACGTTCACCACGGTGCTCCGCGACGTGACGGACGCGGGAAGCCGACGGCTGGCGCGCTTCGAAGACCGACGTTGCGTGGACATCACGGCAAGGCCACTCCCGCCTCGATCATCGAGAGAGGCGTGATCCCCAGCTGCCGCACTCCGTCGCGCTCCTGGAGTGAAGGGTACATGTCGCTCTCCTACCAGGAAACCGCGTAGTCGCAGAAGTGCAGCAACGAGCTCGTGAACGTCTTCTCCGCGAGCGACTGGACCGCGGGGATTTGCGTCCACGCATTGGTCGCGCCTTCGCGATACCACAACCCCAGCAGCTGGCTCTCGATCCTGGCGTCGGTACTATCCACGACGCCGTCCCCGTTCAAGTCGCCGCCGGCGCCAGCGTACCAGATCTGGAGCTGGGCGGGATCGCCGAACTGCAACCCCGTCGGCTCGAGCGACACGGCGATTTTCACCGTGTCGATGGTCACCGTGATCAACACCGAGTCGCCCGGCGCCAGGGCGCCCACTACCGGCACATTCGTCGGATCGCTGATTGTGAGCCGCAGAAATGGAGAGGTCGTGTCGCCGGTGACGCTTACGTAGTTGATCTGGGCGGACCGTTGCTGCCCCCGCACCGCCCAGAACGTCGCCGTGGAGTGAGTAAGCTTGATGCTGCTCCCGGGGGCCAGATCGTAACTGAGGGCGCCGGACCCGGAGGAGAGGCCCCCGCCACCGGCTGCGGACCCCGCGAGGGGATCGATCGCGCGGAACTGTGGAGGCGAGTTCCCCGCCCACCGGAGGAAATGCGGCCCCTGGGCGGGCGGCTGCTGCACAGCGGTGGGATGCGGTCCAACGCATCCCACTGCCAGCAACACGAGCGCGAGCGGGATCAGTGAATGGCGAACAGCCATACGATTCTCCGAGTTCATGTGAGGCCTACCAGGCCACGGCGTAATTCGAGAAATGCGGCAGCTGTCCGATGACATACTGTTGCCCTTGACTCCAAGCGTTCTTCTTGACTTGGGACCACGTTTGCAGGTATCCCAAGATGGACAGGGAGTCGCTGACCTGGGCGATCTGGAGCGTAACGCCCGTCGGCAACGCGCAGTCTTTGTAGTTCGTGTAGAGAAGCGCGCCCGCGCGCAATCCGTACGATTGGTCCACGGAGCTGGGTGGGAACTGGAGGCCATCGGGCTGGAAGCGCACCCTTCGCACGGTGTCCCTTGGGGCCACGGCGGTGATCGTCACCGGGACGCTGAGCACCAGTGAATCGACCCAGAGAATGTGATTCCCGACCCGCAGAGTATCTCCCTTTGGCCCGATCACCTTGGTGACGGAGTCGTAGGTTTGGGAACACACGACCAGCCCGGTCTTATTGCTGGTGCTAGTGGGCTGCGATTTCGAGGCGGCCAGAGCGGCCGCCCGCGTGGGCGTCTGGAGAGCAACGCTCGTCGGTGCAGCATCCCCACAGCTCAGGGCTGCTACGGACGCGCCGGCGAGCAACGCGAGCGGGAGCAACGAATAGCGGATGGACATGCGGTCCTCGGGGTGGCGGCGGACGCAACCGGACTGCGCCCGCCGACAGAGCAGGAACCGTTCCGCCGCCTCGCCTGCCACCTAGCGTCGTGATCGGTCGAGACTTGAGAGTGGCGGCCCGTTATTGGCGGCCGGCCACAGGGTCATTTCGGCCATCACGGTGGGTCGGGAGGACCATGGATCACTTGCCTTCGTAGAATCGCAGATGTGAGAACGCCGCCACGGCCCCGGGGGACTGGGGGGCTCGCGGCGGCGGGTCCTCAACTCGGACTTCGCTAAAGCGATAGCGCCGTCGGGTTGACCGAATCGTGGACCGGAAGGTCGGGGCCCATATCGGCTCCGCCGTTCAGCAAACGCCGCAGGCGCCGCGGCGAGATCAAGAGCCGGCGCGCCGATTCAGTGCGATTGCCGCCGCACAACTTCACGGTCGCATGAGCCGCCGCGCTCGCGATCTGGTGCAGCGGCGCGGGAAAGGGAATCGGTCCGCTCGGCTGGGCCGCCGGATCGATGGGGGGCAGGAGCTCGTCGACGCGCAGCTCGCCAGGAGGTGACAACAGGAGTGAGCGCTCCACGGCGTTCTTCAGCTCGCGCACATTCCCGGGCCATGGGTGGGCGCGCAACCGGCCGCGCACCTCGGGCGTCAGCAGTGGCACAGGCAAGCCGTGCTCCCCGGCGAGCCGCTCGAGCAGGGCCTGGGCCACGAGGAAGAGGTCGTCGCCCCGCTCCCGCAGCGGCGGCAGCCGGAGCACGACTGTGCTCAACCGGAAGAACAGATCTTCCCGGAAGCTTCCCTCCCCCACCCGCTCCTGCAGATGTTCGTTCGTCGCCGCCAGGATGCGTACGTCGACAGTCCGTGACTTCGTCCCACCGACCCGCCGGATCTCCTTGTCCTCCAGCACGCGCAGCAGCTTAGCCTGCACGGCCAAGGGCAGGTCGCCGATCTCATCCAGAAACAGGGTCCCGGTGTCCGCTACCTCGAACAGCCCCGGTTTGGCCGCATAGGCGTCGGTGAAGGAGCCCCGCTCGTGCCCGAACAATTCCGACTCGATGAGATGCTCCGGCAGGGCCGAGCAGTTGACGGCGACGAAGGGGGTGCCGCGACGTGGTCCGCCCGCGTGGATCGCCCGCGCGAGGAGCTCCTTCCCGGTCCCCGTCTCGCCGACGATCAAGGCATGGGCGTTGCGGTGCGGCAACAGGCGGGCCGCCCGCGCCAGATGCTGCTTGATTGCGGGGCTCTCCCCCACGAGAGCGGCGAACGCGTCCCCCTCCCCATCCGCCCCGGCTGTCCGCGGCCGCCCGCCACTAAGCGTGGCGGCGACGGCGTTGCGGAAGATCTCCAGATCGGCCGGCAAGGCGAAATAATCGCTCGCCCCGCGCGCCACGACTTGCATGGCGGTGCGCCGCCCCGGATCCGTGCCCACAACGAGCAACGGCACCCCGGCGGGGACGCGGTTAGTCTCGAGCCACTGGATCGCGTCCCGCTCCGCGCCGCCAGCCGCGAGAATGATGGCCATTGTTTCAGGCTGGGAAAGCGGGAGGGGGGAGAGAGGAGCTGCGCCGGGTTCCGCAGGATTGAGGAGGTCGACGGTGACGCCAAGGTCCAGGGCGAGATCGTTCCAGAATTCTCTGAATGCGTCGGAGACAGCGATGACGGTCAGCCGCAGCACGGCTGCGCCTCCTTCACGAGCGGGGAGTGGGGCCTGGAAACGTACGCTTGTGACTTGACAGGGGCCGTGATGGGCGACACCTTATGGCCAGTGGTCCGATTACCTGGGGCCTACATGGTCCAAATACGTCACTAAATATGGGACAACATTGTCTACTGTCAAGGGTAGAAAGAGCGCCAAACAAGGCCCTGTAGCGGAACGACTTGCCACCCTGTTGGACGTGTTCAGTCCCTGGGATGACATCTCGTTGACCTATCGGCAGTTCGCCGCAGAGATCGGTCCGCCAGTCACCGAGTCGGCAGTCAAGAAGTGGCCCCAACGCAAGAAGTTTCCAGCGGATATCGCCCGGATGATCGCACGGAAGGCCCAGGACCGTCGCATCAGTGGCGTGACATTGGAATGGGTGCTTTGGGGCGAGGGAACAGGGCCCCAAAAGGCCCCGCAAACGGCCCCATCTTACAGGCGCTCCTCTGGGCAACCGAGTGCTCACGCAGATGCACCGCAGGCCACCTCAGTCCCAGCGCCGACACCTGGGGAGCCGCACGGCCACTATGCCGCACGGATCGGCGCGGCCGTCCAAGCCGACCTCGGCCACAATGAGTTCGGTCAGTGGTCCTCGGTCGAGGTCCAGCACACGGTCCTCTGGGCGCTCAAGGATCTAGCGCGGCGGCTCCGGGTGCTGCGGTTCGACATGGGAAAGACCTTCGAGCTGACGGACGAGTGGGCCGGACACATTGGGCTGCCGGTACGCCCGCCGAACGGGTCATCCGACGAGGAGGACGCCGAGATGTAATGGAGCGGATGGGATTCGCACCCACCACCCCGGTAGCAAAGCGTTGATACCGCATGGCTCGATCTTCACTTCACGGGAACCGCAGTCTTCGAACACACCGGATCGAGGCCCTTGCCGCGCCTAGCCGGTTCGCCGCATAATATGCCTCTTCGGCTCCCCGCGACGACAGCCAGCAACGCGAACCAGGTGACAGCCGGCATGGCAAGCACTGCTTTCACGTCCTCACAATCCCAGCCCCGTGGAGTCCGCTCGTTCTTCGAGAAGCTGAACGGCCCGTTGCACAAGCGAACGCTTCGAGCATTCATGATCATCGTCATCGTCCATTTGGCCGAACATCTGGTGCAAGCCTATCAGGTATACGTGCTGGGGTGGCCGCTGCACCAGGCGCGGGGTGTCCTGGGCCAAGCGTTCCCCTGGCTCGTGCACTCCGAAGTACTGCACTATGGTTATGCCCTGATCATGTTGGTCGGCATTTGGACATTGTTGCCCGGGTTCGTGGGCCGGTCGCGAAGGTGGTGGCTCGCAGCGCTCGTAATCCAGTTCTGGCATCACGTCGAGCACTTGCTGCTGCAGGGTCAAGCCATCGCGGGCCGTACGCTTTTCGGGGCCCCCGTTCCCACGAGTATCGCACAGCTGTGGATCCCGCGCCTCGAGCTGCACTTATTGTACAACAGTTTGGTCTTCGTCCCGATGATGGTGGCCATGTACTATCACCTGTTCCCGAGCGCGCCCGAGGCCGCAGGGATGCGGTGCAGCTGCTCGCTCCGTTCCCACCCGGCGACGGCCTGACCACTACACACCGGCTCGCTGCCGGACTCTGAGCTGCTGAGGTCGGGACCTCACACCACGCGACACCAGCAGGTCGGGCCCGAGACCGTCAAGCAGGTGGTGCTCCACGCGACGCAGCGGATCGTGAGCCGTTCGAGGCGGGGAGAAACTCGCAACACACCTCACAACATTGGCTCGGCGGAAGCAACAGCCCCACAGCGGATCTCACTGTAGCGCTTGCGGTTCGGATGATGGAGCGGATGGGATCTGCACTCACGATCCCCTGGGTGCAAAGCACGAAGCGGGGATGCACGCCTGCGCGCCCTACTGAGGCAACCTGGATACCTCCCGCACGTTGCCCGCGTATCCTGCGCAGGCTGAAGGTCAGCTAGCGCACCCTGCGCGCGACATGTTCGCCGAGATGTTAACGCGATGGTCCTGCAGTTCCGTGACTCTTACCTCTGGTACACGCGCACATAATCCACGCGCATCGTCTGCGGGAAGACCGTCGTCGTATCCGGACTGCCGGGCCAATAGCCACCGACGGCGACGTTGAGGATGATGAAGAAGGGATGGTCGTATACCCAGGTCCCCGGCACGTCGCTCGAGGTAACGGTCTTGTAGTAGGTGCTGTCGACGTACCACGTAATCGCGCCCGGCTGCCACTCGACCGCAAAGATGTGAAAGTCGTCGGCAAACGCGCCGGTGCTTAGGCTATAGGTGCTGCTGATGCCGTTGGCGCCGGAGTAGCCGGGGCCGTGCACCGTGCCGTGCACGCGGCCGGGCTCCTTCCCGATGTTCTCCATGATGTCGATCTCGCCGCACCCGGGCCAGCCGACTTGACCGATGTTGTCGCCCAGCATCCAGAACGCAGGCCACAGCCCCTGCCCGCGCGGGATCTGAATGCGCGCCTCGATCCGGCCGTACCGCCACGCGCCCAGGCCCTGAGTCTTGAGGCGCGCGGAAGTGTAGGCCTGGTTGCCGAACTGCTCTTGACGCGCCTCGATTACGAGGAAGCCGTTCTCCACCCGGGCGTTCTCGGGCCGATTCGTATAGTACTCAAGCTCGGCGTTCCCCCAGCCAGTGCCTCCGGTCTCCCGCACCCATTTCGTGGTGTCGAGCGCAGTGCCGTCGAACTCGTCGTGCCACACGAGCCGCCACGCCGGCGCCGGTGGGGGGGTGCTGGGTGTGCCACTGGAAACGGGGCCCTGCCCGTCAGAGCGGCACGCGATCGTGGGGTGTATCGCGACCAGGGCGATGGCAAGCGCCAAGCGGGCGCCCGCAAGCGGGAAAGCGAC
>WNFD01006492.1_pt1 | contig 11698 bp, 12 predicted proteins | sample 5400491 | NCBI WGS metagenome assembly WNFD01 (sample SAMN13153343, study PRJNA577476) | soil metagenome | isolation source: 120 cm saprolite under Douglas fir tree site 2 hole 2 replicate 2 | place: USA:California | collected 2015-04-18 | reverse complement strand
ACGTTCAACCTGCAACTCCGAGGCCATATTCGACGCTGGTACGGCGCTGGCATCTCATCGTCGCCAGCTCTCTGTAGCCGCCCGAAACGTTTACTCGTCCTCTTCAACGTTATTGCTCACTTGATTGCTAAAGTACTTTGATGTGCAGGCAACAAAAACCCCCTGTATTTTCAGGGGGTTAGCTTCATTGCCTTATTACCCCTCATCTTGCGGAATGCTCCGCCGGAATTGGCACCTTATCTGCAACTTCGCAGACGGGTTGCCGGGCTTCATCGGGCCGTTTCCCTCCACCTCTCTTGATGAGAGTCGATCTCATTGCACATATTCAGTTGTAGGGTACTGCTTATTTCTTAGTAAGTATACCGAAGAAATTGTTGGGATGTCAAGTGCTACCGACTATTTCAATATTCCTCATCGATGCTTGGCAGCCGTCGCGTTTGCCTTTTCCTGGGCTGTTCAGCACCGCTTAACCAGAGCGAGACATGCATTGGCTGCATCGTCTCTTCAACCACTGCCAGCAGCTGCTCGCTCAATCGGTTCAGATCAACCTCAGTACGTAGCGTTGTGCTGTATGCGCCAAGGGTACGAGCTGTATCATACTTGCGACGATAGAACCCATACAAATCGTGCCACAAGAAGCCAATTCCTCTGCAAGTATGTCTCCTGAGCAAGGTGGTTATCGCGATTGGACGATGGATCACTCAGAATGCACTACGTTCACCCTGTGAAGATACCGTAGACGTGAACCGTCTCTCTTTGGCTTGCCAGAGTGCCTAAGCCTCCAGGCACAATATAGCACACATGTAAAAGGGGTGCAAGACGCAGTCTGCCAAACCTTCGAACTTGCAGAGAAACATAGTCTAAAACACAGCATCATGGTAAAATCAAGTTCGATAAACCTGATAATCCAAAGTAAGGAATAACCAAATGAAACGCCTTCGACTCTCCATCATCGGTTTCGGCACCGTAGGCCAGGGACTTGCCGAATTGCTCTCCGCCAAACGTGACCTGCTGCGGCAAGAATACAATCTCGATATAACCCTCGTCAGCGTTGCAAACGCCCGTTCCGGTTTCATCTACCGTGAGAACGGGCTGGATATCCCGGCGCTCCTGCAGCTTGCAGCCGCGCGGCATCCCCTGACGGCCCATCCCGGCGTAACGCACTGGGAGAATGCGCTGGAAGGTTTGCAAGCCACCGGAGGGGATATACTCGTCGAAGCAACCCCCACCAACCTGCATGACGCGGAGCCGGGCATGAGCCATATTCGTTTAGCCCTCTCCCAGGGCATGCACGTCGTCACCGCCAACAAGGGACCCGGTGCGCTGGCCGCAAATGAACTCTTCGCGCTGGCGCGGCAGCATGGCGTGCAACTGCGTATGGAATCCACGGTCATGGCGGGCACGCCGGTCATCAGCACCATACGCGAAGGCATGGCAGGAGCGAGCGTGCATGCCCTGCACGGCATCCTCAACGGCACCACTAACTACATCCTGACTGCTATGGCCGCCGGTCAGAGCTACGCCGAGGTGCTCGCGGACGCCCAGGCCCGCGGCTATGCCGAAACCGACCCCACCGCCGATGTCGAAGGCTTTGACGCGGTCGCCAAAACGCTCATCCTGGCCGCGCTCGTCTTTGGCCGCTCGCTCAAGCCCGGTGACGTGATACGGCAGGGCATCACCACCATCACGCGAGAACAGGTACAGCAGGCCATCGAGCAGGGTAATAGAATCAAACTCGTCGCTTCGCTGCGCTTGCTTGCAGGTGACGCGAGGCAAGAAACGCCTCTCGAGGCTCGCGTCGAGCCGGTCGCGCTGCCCCTGAGCGATCCCCTTGCTCGTGTCGACGGAGTGATGAACGCGCTCACCATTTCGACGGACACCCTATCTGAAGTCACGATCATCGGACCTGGAGCCGGTCGCGCCGCCACCGGCCAGGGCCTGCTCTCCGATGTCATCGCGTGTGCTCGCGAGCAAGCTAAAGAGGAAGCGGAAGCATCAAAGAGGAGAGTACAATGAGGATTGACGCTGAGATGGTGCAGCGGTGGCTCGACGCGTACAACCACGCTTGGATCACCTATGATCCAGGCGAGATCGGCGCACTGTTTACCGAGGACGCCGAGTACCGCTGGCATCCCTGGGACGAGGGCGACGACGTGGCTCGCGGCCGCTCCCAGATCGTTGCTGCCTGGTTGGAGAACCGCGACGCAGCAGGGACGTACCGCGGTGCGTACAGCCCGTTGCTGGTACAGGACGACCTCGCGATCGCTGTGGGGATGTCCTTCTATTACACAGATGACACCCAGGGGACGCTCGACCGTGCGTACCACAACCTGTGGGTACTGCGCTTCACCGATGAGGGCCGGTGCCGCTCGTTCACCGAGTGGTACATGAAGGCTCCCAGCACACCGTAGCTTGCCGAGCGCTTGGATCGCGGTGACGGTGCCGGGAGTGCTCCAGAATCGGCTCTTGACACCTCCCATCATCCATGCTATCCTTCACATAGTAAGTGATGCTGTATAGTGCGAAAGTGATTATTGCCCTGGCTTTTAAGCCATTTCGAGTGAAGATTCCTGTTCTTCAAGCTCAAGAGGACCTTCACACACGCAACACCTGAGCAATGATTTGCGGTTTTTGATGAAGTGTATTATAGTAGGGACGGATAGAACAAGCTGAAGAGTTAAACATTGAACTGGGAGGGTGGAGATCTATGAGTGAAACAGAACAAGAGAGGGAAGCCCCGACGTTTACAACCCTTTCCATTGAGTGGCATATTCCGGACAACGCTCAAAGCCTATATGCGAATAATGTGCTCGTACAATCTACTCCGCATGAGATTGTCATCTCTTTCTTTGAGACAGTACCTCCACCATTGGCAGGAACCGCCGCAGAAAATGCAGCTAAGTTGAGAGAGATGGGATCTGTCCGAGCCAATCTTGTTGCAAGAATTATTGTAGCCCCTAGCGTCTTACCTGCAGTTGTTAATGCTCTACAAACTGGATTAGATGCATACCAAAATGCATACGGTTCTCCTAAAGCAGAAGAGTAAAGAGAGGGTGAACCAATGAGCCTCACCGCTAAAGTTACAGACGAAGCCCCGCATATCATGAGTAATATTCGCGTCCTGGCTGATGCATCTAGTACATTTCAGCAGTGGAGACATCATCTAACAACCACCACTTCTATAGAGGGGTCATTGCCTGGTAGCAGGCGGCTTGTTCGTCCAATCACTATTGTGATTGAATTCGATGATGATGAAGTTGTAGTTAGCGAACCGGCATTCCATATGCATGCCTCGGCGCCAACGGAAGAAGAGGCACTGATTGCATTCCGGCGCATTATCTCCGGTTACTTTGACTCACTTGCCCGACGCGAAAAGACATTAGGCCCGCAATTGCGTGATCAACTCAATTATCTTCGTTCCGTTATTGCATCAGAGTAGATTAGATGGCAAGACTTGAATCGAATAAAGTTGAACAGGCCCTTCGATACAAGATGAAAGCTGAGCGTGAGGATGCGGGGGATTGGTACTTTTACATAAAAGATGAGGAGGGCATTGAAATCGCTTCGACAAGCATATCCAAAGGCTCTAAAGAGACCTTGGGTGATAGACGAGTAAGTCAAATGGCAAGGCAACTCCGTTTTGATAATACTAACCAGTTTGTCCAGTTCGTTAAATGTACCGTTGGTCGTGAAGACGCGCTCAAGACAATGAAGCGAAATTATACACTGGGCTTAAACCGTCGTATCAATTAGCCCATGAGCATGTTCGACAATAGCCACTTCGGTCATTCTTTCAGCAGATATCGATGTTAGAGGTACACTGTATCTCTTCATCGGCCCGGGCTCCATCGCCGTCGCGTCTATGCTCATTTATGTTCTAGTCAGTGGTATAACTGCCGTGATGATTGCCCTTGCTTTTAAGCTGTTTCGAGGGAAGTCCTCATATCATGGGTAATATTCTTGTCCTGGCTTATGTATCAAGCACGTTTCAGCAGTTGAGACAACATCTAACAACCATATGTATGCTTTCCAGGTTTCGCGTGCTCAAATGCCGCAATAGCCTCTTGCAACTTCTGATAATCCTGAGGAGGAACGGCAGGACTCCCCTCTTGATACTCGAGTTGGCCCAGTTGATGGGAAAGCCTTTTGGCAAATGTGAGCAGGTCACTCTCCATCTGCAGAACGGTTTTCCCTTTCTCATCTGACCAATCAGCGATGCTGTCAAACCAGACAATATGGATCAGTATCTGCTCAGCTTGGCGTGAAAACAGCCAGCGATACTCTCCTGGTTCCTCCCACCAGGAACATTTGGCTTCACTGGCTCCCAGGAGTAATAATCGCACCGCCCAGAGCAAAGGCAGGAGTGGTTCACTTGGGATAGAAGAAGCCGTTATGGTCGCTTCCTGGACTCCGTCTGAGAGCACAGCTACCCACCACCCATGATGCAGGTTTTGAAGAAAAAAACTAAGCTTTGGAGTAGGCATGTCGCATCACCTCATCAAAGGAATACGCGAGAGTCCACAGAAACTGTTTTTCTTCCAAAGGTCTGACTGCTGACTTTTCACCCGCGCCATTTTCCTGTCATTCTAGCACATCTCCGCATTTAACTAATACGAGGAAGAGTTTGTGGTGAGTAGTGATGGGAATAAGACAGCTTCATCTCTTGGTTCTCTTTAAGGAAGGCGTTTCTCTCAAATGTATCTTTTACCAGGAGAAGGAATGGTACATTGGGAAAAAGCAGCACAAAGAGGACAAGCTCGATCTCTATTTTAACTACGTTCAAGAGGAGAATACGCAAGAAATGAGTGATAATAATCGGATGGACTATAATCGGCGGGTTGTTGAGGAGTTTCGTGCAAACGGGGGTAGGGTGCAGGGTTGGGCTCCTTTAATCCTTCTCACCACCAAAGGAGCAAAATCTGGTCAAACACGCATCTATCCATTAATGTCTGTTCCTGATGGTGATAACTACCTCGCAGTCGCTTCCAAAGGAGGCGCACCAAAAAACCCGTTGTGGTATCACAACCTGCTGGCTCATCCCGATGTCACGGTAGAGGTCGGAAACGAAACGTTTGTTGCTACAGCGAGATTGCTGACTGGCGATGAGCGGGCGCAAGCATTTGCGAAGGCGATTGCCGTGTTTCCTCCCTATGGGGTGTATCAAAAGAAAACGGACCGTGAAATCCCTGTTTTTCTGCTCGAACGGCGTACAAACGCCTAAAAGGAAGTTGCACAGGATAAGGGCTTTACGATGGCAAAGCTACAGCGTGCAGCCGATATCAATCTGAAAACCATGCAGGCTATTTGGCACAATCCCCAGCATGATGCCTCCCTTAAAACTCTTGATAAAATCGCTAAGGCCCTCGGTGTTCCCATCACAGAACTCATTGAAGATGTGCCAGAGGAGTAACAACAAGCGGGATAACTATTCACCTCACTTCTCGGATGTCCGTGATGCAGATAGCCAGAATTGCTACCACGCCAGAAGATCAAGCATAACAATGGTACAATGGGTAGGAGTGCATGGGAAGGAGACGTCGATCATGTCTGAGAGTGCTGAGAGCCGCCTGGGGCAGCAGGTAGGAAACTATCGCCTCACCGCCTGGTTGGGGCAGGGGGGCTTTGCGGATGTCTACCTGGGGGAGCACATCTACCTGAAGACGCAATGCGCGCTCAAGATGGTGCACGTGCCGTTGTCCGAAGATACCTTTCTCAACGAGGCGCGTACCATTGCGAGGCTGGAACACCCCAATATCGTGCGTGTTTTTGACTACGGAGTCGACAATGGGCACCCCTACCTTGTTATGAGCTACGCCCCCAACGGCTCCCTGCGCGAGCGTTTTCCCAGGGGGACATGCGTAGAACTGGTGCAGGTCATCTCCATTGTACAGCAGATTGCTGCTGCACTGGACTACGCGCACCAACAAAAGCTGATTCATCGCGATGTCAAACCAGAGAATATGCTCGTTGGGCAGCACGACAAGGTGCTGCTGAGCGATTTTGGCCTTGTCCTGGTGGCCCAGAGCGCGAGTTCACAGACGGCCAATGGTCTGGCCGGGACAATCCCCTATATGGCACCGGAGCAGTTGCAGGGCAGGGTCCGTTTCGCCAGCGATCAGTACGCGCTGGGGGTGGCGGTCTACGAATGGTTGTGCGGGGAACGCCCTTTCAACGGCGCTTTCTCCGAGATTGCTGGCCAGCACCTGCTGACCATGCCTTCCCCGCTGTGCGCAAAAATTCCCGGCCTCTCGCCTGCAGTGGAGCAGGTGGTGTTCAAAGCGCTCGCCAAAGACCCGGCCGGGCGCTATGAGAACGTCACGGCCTTCGCCAATGCTTTACAGGACGCCTGTAGGCCCCCTGCATCTATCTATTCAACTACATTCGTGCCTGCCCCAGTATGGCAAGCTCCTCTGCCACCGGGTACAGTCTCGCTCTCCGACCCGCACAATGCACCGCTCGCCGTTGTCACACCCGACCAGGCCAGTCAATGGCGATCAGGCTCCCTGGCTCAATCGAAGACGGTGCAGTCGCCCCGCACGTCGTCTCCCTCGTTGCTTGACCCGGTACAATCCGCCACGACGATACCCTTGCCTCTAGTACAGGCGCCCGCTCAACCATCACGGCGTCCCGGCGCTCCCTGGCGAGCCGCGCTGCTACTTGTCGCTCTGCTTGTGGTAATCGCTGGCGGCCTGGGCGCGGGGTACGGCCTCATCCATCTCTCCGGACGTGATCTGAAGCAGCCTGTACTTCCTGGCACAGTACAGCAGAACCCCTCCACGGCGGTGATAGGGAATGCCCCGGCAACGGCAAGCGCCAATACCACAGCAACGGTCGGGCAGGGAAGACCCATCTCAACACCAACGACCGGGCCAATGCCCACATCGACGCCGACGGCGGTCCCGGATTGCCTCAAAGGCTCTCCCTCAACGCTCACTTTCTCCTCTCTCTCAATTAAACCGCAGGTAGTGACTTTGACCAACTGTGGCGGGGGTACAACAGGCTGGTCTTCCCTGGTGCAAACCAAAACTGGAGGTAACTGGCTAAGCGTGAGCCCATCGATTGGGAAGATTGATCCGCATCAGGATGAGAACGTCAGTGTGACCATCGTGCTCCTGACTCTGCCAATTGGCTATTATCATGGCACTATCACCTTTACACAGGGTTCCGCTACATGGGTCTTGCCGGTAGATTATAGTATCATCTAGTCCAAAATCAGGGGTTGACAAACCCCATCACATCGTGTATCCTCAATAACAATGAAGGAATAGAACACCCTGGCAAAGTCGCCATTGTAACCTCCATGTAGCTCACCCGCGAGAGCACCGCTTATTCCACATGATTACCTTGTAAAAAACCTTATTTTTGGAGAAGCACATGTCGGCCACGTATCGCGCATCAATGCAGCCAGCAACGTTCGCTGGCCAGGACCGCGCACAGCGTATGCCTTCTTCCATGCACTCCATGTGTATGAGTGCTGCTCCCCGCGTGATTATCGTTGAAACCGGCGTGTTGGCGTCGGTTTCTTTATTTATGCTGCTGCACAACGTCATTGCCCTGCTACTAGTAAGCCTTGTGCTCATTAGCCTCACCCTTAGCAGCCTTACCGGGCTTCGTGGCCTGGTAGGGCTTATCGTAAGGGTAGAGACAAACGCGGCACGGGGAGATTAACGGGGGCAACGAAGCAACCCAATCCAGAGCAGGTAATCTGACGAGGACCTCCCAGGCCGGTGGTCCTCTTTTTTATTGCCATCATCATTCTGGTCATCTAGCGAAAGGAGATATTATGCAGGTAGTCGCAACAACTACTCAACAGCCGGGAGGAGCAGCAATCACTCTGCCCCATCAACATGCAGAGCCATCCTGGCAAGATGAAGACGCAGCCGAACTCCCGGGTAGTCATATTCTCTGCGCGGCCTTGGTGCGCGAAGGCGTCGAACTCATGTATGGCTACCCCGGCGGCGCGATCATGCCCTTTTATGACGCGCTCACTTCCTACCCGGCCTTGCGCCATATCCTGGTGCGACACGAGCAGGCGGCCGCACACGCCGCCGATGGCTATGCCCGCGCCACTGGTAAAGTCGGTGTATGCGTCGCCACCAGTGGCCCTGGCGCCACCAACCTCGTCACCGGCCTCGCCACAGCCTTCATGGACTCGACGCCCATCGTGGCCATCACCGGGCAGGTGGCGCGGCACTTCATCGGCCGTGACGCGTTCCAGGAAACCGATGTGCTGGGCGTGACACAGCCGATCACGAAACACAACTTTCTCGTGCAGCGCGTCGAAGACATTGCTGACATCGTGCATGAGGCCTTCCGCATAGCGCGCGGCGGGCGCCCCGGCCCCGTGCTGATCGACGTCCCCAAGGACGTGCAGTTGGGCAAGGCCCTGTACCGCCCGTCGGCCTCGGTCACTTCCATCGAATACTTCCGGGCCACGAGCGTGCCGCAGCCTTCAGCCGCCGCTATTGCCCGGGCCGCGCAGTTGATTGCCGGGGCTGAACGTCCACTCATTATGTCTGGTCATGGGATCATCCTATCAGAAGCGTATGACGAACTGCGCGCGTTTGCTGAAAAGGCGCATATCCCGGTCATCACCACCCTGCTCGGCCTGAGCGCTTTTCCAGAAACACACCCGTTGGCGCTTGGCATGCCGGGCATGCATGGCCCCGCGCACGTCAATCGCGCTATCGGCACGGCTGACCTGATCGTTGGCGTTGGACTGCGCTTCGACGACCGCGTATCCGGCAAGGCCAGCGAGTTTGCCGCGCGTGCTCGCCTCATCCATATCGATATCGATGCGTCAGAGATGCACAAGGTCAAACCCGCCACCGTGCCCATTGTATCCGACGCGAAGGCTGCCCTGGCCGCGCTCACTGAAGCCGTAGAGCAGGGCGACCACAGCGCCTGGCTGGGCGAGCTGCGCTCCTGGGAGGCACAGGATAACGAGCGCATTGCAAACATCAAGCGCGACCAGGAGTATCCCGACCCCACCAGCATCCTGGACGCCATCCGCGCGGAAACCGGTGGCGAGGCCATCATCGTCACCGACGTCGGACAGCACCAGATGTGGACGGCCCGCCACTATCTCTGGACGCGCCGCAATAGCCACATCACCTCCGGCGGCCTGGGCACGATGGGTTTCTCCCTGCCGGCCGCGATGGGTGTCAAGATGGGCTTTCCTGAAGCTACCGTCTGGGTTGTTGCCGGTGATGGCGGCATTCAGATGAACATCCAGGAACTGGCTACCCTGCAACAATATGGCGTCACCGTCAAAGTGGCCATCATGAACAACGGTTACCTGGGCATGGTACGCCAGTGGCAGCAGTTCTTCCATTCCCGCAACTACTCGGAGACGCCCATCACCGGCCCCAACTATACAATGTTGGCTGCTGCTTACGGGTTGACCGGCATGCGTATCACAAAGCGCGCAGACGTGGCCGCCGCAGTACACCAGGCCATGGAGACGGAAGGAACCGTCATCATCGATTTTGTCATTGAGCCGGAATCGAACGTCTACCCCATGGTCGCTCCCGGCTCAGCCATCACCAGTATGATCGAAGAGACAGCTGAGGAGAACGCGGGACATGACTAGTCAAGGATCGGACGCGAAAGATCTGGCGCGGGCCCTACAAGCTCCACAAGAGGCTCCCGCGCGATCGGGCCAGTCCAGTATCCTCCAGGGGAAGGAGCGTTCATACACCCTGGTTGTGCTCGTCAACGATCGACCCGGCGCGGTCGACCGCGTTGTCGGCCTGCTGCGCCGCCGCCGCGCCAGCATGCAGACGCTGGTCATCGGACCCGCTGAACTGCCCGGCGTTGTACGCATTACCGTCAACCTGAACGACTCCGAAGTGGAGTTCGACCACCTGCTGGAGCAGCTGCGCAAGATCGTCGATGTCCGGCATATCGTCAACCTTTTATCCGAACAGGCTGTAGCCCGTGAACTGGCGCTGGTGAAGGTCAATAGCAAAGCGGAGAACTACGCTGAAATCATCGAGCTTGGTCACCTCTTCGGAGCCCATACAGTCGATGTGACCAGCGGAACAATCACCCTGGAGGTGACGGGAAGTGAGGAGAAGGTAGAGAAACTCGTCAGCGAGTTGCAAAAGTATGGTATTCGTGAAGTCGCTCGTACCGGGCCCGTAGCCATCACGCGCGGATCCGGAGACTCGTAATAAATTTGTAATAAAGACAAGGAGCAATGCATGGCAACTATCTACTATGACGCAGATGCCAACCTGGAACTTATCCAGTCAAAGAAGGTGGCAGTGATCGGCTACGGCAGCCAGGGCCATGCCCACGCGCTCAACATGCGCGATAATGGCTGCACTGTAGTGGTCGGCCTGCCCACCGGCAGCAAGAGCCGCGCCAAGGCGGAGGCCGAAGGCCTGCAAGTCATGACCCCCGCGGATGCCGCTCAACAGGCAGACGTAATCATGATCCTGATCCCAGACCAGCATCACCGCGAGGTATTTGAGCGTGATATCAAGCCCGGCCTGGCCGCGGGCAAAATGCTGATGACCGCACACGGCTTTAGCCTGCACTACTCGCAGGTGGTCCCGCCGCCCGATATCGACGTGGCGATGGTCGCACCCAAAAGCCCGGGCCACATGATGCGCCGCCTCTTCGTCGAAGGCGTGGGCGTCCCCGCCCTCTGGGCCGTCTACCAGGACGCGACAGGTTCCGCGGAGGCACTGACGCTGGCCTATGCTCGCGCCGTCGGCTCCACGCGGGCCGGGGTGCTGCGCACCACCATCGCCGAGGAGACCGAGACCGACCTCTTCGGAGAGCAGGCCGTGCTCTGCGGCGGCGTTACCTCGTTGATCCGCACGGCCTTCGAAACGCTCGTAGAAGCCGGCTACCAGCCAGAACTGGCCTACTTCGAGTGCATGCACGAGATGAAGCTTATCGTTGACCTGATGTACCAGGGCGGCATGAGCTACATGCGCTACTCCATCAGCGATACCGCCGAGTTCGGCGATTACGTCTCCGGACCGCGCATCATCGATGAGCGCGTACGCGAAGAGATGAGGAAAGTGCTGCAGGAGATCCAGAACGGCACCTTTGCCACGCGCTGGATTCTCGAGAACCAGGCCGGTCGCCCCAGCTTCCAGGCCATGCGCAAGGCCAACGCCCAGCACCAGATCGAACACGTCGGCCGCGAACTGCGCGCAATGATGCCGTGGTTGAACGCGCCAAACAAGAAACCTGAAATTGCAGAAACAACGAAGTAAAAATGGAGGTAATGAAACCATGGGAGATCCTGCTGTAATTCGGATTTTTGACACAACGTTGCGTGATGGCGAACAGTCACCAGGAGCCACGATGACCACCGAGGAGAAGCTGCAAGTTGCCGAGCAGCTTGTGCGCCTCAATGTCGACATCATCGAGGCGGGTTTTCCCGCCGCTTCCCCCGGTGACCTCGAAGCGGTCAAGGAGATCGCCCGCAGGAACCAGGGCGCCGCTATCGCCGGGCTTGCGCGCGCCAATAAGGGCGATATCGATGCTGCCTGGGAGGGCGTGCGTGAGGCTGAGCAATCGGTCATCCACGTCTTTCTTGCAACCTCTGATATTCACCTTAAGTATAAGTTGAAGTTAAGTCCCGAGGAGGCGCTCCAGCAGGTCAAGACCATGGTTGCCTACGCTCGCAATCTCTGCCCGACCATCGAGTTTTCGGCAGAAGATGCCACTCGCAGCG
>WNFD01012553.1_pt1 | contig 11701 bp, 7 predicted proteins | sample 5400491 | NCBI WGS metagenome assembly WNFD01 (sample SAMN13153343, study PRJNA577476) | soil metagenome | isolation source: 120 cm saprolite under Douglas fir tree site 2 hole 2 replicate 2 | place: USA:California | collected 2015-04-18 | reverse complement strand
CTCCGTGTCGCGCGTCACAGGCTGCGCCGAACGAAATCCACAAACTGCTTCACGTCAGCCTCGGTCGTATCCCAGGAGCACATCCAGCGGACCATGGACTGCGCGTCATCCCACTTATAGAAAAAGTAGCGCTTTTGGAGTTTCGCGATGGCGCGGCGGGGGAGCTTAGCAAAAATTCCATTGGCCTCGACCTTATAGGCAATTTTGACTTGGGGGATTTTGCTCAACTCCCGCTTTAGCATTTGCGCCATGCGATTGGAGTGCTGGGCATTACGAAGCCAAAGTCCGTCTTTGAGCAGGGCCTCGAACTGGGCGGACAGAAATCGCATCTTGGAGGCCAGCTGCATTCCTTGCTTGCGGTAGAACTTGAAGTCGGCTGCGAGCTTCGGGTCAAAGAAAACGACGGCCTCGGCCCCCATGCCTCCATTCTTGGTTGCTCCAAAAGAAAGCACGTCTACGCCAAGATCGCGGGTGGCCTGGCGTAGGTCGAGACCGAGGGACGCGGCCGCGTTGGCGATGCGGGCTCCGTCCATATGGAGAAACAGACCGCGCTCGTGGGCGAAACTCGCTAACTGGCGAACCTCATCTTCTTTATAGACGGTGCCTACTTCCGTGCATTGAGTGATCGCTACAACACGCGGTTGAACGTGATGCTCGACCCCAATTCCGTGATACGCCGTGCGGACCGCTTCTACGGTTAGTTTTCCGTCTTTAGTGGGAATCGGGATCAGCTTGCAACCGGTAAATTTCTCGGGAGCGCCGCATTCATCTACACAAATGTGAGCAGCCTCGGCGCAGATGACTGCGTGGTAGGAATTGGTGAGAGCTTTCAGGCCCAGGCAATTGGCAGCGGTCCCGTTGAACACGAAAAACACTTCGATATTGTTTCCGAAACGGCGCTTGAACAGGCTGACGGCGGAATGGGTGTAAGGATCGTCGCCGTATCCGACAACATGTCCTTGATTGGCGGCGGCAATTGCCTTCAACACCTCGGGATGGACTCCGGCGTTGTTGTCACTGGCGAAGCTGCGGGAAGGCTTCATAGGTCAACAATTTAGCAGACTTGCGACTTCCCGCCGGTCTCCACTTTTCCTTTTTGCTTGACAACAATAATTGCGTAACCTTATGGTTACCTCTTATGGTCGGTTTGATTCCGATCAAGATCCAGTACAGACTGGCGAACTCGGTTTTGGATTCGATAGCGGCTCGAGTTCCGCTGTGGTTAACCAACCTGATGTTGTCGCCCGCCAACTTTTTGAACCCGTGCCGGAGGGCTGACATCAAATTTATTTCAACCGGCAGAGAGGTACGCGAATCCACTAGTGAAGCTTTGTAGGCAAGCACTTAGCGATCTGGCCAAACGAAATTAAGAGGGAACCATGTTAAAGCGGATGATCCTGATGCTGGCGGTGGTGATAGTGCTCGTCGCCGGTCTGGGTTTTGTGAAGTACCGGCAGATTTCGGCCGCGATCGCGCAGGGGGCAAGTTTCGCGCCGCCCCCGGACGCAGTGACGACGATCGTTGCAGCGCGTGAGACCTGGCCATCGACCCTGGATGTAATCGGCACTGCGGCTGCTATTCAGGGAGTGACCGTCAGCGCAGATCTCCCCGGCACCGTGGCCAAGATCAATTTCGAGTCTGGGAAGCCAGTCCAGGCAGGGGATGTGCTAGTCGAGCTCGATACACGGCAAGAACGGGCGCAGTTGGCGGCCGCCGAAGCTCAGCGTGATCTGGCCCGCATCAATTTCAACCGCACGCAGGAGCTGGTAAAGCAGGGTGTCACGGCGCGATCGGAATTCGACAATACCAGCGCTCAGCAGAAGTCGACGGAAGCGCAGGTGGGAGAAATTCAAGCGACAATTCAGCGAAAGACCATTCGTGCGCCGTTTACGGGGGTCCTGGGTCTGCGGCAAATTAATCTTGGACAGTACCTGGCAGCGGGCCAGGCCATCGTTCCTCTACAGAAGCTGAACCCTATTTACGTGAACTTTGGAGTGCCGCAGCAGAACTCGGCCCAATCATTGGGAGGCCGGACGCTGCGGGTTACCAGCGACGACCTCCCCGGCGCAACATTCTCAGGCCGGGTAACGGCAATTGACTCTGTCATCAACGAAACCACGCGGAACATTCAGGTGCAGGCAACTCTTCCGAATCCGCAGGGCAAGCTGCGACCGGGAATGTTTGTTCAGGTTCAGGTAGTGCTGGGCGCAAGCCGTCAGGTGGTCACGCTGCCGGCGTCTGCGATCAACTACGCGCCATACGGGGATTCGGTTTTTGTAGTCACCAACCTTACGGATCCTAAGGGCAAGATGTACCGCGGAGTGCGCCAGCAGTTCGTGAAGGTGGAGGGTTCGCGGGGCGACCAAGTCGCAGTGGTATCCGGCGTCAACCCTGGGGATGAAGTTGTGACTTCTGGAGTTTTCAAGCTGCGGAATGGCGCTGCGGTCCAAGTCAATAACAAGGTACAACCGCCCAACAACCCGAAGCCTAAGCCTGAGGACACTTAAGAATGAAGTTAACGGACCTGTTCATCAAGCGGCCGGTTCTCGCGATTGTGGTCAACCTGGTGATCCTGATCGCGGGCCTGCAGGCCATTCGTTCCTTAAGTGTGCGCCAGTATCCGCGCAGCGACATCGCGGTGGTCACGGTCTCGACGGTGTATGTAGGCGCGAACGCCGACCTGGTTCGCGGATTCATAACTACGCCGCTGGAGCGAGTGATCGCAAGCGCCGACGGAATCGACTACATGGAGTCGACGAGTGCACAGGGGCTGAGCACCATTAGTGTGCACCTGAAGCTCAACTATGACACCAACGCGGCGCTCACTCAGGTCCAGGCAAAAGTGGCTCAAGTTCGCAATGATTTGCCTCCGGAGGCGGAAGCTCCCATCATCGAACTGGAAACCGCCGACACTCAGTTTGCCGCGATGTACATCGGCTTCTCGTCCGCCGATCTTGATCAAAACCAGATTACTGACTATCTGACGCGCGTGGTGCAGCCCAAGCTGAGCGCGGTCAGCGGTGTGCAGCGGGCTGACATTCTTGGCAACCGCACTTTCGCCATGCGGATATGGCTGAAGCCGGACCAGATGGCAGCGCGCAACGTATCTCCCTCGGATTTGCACGATGCGCTCGCGAAGAACAATTATTTGTCCGCCCTGGGGAGCACAAAAGGCTCCATGGTTTCAGTGAACCTGGTGGCGAATACGGATTTGAAAACTGCGGAAGACTTCCGCCAGATGGTGGTCAAACAACAGAATGGTGTGGTAGTGCGGCTGGGTGAGATTGCCGACGTGGTTCTGGGCGCCGAAAACTACGATCAGGATGTCCGATTCAACGGTGAGACGGCCACGTTCATGGGCATATGGGTTCTGCCCACGGCCAATTCGCTGGAAGTGATCAAGAACGTGCGCGCGACCCTTCCCGGGATCAACGCCCAACTGCCTGCAGGAATGAAGCTGGGTGTCCCGTACGATTCAACTGCGTACATCCAGGACGCGATTAATGAAGTACTCCATACCCTGACCGAGACGCTGCTGATCGTCATTGTCGTTATCTTCCTGTTTCTCGGTTCGTTCCGTTCGGTACTCATACCAGTTGTTGCCATCCCGATCTCACTGATTGGGGCCGTGTTCCTGATGCTCACAGCGGGGTTCACCATTAACCTCTTGACCCTGCTTGCGATCGTGCTCTCGGTAGGTCTGGTGGTGGACGATGCCATCGTAATGGTAGAGAACGTGGAGCGTCACCTGCACCTTGGCAAGTCCCCGTTCCATGCCGCCATAGACGCTGCCCGTGAGCTGGTAGGTCCGATCATCGCCATGACCATCACGCTGGCGGCGGTGTACACACCGGTCGCCATCCAGGGTGGATTGACCGGCGCCTTGTTCCGCGAGTTTGCTTTCACTCTGGCCGGCGCCGTGCTTGTCTCCGGAATCGTGGCTCTGACCCTGTCGCCGATGATGGGCTCTCGGCTCTTGCGCGAGGGAGCCAGTGAGCGCGGATTCGCGGGCTGGATTAACCGACGCTTCGACAGCGTTCGTAACAATTACATGCGGGCGCTTTCCGGAACGCTTCGCTACCGTCCGGTTGTGCTCACGCTATGGGCGATTGTGCTACTGCTAATCGTTCCCTTCTACATGTTTTCGCAACGGGAACTGGCGCCGGCCGAAGATCAGGGAGTGGTTTTCGGAGTCATCCAGTCCTCGGCGAACGCGACGATTGATCAGACCAACCTATTTACGCAGGAAGTTTACGACGTGTATCGCGGATTCCCGGAGAGCGAAAGCATCTTCCAGATCACGACTCCGAGTGGCGGCTTCGGCGGCATGGTTACTAAGCCATGGAGCCAGCGGAAGAAAACAGCGCAACAGCTCCTGGTCGAGTCAACCGGACCACTGTCAAAGATTGCGGGCGTCCGGGTGATTCCGTTGACGCCACCACCACTGCCGGGCGCGGGAAATTTCCCGGTTGATTTTGTGATCGCTTCGTCGGCTGAACCACAGCAACTGGCGGAGCTGGCGGGCCAAATCGTGCAGAAGGCGATGGCCAGCGGGATCTTCATTTTCGCTGACGTGGATTTGAAGTTCGATCAACCCCAGACCGAGGTTGTTTTTGACAGGGACAAGCTGCGCTCCCAGGGAGTTGACCTGAGCCAGGCTGGGCAGGATCTCTCAACTCTACTCGGCGGAAATTACGTGAACCGCTTCAGCATTCAGGGCCGGAGCTATAAAGTTATCCCGCAAGTAAAGCGAGTGGAGCGCTTGACTGCGGATCAGTTGGCGCAGATCTACGTCAAGGGATCGAACGACAAACTGGTCCCACTCTCAACCTTCGCAACTTTGAAGACCACGACCGAGCCGCGCTCGCTGAACAAGTTTCAGCAGCTGAATGCGGTACGCATTCAGGGCGTAATTCCGCCTCCGGTGCCGCTCGACAAGGCGCTGACGTTCCTGGAAGACGAGGCCAAGAAAACGCTGCCGCAAGGCTTTACCGTGGACTACGCCGGCGAATCGCGCCAGCTTCGGGTTGAGGGCAGCAAGTTTCTCGGCACTTTCCTGCTCTCGGGGATCTTGATCTATCTGGTGCTGGCGGCGCAGTTTGAAAGCTTCCGTGATCCGTTCATCATTCTGGCGGGATCGGTGCCGCTGGCCCTTGCCGGGGCGCTGATGTTCTCATTTCTCGGATTGACCACCCTCAACATCTACAGCCAGGTGGGACTCATTACGCTGGTGGGTCTGATCTCGAAGAACGGAATCCTGATTGTTCAGTTCGCTAACCACCTGCAAGAAGAAGGAGGAGACAAGCTCCACGCAGTGACTGAGGCGGCCAGTACGCGATTGCGCCCAATCCTGATGACGACCGCAGCCACAGTGTTTGGACATTTGCCGCTGGTCTTCGCGACCGGACCGGGTGCGGGCGCGAGGAACAGTATCGGTATCATGCTGGTCAGCGGGATGATCATCGGGACTGCCTTTACGCTGTTTGTGGTGCCCTCGATTTACATGCTGGTAGCGAAACGGCATGTGCGGATCGCTGAAGATGAACCTGAAGCCCTGCTTGGTGAACCAGCAGAAGCTGCGGTCTAACGAACTCAAAGAACTTTTGCCCGCAAAGAACGCCAAGACGCGCAAAGCTAGGGAGAAAGCTACTTCTGAAATCGTTCGACGACCGCACCCAGGATAGTTCCTTGATTCGGTTCCTGCACAAACGCGACAATCCGATATGGGCCGCCGGACAAGTCTGCGGCGAGGCTCACATCCTGGGAGAAAGCTTCTCCCTTTCTTATCTTCCCAACGCTGGTGAGACTTCGCGCTACCGCGACATGTTCCAGGCGATGGCCTCCATTTTCGCCGTGGAGAACCTGCGACTGAGCGTGGTCGAGTGCAAGTGCGACGAAGACTTCGGCTTGTGCCGGCGAAGGATCGGTGTCAACGTGCGCGCGCAGACTTCCATTTTCGATTTTCAGGGATGAGATTCGCACCGTTACCTTCGGAAGAGCGCGCGCTTTCTCAAAGGCCCGGTTCGCGCGCTCACGATCGCTTCCCACGAATTCAAGGGTTCCATCCACAACCATCTGCGGCGTGTAGGGGCTGGCAAGGCGCAGACGATCGGCGTAGGTCTGCTGCCGTACGGTGAATGCGTGCGCAGAGTAGGCGTCTTTCCATCCCAGATCGTCCCAGTAGTCCACGTGCTCGCCTAGCACGATCAACTGAATTCCAGGCACCGGTTGGGTGCTGTCCAAAGTGCGAAGCAAGGCGTCGGCGGGAGGGCAACTGGAGCAGCCCTCGGAAGTAAACAGTTCTACCAGAACAGGTTTTGTGGCCACAGATTCGCCGGCACTCGAGTCGCGCCCAAGGGTGAATAGCAGTCCCACCATGGCGGTAAAGAAGATCCGCCTAGAAATTCTCCACGGAGAAGACATCGACATGCTGTTGAAGATTCCCACCAAGTGGAAAGGTTACACTAGCCATCTGCAAATTTCTTTACCAGGACTCGGAAACCACATGTACAGCAAGAGATTGTCACTTGCCGCCCCTCTGGCTCTAATTCTTTTTCCTTCTCCTTCGATTTACGCGGCGGACTCCAAAGACTCTGCTGAGACCTGGACGTTCGCGGCTTCCGGCGATTCCCGCAACTGCGGTGACGTAGTGATGCCCGCCATTGCCGCGGATGCTATCAAACACAATGTCGCTTTCTACTGGCACCTGGGAGATCTGCGGAAGATTTCCGCCCCTGACCAGGACTTCCTGCAGGAGAGCGCGGTGGCGGGTAAACCCACGGATCTCGCCGACTACGAGAACCGCGCCTGGGATGACTTCATCGAAAACCAGATGAAACCGTGGGGAGATATACCTTTCTTTCTGGGTATCGGTAACCATGAAACGACAATGCCAAAATCCAGGGAAGCGTTTTCGCGTCACTTTCACAATTATCTGGACCGGCCGGAACTGAAGGTCCAGAGACTGAAAGACGATCCGAAAGCAATGCAACCCCAGACTTACTTTCACTGGATGCGCGACGGTATCGATTTCATCTACCTAGATAACGCGACCAATGACCAGTTCGATGCCGTGCAGATGAAATGGCTTGAGGGCGTTCTGGATCGTGACCGCAAAGACGACGCGATTCCGACCCTCGTAGTGGGAATGCATGAGGCGCTGCCGGAGAGTATTTCCTCCAACCACAGTATGAATGAGTATCCCAGCGGCATCGAGACCGGCAGACATGTATACGCATTGCTGCTGAAGATGCAGAATGACGCACACAAAATTGTCTATGTGCTATCCAGCCACTCGCATTATTTTATGGAAGGAATCTTCAACACTCCGTACTGGAAGGCAAACGGCGGCGTGCTGCCGGGATGGATTGTGGGAACCGCCGGAGCGGAGCGCTATCGTCTGCCTCCAGCCGCAAGCGACGCAAAAGCCGCCAAAACCGATGTCTACGGCTACTTAATCGGAATGGTTAATCCACCGGGAAAGCCTCGGGGAACGATCAATTTCAAGTTTGCGGAATTCAACGAGGACAGCATCCCGTCGGATGTAGTGCAGCGCTTTACCAAGCCCTTTGTCCACGAATGCTTTGTGGGAAACCGGAAGCTTACTCCAATCGAATTGAGTCATTGAATCACCGGGTATTGAATCATTGAAACACCCTAAGGCAGGCCACAGATTTACGCGGATTTTCACCGATAAATCCTTTTTTGGAGATTGAATCGCTGCCGGCGCCAGAAGTTTTCAATGATTCAATGATCCGATGATTCACTGATTCAATCCCCAACGATTCAATTCTTCGTATAAACCCGCACGTAGTCGACCAGCATGATCTGCGGAAAGATCGTCGTCTGATCCGGATTGCCGGGCCATCCTCCGCCGATAGCTAAATCGAGAATCACAAAAAACGGGTGGTCGTACACCCACTTGGTTCCGGCAGGGAGGTCGGTGGGCGTGCTGGTGGCGTAAAGGTGATCGTCCACGTAAAAACGAATCTGGTTGGGTTCCCACTCGGTGGCGAATACGTGATAGTCGTCGGCGAAACGTCCGGTGGCAAGTGGGTAAGGCGTACCAATTCCCTTCCCACTTGAATATCCGGGGCCGTGTGAATATCCGGGGCCGTGAATTGTTCCGTGCGCGATTGCAGGCTCACGGCCGATATTTTCCATGATGTCGATCTCTCCGCAAGTTGGCCAGCTGACTTTTTCAATGTCATTGCCCAACATCCAGAACGCCGGCCAGATTCCCTGCCCGTAAGGAATCTTGATCCTGGCTTCAGCGCGACCGTAAGCCTGATCGAATTTGCCGGCAGTGTCGAGGCGCGCTGATGTGTAGTTACGGGTAACGCCGTCGGGGCCGGTATAAGTTTCCTTAAGCGCGATCATTTCCAGATTGCCGTTCTTGACGTGCAGGTTCTGTGGGCGAGCGGTGTAGTATTCCAATTCTTTATTGCCCCAGCCATCGCCGCCGGTTTCAATTTTCCATTTAGTTGGATCAGGAGGCGAGCCATCAGGCTGGCTGAATTCGTCGCTCCAAGTGAGCGTCCAGCCGGGACGAAACGCGGGAACTGGCGGGGAAACTAGCGCTGACCGGTGACATCCGGTCAGTAGAGCCAACGCAAAGCAGCTAGTTTGCAGGATTCTGATGCGAGAATGCATTGTGAGAACTCCCTTCCGCGCCTGCATTTGCGTTCGCTCTAGGGGTCCTTCGACACGCGGCACGAATCACTTCGCGACTCATGCCGCTCCGCTTAGGATGACATTTCTGTGACCACTTCTCAAAGCGCCGACCGCAGCTCCACTTTTCTGGTTGTTATCGTGAGCGTTGTTGAAGGCAGTTTCGGGCCCGGCCACGGTTCTGTGTACGCTTCGAGCACGATGGTGCCAGGAGTCTTGCTCGCCTGCACGATGACTTGCGCCAGACCGTTGAACAGGCTGCGCTTGGGCTCCTTGTCGGACTCCTGACAGTTGGGATCACCGTTGCCCACGCCGATCAGCATGCCGTCGCCGGTCACTTTGAAGCTGATTCCGTTATCGGCGATGGGAACGGGGCGGCCCTCTTTGTCGCGGACCTCCACGCGGACGATTGCAATGTCCTCGCCGTTGGCGTCAATCTCAGTGCGGTCAGCAGTGAGCGCAATAGTTTCCGGTTTGCCTGTGGTCTCGCGCTTCTCCGTCAGCACGACTTTGCCGTCTTTACTCCCGCGCGCTTCAATCACGCCAGGTTCGTACTTCACTTTCCATTCCAGATGGGTCAGCGGCTGAACCTTCTGGCTGCCCTGACTCTTTCCGTTCAGAAACAGTTCGACTTCATCAAGATTGGAATGCACCCAGACCGGGATGATCTCGCCCTCGCGTTCCTCCCAGTTCCAGTGCGGAAAAAGATGCAAGACGGGATCTTGTCCCCACCAAGCCTTGTAGTAATAGAAGTTGTCTTTAGGGAAGCCGCACATGTCAATGATGCCGAACTGCGAGTTGATGGATGGCCAACCATATGGAGTGGGCTCCCCACGATAGTCGAAGCCGGTCCAGGCAAAGCCACCGGCGAGCCATTCACGAGTGGCGTAGAACTTCCACCACTCTTCGGCAAGTTCAGACCACGAGGTGTGGTTCAGATCGTAGGCGCTGACCCAGTTGCGAGGCTTGTCGGTCTGATAGATGCCGCGCGTGGAAACTGTGCTTGCGGTTTCCGAGCCGACGCACGGCGTCTTCGGATGCCCTTTGTGCCACCCATCGCACACCTTCAGGTTGTAATTGAATCCCATGACATCCAACTGCTCTGGGAAGTGAGTTTCGAAGGACTGATTCACGGCGGCCGTGCACAAGCGGGTCGGATCAAGTTCGTGCGATCTTTCTATCATCTTGTCAATTACACGCACGCCCTGCGCCTGCGGCATCATGACCCACTCTTCGTTGCCCATTGACCAGATAATGATCGCCGGCGAATTGCGATATCGTTTGATCATCAACTCGAGCTGCGCCAGACCTTCAGGGTTGGAACTCATTGGTCGGGTCTCGCACATCATCATCATGCCGAGCTGATCGCAGGCCTCCACCCATTCCGGCGTCGGCATGTTGTGCGAGGTGCGTACGGCGTTCGATCCCATGTCTTTCAGCACACCGACCCGGTACCACTGCAAGCGATCTGGTAGTGCTGCGCCTACCCCAGCGTGATCGTGATGGTTACACGTTCCTTTAATCTTGACCGACTTACCATTGAGGAAGAACCCTTTGTCGGCATCGAAAGCAACGGTACGCACACCGAAGCTCACGCGCTCGGTGTCGCGCACTTTCCCTCCGGATTCGACGGTCACGAGGGCTGAGTAGAGATTGGGGGTCTCCGGCGCCCACAGTGCCGGGTTAAGCAATTTTGCGCTGGCAATGAATGTGGCGGAAGAATCTGGCGCGATCTGCTGTGGCGCGGCGGCGGCGGCGGCGACAGTCTTGCCGGCGGCGTCGTGAATCTGCCAGCCCACACGACAGGTTTCGGGCGTCGTGCCTTCGTTCTGCACCACGGTGCCCAAGTTCAACGTGGTCGCGTTTCCTTTTACATCAGTGCGCACATAGCTGTCCCAATGTCCGAGGTGCAGCTCGTCAGTTTTGGTGAGCCATACGTGGCGGTAAATTCCTGCGCCTTCGTAAAACCAGCCGTCGCCAAAGCTCGCGTCCATGCGCACGACGACGTAGTTCTTACCGCCGTACTTGGCGAAGTCACTGAAGTCCAAGCGAAACGGCGCGTAGCCGCTGTTGTTGCGGCCCAAGAAGTAACCATTGACGAAAACTAACGCATCGCGAAAGGCGCCGTCGAATTCGAGAACCACGCGGCGGTCGCGATCGCTGTCCGGAATGTCGAAGCTGCGGCGGTACCAGCCCACACTGGTCTCGGGATAGCTGCGGCCCAGCGGTTTATATCCGTGGCTCTGAAGACTTTCATCGCGCACAAATGGCAACTCGACCGCCCAGTCGTGCGGCAGGTTTAAGGCGCGCCATTTCGAATCGTCGAATTTCTCAGTAGCAAACTTAAAATCGCCGGTCTTGGCAAAATCGTCCTGCTTGCTGCCAAACCCCAGGTCACGCGCCGGATCGCTGCCGTGGCCGAACTGAAACTTCCATCCAAAGTCAAAGAGAAAATGCTCGCGCGGGGCGACCGCGGATAGAGCCTCCGCCGACGCTGCGCCAGGATACGCCGCCAGCAACGCGTTGGCGCGGGCCACGAATGAGCCTGCGGAAAGGGAGGCAGCAGAAAGTACCGCTCCAGAGCGTAACAACCCACGGCGAGTCAGCGCAGACATGTGAAACCTCCAGGGAAAAGTCGCGTGTGTTCGGCCTTAAGACAAACCAGTCAAGAACGAACAATATATGTCATGGAAGGCGGGTGAGACAATCGATCGGCGGTGTTGCGACGGGGCAGGATCGGCGCAGCGTTGTGTAACCACAGGATGTCGCGCTGACGCACTCTTTCCGAGCTAGGCAATAAAATCTTTCAACTCACTTCGGCCTCGCGGCAGACTATAATGTCGCCTTTGTGATTTCTGCGGCAGTTTGGTCAGCAAGGTCTCGGCTTTATGGACGTCTCTTACCACGATGTTCTTCTGGTCGGCGGCGGTGGTGCCGGCCTTCGAGCTGCCATTGCCGTGGCCGAGACCAATCCCAATCTCAGCGTGGCCGTGGTCTCCAAGGTTTACCCCATGCGCAGCCACACGGTTTC
>WNFD01006490.1_pt1 | contig 11701 bp, 7 predicted proteins | sample 5400491 | NCBI WGS metagenome assembly WNFD01 (sample SAMN13153343, study PRJNA577476) | soil metagenome | isolation source: 120 cm saprolite under Douglas fir tree site 2 hole 2 replicate 2 | place: USA:California | collected 2015-04-18 | reverse complement strand
AACCATTGCGTGCGGGAACGTCGGGTGATTCCGGGGTACTCGTTGTTACTCGTGTGCGTTCTACCACTACCAAGTGCACACGAGGCCGCGGGTGCCAAGGGCATCCGGCGTTCCCCACGCCCTCTTTGGGCGGAAGATTCATCAACGGCTCGGGCGCTTGGCGCGGCGAGGTCGTGAAGTCGCGTCTGGAATTCCACGTCATTGCGAGCCAACGGGTCGCGCGAATGCGCGCCCGATGACAGGCTCCGCGAAGCAATCCATTCTTTCTTACTGGCTTACTGTGGCGCGATGGATTGCTTCGCTGGCGCTCGCAATGACGGCCACGGCCCTGGATCGCTTCGCGGGCGGGACGAAATCGAGAGGCGCCCTTATGGAACTCTTATGCGCTCTCAATCCGCCCGATCTTGAATTACTGCAACGAGCTTCGCATCTTTCGCATGAGCTCGGCGCGACCAAAAACTGAACTGAACGCAAGCGATGGCATTTGTTGTCCAGGGTGGCCGCGCCGGCATCACCTTCGGAACGCCTGGCTTCGGTAAGGGAACCTCTCATGACGCCCCGTGCAGACTTCGCCAGTCAGGACTACTTCCGCGACCCCGGTGCGGGGATCGAAAAGCTGCGTACCCTGGGTCCGGTCGTGGAAGTGCGTTTCCCGATCATCGGCAAGCTCTGGACGACGACGACCCAGGCGCTTGGCGATCAGGTGCTGAAGGACACCGAGACGTTCACCATGCGCAAGGAGAACGGCGACGTGGCCGGATTGCAATGGTGGATGCCGGGCATCGTGCGCACGCTTGCCACCAGCATGCTGTCGATGGACGAGCCCGATCACAAGCGGCTGCGCGACATCGTGGACGAGGCGTTTCGCCGCCGCGCGGTGCTCGACATGGAGCCGCATATTCAGGCCATGGGTGACGAACTCGCCGATCGGCTGTTCGCAGAAGGCAGCCCCGCCGATCTCGTCGAGCGCTATGCGCGCAAGCTGCCGCTGTCGGTGATCTGCGAACTGCTCGGGCTGCCGCTGACCGACCGCGCAAAATTCACGGCCTGGGCTGGCGGCTTCACGCGCTTTACCGGCGCGCTCGGATTCCTCGGCATGATCCCGAAGATGCTGGCCATGAAGCGTTACATCGAACAGCATCTCGATACTGTTCGGCGGCAGGGTGGCGAAGGGTTGATCGCCGAGATCGTGCGTGTCGAGAAGGACGGCGGGCAAATCAGCCGCAACGAAATCGTCGCCATGGTGTTCCTGTTGCTGTTTGCCGGGCACGAGACCACGACGCACCTGATCAGTGGATCGGTATTCGAGCTTTTGAAGAACCCCGAGCTTCGCGACTGGCTCGAAGAAGACTGGAGCCGCGTCGATCTCGCAGTGGAGGAATTTCTGCGGTTCATCACGCCGGTGCAATTCACCAAACCCCGCTACGTGCGCAAGGATATCGAACTCGGCGGGGTCAGGCTTGCGAAGGGCGACAAGATCATGGTGATGCTGGCGGCGGCAAACATGGACCCTCGGGCAAATCCCGATCCGGATCGGCTCGATCTGCAACGCAAGCCGAACCGCCATATCGCCTTCGGCACCGGAATCCATTTCTGCCTTGGCCATCAACTCGCGCGTATCGAAGGCAGATGCGCGCTGAAATCTCTATTCCGGCGCTGGCCCGCGCTGACGCTCGCGGTCGATCAATCGGAAATCACATGGCGCAAACGGGCCGGCCTCAAGGCGATCGACCGGCTGCCAGTCGCGCCGGATAGCTGAGATCGCGAATGGGCGGCCGATCCGTCAGGGCCGCCAACGTCAGGTCGACTAGCCGTCCGGTCTGCAACCTGCGCGGCGCGCCGGATTTAGCCACAACCATGGTGGCTTTAGCGCCACGATTGTTGCCGGCTCGCAACACTTAGCGAACATTTGGGCCAAGACCGGCCCGGCTATTGCCAGCGCCGCTTTTTAGCCACACCCCTCCGTGACATCATATGTAGGAAAAAATTGCCGTGGTGTTCGCGAAGGCGATGGGAAATTCAGCGTTTCCCCGGAACCGAAGTGTGTAGCTGGGGAAACAGGTTAGCAATGGACGTTAAGACCAGCATCAAGAAGCGGTTGCCGAGCCGGCACGTGACGGAGGGCCCGGAACGGGCGCCCCATCGCTCGTATCTTTATGCCATGGGGCTGACCAGCCAGCAGATCCACCAGCCGTTGGTCGGCGTGGCGTCGTGCTGGAACGAGGCTGCGCCCTGCAATATCTCGCTGATGCGTCAAGCCCAGGCGGTCAAGAAGGGCGTCGCTTCCGCCGGCGGTACCCCGCGCGAATTCTGCACCATCACCGTGACCGATGGCATTGCGATGGGCCATGACGGCATGCGCTCGTCGTTGCCATCAAGGGAATGCATCGCCGATTCCGTCGAACTGACCATGCGGGGCCACGCCTACGACGCGCTGGTCGGTCTTGCCGGCTGCGACAAGTCGCTGCCCGGAATGATGATGGCGATGGTCCGGCTCAATGTGCCGTCGATCTTCATCTATGGCGGCTCGATTCTTCCCGGCAATTTCCGTGGCCAGCAGGTCACAGTGCAGGACATGTTCGAGGCGGTCGGCAAGCATTCGGTCGGCGAGATGTCCGACGCCGATCTCGACGAAATCGAGCGGGTGGCTTGCCCGTCAGCCGGCGCGTGCGGCGCGCAATTCACCGCCAACACCATGGCGACCGTCTCCGAGGCCATTGGGCTCGCGCTGCCCTATTCGGCCGGTGCGCCGGCCCCCTACGAAATCCGTGACGCATTCTGCATGACCGCGGGCGAAAAGGTCATGGAATTGATCGCTCAGAACATCCGCCCGCGCGACATCGTCACGCGCCGGGCGCTGGAAAACGCGGCGGCCGTGGTCGCCGCATCCGGTGGGTCGACCAATGCCGCACTGCACTTGCCGGCGATCGCGCACGAATGCGGAATCAAGTTCGACCTATTTGATGTCGCGGAAATCTTCAAAAAGACACCGTATGTCGCGGATTTGAAACCGGGCGGTCGCTATGTTGCCAAAGACATGTTCGAAGTTGGCGGCATACCGCTTTTGATGAAAACGTTGCTCGATAACGGCCATTTGAACGGCGACTGCCTTACGGTCACGGGCCGCACGATCGCCGAAAACCTCAAGAGTGTGAAATGGAATCCGCACCAGGATGTGGTGCGGTCTGCCGACAAGCCGATCACCGTCACAGGCGGCGTGGTTGGGTTGAAGGGGAATCTCGCGCCCGAGGGCGCGATCGTGAAGGTCGCGGGCATGTCGAAGTTGAAATTTACCGGTCCTGCCCGCTGCTTCGATTGCGAAGAGGATGCCTTCGAGTCGGTCCAGAAGAAGACCTACAAAGAGGGCGAAGTCATCGTGATTCGCTATGAAGGGCCGCGCGGCGGTCCCGGCATGCGCGAAATGCTCTCGACCACGGCAGCGCTGACCGGGCAGGGCATGGGCGGCAAGATCGCGCTCATCACCGACGGCCGGTTCTCCGGCGCGACCCGCGGGTTCTGCATCGGCCATGTCGGGCCGGAAGCGGCCATCGGCGGACCGATCGCGTTGCTGCAGGACGGCGATATCATCGAAATCGACGCCGATGTCGGGACACTTAACGTAAAATTGACCGACGCCGAGCTTGTCGAACGCAAGACCAAATGGAAGCCGCGCCCGACCAACCATACGTCAGGTGCGCTGTGGAAATACGCCCAGCAGGTTGGGCCGGCGGTGGATGGCGCCGTTACCCATCCGGGCGGGGAGCATGAGAAACAGTGCTATGCGGATATTTAAGGGTGCCATTTTTGCATTGATTTTGGGGGCCACACCCGTGGCTGCCCCGTTATTCGCGTTCGACGGCGCACCGGCTAACGCCGATGCGACGCTTTCCGGGCAGGCTGGGGCTGTGGCCGCGTTGAAGAAGGCGGTTCCACCGTCGTCGACGGCTGACAGCTCGCTGACCTCGCTGCAATACGCCGCAGAGGGCGGCCATCCGGTAGCGCAATGGAAACTGGGGCGGATGTACGCCGATGGCAATGGCGTCACCCAGGACGATCTTCGCGCCTTCGAGTATTTCAGCCGCATTGCCAACGCGCACGCGGAAGACAGCCCGTCGGCGCCGCAGGCAACGATCGTCGCCAACGCCTTTGTGGCGCTGGGGCGGTATTACCTCAGCGGCATTCCCAACTCGAAGATCAAGTCGGATCCGGAGCGGGCAAGAGAGATGTTCTCTTACGCCGCATCGTATTTCGGCAATGCCGATGCGCAATATGATCTGGCCCGGCTCTATCTCAGGGGCGTCGGCTCTTCTCGGGACGACTTCCGCTATGGGGCGCGCTGGCTTGGCCTTGCCGCCCAGAAGGGCCAGCATCAGGCACAGGCCATGCTTGGTCAGATGCTGTTCAACGGCGACCAGCTGCCGCGTCAGGCCGCCCGCGGGCTGATGTGGCTGACGCTGGCGCGCGATAGCGCCGCGCCGGACGAGACCTGGATCAAGGAGAGCTACAGCAAGGCGATCGCCAAGGCATCCGACGAAGACCGTGCGATGGCGCTGCAGATGCTCGAGCACTGGGTGCAGGGCCGCAGGATTGACGACCGTCCGTAGGGTTGGGCATGGCGAAAGCGTGCCCACCCTCCGAAACGGCTTATTGCGCCGTCTCCAGGTCGAGGTCGATCCACACCGGGACGTGGTCCGACGGTTTTTCCCAGGCGCGCACATAACTATCGATTCCCACATCGATCAGCCGGTCGCTGGCCTGCGGCGACAGCAGGAGATGATCGATGCGCAGGCCATGGTTTTTCTGCCAGGCGCCCGCCTGATAATCCCAGAATGTGTACTGCCCAGGGGCGTCGGTGACGGCACGCAGCGCGTCCGTGAGCCCAAGGCCAAGCAGCGACTGAAAGCTTTCCCGGGTGGCGGGGCGGAACAGGGCGTCGTTGACCCAGGCCGCCGGATTATGGACGTCCTGCGCCGCCGGAATGACGTTAAAATCCCCGGCCAGCACCAGTGGCTCCTCGGTTTTCAGCCGTTGTTTTGAATATTCAAGAAGTCGTGACATCCATTTGAGTTTATAGGGATATTTCTCGGTCTCCGGCGGGTTGCCATTGGGCAGATAGAGGCACGCGATCCGCAGCGCGCCATGCTTGAGCGTGACCACGCCCTCCAGAAACCGGGCGTGGACGTCTTCATTGTCCCCTTCGAGGCGCGGCGTGGTTTCCTCGAACGGCAGTTTCGACAGCAGTGCGACACCGTTGAAGGTTTTCTGGCCGTGAGTGACCACGTTATAGCCGAGCGCCTCGATCGCCTCCCGGGGAAACGCCTCATCGACGCACTTGATTTCCTGCAGGCAGACAATGTCGGGGGTACAATCCTTGAGCCAGGTCAGCAGATGGTCGAGCCGCTGTCTGATCGAATTGACGTTCCACGTCGCAATACGCATGAAAAGGTCCCGGATTGGTAAATTTAGGTTCAGTGGCATACCATGCGTGGCAGGGCTGTGATAACCGTTTAGAAATAAGGCGCAAATGCCGCCGTCACGGGGCAGAAAACCGGATCGTCCCGGTGGTTGCGGGTCGGCTGGCGTGAAATGTTATGAAAAAACGTAACTTGATCCTTTTGGCAGGTGGGCTGGGCATCGTTGCTCTGGCCGCCTTCGTGACGCGCTCGTCCTGGACGGGCGGCGGCGCCAGTGCCCAGGGACCGCAGCGCGCGCGCGTGATCTCGGTCGAACTGGCTAGGGCTGAACGCAAGCCGGTGCCGGTCGATGTCGATTCGATCGGGACGGTGACGCCGATTTCCAGCGTGGCGCTGAAATCGCGGGTCGAAACCACCATCGTCGCGGTCCACTTCGAAGACGGCGCCAAGGTCAATGAAGGCGATCTGCTGTTTTCCCTCGACGCGCGCCAGATCGACGCCCAGATCGAGCAGGCCGAGGGCATGCTTGCCAAGGATCAGGCCCAGCTCGAAGGTGCGCAACGCGATGTCAGGCGCTACAGCGATCTGATCGGCAAGGGCGCCACCACGCAGGTCAACCTCGATAATGCCAAAACCCAGGCCGATATTCTGATCGGCACGATCAAGGCCGATCAGTCCGCACTGGACAATCTGAAGGTCCAGAAGAGCTACACCGCCATCCGCGCGCCGTTTTCAGGACGGATCAGCGCAGCCAATGTCAAAGTCGGCAATTTCGTACGTCCGGCCGATACCGCGCCGCTGGCCGTCATCAACCAGATGGCGCCGGTCTATGTGACTTTCGCAATTCCGCAGCGTGTCCTGGTCGACTTGCGCGATGCCATGACGACCGGCGCCTCCAAGGTGATTGCAACGATCCCGGGCCACCAGCGATCCGAGGACGGCAAGGTCGCGATGGTCGAGAACTCGGTCGATTCCACCACCGGGATGGTCACCGTGCGCGGCATCATGGACAATGCGAACGAGACATTGTGGCCGGGGATCCTGGTGAACACCAAGCTCATCATTCGGAGCGAGAATTCCGTCGTCGTGCCGACGGTAGCGGTGCAACGCAGCCAGAGTGGCAATTACGTGTTCGTGGTGAAGGATGGCGTGGCCAAGGTTCAGCCGGTGAAGGTCGACCGCACCTTCCAGGGCATATCCGTGATCGCTGAGGGGCTATCTGGCAACGAGGATGTCGTTGTCGACGGGCAATTGCTGCTGTCCAACGGATCGCGGGTCGAACCGCGGGCCCGTAAAGCCGGAGCTTGAGCGATGACCCTCTCGGAGCTTTGCATTCGCCGGCCGGTCATGACCACGCTGATCACGGCGTCGATCATCGCGTTCGGCGTGTTTGGCTTCCGGTTGTTGCCGGTTTCGGCGCTGCCGCGGGTTGATTTTCCAACCATCGCCGTGACGGCGACCCTGCCGGGCGCCAGCGCAGATACCATGGCGGCGTCCGTTGCCGGCATCATCGAGCGCCAGTTGTCGACCATCGCCGGCATCTCGTCGATGTCCTCAAGCTCGTCGCAGGGCACGACCGCGATCACCATCCAGTTCGATCTCAACCGCAACATCGATGCGGCTGCGCTCGACGTGCAGACCGCGTTGACCATCGCCCAGCGCCGACTGCCGATCGAGATGACGATTCCACCCAGTTTCCGCAAAGTGAACCCGGCGGATTTCCCGGTGCTGTTCGTGGGCCTGGGCTCCGCGACGCTGCCGTTGTCGACCGTCAATGAATATGGCGATATCACCATCGGACAGGCGCTTTCGCAAATTCCCGGCGTGGCCCAGGTCACGATTTTCGGCGCCCAGAAATTCGCCATCCGCGTTCAGGCCGACCCGGAAGCGGCGGCGGCGCGGGGGCTGTCGCTCGAGGATATCCGCACCGCCGTCGCGCGCGCCAACTCCTCCACGCCGGTAGGTACGTTGAACGGGCCGAAGCAGGACATTTCACTGCAGGCTTCCGGCCAGATGGACAAGGCAATCGACTATCGCCAGGTGGTGGTGGCGTGGCGTAATGGCTCGCCGGTCAAGCTCGACGAGGTCGCCAAGATCTACGACAGCGTTGAAAACGACAAGATTGCGACCTGGTTTAACGGCGAACGCGCGATCGTCCTGGCCATTCAGAAACAACCCGACGCCAATACGGTCGCGGTGGTGGACGGCGTGCTGGCGAAACTGCCGGCGCTGCGCGCGCAAGTCCCGCCGTCGGTCTCGATCAACGTGATGATGGACCGTTCCATTTCAATTCGTCAGGCCGTGAGCGACGTCGAGCAAACGCTCCTGATCGCGGTCGGACTGGTGATCATGGTGATCTTCCTGTTCCTGCGTTCGGCGTCGGCGACGTTCATCCCGGCGCTGGCGGTGCCGATCTCGCTGTTCGGTACCTGCGCGGTCATGTACATGCTGGATTACTCCATCAACAACATGACGCTGCTGGCGCTGACGCTATCGGTCGGATTCGTGGTCGACGATGCCATCGTCATGCTGGAAAATATCGTCCGCCATATCGAACACGGCATGCGGCCATATGAGGCGGCCTTGAAGGGCGCGCGCGAGATCGGCTTTACGATCATTTCGATCACCTTTTCGCTGATCGCGGTTTTCATTCCGGTGCTGCTGATGGGTGGCATCGTCGGCCGCGTGTTCCGAGAATTCGCGGTGACGGTTGCAGCCGCGATCGTGGTCTCCGGCTTCGTTTCGCTGACGCTGACGCCGATGCTCTGCGCGCGGGTGCTGAAAGCGCACGACGAAACCAGGAAGCCGAATGTCGTGCTTCGCGTATTCGAGCGGATGTTCGATGCCTGGCTGCGCGGGTACGAATGGGCGCTCGACTGGGTGCTTGCCCGCAAGCCGCTGATGCTGGTGGTTACGCTGGCAACGCTTGGCGGCACGGTCTTCCTGTACATGGCGGTGCCGAAGGGCTTTTTCCCACAGGAGGACACGGGTTTTCTGACCGGCGTGACGGAAGCCGCGACCGATACATCGTTCGAGGCGATGAAGGTCCGACAGCAGGCGCTGGTCGAGATCCTGAAATCGGACCCGGCGGTGGACTACATCAACAGCACCGTCGGTTCGGGCGGCCCGAATCCGACCGCGAATTACGGCCGGCTGTTCATCGCCCTGAAACCGCAGAAACAGCGTGACGGCGCTATCGCCGTGATCGGACGCTTGCGGCAGAAGGCGACCCAGATCCCGGGCATGCAAGTGTTCTTCCAGAGCATCCAGAACCTGAATATCGGCGGGCGGCCGTCAAAGAGCCAGTACCAGTACACCATGCAGAGCGGCGATACCGAAGCGCTTTATCGTCTCGCGCCGGAGATGCTTGCAAAGATCGCGAAAGTACCGGGACTGCTCGACGTCACCCCCGATCTCTACATCAAGAACCCGCAAATGACGGTCGAGATCGACCGCGAGAAAGCCGCAGTCTACGGCATCACCGTCGATCAGGTACGCAATCAGCTCTACAATGCCTATGGTTCGCGGCAGGTCGGCACGATCTATATGCCGTCCAACGACTATCAGATCATTCTCGAAGCGCAGCCGCAGTTTCGCGTCGATCCTTCGGATCTTTCCAAGCTCTACATGAAGACCGCGAACAACCAGACCATCCCGCTCGATGCGGTGGCGAAACTGGTGCCGACCGTAGGGCCGCTGCAGATCAATCATCAGGGCCAGCAGCCCGCGGTGACAATCTCGTTCAATCTGGCACCGGGATACTCGCTGGGGTATGCGGTAGATCAGATTACCACGATCGAGGGATCGTCGAATCTTCCGGCAACTATCGCCGTGGGCTTTGCCGGCACGGCGCAGGTGTTCCAGGATTCGTTGCGCGGGCAGGGCGTCTTGATCCTGGCGGCGGTGTTCGCGGCGTTCGTGATCCTCGGCATTCTCTACGAGAGCTTCATTCACCCGATCACGATCATTTCCGGCCTGCCGTCGGCCGGCATCGGCGCGATCCTGACGCTGATGCTGTTCAATATGGAACTCTCCGTCATCGCGATGATCGGCATCGTGATGCTGGTCGGCATCGTCAAGAAGAACGCCATCATGATGGTCGATTTCGCGCTTGAGCGCCGCCGTGTCGGCCTGAGCGCCGAGCACGCCATTCGCGAAGCCGCGTTGCTGCGGTTCCGCCCGATCATGATGACGACGTTCGCGGCGATTTTCGGCACCCTGCCGATCGCGATTGGCGCCGGCGCCGGCGCGGAACTGCGTCAGCCGCTCGGCATCGCCGTGGTCGGCGGTCTCTGCGTGTCGCAGCTGTTGACGCTGTTCATCACGCCGGTGATCTATATTTATCTCGACCGGATCGACCGCCGCCTGAAGCGCCGCCTCGAGCCGCAGGCCGACGAGGCCGACGGTGTCGAGCGGCCGCACGTCGTCGCGGCGGAGTGACAGATCGATGATGCAAGGTTCTGCGCGGTATTAAGCAAAACGCCGAAAGCAACAGCTAAGTCACTGAGCGCCAGCCCGATTACGGGTATAATTCTCACGTGCTGCTGACCGTCGTCGTCGTCCTGCCTCGATTTGCAAACAACAAATACCAGGCCGTCCTTTGACTTGGGCCTAATCCCAAGTTTAAGGTAGTCTGCCACGGAGCTAGGTGAATGAGGGCGCACCTAATTCTTTTGACCGTCGCTGGTGGGATATCCCGCACGCGAGACCTGTAGTGAACTCAGCATGAATTCCTATTTTCGGCGCCAGCTTGCGGATTACGTAGAGTATCACCGCGATCGGTGGAATTGCGCGATGCACGTATTCGGTATCGTATTTTTGTTCCTGGCCGCGGTTCTCCCCCTCAGTTTCTGGTCCTTCCACGCATTTGGTGCCCAAACCACCGCCGCGACCATTTTTGTCTTGCCCGTTTTGGTCTATTGGCTGCTGCTCGACGCCGCTCTCGGAATCGGGATCGTCGGCGCCGCAATTTTATTGCTTACAGCCGCGGCCATGATCGTCAACAGTGCGAGTATTGCCGGTGTGTGGTCAATCGTGGCCCTGCTAACGGTCACGGGCGTAATGTTGCAGGTTGTCGGACACCGGGTGTTCGAACGTCGACAGCCGGCGCTTCTTGACAATCCAACCCACCTGCTGCTCGGTCCAATGTTTGTAATGGCGAAATTATTCATTGCACTTGGTTTTCGGCACGACCTTGCTTTAGTTATCCAGCCAGTTCCGTCGCCAGCTCCTCTCGGCTCTTCGTACTACATCGAGGAACGTCAGGGCGAGTCGCACCCACACCCGTGACTCCTGTACTCATTACCGGCGGCAGCGGATTCATCGGACAGCACCTGGTATCGGCGCTGGTCGCGCGCGGTCAGCCGGTGCGTGTTTTCGATCTCCACCCTCCGACCCGCATCCAGTCGGAAGTTCAGTATGTCAAAGGTTCGGTGCTCGATCCGGACCGGGTAGGGGAAGCCCTGAACGGCGTCGAACAGGTTTATCATCTTGCCGGTCTTCCCGGCATGTGGATGCGACACAAAAGCGATTTTCATGCCGTCAATTGCCGCGGCACAGAGGTTGTCATTGCGGCCGCGCGCAAGCGCGGCATTGCGCGATTCCTGCACTGCTCGACCGAATCCATTCTTTTTCGCTCTTCGCCATCGGTAGGTGCCAGTGCGCAAGACATTCTGCTGCCGGTCCACGCCATGCCGGGTCCATACACTCGATCCAAGTTGCTCGCGGAACAGCTCGCGATGCAAGCCGCGGCGTCAGGGTTTCCAGTGGTCATCGGCACTCCAACCATGCCCATCGGACCTCACGATCACAACTTTACTCCGCCGGTAACGATGCTCCGGCACTTTCTCGATCGGCGCCTTCAACTGTATCTTGATTTCATCGTCAACCTTGTCGACGTGCGCGACGTTGCAGCGGGCCTGGTTCTGGCCATGGAACGTGGGCAAGTCGGACATCGCTACATTTTTGGCGGCGAAAGTATCCCACTGAAGAATGTTCTTCGCCTCATGGCAGCGAATAGCGGCCGCCGCAATCTTCGTATTCCGATTCCCGGCAAGGTCGCGGAAGCCGCCGCGGCAACGCTGGAGTTCATCGCCGACCACGTGACCCGAAAACCTCCCTCCGGAACGGCCGAAGGTGTGCGGATCGCGCTGCGGTCGACGTCGCTCTCGATCGCAAAGGCCCAAACTGAGCTCGGCTACACGCCGCGGCCGGTTGAGCCTGCGTTGCGCGAGACCATTGCCTACCTCCTTGACACCGTCGGCGATCATCGACGATCTAGTGCAGCC
>WNFD01009316.1_pt1 | contig 11702 bp, 8 predicted proteins | sample 5400491 | NCBI WGS metagenome assembly WNFD01 (sample SAMN13153343, study PRJNA577476) | soil metagenome | isolation source: 120 cm saprolite under Douglas fir tree site 2 hole 2 replicate 2 | place: USA:California | collected 2015-04-18 | reverse complement strand
AGTGTGTGGTATTCGGACGTGAAGCGAGATGATCTAGGCATGGGCAGGCTGAAGCGTGGGTAACACCACGTGAAGGGCCGAACCAGTATGGGTTGAAAACCGTTTGGATGACCTGTGCTTAGGGGTGAAAGGCTAATCAAATTTCGTGATAGCTCGTTCTCGCCGAAATAGCTTTAGGGCTAGCCTCGGATGAATCGTCGCGGTGGTAGAGCACTGAATGGGCTAGGGGCCTCACAAGGTTACTGAACCCAATCAAACTTCGAATGCCGTTAACGAATATCCGGGAGTCAGACTGCGAGTGCTAAGATCCGTAGTCGAGAGGAAAACAGTCCAGACCGACAACTAAGGTCCCAAAATTGTGGTTAAGTGGAAAAGGAAGTAGGGAAGCACTGACAGCCAGGAGGTTGGCTTAGAAGCAGCCATCCTTTAAAGAAAGCGTAATAGCTCACTGGTCAAGCAGCCCTGCGCCGACAATATAACGGGGCTTAAACCACATACCGAAGTTTCGGAATTTGAGATCTCAACTGTCAGATCTCCTATTCTTAAATCTCAGATTCCAAATTCCAGATTCCAAATCTGAATTCGTGAAATCGAGTTTGAGACGCAAACGAAGAAGATCGCCGTCTTCAGAACGCATGAAAGCTTCTGAGCAGATCGCAATCTCACTTCGAGATCTGAGATCTGAGATCTCAGGATGGTAGGCGAGCATTCCGTAGCTGTGAAGCGGGACCGAAAGGACCGTTGGAGCGATCGGAAAAGACTCTGTCGGCATAAGTAGCGATAACGCGGGCGAGAACCCCGCGCGCCGTAAACCTAAGGTTTCCTGAGTAAAGTTAATCTGCTCAGGGTAAGTCGGTACCTAAGGCGAGGCCGAAAGGCGTAGTCGATGGAAATCCGGTTAAAATTCCGGAACCAGTAGCAGTGCCGTGGGGGGACGCAGTAGGGTAGGTGAGACCGGTGATGGATATCCGGTTGAACCGTCATAGCCCGCCGCTTTGGTAAATCCGGGCGGCATTAAGGGTAAGGACGGGGACGAAAGTAGGGGTAAAACCCGAAAAAAGTCACTGACCCCAGCTGCCAGGAAAATCCTCGGGCGGCTTCAACTGCATTACTGACCGTACCGCAAACCGACACAGGTAGGTGGGGCGAGAATCCTAAGGCGCTTGTGAGAACTCTCGTTCAGGAACTCGGCAAAATGTACCCGTAACTTCGGGAGAAGGGTAGCCCACCTGAGACGTGGGTCGCAGAGAAATGTCCCAGGCGACTGTTTACTAAAAACACAGGTCTCCGCAAAGTCGTGAAGACGACGTATGGGGGCTGACGCCTGCCCAATGCTGGAAGGTTAAGAGGAGTGGTCAGCCGCAAGGCGAAGCTACGAATCGAAGCCCCAGTGAATGGCGGCCGTAACTATAACGGTCCTAAGGTAGCGAAATTCCTTGTCGGGTAAGTTCCGACCTGCACGAATGGCGTAACGATCTGGGAGCTGTCTTAACGAGAGACACAGCGAACTTGTAGTACCGGTGAAGATGCCGGTTTCCCGCATTTAGACGGAAAGACCCCGTGCACCTTTACTACAACTTGACAGTGATTTCGGGCAAACGATGCGCAGGATAGATGGGAGGCTTTGAACTCGCCCTTTTGGGGGCGGGGGAGCCAACGGTGAGATACCATCCTTCGTTTGTCTGGACTCTAACCTACCGCCGTTATCCGGCGGAGGGACACTATCAGGCGGGTAGTTTGACTGGGGCGGTCGCCTCCTAAAGAGTAACGGAGGCGCTCGAAGGTTGGCTCAGGCTGTTTGGAAATCAGCCGCAGAGTGTAAACGCATAAGCCAGCTTGACTGCGAGACAGACAAGTCGAGCAGGTACGAAAGTAGGAGTTAGTGATCCGGCGGTTCTGTATGGAAGGGCCGTCGCTCAACGGATAAAAGGTACGCCGGGGATAACAGGCTGATCCTGCCCAAGAGTTCACATCGACGGCAGGGTTTGGCACCTCGATGTCGGCTCATCGCATCCTGGGGCTGAAGAAGGTCCCAAGGGTTTGGCTGTTCGCCAATTAAAGCGGTACGTGAGCTGGGTTTAGAACGTCGCGATTGAGGGAATCTGTCCTTAGTACGAGAGGACCGGGATGGATCCACCTCTAGTGTACGAGTTATGGCGCCAGCCGTAACGCTCGGTAGCTAAGTGGAGCATGGATAAACGCTGAATGCATCTAAGCGTGAAGCCAGACCCGAGATTAATCCTGCCCGCGAGACTCGTGGTAGACCACCACGTTAATAGGCTGGAAATGTAAGTGCAGTAATGTGCTCAGTTGACCAGTACTAATCAGTCCCTAGGCTTGACCATAGAATTTACTGCGAGCATCAAAGCGGCGCAGAAGTTTTTGAGTTCACGCTTGCGCAACTCTGTGATTTGTTTTCAGATTTCAAATCTTCAATCTTCGATTTGGAATCTGGAATTTGCAATCTGAAATCTCAGAGCTTCGACTTGCCTTGGTCACTATTCGATTCTGAGATCTCAGATCTCAAATCTGAGATCTCAAAAGTTCCGTAGCGCGGACTCTGAGCTACTGGAGCGCCGGCGCCAAAGCGGGGCAGTAGCCCGACCGTAAGGGAGGGCTTAGCTTTTCGCTTAGGCTAGTGAGCGCATGACCAGGCTTGGGTCTCCGCTACCGAAAAAGTTTTCCGGTGATTTTGTCGGCAGGGTCACACCCGTTCCCATCCCGAACACGGAAGTTAAGCCTGCTGGAGCCGATGGTACTGCACGGGAAACTGTGTGGGAGAGTAGGAAGTCGCCGGGATTATTAAATGAAGGCCCGCTGAATAATTTTCGGCGGGCTTTCGTACTTTTGCTCAGGGATTTCGATATTGCTTCCCGGATTCCCCTCGAGATTTCCGAACCCGACAAATTGTTGTTTTCGGGGACCAGCAAATTGGTTAAGATACCGGCGATATGTGGTGCCCTCGATGTACGAGTTCCCGAATTCAACGTGGCTACAACGATTCCTCGATTGTGCTCCGGATTGCCGGTTTGCATGAACTTCTTTGCAATAACTGCGGTCTGGAGTTCAAAGGTTTCGATCCGCTCCGCAGACTGGAGAGAGCTCCAGCCAAGAAGACTCCAGCCAAGCGGAAAGGATCTAAGACCGACCACCGCCGTTTCCCGCGATACAAGGTGTATCTGCCTGCGACCCTCAGTCTGGTTGAGCGGAACGTGATAACCTGGGACGTCGCTTACCGCCAGAGTTCCAGGGGGCATTGCGAAACCATCAGCCAGATTGGGATGGCTTTGTCTTTCGTTGGCACCAAGTTTTCGGAGGAACAACTCACTAGTCCCGGTTGTTCTCTCTATGTCACGGTGAATCTCCCGGACGGCGCCATTGCGGCAGTAGTGTCTATCATTAACTGGAACCGTACCGGCGGCAAGGGAAGGGCAAAGTGGCTGGTTGGCTGTATGATCTCTCAAATGAGTGAAGGCGATGCCGGCCGGCTCGCCGCCTTTATCAAAAAACACGCGGAGGCAGAGTCCTACGTCGCCCAGGAATAGCCATGGCTTGTCCTCGATCGGTTTGACGTCGGGTAATCTGGATTATTAAAACGAAGGCCCGCTCTGATAATTTTCGAGCGGGCTTTTTTGTTCACCGCAGACCTGAACCTGCTTTTAGCCGCATCTGTGTCGTCGACGTAATCTGTCGCGGCAATATTCAACAGGGCGGCTTGCTTGAGTTGGGGGTTTTCAGCCCATGACTTCGCTGAGACGAACGAGACCCTATCGTACACCAGCACGATTGTTCCTAAGCGTAGTAGCTTGCTCATTTCACGAGCGGCGAAGATTGGGATTCGAATACAACCATGACTCGCTGGTTGGAACGGGACGGAGCGGCTTCCGTGAATCGCGACACCGCCGCTGATGAAATTGGCGAAGTAAGTCGATCCCAGCGAACCGCTCTGCCAGCCTACCTCTTTCTTATAGACAATGAACCTGCCGCGTGGCGTGTACGCTATGCTCGTCTGGCCTTCGTCAATAAACGCCTCACCGTTGCCGGTGGAGACAGGAACAACCCTCACGCCACCTTCGTCGTTGACCAGCAGCAGCACCTGACGATCCAGATCCACTTCAACATGGGCGTATCCAGGTTCCCTCGCTTTAGGGGAGCTGCTGGTGCGAATCGCGTCCAGCTCATCGAGCGTAAGCTGGCCGGTAATAGGGCGCCCCTCCCATTTCTGGAAGGCGATCAATGCCGACCGGGTCGCCGGATTAAATAATCCGTCGACCGCTCCCGTCCAGTAGCCCATCTCGGAGAGTAGGCGTTCGGCCTCTATCGTTTGTGCCCGGGTAAGAGATGCGTCCTTGCCGCGCTGCTGTGCGCTTACAATTGAAGGTGTTGAAATCAGGAGTAGGCAGATGGTGAGTAGGTATTTCAATCTAACTCTCCTAATGCGCATGGGATATTCGTTTTGTAACTACATACTCTTAGTTTCAGGAACATACAACGGGTGATGAGTAACCGTCAAATATCTTCTCGGGTGAAAGCTTCGCGGAGGCTTTTGGCGAAGCCACGTAGTGGCGAAATGTTTATAGAAACAACCGCCCCAAATGATTTCGCCGCTCCGTTAGGAGCGGGATGTTTCTCTCGCCCATAAATTGGCGCAGGACGGTCCAGTGAGTTGTTCGTTTCCATAAACATCTCGTCCCTCCGGGACTCTCCGCGGCTTTCCACAAGCGCCCTCCCTGACGGTCGGGCTACTGCCCCGCTTTCGCGCACACATTCGCCCCAACTTCATGAATCCTGCGCGGTCGGTTAGACTTGAAGCTTTGCAAGGTCAATGAGCTTTAGTACCTACTTCCGCCTGACTTCCTACGCGACCGTCGCAGCCGCGGCGCTCGCGCTGTTTGTCGCGCACGGCGTAGGCGCGGGGCTGGCCATCGCGTTTGCGCTCATAGCGATCGCTGCGTGGAAGCTCGAAGGCACGCGTTGGCAGTTGTCTGAGCGAGTCGCTCTGGCGGTGATTCTGACATCGCTGCCTCTGTTCTATTTCGACTGGCGCATACTTGTGCCGTATCTCGATATCGAGTTTTTGGAAAACGGACAACGCGCCGGGGTCGAAGTCACGGTGCTCGGCCATCTGATTCTGTTTCTCTCGGCGGTAAAGCTGCTGCAACGCAAAGCCGATCGCGATTGGTTCTTTCTTTATCTGATTTCGTTTTTCGTGGTCCTGCTGGCTGCCGGCTTGAGTACAAAACCGGTTTTTCTGTTGACCCTGGCGGTTTATCTGCTTTGCGCTTTATCCACCGTCGTGGCGTTCGAAATTCAGAAGGCGCGACGGAAAGTACCAGCGGCGCAGACGCGCATCCTCATTGCGCCTGATTCAACTATCTTCCGCAAACTTTCAATGCAACGCTGGCGCCGCAGATATCACGAGACGCGGCGTCTCCCTTTCGTGTCAATCGGACTCCTGCTCTTCATCGTCGTGCTCGCGCTCCCGTTCTTTCTAATTGCGCCGCGCACGCGGGCTAACGCGCTCGTGAGCAGCGGTAATGGTCTCGCCGGAATGTCCATCGGTTTTTCCGACAGAGTCAGGCTCGGAGAGATCGGGCGCTTGAAGAGCAGCGATGAGATCGTCATGCACGTGCGCATCGAAGCGAATGGCGCGCGGCTGAGCAGGGATTTGCGCTGGCGGGGCGTGGCCCTCGATGAGTTCCACGGTCGCGAGTGGGTCAAGTCGCCGGCGGCGCAGCGGTTTGAAAAGAAGGAAAGCGACAGCGGATTGTTTCAGGTTGGCACGACCGAAGACTTGCGACGGCTGACGGCGCAAACATTCTTCGTTGAGCCTCTGGACACGCCCGTGCTTTTTGGTCTGCCGCGCATCGTAGCCTTGCAGGGGCGGCTGCCGTTTGTGCGCGTCGATGCGGAAGGCTCGATCCAAAGCCGGCCGCACGATCAGGAGCGCGCGGTTTACAAAGTCTATTCCGATACCGTCACGCCGGATCCGAGCGTGTTGCAGGCAGACCATCTAAGCTATTACGTTTCTACGGCCCGCTACCTCGCGCTGCCGGACAATCTCGATTCACGCATCAGGGCCACAACCAGGGAGTTGATCGCGCGGTCTGGCGCGCGCAACGGCTATGACGCAGCCCGCGCGGTTGAATCCTACCTGCGCGAAAATTACGGCTACACGCTTGATTTGAAGGCCGGTGGCCCCGATCCGCTCGCGGATTTTCTCTTCAATGTTAAGGAAGGTCACTGCGAATACTTCTCGACCGCGATGGCGGTGATGTTGCGCACCCAGGGCGTCGCCACGCGGGTCGTCAATGGCTTTCTGCCCGGGCAATTCAACGAAGCGGCCGATGCGTTCACCGTGCGCCAGAGCGACGCGCATTCCTGGGTCGAAGTTTACTTTCCCGAAACGAATTCCTGGGTAACGTTCGACCCGACGCCGCCCGCCGGCCGCACGCCCAAAGTCCGCACCGGCCTCGCCGCGCAATTGAGCAAGTACAGCGAAGCGCTGGATCTGATGTGGTTTCAGTACGTGATTGGTTACGACAAGCAGGAGCAGCGTTCGCTGGCGGCGTCGTGGCAAAGACGCCTTTTCGATCTGCGCCGCGAAGCCGCGGTAAAGTTCGATCAGGCGGGCCGAGTTTGGCCGTCCGCGATTCGTCCACTGCTCTTCAGTCTGCTCGCGCTCGGCTGTGGAGTCATGATCGTCGCGCTCGGGCTGCGTATCCGTCGTCAGGGCTGGCGCCGGGGCCTGAAGGTTTGGGGATTCGGAACTGCGGCTGAGAGTTCACGCGTTGATTTCTACGATCGGCTGACTGCGTTGCTGGAAAAGCGCGGCGCGAAACGTCCGCCGCATCAGACGCCGCTCGAATTCGCGTCTCTGGTGGGAATGAGCGAAGCCCTGGCCATCACCCAGGCCTACAATCGCGTGCGCTACGGAGCAGAGAAGCTGTCGGCGTCTGAGCGAAATCGGATTGAGGAGATGTTGGCGGAGCTTGAGCGAATGCGTAACGAGAAGTGAACCGCCGGTTTTCGCAGAGGGAGCAGAGTTTGTAACTAGAACCTGAGGGTTCCTCCTTTGCGTTCCTCTGCGAGATCCTCAGCGACCTTTGCGGTTAATGTGATTGTTCGACAGACTCAACATCGAAGTTCATGACAAAAGTAGGATTCATTAGTCTCGGCTGCCCCAAGAACCTCGTCGATAGCGAGGTCATGATGGGGCAGCTCAAGCTAAATGGTTACGAGATCACTGGCGACGCCGGTGAGGCGGACACGGTGGTCGTGAATACGTGTGGCTTTATTGATTCGGCGAAGAAGGAATCGATTGAAGCTATTCTTGAAGCCGCGCGTTTGAAGACCAATGGCAAAGCAACGCGGCTAATTGTAGCTGGTTGTTTGGTTGAACGTTATCGCGATGAGCTGAAAGCCGAAATGCCGGAAGTGGATGCCTTTATCGGCACTAGCCAGATCAACGACATCTTGAGCGTTTGCGATCCCCGGACGAACACGCGGACGCTGCCGGTGCTCCCACTCGGCAATCAGAGCGCGACTTATCTCTACGACGAATCGACCCCGCGCGTGCTCGCTACGCCGAGTCACTATGCCTTCATCAAGATTGCCGAAGGTTGCGACCGCCCGTGTGCCTTCTGCTTCATTCCGCAGATGCGCGGACATTTTCGCAGCCGGCGCTTTGGCTCGATCGTCGCTGAGGCACATCAACTCGCTGAAGAAGGTGTGAAGGAACTAATTCTGGTGGCCCAGGATTCATCACGCTATGGCGAAGACCTGGGAAAGCCGGACGCGCTGGCGCATCTGCTGCGCCAACTCTCGCACACCGACGGCGTCGAGTGGGTGCGGGTGATGTATACCTATCCGACGCACATCAGCGACGGCTTTCTCGACGTGCTGGCTGAAGAACCAAAGGCCGTGAGGTATCTCGACATGCCCTTGCAGCACGCGTCGCAGAACGTTTTGAAGCTGATGAAACGCGGCGGCAATCGCGCGTCGCTTGAGCGCTTGATTGAGCGAGTGCGGAAGCGAGTTCCGGACATCGCGGTGCGGACAACTTTTATTACCGGCTTTCCCGGCGAAACCGATGCGGACTTTGAAGAGCTCTTGGCATTTGTAAAGAACGTCGAATTCGATCGGGTGGGCGTGTTCACTTATTCCGATGAAGAAGGCACGCCGGCCTACGAGCTCTCGAACAAGGTCGAGCCAAGGATCGCCAAGCAGCGGCGGGCGCGTTTGATGAAGGAGCAACTGAAAATCTCGCGGCGAAAGAACAAGGCTCGCGTTGGCAAGACGGTGCGCGTGCTGTTCGAAGGCGAGTCGGCCGAAAGTGATTTGCTCTGGCAGGGTCGAATGGAAACGCAGGCGCCGGATATCGATGGCTGCGTGCTAATCAACGACGCGCCGGAAGATTTCGCACCGCAGCCGGGCCAGGTCGTGAACGTGCTGATTACGGAAGCACAGGAATACGACCTGGTGGGCCGGATCGTTTAGGTACTCTTAATTATTCCTGCTTCCGGATTGTCTGTCGCCCGCTAAAGCGGGCTTTGATTTTTGTTTCACGGCTTACCCAGCACTCAAGTGCTGGGCTATTATCATTCGTCCGCTGCGCGGACTTCAGAAACATGCCTATTAAAGAATCTAGCGACGAACTAAATCCTCCGGTTGTTATTCCGGTAAGGGAACTCGCGCCACCTAAACGGCTACGCACGATTGGCGATTATGTAGCGTTGGCCATCGCCACGTGTGGCGTCGGCTACTTTCCGATTGCGCCGGGCACGATGGGATCGCTGGTGGGGGTTGGTCTTTATCTACTGCTTTGGCGGGCGGTGCTTCGAGCGGATCTGGCATTAGACGCGACCAACTTTTCCAGGGCATACACGGTATGGACACCCAGCTTCGTTTTGATGTGGACCCTGCCACTTTTTACCATCGGCTTATCGCTTATAGGGATATGGGCTGCGTCGCGGGCGGAACGTCTGATGGGGAAGAAAGATCCATCTCAGGTGGTAATCGATGAAGTGGCCGGCCAGTTGGTCACTTTCATGTTTGTCCCTGCCTACTTTCTTCACCCTCTAATGATATTTATTGGATTTGTTCTCTTCCGTACTTTCGACATTATCAAGCCGTATCCGATCCGCCGGATTGAGGGCCTTCACGGTGGACTCGGTATAGTTGGTGACGACATCGTGGCTGGTTTTTATGCGGGCGCAGTCCTCGCGCTGGTTGCATTGCTGGCCGCACTTCACTTACTGCCGTGACCTCACTACCTATTAATGTTCTCGTCTGTGACGACGTCAGCGACAGCGGCCTTCAGCCGCTGCGCGATGCGGGCTTTGCACTGGAAAAGAGAACCGGCCTCGCGCCCGACGCTTTGCGCGAGGCGATCCGCGATTGCGACGGGCTTATCGTACGCAGCGAAACCAAAGTCACGGCTGAGTTGATGGACGCGGCGAAGAAGCTTCGCGTGATTGGACGCGCCGGCGTGGGCGTGGACAACATCGACGTGGCGGCGGCGACGGCGCGTGGCATCGTGGTGATGAATGCGCCTGACGGCAATACGATTACAACCGCCGAGCACACGATCGCTTTGCTGGTGGCACTGGCGCGCAGCGTGGCGCAGGCGAATCAAAGTCTGAAAGCAGGGAACTGGAAGCGGAAACAATTCATCGGCGTCGAGCTCCAGGGAAAGACTCTGGGGATCATCGGTCTCGGCCGAATTGGACGCGCTGTCGCGGCGCGGGCCCGCGCCTTCGGCATGAAGATCGTCGGGCACGATCCATTCATCGCTCCGGATCAGGCGCGCGATCTCGAAATCGAGGCCGCGCCGCTCGATGAAGTCTTCGCGCGCGCTGATTTCCTGACCGTGCACACACCCTTGACCGCCGAGACGCGCGGCATCGTCGGCCCTGAAGCTTTCAAGAAAATGAAGCGGGGTGTGCGGGTCATCAACTGCGCGCGCGGGGGGCTGGTTGATGAGGCGGCGCTTTACGAGGCGATCAAATCCGGCATTGTCGCCGGCGCCGCGCTGGATGTTTTCGAGCAGGAGCCGCCGCCGTTTGATCATCCTTTGCTCGCTCTGGATGAAGTTATCGCGACCCCGCATCTCGGCGCTTCGACGACTGAGGCGCAGGAAGGGGTTGCGTTCACCGTGGCCGAGCAAGTGCGTGATTATCTTCTCACCGGCGCCCTGCGTGGTTCGGTCAACGTACCGGCGATCGATCAGAAGCAATTGTCTGCGCTCCGGCCTTACCTGGAACTGGCTGAAAGCCTGGGCAGATTTCAGGCGCAGCTGGTGGATGGCGCCGTGCGCGAGGTGCGGCTCGAGTTTGCCGGTGAATTGGTGGAACTGGACGCGGCGCCAGTCACGCGCGGTTTTCTCGCCGGCCTGCTGCGTGACGTCAGCGCGCGGGTGAACGTAGTCAACGCCTTCCTGATCGCCGAAGAGCGGGGCATCAAAGTCACTACCAGTTACGTGCGCAGCCGCACAGGCTCCGGACCCGCGATTGCCACCCGCGTGGTTAGCGACACCAGCGAGCAGACCCTGGCCGGAAGCGTGTTTGTTTACGGTGGCGAAGCGCGCGAAGGCCGCATCACTGAGATTAACGGTTTTCATATCGAAGCGATTCCACACGGCCACATGCTGGTCATGCACAATCGCGATGTGCCGGGCGTGATTGGACGCGTCGGAACTATCCTGGGGAACGGGGGCGTCAACATCAGCCGGTTTCATCTCGGCCGCCGTGAGCGGGGCGGGGAAGCGATGGCGGTGATTGAAGTCGACGCGCGGGTTGGCAAAAAAGTCGTCGATGAATTGCGCAACTTTGACGCTATAATCTCGGCTCGTCAGATTGAACTATGAAGACGCAAGCAAATCTGCCCGTGCAAGGAGCGTTTCGGTATGCCAGACGCTATGCCCCTGCAAACAAACGAGAACGAACCGCCGCACCTCGCGTTAGGCGTTAGTGCTGACCAGGCCAAACCCAGCCGAGGTCGCATAGATTCAATAGATCTACTGCGCGGCATCGTGATGGTGATCATGATGCTCGATCACACGCGCGACTTTGTTCACTACGCGGTGTTTCAGTTTGATCCGCTCGATCTATCAAAGACAACCACGGCTCTGTTCCTGACGCGCTGGATTACACACTTTTGCGCGCCGGTGTTCGTTTTTCTAGCGGGCACGGGAGCCTTTCTGCAAGGCGCTCGGGGCAAGAGCAAGCGTGACCTTTCACGTTTTCTGGTGACGCGCGGCCTGTGGCTGATCGTTTTGGAATTCACCGTGGTCAGGCTCTTCGCCTTCTTCAATGTGGATCCGCGGTTCCTGCTGTTCTTGCAGGTGATATTTGTGATCGGTTTCTCAATGATCGTGCTCGCGGCCCTGATTCATCTTCCTCTCAAGGTCATTGCCGCGTTCGGTCTCTTGATGATCGCGCTTCACAATTTCCTCGATCGCTATCCAGTCACACCCTGGCGGGGACCCCAGAGCCCGGTCCCCAGTTGGGGCGCGAAGTTGTGGATGCTTCTTCACCAGCCCGGCCTATTTCCAATCGGACCTCGGTTTCCGAGTCCGCTGGTCTTCGTTCTGTATCCACTGATTCCGTGGATCGGAGTGATGGCCGCCGGGTATGCATTCGGGGCGATCTATACGAAAGATTCTCAAGAGCGAAAGCGTTGGCTGTTAAGGATCGGCGTAT
>WNFD01009075.1_pt1 | contig 11704 bp, 11 predicted proteins | sample 5400491 | NCBI WGS metagenome assembly WNFD01 (sample SAMN13153343, study PRJNA577476) | soil metagenome | isolation source: 120 cm saprolite under Douglas fir tree site 2 hole 2 replicate 2 | place: USA:California | collected 2015-04-18 | reverse complement strand
TCGGTCGGCGCCCGTCCGGCGGCATGAGCGATAAGTTGAAAGAAGTTAACCGGTTCCGACACTTACGTCCTCCCGACACATCGAAGTCGGAGCGGCTTTCCTGCCGATCAAGCTGGCGGGGCGGAAAGCTTGTGCCAAATCGAAGCGCGCCCAACTTCAATAAAGATCGCAGCGAATTGAGTCAAGGTGCCTGCAATAAAGCCCGCTACGTTCACCCGGCCCGATTCGATAATCAGGTAAGCTATGCCTGCCAGCAGGAGCATCTTTACGGGCGCTGCGATCAACCCCAATGCGGTCGCACCACCTGCTTGCCGTGCGACCGCAAACATTGTTCGCACCGTCAAGCTCAAAGCGTACAGGTTGGTCATCATGAGCGCAGCGCCCAGCAGACATGCAACCGCGCTCGCGGGCGAAGCAGCCATTAGGAGGACCGCTGCGGCCAACATCGCGACCAAGACCGTGCTCCGTTGGATTGCTTCGATAGTCGGAACAGTTCTTATGCGCACGTCGCAGACTCCTTAGCTCGGCTGCGCTCCGCTCCGCCTAGTGTTTGATGCGCAAGTCGCAGACTCCTCACTAGTCGAATTCCCCGGGGCTTCGGCCGAGTGCACTCGGCTCACCCACTCCGCTCGGCATGGTGCCGGCCGCTCATTGAGTACCTTTCATGAAGTGCCGAAGCTCCGATACCAGGCGATAAAAGCCCAGGAATACACCGCCAACCAGCCCGAGCAGACCGAGCCATGGCCGGTGAAAATATTCACCGAGATAATAACCACCGACTAGACCCGCGAGTATCGGGGACGAGAATTCCACTCCGATAACGGTGATACGAAGATAACGTGGCGAGCTGGATGGTCCATTCGCCGTCATCGAGCAACTGACAGTCCCGGAGTTTGTCTGACCGAGCTGCCTCCCATGGCTTTATGGGGATTCCATCAGGTCCAGTGACTCGTTGGCCGCCGCAATCGTCGCGTCAATCTCAGCTTCCGAATGCGCGAGTGAAACAAACATTGCCTCAAACTGCGATGGTGGCAAATAGATGCCGCGTTCGAGCATCCCGTGGAAAAACCTGGCGAATGCGGCGGTGTCCGCTTTTCGCGACTCATCGGCATGACCGACGTGGTTAACTCCGAAGAATAACGTCAGTAGCGAACCAGCTCGATTAACGCAGCCCTGGCGACCGCTGCGAAAAAGGGCGTTGCGAAGGCCGGTTTCGAGCCGAGCGCCCGATGCTTCCAGCCGCTCATAGGTGCCCGTGCCCTCAAGCGCGCGAAGCGTCTCGATTCCAGCCACCACCGACAGCGGATTTCCGGAAAGCGTCCCCGCCTGGTAGACCGGGCCCTGCGGCGCCAGCAGGTCCATTAGTTCAGCCCTGCCGCCGACCGCCCCGATCGGCATGCCACCACCGATGATCTTGCCAAGCATCACAAGATCAGGCCGCACCCCGAGCATCTCCGATACGGTTCCATAGCTCAGCCTGAAGCCTGTGATGACCTCGTCGCAGATCAGGAGAGCGTGATAACTTCGGGCGAGCTCACTGAGCGAGCGCAAAAAGCCCGCCGGTGGCAGGACCACGCCCATGTTGGCCGCGATTGGCTCGACAATCACAGCAGCGATTGCGGCCGGTTCTGCGCTCAAATATCCTTCTACGGCTTCGAGCGAGCCGTATTGCGCAATTCTGGTCTGGGCGGCAGTTGCTTCCGGAACGCCGGCGCTGTCAGGCACTCCCAATGTCATAGCGCCAGAGCCTGCTCGCACTAGCAATGAGTCAGTGTGTCCGTGATAGCATCCGTCGAATTTGATAACCCCAGGCCTACCAGTCGCGGCGCGCGCGATGCGTAGGGCGGTCATTGCGGCCTCGGTGCCGGAATTGACCAAGCGGACTTTCTCGGCAGATGGAATTGCGGCGGTGATGCGTTCGGCTAGTTCGACTTCCAGCCGGGTCGGTGCGCCATAGGAAAAACCGTGCCGAGAATCGCCGGGCCGTACGAACCAACGTAATCGATGAAGCTGTTGCCGTCGGCATCATACAGCCGTGCACCCTTCGCGCGTTCAACAAAGAGCGGCGAGCCGCCGACCGCTTTCCATGCCCGCACTGGCGAATTGACCGCTCCCGGGATGATCGCATTGGCGCGAATAAACAGATCGTTAGATTTATTCACAGTAAGCATCGATTATTCGCCGAATGCAGGTTGCGATCGACGTTGTTGGGAGTGAGCGGACATCCGTAGTCGAATAAGGCATCGCTTCGCATCTCTTCGACAAATCCCAAACTTGGCTCCCAGAGCCGCGGCGGGGGAAATCGCGATTTCACGCTCCAGTCAAGGATTCTTAACGAAAAAGTCAACCCGAAAAAATTCCCTTTAAAAATCGAGGTCCTTCTGTCAGGCGTTTGCATGCCACTTGAACCACGATTGCAAAGATTCTATTTCCTTCCATCCATCACCGCCACACCTGATCACATTGGGGGAAGCTCAGGAGGTGCGGATTGATTTCTTTCGTGACAACGATCACGAACGTCTCCAGACGAATAGACTGAGCCAGGTGCGGCTGCCAGATTGGCAGCCCAGTTGATGGCTATTGCGCTCAGGTCAGAAACAATCCCGTGATCGCGGGGGAAAATGGGGTTATCAACATTGTGGATAAGCCTGTGTGTAATTGACTGCCAACCATCGGGGCAATCTCGGTTTTTAAACCTCATTTCAGCAAGGGCCAGCATGGGGCGGGGCCAAAAAAGGGAGGAAGTACCGGATGAACGGCGTGTGGCAAAGAGCTGCTGACCGAATTCGTGAGTCACTCGGCCAGGTCGGCTACGAAACCTGGATAGGACCGCTCAATTTTGTCGGTCTTCAAGATCGTTTGGCGACGATCGAGGCGCCCAACCGTTTCTTTCGTGATTGGGTCAACGATCGTTACCTGGAGCTGATGCAGCAGGTGCTATCGGCCGAACTCGGCGAAACGGTCGAAGTCAAGCTGATCCTGGGCAAGGATGCGAATGGCAACAAGGGCGTCAACGGCACTACTAACGGCAATGGCCACAGCCATCACACCGCGGCGGCCAAGACTGCGGTGGCGGCCGACCCCGATTCCTGCGGGCCACTCCGACGGACCGCAATCCATCCGCAGCTTAACCCGCGCTACATTTTTGCCGAATTCGTAGTCGGCTCCAGCAATCAATTCGCGCATGCGGCGGCATTGGCCGTCGCCAACCGGCCGGGTGAGAAGTATAACCCGCTCTTCATCTACGGCGGCGTCGGTCTGGGCAAGACCCATCTCGCCACTGCCATCGGGCATCATCTGTGGGCTGCAAGTTCGCGCCAGCGCAAGGTTCTGTTGATGCCGGCCGAGGTCTTCATGAATGAACTAATCAGTTCGATACGGGGGGAAAAGATGGGTGAGTTCAAGGAGAAGTTCCGCCGCGTGGACGCGTTGATTCTCGACGACGTTCAGTTCCTGGCGGGGAGGGAACGCACCCAGGAAGAATTCTTTCACACCTTCAATTCGCTTCATTCAGAACGCCACCAGATTGTGCTGACCTCGGACAAGGTACCGCGTGAGATTCCGGGGCTTGAAGAGCGTCTGCGCAATCGGTTCGAATCCGGCCTCATCGCCGATATCGCCGCACCCGACCTGGAAACGCGTGTGGCGATTCTGCAAAAGAAAGCGGTGCTCGAGGGTCTCAACATGCCAAGTGAGGTTGCAATGTATATCGCGCAGAACGTCTCGTCGAACGTGCGCGAGTTGGAGGGCTGTTTAACCCGCCTGGCGGCGCTGGCCTCGCTGAACACTTCACAGATGACAATTGACTTTGCCCGCCAGGCTCTGCGTGATCTGATTCGCACCCATGAGAGCAAGCCCGATATCGAGACAATTCAGCGCACCGTGGCGGATTTCTTTCATATCCGGCTGGCGGACCTTAAATCCAAAAAGCGCACGCAGCATATTGCCTTCTGCCGTCAGGTCGCAATGTATCTGTGCCGCAAGATAACCGAGAGTTCCTTTCCGACCATCGGCGAGCACTTCAGCCGCGACCATTCAACGGTTATTCATGCTTTCAATCTGATCCAGCGCCGGGTGACCAATGACTCAGCATTTCGTTTCTCAATCGAAAAGATTGAGCGTGAGTTGAAGAACGTGCACACCACTCCGCAGTTGCCCGTGGTATGAAAGCATCGAGCACCAAAGGGGCCCTGGCAGGGTGCGGAAAAACCTATTTGCTTATGAAAAGTCTTCCCGCACCCTGCGATAAAAGCTGGCTTCCTTCCTTTAGTTCTCCCCCCTCCTGGGGGACATTACAGAGAGGGAGAGCAGAGTGCGGAAGGCCTTTTTCCGCAGCCTGCTGGTGGACGGATTTGTTGGTAAAGCCGGGGATAAGGTCGGGTTATCGACAACCAGGCTGCCGGTACACACCGGCGACAGTCTGTATGAGTCGCCCGCGTCACAATTTTGCCAGCGTGAAATTTCTCATCGTAACAGGCACTTATGATAAGAATACACAAATCGACAAGCCTCTCTGTTTCTTTTAAATTTTCTCTAGAATCGATCTTATAGTAATAGCAGAGACGCTGCGGGGCGACTGATGGAACTGGCGATAGACCGCGTTTCACTACTCAACAGCCTCTCGATGATTCAGGGGATAGTCGAACGGCGTAACACTGTTCCGATCCTCGGCCACGTGCTGATCGAACCAGGAGAAGATAAACTCCGACTTTCAGCGACTGACCTTGAGGTGGGAATCAGGACAGAGATTGCGGCGGAGACGGTCCAGCCGGGCGCGCTTACCCTCAGCGCGCGCAAGCTCTTCGAAATCGTGCGTGAGACCGAGGCCGAAAAAGTAACCGTTAAAACGCTCGACAACGACTGGTTTGAACTTCGGTGCGGCCGCGCGCGATTCAAAATGATGGGCCTCGATCCGCGCAGCTTCCCGGCCATGCCTTCGCCCAACGGGAGGGGCGACGAGCAACCACGTGCGCCCGTCAAGGGCGAACTAAAGCTTCCGGCGGCTGAAATGGCCCACATGATCGATAAGACCATCTTCGCCGTGAGTCCCGACGAGGCCCGCTACAATTTGAGCGGGGTCTATATCATTGCACCCGAGGACGGAACGGTCAGGATGGTTGCCACCGACGGACATCGGCTGTCAATGATCGATCGCGAAGCAGCCGGCTTTTCCATGGTGGGCGGCGTAATTATCCCGCGCAAAGGATTGTCGGAATTGCGCAAGCTGCTGGATCAAGCGGGTGAGAACGAAGCCCAACTGATAGTTGACGGTCAATTGGCATGGCTACGGCGCGGTGCCACCGAACTTTCGATGCGGTTGGTGGAAGGCGAGTTCCCCGATTACAACGGCGTTATTCCAGGTCAATCCCGTTACCAGATTCATGTTGGACGCGATACCCTGCTCAACGCGATGCGGCGCGCGGCGATCTTTTCGAATGAACGCTACCACGGCGTCAAGCTTGCCTTCTCCGAGGGAACGCTGACCGTGTCCTCAACCAGCCCAGACCTGGGCGAAGCCAGCGAAACGCTCGATATCGCTTTCAATGGCGCCGAATTCTCGATCGGCTTCAATGCGCTGTATATTCAGCAGGTGCTGAACGTCCTTCCGAGCGACAGTGAGGCAGTACTCGGTTTAAGCGACGAAGTCACCGCCGGCGTCATCACCACGCCCTCGGATTCGGAATATCAATACGTGGTGATGCCGATGCGGCTGTAGAACCAAGCTAAGGTTCCAGTCTCATCAACACCAGCGCGTTGAGGCGATGTTCCCGCGAGTCCCACGGATAAGTAGGCTCGAACGCGATCTTGTGCGCCGGCAAGTCGAGATGCGGAACATCGCGCTGACGCAAAATGATCCACTTGATTCGGCCGTCTCGAATTGCAGATTCGAGATCCGCTACGGTGTCGTATTCGGGCACCGATTGGGCCAGTCCGAGATAGAACACCGGCGGTTGGGCTTTGAACGACGCAAGCTCGGCCGGATGCCCGCCGATTACCCGCCGCGTCGCCTCTGCGAACGGCTTTTCGCCGCGCCATTGGTCCCCCGCCGGCATCGCGAAAATGAACACGTAGAACATCAGCAGATAGCTGATGACACCTACCGAGAGCAGCATTCGTTTGCGGCTATAACCGGCAAACGAGTATGCGGCGGTACTCAGCGAAAGAATCCAGCAGGCGGCAAAAATCCCTCGCTCCGGGAGTATCGGCAAAAGAGAATAGGGCGGCGGCAGCACCAGTCGCGGCGGCAGCAGGACGACGACCGATAAAACGAGCGACACAAGTATAAGCCCATAACCAACCTTCAGCAGAAACCGGGCGGATTCACCCAAGTCCTTCTCGGTGCCCACCAGAATACGAGCAACCAGAATGGAGGCCGGAGGCAAAATCGGCAGGATGTAATAACTGCGCCGAGAACCCGACAGGGTGAAAAAAATAAAGGTCGTCCAGAAAAAAGCCAATACGAAACGGTCGCTTCTCGACATGGTGGCTGCGGCCTCGGCGCGATTGTGAGGGTGAATCAGGGCGGCGGGGAGGAACGCCGACCACGGCGCCATCAGACCGAAGATCACGTAGACATAAAGGTAGAGGGGCCCGCGATGGTCGAACGGGGCAAAATACCTTTCGACGTTTTCGCGGTAGACCATGTACATGCCTCTGGCTGACCCGGTACGCGCATGTGAGATTGCGAACGGCGCGAAATAGACAGTAGCCGCTAACGCCAGGGCGACGATGGTGCGCCGGTTGAAAAGCCAGCCGTTCCGCTCGATCAGCCATTGAATGCGCGAGCTATACAGCCCGTGCATCGAGCGGCGTTCCAGTTCCAGCCAACCGCCGCCCACGCATGAATAAACGCCGATCACGAGGACTGGCAGGGCGAAGCCGAGCAATCCCTTCATCAGTGACGTCAGCGCCATGATGAGCCATAGCGGTATCACCCACCACCCGATGCGATTCTCGTTGATCCTGAAAATCACCAACGCGGCCAACTCACCCGCGACTGTCTCGATATCGGCCGAAGCCGTTCGAGCCCAGAACACGAAACTGAAACTCGTGGCGAGGATGAAGCCTGCGGCTACGCCGGTTCGGCGGTCGTAAAGACGGCGGGCGAGCATAATCAGCAGCGCCACCGCTAGCACGCCGGCCGTCGCACCCGGAATTCGAGTTGCGGCTTCGTCGATGCGGCCCGTGATCCAGGTCGCCGCGAGCACCAGCCAGTAAGAGCCCAACGGTTTGTCAAAGTACACGCGGCCATTGATGGTGGGCCAGAAATAATTGTGGGTCAGCAGCATCTCTCGCGCGATTTCGGCCCACCGAAATTCCGATGCCCACAGCGCGCGTGTCCCCAGCCTGACGAAGAACAAAATCGCGGTCAGGAGGAGCACGGCCAGCACCATCCACCGCCCTCGTGCTTCGCTCAGATTTTGCTCTACCTCGGAAGCTTGGCTGCCAACCAAGTCCGGCCCGGTTGACTCAGCTTGCTGAATCAATCCGGGGCTTCGATTCTCACTTCGGTCCCGACCCATGAGCGCAAAGAGTCGCAAGACCACGGAGTTTGGGCAAGTGGGAGGGGATGAGACAGAATTCCCAGGGGGCGGAAAAGCCGAGCCGACACGGATTGCGCAGTTCCGAAAAGCGCCTCAAGATTATCGCCAGGGAATGAGCCGCTTGGCATTGCAATTTTTTCATTTGATCAGGATTGGAGCGTGGCGGCGGGTCTTTTAGCAGCAGTCCGGGCATCGCGGTCGAGCGATCAGCCCCTCCCACAGTCACCAGTCTGGCAATGTAGGGACCTAGGTAAACAATGACACATCTGCGATTGATTGTAATTGCATTGTTGCTCACGTCCTTGTGGAGCAGGCGTGCTGCGGGTCAGGTCGATCCCTGGGAGTTCGAAGTACTCCGGTATGCGACAGAACCCCGCGGAATGCTTGAACTGGAAACCAACAATGCCGTAATTGCCAACGGCCACAGCGAGGGCGGCAATGGTACTGCCGCCGGCTCCTTCAGGAGTCAGGCAATGTGGTTCAACGCCGGCGAATTGACTTACGGCCTCACGGATCGAATTGAGACGGCCGCATACCTCACCCTTGCTCAACCGGGAGGCCACGGCCTTTGGTGGGCCGGCAACAAGTTTCACCTGCGAGGCATGCTGTTCGATCACGCGAGATTGCCGGTTGATGTGGGCTGGTACGCGGCGCTCCAATGGCATAAGACGCCGCAATTCGACAATGCCGCTCTGATAATGGAACTGAAGCTGATTTTTGAAAAAGACCTGGGGCGATTATCGCTGATTGGGAATCCGGTGTTCGAAAAGGTCCTGCTCGGCAAGGGACACGATCAAGGTTATGCATTCGGTTATCGCAACGGCGCATATTACACTTGGATGCGTTGGCTCTCACCCGGCGTTGAGTTCTATGGCGGTGTTGGCCTCATCGACGATAACGATCCGCTGAGCCGGCAGCAGCATTATATTTTTCCGATTCTTTGGGGAGAGCTGCTGGAAGGATTCGAGTACAACCTCGGCCCCGGCGTTGGCCTCACACGCGGTTCCGATCATGTGATTATGAAGGTCAATCTCGAGTTGGAGAGATTCGTCGGCGCGATTTTCGGCACGTCGCCCAATTCAAGTTGGTTCCATTGAAATCCAGCACGGGGGGTCCGACAGCAACTACCATTGATCTGACTTTTGCTCTGCTGCCGCGGCATTACTTGGTGAATCTGAACATTTTCAGGATTTGAATTATTGCCGGGCCGAGCATTCCGACCCCCTTCGGCAGGAAGTTGGCGATTGAGCTATTGAGGCGCTCAGGCCTTTGGTTCACCCGCAGATTCCGCTGAGGATGACGTAAAAAGAGCGGTCCCTCTTTGTCATCCGGTGAGCCGAACACCTGGTGAGCCCCCTGGCGAAGCCGGGGCAGTCAAGGAATCAATCCGAATCGGAAGCAGCGATACCGCCGACTTTGCGCGACCACCTATTTGAAGCGGCAGGTTCTCCGCTGAACTAACTGTCGGTCCGTTGGCTTTGTGAACGGATTTCAAACTCCGAACACTAGGAGCAGACTGCGACATTCGGCATGTATCAAAACGTTACATCGCAAATAAGGCATTGATGTTGCTTATAATCGATGTTGCTCATAGCTGATAACGAGTAGTGAGCAGACCCTGAGAGTCGCGAGCAGTTAGTCGGAATTGCGACGCTCCTTCGGAGCCTGTGACTGTGAAACAACTGTGAGGACCACCAAAGCGTCCTTCGCAAACCCGAAGCGGCCGAATCTGCTGGCCTTCCTGATTTACCTCGACCTTGCGATCGGTCTTTTCGGCCTGCGGGTCCTCGCTAGTCCTGCCAACAGTTATCTCGGGTTCCCGCAAGACCCAGGGGTCGCAATCTGGTGTCTGGAATGGTGGCCGCGGGCGATCCTCCACGGTCAGAACCCCTTTTATTCTTACGCTGCATGGGCTCCGCTAGGATTCGATCTTACCTGGATGACGTCCATTCCAGGGTTAAGCCTCCTCGCATCTCCCATCACGCTGACTTTCGGACCGGTGGTAGCGTACAACCTTCTCGCGCTGGCGGCGCCGGCGCTCGCCTCGTGGACCGCGTACATTCTCTGTCGTCATATCACTACAACTACGCACGTCGCAGACTCCTTAGCTCGGCTGCGCTCCGCTCCGCCTAGTGGAGCGTTCTGGCCGTCGCTCTTCGGTGGCTGGGTCTACGGCTTCTCCACTTACGAATTGAATCACGTGCTGGGCGGCCATCTGTGCCTGTCGTGGGTACTAGTGCCGCCGCTGTGTGTGTATCTGGTGTTGCTGTTGGTTCAGCGCGCAATCAGCCCGCGCCGCTTCACACTCTCTTTTGGGGCCGCGCTGATCTTCCAGTTTTCGATCTCGCACGAGGTCTTCGCGATCATGACCATCTTCGGGGCCTTCGCCCTGCTTTTGGCGGCCCTGCTGATATTCGAGATAAGAAGCCAACTATACCGAGCGACTCTCCTGATCGGCTGCGCATACGCGGTGACGGCCATCGCCGTCAGCCCATTTCTTTACTATTTCTTTTTCGTGCACGGCGTGTCTCGCGAGCCGATCTATCCACCGGCACTATTCTCGACCGATCTTTTGGCCGCGATCATTCCAGGGCCACTGACGTTTATCTCGCGGGCTTCCCGCGAGGTCCCCAGCGGTTGGGAGAACGGCGCCTATCTGGGTCCTGCTCTCGTGACACTGATCGGATCGTTCGCGTTGCGGAGCTGGCACCAACGTACGGCCCAGTTGCTATTGATAATGCTCGGCCTGATTTATCTCACCTCGCTGGGCCCCAGACTTTATATCGCGGACCATCCTACAATCTTTCTGCCATGGAGCCTGGTTAGTTCTCGTCTTCCGTTACTGAATAACGCATTGCCGGCGCGATTCATGCTGTTCGCGTGGCTCGTCAGCGCCGTCATCGCGGCGATGTGGCTCGCCTGGATTGATGTTGCCATTCGAGCCAAGATCGCGCTTGCGCTTCTGTCGGTAGTATTCCTATTTCCGCACCCACTACTTTTGTGGCAGGCAAAAACAGAAATCGATGCGCCTCCATTCTTTTCCGATGGCCTATACCGTCATTACCTGCGCTCCAATGAAAATATTTTAATCATTCCCTACTCCCGCAATGGCGACAGTATGCTCTGGCAGGCGCAAGCCCGGATGGGTTTTCGGATGGCCGGTGGATGGACCGGTGCAGCGCCACAGGATTTCCTGCGCTGGCCGATCGTTAACGCTTTGTATAGCTCCAGTCTGATGCCCGATTATGGTGACCAGTTCAAAGCCTTTCTGGCCAAGTACAACGTTGAAGCGGTGGTCGTAAGTGATCCCACGAAGGCACCCTGGCCGGAGCTTGTCGGCACGCTTGCGGTTAAGCCGATCGAATGCGGCGGGGTCGCGCTCTACATCGTCCCCTCTGAGATCCCTGCGCGGTACCGCAACACGAGTGTCCTGGAGATGGAGCGCAAGGCGGACGCGGCATGGTTCGCGGAGCTGCTTATCGCGGCTGACAGTTATCTCGCGAGAGGGTTGGAAGTTAAAGACCTGAATCCGAGCAAGGCGGCACAGCTTGGTTTGTTGCCTGCCGGAATCTGGGCGGAGGACCTTGATGCACTGGTCATTCGCCGTCGAATCGGTGGTCCGATGCTGTGGCTGGGGCCGTGGGACGGCAATAAGGTCGCCATCGCACTTGCCGGCTCGTACCCAGCGATTAAGCCCCTGATTGAGCACTACCGTGCTAACGCGCTCACGATTTATTTCCCCTACCCCGATAAATTGGCCGATACCCATAGATTTGGCGATGCTTCGGAGATCTTGTTGATGGTGTTTGGACGGGAAGGGCTCATTGGCGCTGCCCAGCAAGCCTTCCATCAAACAACCCTCGAATCGACGGCTGCAAGCAGCGATCGAGACTCCGTAGTTGAGCAGATGATGCATTGGTCCAGCGCGCTCACCTGCCCTGCGGATGCGCTTCACGGTCCCCCTAAATTGCATCGTGTGGCGCGGCGACGCCTGCGATGAGTCTCGGTTCCCCCGGCGTGCTTTTCCGGCGGAGTGCGCGGATTTTCGCATTATTCGCCACGCTGCTGATGGGGATCGAGTTCTTCGAGCTGCTAGCGAACTTCACATTCGACCAATTCGCGTTCTGTGACGCCGGTGGCAATCTCACCGTCCAATATCT
>WNFD01007172.1_pt1 | contig 11704 bp, 10 predicted proteins | sample 5400491 | NCBI WGS metagenome assembly WNFD01 (sample SAMN13153343, study PRJNA577476) | soil metagenome | isolation source: 120 cm saprolite under Douglas fir tree site 2 hole 2 replicate 2 | place: USA:California | collected 2015-04-18 | reverse complement strand
AGCCGGAACTGGAGAAAGTGTTCCACGACGACTCCTTCGGGTACCGGCCTGGGCGCTCGGCTCTGGACGCGGTAGCGGTGTGCCGGGAGCGGTGTTTCAGGAACGACTGGGTGATCGATATGGACATCAAGGCGTTCTTTGACTCGATGCCCTGGGATCTGACGCAGAAGGCGGTCGCGCATCACGCGGACTCGAAATGGGTCCTGATCTACGTGGAGCGCTGGCTGAGAGCCCCGATGCTGATGCCCGACGGCACCCTGAAGCACCGGACAATGGGAACACCGCAGGGCGGCCCGATTTCTCCGCTGCTCGCTAACCTCTTCCTGCATTACGGCTTCGATGCTTGGATGACACGGGAATACCCGGGAATCTCATTCGAACGCTATGCAGATGATGTGATCGTGCACTGCGTCACCGAACGCCAGGCCCGCCAGGTGCGGGCGGCGATCGGAGACCGGCTGGCCGAGGTCGGGCTGGAACTCCATCCCGGCAAGACGAAGGTAGCGTACTGCAAGGACGGAAGGCGACGTGGCGTCTATGAGGTCATATCGTTCACGTTCCTCGGGTACACTTTCAGGCCCCGCAAAGCCCTCCACAAGAACCGGAAGGGATCGTTCACCGGTTTCCTGCCGGGGGTCAGCGCGGAAAAGCTGGCTGAGATGAGCCGAAAGGCGCAAGCCTGGAAGCTCAACCGGCGCACCACCCTCACCCTCGCCGAGCTCGCCAGGGCCATTAATCCGGTCCTGGCGGGCTGGCTCGCCTATTTCGCCCGGTTCTACCCGACCGCGGTGATCCCGCTGTGCAAGCGGATGAATCGCCATCTTATCCGCTGGGCTAAACGGAAATACAAGCGCCTGGAGCGCAGCAGCAAACGGGCATGGGCATGGCTGGCCGCCGTCGCAGGACGTGCGCCCGGCCTGTTCGCGCACTGGAAGTACTGCGCCACGACCTGACGACTGAGCGGCACGAGCCGGATGAACCGAGAGGTTCACGTCCGGATCTGTGGGGGCGGGCGGGTGAGATTCCCGCCCGCTACCCGGCGATATCGAACACTGGCTTGGCTTCGGGGTGGTCGCCGAATCGCGGGTGATCGCCGGTCATCAGCAATACGTTGGGGATCCCCAGGGCGGCCGCCGACAACAGGTCGGACTGAAGCGCGATGCGGTTGCGGTCGCGGCAGGTGAGCTGCATGACCGGCTCGACGCCCGCAGCGAGCGCGAGCAGGCTGCCGGCCCAGCTTGACAAGCGTACGAACCCGCTCTGATTGTCCGTGATGTTGACGGCGTCCACCCAGCCGCGCAACGGCTCCACCTTGTGCCGGATCGCATCCGGATCGGCTCCCCGGGGCGGGCCGATCTCGGCGGTCACCGTGACGTCGCCCGACTCCAGGCGGCGGCGCAGGACCTGGCCGGCGGGCGAGGCTCGGCCGCCGGCCAGCCAGGCCGGCGCGGGGATCACTGCCTTCTCGCTGCCATCGAGGGAGCGAACCGCCAGATGCCCGGCCGGGCGGCGTTGAGGCCGTTGCCTTCGGTCCACAGGCCGTCGTCGCGGCCCTGCCAATAGTTGACCCACGAGCTTTGCCCCCACCGCCGGTAGTCGATGGGGCGCTGGAGGTGGCCCAGATCAGCCACGCGACCCTCGCGCTCGGCCCGTTCGTATGCGACCAGCCACACGCACCGCAGGCCGGGATACACCTCGCAGGAGCCATCGACGCCGACGCCGCCACAGGGGCCGTTCCGCAACTGCTTGGGGCAGGTCACCGGACAGGCATAGCCGGTGGCGGGGAGAGCGCACTGACCGCACATCTGGCAGCCGAAGATCGCGCTCTTGGCCGCCTTTTCCGTGGCGGCAAAAAGCCGGTAGCTCACGTCAGACGCCTCGATCCACCGGGCCAGTCTTCGATAGAACGGGCTGGGCGCCAGCAGGCGCTGGACTCGGTACAGCAACGACGCGGCCAGCCTGGGCTGCGTCGGCCGCGGCCCGGCCGCCGCTGGTTCCGGGGGGCCAGACCCACGGCGCACCGCCCGGCTGGCGAAGCCCTTGCGCACATTCACCACAGTCAGCTCCCTCGATCGGCCCGCGCGACGCACGGCGTCAGGCGAAGACGATCGTCTTGTTTGGTGGCCAATGAGGGTTGGCGCCGACCAACGCCGGCCGGAAGGTGTCATGAATATTGACAATTGGCCCGGTGAATTCGGACAGGAAGCGTGGCGAGAGGATCTGGTTCGCCATAACCATCCTGATGTCGGCTCTAGATTGGTTTCCGCACCACCTCCGGACAAACCCACCCGAGTGCTCTCATCCACCGATGGCACCGGCCATGTACCACGAGTGTGCAATGCAGTGCGGGCTTAAAGCACCAGGTATCAGCACAATCTTGCTCGTCACCGCTTTGTGCTTTGTCACAACCCGGGAGAGCCTGCCGCTCACGCCGGTGGCAGCCGAGGCGGTCGAAGAGTCGAAGAGCGGCTCGCGGCACTGCGCACCCCGCGGGGCGCTCGCTGCCAGCGGCCACGTTTGGTAACTCTGTGAGCTTTATCGATCACTCTTAGTGTGGCATCATCGTGGGTGCCTAGGGAAAGGGGGCGCCACGAGAGCGGGCTGTCCCGCTCGCGTGCATGGGAGGCTGGCCTATCCAGGCCGCCCGGGGCACGCAGGGCGGCCGGAATGAATGAGGACGGGGCGTGATCAGGACACTCATCGCCGAGCAGACATCCTTGATCCGGGCGGGACTGGTGGCCTTCCTCTCCTGTTCTGACGACATCGAGGTGGTCGCGGAACTGCAGCGCGGCGACCAGGTAGTGCCCGCATCGCGGGCGTTACTGCCTGACGTCGCCGTGCTGGCCGCCGCCCTTCCTGGCGCCGACGGGTTCGCCGCCGCGCGCGCCCTGCACACCGAACTGCCCTCCTGCTATTCGCTGATCATGGGCGATCAGCGTGACCCGGCGGGCCTCCGCCGCGCGGTGGCCGCACACGCGAGTGGATTCGTCGTCCGGGACGCGGCGCCCGATTTCATCACCGAGGCCGTCCGGCGAGTAGCCAGGGGCCGGAAGGTCATCGACCCCGACCTCGCCTTCGCGGCGCTCAACGCGGCCAAGAACCCGCTGACATCACGGGAACTCGACGCGCTTCGCCTCGCCGCGCAGGGCGCGACGACGGCGGAGATCGCCAGGGACCTCTGCCTCTCGGTTGGCACCGTGCGGAACTACCTCTCCAGGGCCATCGCGAAGACCGACGCGCGCAACCGCGTCGACGCCATCCGCATCGCCGTCGGCGCCGGCTGGCTCTGACCGGCGCAATCGCCCGGCGCCGCATGTATGCCACCGACCGCCCATCTCACGCTGTCCCCGCCTGAAACGCCACCGGCCGCCCGATCCCGCATTAACGTCGGCCCAGCGCACCACGCGGCCGGTTAATATCGCACCGCCCCGGCCGTGAGCCGCTCACCATGGATTAATGACAATCGTCACTTGCGTTGCCTGCAGCGCCCTGAGAGTCTTTCGCTGATGGCGAAATTAGCCAGGAAACGGGGCTTGGCAGAGCACCGAAAAACCGTATACCCCCTTAACGACCCCCCGTCAGCCAGGCTTCCGCATAGGAGCTATTTGTGGATAAGCGATACGAATTGTTCTGTCTCGCTGATCCGCTATTTTATGATTCGCCGGGCCGCAGCCGGGCGGCCGGGCGCGACTTCGCGGCCGCCGACCGGCCGTTGCCGGCTGGCTGGACGCGGACCAGCCTCGGTGAATGGCAGGTGCAGGTGCCGCCTGGCGACCCGATCCCGGCCCAGGGCTGGAAGATCCACGTGTCGGCCAGCCGTGACAACGCGGAAAGGGTCCTCGGCCAGCTCTTCGACTACTGCGTGCCGCGAGAGCTCTCGTTCAAGTTTCTCCGCAGCCCGCTGGCGCTGCACATCCGGAATGCTAAGTACGCTCCGCGTGGGGCCAGCGGCAAGCTCGCGACCATCTATCCGAGGGACGACGTGTCCTGCGAGCGCATACTCGCCGAGCTGAACAGCCTTGTCGGCGGCGAGCACGGGCCCTATATCCTGAGCGACCTGCGGTATGCCGACGGCCCGCTTTATGTACGCTACGGCGGCTTCACGGAGCGGTATTGCCGGGATTCCAGCGGCGAGCTCATCCTGGCCATCGAAGACGCATCAGGCCACCTGGTCCCCGACTTGCGCACGCCGGTTTTCACGGTTCCGGCCTGGGTTACGCTGCCCGGCTTCCTCGCCCCGCATCTCGCGGCCCGCAGCGCGGTCACGATCAAGGATCTGCCTTACCAGGTCGACCGGGCTCTGCACTTCTCGAACGGCGGCGGAGTTTACACGGGCCGGGACTCGCGAACCGGGGAACGGGTCGTGCTCAAGGAGGCGCGGCCCTATGCCGGCCTCGCCGCCGATGGCTCTGACGCCGTCACCCGGCTCCGGCGCGAGCATGACATCCTGCGGCACCTGTCCGGTCTGGGCGTCGCGCCGGGCGTCCACGGCTACTTCGAGGCCGGAGATCATCATTTCCTGGTCCAGGAACATATCGACGGCGCGCCGCTGAACACCCTCTACGCGCACCGGCACCCCCTGCTCGAGGCAGCGCCCGACCCGCGCAAGATCGCTGACTACACGTCCTGGGCGCTGCGCATCTGCGCCGACCTGGAGCGCGTGGTCGAGGCGATTCACCAGCGCGGCATCATCTTCAACGACCTGCACATGTTCAACATCATGGTCCGCCCGGACGACAGCGTCGTGCTGATCGACTTCGAGGCGGCCGCGCGCGTTGAGGAGGGCAGGCGGCCGGCGCTCGGTAACCCGGGTTTCGTGGCGCCGCGCGACCGGACCGGACTCGATATTGATCACTACAGCCTGGCCTGCGTCAAGCTGGCCATGTTCATGCCGCTGACGACGCTGTTCGCGCTTGACCTGGGCAAGGCGGCGCACATCGCCGAGGTGATCGCGGAGTATTTCCCGGTCACGCCGGGTTTCCTGGACGGGGCGGTCCGGGACATCACGGAACCCCGGCACCGCCCGGCCGGGCGGCCATCGGACGGCCGCACCGCCGGATCAGGCACCCGGCCGGTCACGCAGATCACACCCGACCAGGCGGGCTGGGAGCTAGCCAGGCGATCCCTGGTCCAGGCGATCCACGCCAGCGCGACCCTGTCGCGCGACGACAGGCTCTTTCCTGGTGACATCGAGCAGTTCACGACGCCCGGCGGCGGGCTCTGCTTCGCCAACGGCGCCGCAGGCGTGCTCTACGCTCTGTCCGAGGCCGGCGCGAAAAGCCTGCCCGCGCACGCTGAATGGCTCATCGCGCGGACTGCCGAGCCGGTCGCCGGGGCGCGGCTCGGCCTGTACGACGGCATGATCGGCGTAGCCTGGGTCCTCAACATCCTTGGCCATCCGGGCGCCGCGCAGCGGGTAGCGGAGATATGCCTCGCGGAGCGATGGCAGCGGCTCGGCACCAACCTGCACGGCGGCCTGTCGGGGATCGCGCTGGCACTGCTCCATCTCGGCGATGCCCTGGGGGAGGTGCGGCTCCGCGACGCCGGGCTGGCTGCCGCCGACCTCGTCGCGGCCCGGGTGCCGCTTCTGAGGTCCGGCGAGGAGCGGAGCCAGGCCGGCCTGCTGCACGGCTGCTCCGGTCCCGCGCTGCTCTTCGTGCGGATGTTCGAGCGGACCGGGGACCCCGGATACCTGGACCTCGCGACGACAGCGCTCGGCGCGGACCTGGATAGGTGCGTGCTCACCGACAAGGGCGCGCTGCACGTGGACGACGGCTGGCGCACGATGCCCTACCTTGACGGGGGCAGCGTCGGCATCGGGCTGGTCATCGATGACTTTCGTGTGCACCGCCACGTCGCCAGGTTCGAGCAGGCGGCCGGGGCCATCCGGACCGCCGCGTCCTCGACCTACTACGCCCAGCCGGGCCTGCTGCGGGGCCGCGCCGGGATGATGCTGCATCTCGCGCGTGGGCAGGCAGCGGGCGAGGCCGCACGCGACCCCCGCGTTGCCGCGCACGTCCGCCGTCTGGCCTGGCACGCGATCGGCTACCGCGGCGGCACCGCATTCCCGGGCGACACCCTTTTCCGGCTCTCGATGGATCTCGCCACGGGTACCGCCGGCGTGCTGCTCGGCCTGGCCGCGGCGCTCTCGCCGGGGGGCGGTGGACTGCCGTTCCAGCGCCTGGCGCAGGGCCCGCACACTGGGTCGGCCGATGGCAGCGGCCGCACAGATGTCCCTGGAAGTTCTGGCCAGGGATCGGAGAAAGAACCCGTCATCACTAGGAGGTAACACGGAATGGCGCTCCTCGACATGCAGGGCATGGAGCTGGAGACCCGGCGCGGTGGGCAGGGTGACGAATGGTGTGGTGGCAGCGACCTCAGCGTCCTGCTGTGCGACAGCAACGCTAGCGTCACGCTGTGCCTCTAACACTCACAACTGAGTAGGGAACGGCGCGGAGGCGGCCCGCATCCAGGCCGCCTCCGCGCCGTCCGCGATAGCGGGAGGCACGCATGGCGAACGACGAGCGGCCCGGCGTGAGCGCGGACGAGCGAGCGCTCTGCCGCGCCGCCGACCGGCTGCTGCTGCGGATGGCATGGCGAGGCGGTCACTGGGCCGCCCTGCTCGCGATCACGTCGGTCGCGGGAGCCATCGCGGACACCCTGCTGCCGGCGGTCGCCGGGCACACCGTGGACGTCGTGCTGCGCGCGGCGGTCACATCCGCTGGGCCGGCCGGCGATGCGAGCCGCGCCGGCCGCTGGCTGGCCGGCTGCATCGCATTGATCGTCGTCATCGTAGCCTGCGATGCGCTCGGCCAGCTCGCCACCGGAATGAGCACCGCCGCCGCCACGGAGTGGCTCAGGCGCAAGCTGGCCAGTCACGTCTTCGCCTCCGGGCTCCGACTGCCCGAGCGCTTTCCGGCCGGGGACCTGGTCGGCCGGGTCATTGGTGGCGCAGCGGACGCGGGCGGCGCTCCGGCCAGCGGAATCCTGGCTCTGGCCGCCGTCATCCCCCCGGTCGGCAGCGTCATCGCTCTCGCCCTGATCGATCCCTGGCTCGCGATGGCCTTCGCCGCCGGGCTGCCTGTGCTGGCCGTTGTACTCCGCGCGTTCGTCCGCGACACCTCTGACATAACTGTCCGTTATCAGCGGGCCCAGGGCGCGATCACGGCCCGGCTGCTGGACGCTCTGGCCGGCGCGCGCACGATAGCCGCGGCGGGCACCTGCGATCAGGAAGCGGCCCGGGTACTCGTCCCGCTGGCCGAGGTGCGCCTGCACGGCCGCGCCTTCTGGCGAATCCAGGCGCGGATCGCGGCGCAGGGCTCTCTCATCGTTCCGCTACTTCAGGTAGTCGTACTCGGGGTCGCGGGGATCGCGCTCGCGGGCCGCCGGATCAGCCCGGGCGAATTGCTCGCCGCCAGCCAGTACGCCGTGCTCGGCGCCGGTGTCGGCGCGGCGATCGGCCGGCTCAGCCAGCTTGGCCGGGCCCGCGCTGGCGCCAGGCGGGCGGCGGAGCCGCTCGCCGTGGCCGCGCCCGCCCAGGGCACGATGCCGCTGCCGCCGGGCCCTGGCCGCCTGGAGTTGCGCGCGGTGACGGTGCAGGCGGGCGGCGAGCCGATTCTCGATGGTGTCGATGTCGCCGTTCCCGGCGGCGCGGTGGTCGCCGTGGTCGGGCGGTCCGGGGCAGGCAAGTCGCTGTTCGCGGCGCTCGCCGGGCGATTGCTGGATCCGGACGCGGGAGAGGTGACGCTGGATGGCGTCTCGGTCGCCAGGCTCGACCGCACCGAATTGCGGCGTGCCGTCGTCTACGCGTTTGACCGGCCGGCGTTGTTCGGCCGCACGCCACGCGAGGCGATCGCGTTTGGATTCTCGCACCCGGCGACGGCCCGGGTGCTGTCCGCCGCCCGGGACGCGTCCGCCTACGAATTCCTCCAGCGCCTGCCCGAGGGCCTGGACACGCCGCTGGACGAGGCCCCGATGTCAGGCGGGGAGATTCAGCGACTCGGGCTGGCCCGCGCGCTCGCGCACGCGGACCAGGCGCGGCTGCTGATCCTGGACGACGCGATGTCCAGCCTCGACACCGTTACCGAGATGCAGGTCAGCAGGGCGCTGACCGCGCGGCTTGGCCACCGCACCTGCCTGGTCATTGCGCACCGCGCCGCGACGGCGGCGCGGGCCGACCTCGTGGCCTGGCTGGACGGCGGCAAGCTGCGCGCATTGCGACCCCATCATGCGCTATGGCAGGACCCTGGATACCGTTCGGTCTTCATGTCCGAACCGGTGCACGCCGCGGCGGCCGCGGATGGCTGATCCAGGCGCCCTGGGGACTGCGCGCGCCAGACGCTCGCTGCTGGTGCGCGTGCTGCGCAGCAGCCTCAGCAGCCGGCCGGGCGACGCCGGATGGCTTGCGGCCTGGTCACTGATCCAGGCATTCCCCTCGCTCGTCTCGGGCTGGGCGGTGGCCAAGGCGACCGGGGACTTCCTCGCGGGCGGGACAAGCACCTCGCGGGGACTTGAGTGGCTCGGCATACTCGGGCTGGCCGCGGTCGCCAGCGCGCTGGCCAGCCGGCAGACATACCTGAGAGTCGCAGCGCTCGTCGAACCGCTCCGCGACGACCTGGTCCGCATCATCGTCACCGGCGCGCTCCGGCACGCGACGCGGGACTCGAACCCGCGGGACACCGGCGCAGTCGCGCGGATCACGCACCAGGCGGAGATCGTCAGGGACAGCTACGCCGGCCTGCTGGCGGTCAGCCTCAGCTTCGCCTTCACAGCGGTCAGCGCGCTCATCGGCCTGGCCACGCTCGTGCCCGCCGTGCTGCCCTTCGCCGTCGTGCCGTTGGCGGTGTCGCTCGCGCTGTTCTGCTGCCTGCTGCCGGCCTTTGCCACCCGGCAGCGCAGGTCCCTCGCCGGCGAGGAGGCGGTGGCTGAATCGGCCGCCGCAGCCCTGGCCGGCCTGCGCGACGCCATCGCCTGCGGAGCAGAGGACCAGGTGCGGAGCGAGATCATTGATCGAGTGACGACGCAGGCCGCCGCCCTCCGGGCGCTGGCCAGGATGAACCTGCTGCGGACACTGTGCCCGGCGGTTGGCGGCTGGCTGCCGCTGATACTCGTCCTGGCTGACGCCCAGTCGCTGGTGCGCCGTGGTGTCAGCCCAGGAGCGATCATCGGCGCGGTGACCTACATCGGCGGCGTGCTGCACAGTGCCCTGTACACCTTGACCCGTGGCGTCGGCGGCAGCGGGATCCGGCTAGCGATCACGCTGCTGCGGATCGCCGAGGCCAGCGCGTGCCCACTGGACCTGAGCAGCCGAGGCGGCGGACGGCATCGGAGAGTAGCCGGCAGCGCCGACAGCACCGGCAGCAGCACCGGCACCGGCACCGACAGCATCGGCACCGGCAGCAGCACCGGCACCGGCAGCAGCACCGGCAGCGGCGGCAGCACCAGCAGCGCTAGTAGCGGCGGCGGCAGCGGCAGCGCCCCGGCCGACATACGGCGCCAGCCTGGGCACGCGGCGGTGATCACCGGACCCGGGAGCCGGAAGGGCAGCGACCTGGGCCGGGTATCCCTCCGCCGGGTCAGCTTCGCCTACGGCCCGCACGCCGAGCCCGTCCTGCGAGCTCTCGACCTCGACATCCCCGACGGACATCACCTCGCGATCGTGGGGCCAAGCGGAATCGGCAAGTCAACCCTCGCGGGGCTGGTCGCCGGGCTGCTGCGCCCACTGGCCGGTGACGTGCTGCTGGGCGGCACGCCGCTCGCCGAGATACCCGACGCGGACCTGCCGAGGTACCGGGTACTGATCCCGCAGGAGGCTTATGTCTTCGCCGGCACGCTCGGCGAGAACCTCGGCTATCTGGTGCCAGGTGCGCCACCGGCGAAACTCGACGCCTCGGTCGACGCGGTCGGCCTGCGCACCCTGGTGACCCGGCTCGGCGGATACCGCGCGCAACTGAGCCCGGCGGCGCTGTCCGCGGGAGAACGCCAGCTCATCGCGCTGGCCCGGGCACACCTGTCGCCAGCCAGGCTGGCCATCCTCGACGAGGCGACCTGTCATCTGGATCCGGACGCGGCGGCGCGAGCCGAGGGTGCGTTCGCGGCCCGGCCCGGCACACTGATCGTCATCGCCCACCGGATAAGCTCCGCGCTCCGCGCGCGCCAGGTGCTCGTGCTGGACGGGGCCCGCGCGCGGATCGGCGATCATGCGGCGCTACTCGCTTCCTCGCCGATGTACCGGGATCTCGTCGGCCACTGGCAGGCGGGTCACGACCCAGCGACCGGAAGGCCGTTGGACACGTTTCCCCGTCCTCGTGGCCTGCCCGCAGAGCCGAATGTGGTCGTCGCCCGGGAGTGAAGGAGCCGGCCCGCCAGCCGGCCACAAGCCTGGCCCGGCCGCAGGGTCATGAGGCCAGGGCTCCAGGCTGCCGTTCTCCTCGCGGTGCTGCATGACGGCGAGCATCTTCGCGCAGGTCACCCGGATGCGTCCGGGTCGGCGGGCCAGACGATGCGGAGGGTGCGTTCAGCCCAGTCATGGGGGATTCGCCGGGCGCGGAGGTGACGGTCATACAGAGAACCGATGAGCAGGCTGACCGCGACGTCGAGGTCGAGGTCGGCTCGGAGATGGCCGGTCTGCACGCCGCGGGAGAGCGCCTGCCGCAGGCTTTCCCGCCGAGGTTCGACCAGGCGCTGCCGGAAGTGTTCGAGGAGTTCGGGGTTGCGGCCGTGCTCGGCGAGGATCGTGCCGAGGATGGCCATGGCGTTACGCATTACCATGCTGGCCCGGAGATTCTCCAGGATCGCCAGGGCGTCCGCCCGCGGTTCTCCCGCCGGGCCGGGTAGCGGCCCGGTGGGCATGGCGTCGATCCCGGGTAGCCACGCTCGCCGAGGTGGCGTACCGCGGCGGCGAGGATGGCGCCATCGAGAGCCGCGTCCCGGGGCCGCCCGGGAGACCGGGCGGAGGAGCCGTTCGCCGCCATCTTCCACTGCGCTATCTGCATGTCGTCCCCGCGGGTCGCCTGGCCTGCTCTCCACGAAAGCGCCGGCGGACCCCTTCTCGTTACTTTCCGCTGGTCAGACGCCGCCGTGCGGTTCCCACAACCGGGCCGGGGACAGCGATGACGACAGCGCTTCCGTCCACCGCCGTTGCCCGTTCGCGCCCCGGCGGGGTAGATGACCTTGAGTGATACGTGCCGCGGCCGGTAACGAAATATCGGGTCTGGCATGGTGAATCCGCTGCGGATGACGGTGGTTGGTGCTGATACTCGCCTGTGTGATCGGCGAGGAGTTCGCGGCGGTTCTGGCCGCCGCGCAGGATGGCAGCGAGGCTGCGTTCTCGGTGTTGTGGCGTGATGTCAATCCGGCTCTGCTGCGGTATCTGCGGGTGGCCGCTCCGGGCGCTGCGGAGGATGTCGCGGCGGAGACCTGGGTGCAGGTGGTGCGGGGCCTGTCTGGTTTCCGGGGGGACGAGCCGGCGTGGCGGTCGTGGTTGTTCACGACCGCGCGGCGGCGGGCGATCGATGAGGGCCGCCGCCGTTCGCGGCACCCGGTGGCCCCGCTGGCTGAGCTGCCCGGTGCCCAGGAGCCCAGAACGCAGGATGCCGCGGGGCTGGCGATGGAGAACCTGGCCACCGCGGCGGCGATCGCGGCGGTCTCGTCGTTGCCGCCGCTGCAGGCGGAGGTGATCTTGCTGCGGGTGGTGGCCGGCCTG
>WNFD01015304.1_pt1 | contig 11708 bp, 10 predicted proteins | sample 5400491 | NCBI WGS metagenome assembly WNFD01 (sample SAMN13153343, study PRJNA577476) | soil metagenome | isolation source: 120 cm saprolite under Douglas fir tree site 2 hole 2 replicate 2 | place: USA:California | collected 2015-04-18 | reverse complement strand
GGGGGTCGGAGGTTCAAATCCTCTCTCCCCGACCAACTTCTTTAAAATCAATTAATTGCGGGCATGAGCAACGCGCCTTAGGCGGCCAGTTCGGTGATTCTTGGTGCCATCTCTCCGTTCAATTACCATTTAAAATCAATGACTTATAAGCTGCGATGAACCACGAGGGGAAAACTAGGTGGTCAGGCAGGGGATCTGGTTGACGGCGCGGCTCCGGTCTGGAGCCGAACTCTCTAACTTTGGCGTTCGCCGGAGACTTCACCCTTCAGAGGATGCGGTGTTGTCAGCTATGGCGCGGCTGGGTGGGCACAATTTTGGGCACAATCCAGAAAACAGCGCAGATGCGCTTGGCGAGAGTGAGGCTGGAACTGCCTTACTTCCTTCGAGATAAATGGTCGGGGAGAGAGGATTTGAACCTCCGACCCCCTGGTCCCGAACCAGGTGCTCTACCAGGCTGAGCCACTCCCCGACTCTTGGTTAGTCCCTGAAGAACAATAGTTTACGCTGCCCCTGCTTGTGCTGCAACTGACGCGAAATTGGGACCATTGGGACTAAACTGCAAATCTTCTGCCATTTTTCCCTGTGCAAATAGCCCCACATCAGCGGCAACCTGCTTGCGAAAATCATCCCGGAAATGCGTGTACCGAGATGTCGTTCGCAAGTTGGAATGCCCTACCCACTCTTTCACCAAATCACCCGGAACTCCGTTCTCTTGGAGCACAGAGACGCGGCCATGACGAAATGCATGTAGCCCTGCTGGTGCCAGATTCAATTGCTTGAGAATCTGGTTCAGCTTGCGTCTCACATTCCCCTTGCAGAAAGGCGTGCCGTTGCGAGTCTGAAACACTCTCAGACCTTTGCGCTGCCCTAAATGTGCAGCCAACATGCCAATCAATCCAGGTTCGATGGTGACCGTTCTGTAACCCCGCTTCGTCTTGACCGAAACCTCTTCGCCATTCCAAACGCTACGGCGGACATGAATTCTGCCCGTTGCGAGGTCTAGGTCTTCGACATGCAACCCGAATGCTTCCCCACATCGCAATCCCGTACTGGCTAACGTGGCAAACAAAACTTTCCACTGGCCCGTTGCGGCATTGACAATCTGAAGCATTTCATCCGGTCTAAAGCAACGTTGCTCTGTTTCTGGAATCTCAGGCAACGTCAACTTCCATTCACGCCATATCTTTTCCCCAAGAACCTGCTTTAGCACCCCAACGATATTGCGAATTGACTTAGGGCTCAGTTTCCTGCTGATACCATTCGGCCACTTGTATTCCGTGCGCCTCAGGTCAGCAATGAATTCCTGTACTCGCTTTTCATCTATCGCCGCAAGCGGCAGAGAACTAAATCGGGGAACAAGGTATTTGTCCAAGTGACTGCCCATCGTTTCCTGGCATGACGGCTTGAAGATGGACAGCTTATTTTCCTTCCACCATGCGGCTTCAGAACCAAATGTCTTGGCCCCTGCTTGGGTGCGCTCAAGATGTGAGTCTTCGTTCAACCCCATCTCTTCCAGGAGCGCCCTTAGCTTCCGCTTAGCTTCCGGCTTTTTCATTGTGTGAATCGAACCCAGCGGCACAGAAGACCTACGTCTACTTTCCTCACCAGGAATATCAACGTAATATCTGCCGTGCCACATCTGGCCCTTTTTAACAACCGTACCGCTTTGACCGGATCGAAACGACATGCTCTTTCCTCGTTTTCGATTCGGCGTCGCAGTCGGGAGTATGCCATCAGGCGATTCGTCCTGCAAGCATCTCATTGAATCGCTCGTTTGCTGCCCTGCATTCATTATCGGTTGGGGCTGGGCAGCATCAGCCTTACCCGTACGCGGCGCTATGTTCATGCTGTTGTTTCACTTCCTCGCAAGGATTTGACAACTATTTCCGAAAACACAACCAGCTTCATGGCGGCTGAATTTGAAGAATTCAATACGCTACCCCTTCAGATTTGATTTTGATTTGGGATGATTCCTGATCTCGTCAGGTGGAAGGACTCCACCGACCAAGTCGGCAGGACCGAGCCACTACAGCCACTCGGGAATAAATCAGGCCAGTAATCATTATACGCTGTTTACGAGTGATTGCGGGGAATTGCCCCGATGTCCTGTAGACATCCTTGGCCGTGGTGACCGCGTGCCTACTAGGGATGACGTATGGAAATCCGAACGCGGTCTGCAGGACAATTGAGCCCGTGGGCACACGGGGCCAAAAAGGTGTATACTGTTGTTGCTGGAGAATAACGCGCGTTTCTTGTGAACGGCGTAAATCGCATCGGCGGCAACTGGCACCACTGCCGTCTTAACGGGTGCGTAACTACAAGGCGAACGTTGCCACCTCTCCCCGAGGGTAGTTGAAATCGGGCAACCAAGTGACCCGCTAGTGGCTGATGGCGAAGCAGCCGCGTCTAGATCCATCCAAACCTAAAGCTTAAAAAAGGTAGCGGATGACAGTCACCATTGGTGTGTCCACATTTCCTGAGTACCGAAAAGGAAAGCGCGAGCAGTATGCAATATTGCGCATCCCACACGACGCGCTTGGACGATTTATAGCGGAGCATCACGTCACTACGGAGGGACAGTGATGTCAAATCCGTTGTTCACCATGTCGTTTACCGAACTGGACTCCAAGATTAATGACGGGCTAGATTCCGTCGCAACCTTGGTGCCATATCTCCAAGAAATGCGCGAACGTTTACACAGTCAAGGCAAGCGTACAGATCTGCCCGATACACCCAAGGGCATGACTTGGACGGCGTGGGTTGCCAGCAAGAAGTCCCGGCTGAAGATGAGCATCAGGACAGTGCAACGGGTTTTGGAGGGGCCAAGGACTTCACGACAGGTTGACGCGAAGTCTGTCTTTGAGGAACTGGCTTCGAGACTGAATGCTCTTGTGCCCTCGTTGTCTGACGGAGTCGAACACAAAACAGTTAGCCTTTTACAACAAGCCCCTGAGAGCGTAACAAGCGATTTGAATGAGACAGGTACTCTCCATCTGGAGGAAGTTATCTACCTGTTGGAGACTGTCTCGCAAGACTTTGCCGCGTATGCGAAAGAACTTCGCAGCGCAGCAGACACAAGTGCGCTCACCCTTCCAACGCGCTTTCCAACGCGCCACGGATGCTGGATACCACAGGCAGAAGCCGACAAGTTCGCGGAGGTAGTTTAAATGGAAGAACAGATGGCCCCACCATCAAGTGGCGTTTCGATTCCGCCCCCTCCGCTCCAATTTAAGGAACGAGCCCAACATGTGGAAACATCCGAAGTACATAAGATGGCGATGCAGAGGTACAAAGCCGACCGATCTAACAATGGCAATTTGGCCTCGTCTTGGCAGCATCACATCCGAGTGGTTCTTGTGGAGCTTGGTATTTGTGAGCCTTCCCCGTGCACGAAGGAGTGTGACAAGCATTGCCCGCATTTGAAAGGAGCTTACGTCGAAAAGATCTCCACGAAAGAGGCTGCAAGCATTATCTTGCGGTGCGAATGGTTAGCTGCAGATCCTAAGAACAAGTCTCCATTAGGTCGTGGAGTTGAAACTTGTTACGGCCTAAAGTTGAATGGGAAATTGATCGGTGCAAATTGCTTTGGCAGGATGGGAGGGCAAATAGGAGACATTTGTGGGCCCGAGTATGCGGATAGGACCGGCTATCTGATGCGAGGGGCTTGTAGCCCCAGCGCACCTAAACATGCTGCCTCCTTTTTTACAAGGCAGTCAGTCAGGTTGGCTTCAAAGGAAATGGGATGGGTCATATTTTTTGCCTACTCAGACACCGATGCAGCTTACGAAATGGGGACGATATATCAAGCGTGTAACTGGAAATATCTAGGGGAAGACCTCGGGAGAGCCAAAGGCAGCTTTCATATGGACTTTGAGTCCCCCGATGGCAACCGAACCGTAACGTCATACGCACTCAATCATGATAAGGAGCGCAAGTTTTTACGAAGCCTTGGCTGGACGGAAGAGAAAGGCCCTACGCGCCCCTATCTCAGGCGGTTGGGCTGGAGGCAGGTCAATCGTTACGGCGAGAAGAAATGGGCGTGCTTCGAGGGCACACCCACAGAGAAACGACTCCTACAGAGTCTTTGCCGTTATGAGTTTTTGCCTTATCCGAAACGGGCCCACACGCAACTTGTCATGCCGGCCCTGAGCGAGTTAGTGATGTGACACCTACTTGATCCTTATTCGGTTGTGACTTGGTAAGAACTTGGTGGCCGCATCGTAGGGAGATGGTTGGAAGACAATGGCGCTACATTTTTTAGGGCGCGGACTCCGCGCAGAAAAGAGGAAACCAAATGGCAAATGACCCGAACGAGAAGTATAAGAATCTGCTGGGGACGGACGAACTTATCAACAGCGTGGTCGGCTTTACGAGAGCCGATGTCGGAATGGCCATCGAAGAGGAAGGCTACGAAGCCTCTGAAACAAACATCGACGCTGTCAGTATCGACCCTGATCTCCTAGCAGACACGACGACTGAGGCGGGCTTGTGGCTGATTCATGACACGGTGCGCCGGGCGTTAAGCGTTACGAAGGGTGCGTAGACTTGATCCCTTCACCCTAACTATCGCGCGCATACCGTGCGTAGCAGGAGGAACAATGAAGCCCATGAAAGAAACACGTCGTAGGGGAGCATCGACGTGTTCGCTAATTTGACATATCCATGCAAAAAGGCGAACACGTCAGCCCTGTAGATTCATAATGTTAGGTGTTGGTTCACAGTACTATGTAGTACTACCTATATACAAAGTACCTTGGTTGGTATTGGGTGTTAGGTCTGGTGATCAAGCTAAGCAAGGATTCCTTTGACAGACAAACTCAGGTCTGACCCTCGTGGTACTGGCAGATGGGGCAGGGTGCAGACGTTTCAAGCTCCATTCGATCTTGTCGATGACACTGGTCTGGTTCTCAAGCCTAGAGCCCTATCGGTGTTACTGACCTTGCTGAGGTTTGCGAACATCAGAGCCCACAAGACCAACGAGGCCAAAGAAATCACTGTCAAAATTAACATGAGGTCTATCGGTGTGCATGTTGGTCTTGGCAGGACTCAAGTTTGGAATGGCTTGGATGAGGCTATTGATAAAGGGTTCATCGCCAAACAGAATACTCTCAAGAAATACAGGAAGTTTGGCAGCAATGAGTATACGATTTGCGATCATGGAACGCCGCTCTCGACTGAATGTGGCGGAACCCTCTATTACAGCAATCAAGTCCAGTACATGACCGTGCCCGTAGCCTTCGTGGCTGAGAGGCACCCATGGGCTCTCTGTAATCTCTCCAGCAGTGAGATCGCGTTGTATACGAGCGTGCTGTGGCTCTCCAGCAAACGCAGGCAGAATGAGTTCTCCGTCGAAAAGGGTGAACTCCAGCGGATTTCCCGACTCTCCAGACCGACATTCGCGGCCACTCTGGAGAGTCCCACACTGACACATCTGTTCTCCATTGAAGGTGACGGAGAGCTGAGCATAGCGATGTTGGATCCGTACACAGGAGCGAGGACTCACCCAGTTACCAATGACCGTAATGACGCGGCCAATTACGTGATCCTTGATGACCATGGCATAGGTCGTCGTCTCAGCCTCAGCTACAGCGCAGAACAGACCGAAGCTCTGCTCATGTCCTGCAACCTGCAGTACAGGCCGCAGGGGGAAAACTTCGTGATGACCTGCATCTTCCATGACGAAACACAGGCATCTCTACACGTACACACCAGCGGCTACTTCAAATGTTTCGGGTGTGACATCGGCAAAGGGAAGCACATGGTTGATCTTGTAATGAGGGCTCTCGCGGTGGACGGAGAACGGGCGATCAAACACATCGCTAAGGTCACTGGCATTGCCCCAGAGCGGTTGCAGTTCCGCGAGTTTAAGAGCAAAGCGGAACAGGTCTACCAGTACACTAATGAGCGCGGGGAACTGATAAAGGAGAAGCTTCGCTTTGCTGGCAAGAAATTCCAATGGCGTACTTACGTCAAACGCAGCAAGCCCCTGCTGTACAACGCGCATCTCGTGCGGTTTGCCAGAACAGTTGCAGTGACCGAAGGCGAGAAGGATGCCGACAACATTACTAACCGACGCCTAAAAGACGAATGGGGTGATGAGATCGTTGGTACAACTTCGGGATCTGCCACCAGCTGGAAGGACGGCCACGCCAATGCACTCAGGGACAAGCGAACCATCATTCTGCCAGACAGCGATCAACCCGGACAGCAATACGCCGATGCCATCGCGGAGAGTCTGACCAAACGCGGGATTGAGTTCCGCACGGTGAGCTTTGCACCGGACGGCGTGAACGACGTTTCTGACTTTCTTGAGTGGCACAGTCCAGAGGAGCTAATTACAAAGATCGGGCCTGACTGGTTCTATGCCAAGTGTGAGCCTGCGCACATCGAGGCCTGATACTGTTGGACGTTCCCGCGTGAGTACTACCACCGGGTCTGACGCCGCACACTGTGCTCTAGAAAAACGCCGAATTCATAGTCCCTTGCTATCCGGCTTGTATCCTGCTTCCTGAAGGTCTTTGAACAGCGTTCCTTTCAGTTCGTCAACTCGTTCCTTAAAACGCCTGTAAATCAGTCCCGCAATATCGCTTGGCTGTTCGACAGACTCTTTAATCAAGATGAGCACCCGGCGTCGGCCCAGCCGCGCCAAGACCATGCCAAGTTCCAATATGACATTCTGGCGTGCCCGATACTTCTTCTGCCCCGTTTTTCCGGCTTCATGCCCTTCGTCATCGGGCGTCAGAAGGACGCAGGCGAACCCGATGTTTCCGTGTTTGCCCAAGTAGTGTTCAAGTTTCTCTATGACCGTGTCACCATCAGCAGGAAGGTTTTCAAGCACGATTGGTTTAAGCCCCATCTTGTGCAGGACTAACTCCAACCCCTCACGCGCAGCCGTGTCATGACCGTAGACAATGAACACTGGCTTGTCCTCGGCTGTTACGACACTGGCAATAGCAGCAGGCTTCTCCTTGGGTTGCCCCGATACTGGTTGGGCAGGTTTTTTCCAGTTCTTCACTGCTTGCGATAGTTCTGTGGACTTGCCTTGGCAGAGCACTTTTCCCGTGTCGTAGGCAACAAATATTTCCCCGGTTTCGCACTTGAACTTGCGACCGTATGGAACTTCCTGTTCTTCAAAACTGCCTGCGCGTTCTTTCAGGATCTCACGGAGTTCATCTGGTTTCATGAAGTGGCTGCCTCCTTGCTTCTCACAAATGGTACTAGCTGTGGCGACAAGGGTACAGCTAGAATCATCAGTCATCGAAGGCTTGCGGGCTCTGAGAGAGTCATGTGCGGTCACCATCTCAACAGATTCCCAGTATGTCCAACGCGGCATCACGGAATGGCTTGCGGGCTGGAAAGCCAACGGGTGGAGAAAAAGCAAAGCCTCGAAAGGCAGCCGTGCAGTTCTGAATCAAGACCTATGGGCAGAATTAGACAGGCGGATTGCATCGCACACGGTTCACTGGCAGTGGGTAAAGGGTCATGCTGACGACGCAGATAATGTGCGTTGCGATTCTCTGGCAAACAGAGCAGCCAGAGAACAGGTTAGTTCAAACGGAATCGTTCGCTTGTGAAACAAAAGGGCCAGTCCGAAGCCAGCCCGGAAGACCGCACGCCTTTTCATTTCATTTTCTCATCCAAGTCGTGACTGTAGTCGCCAGCTTTGATTTTCTTCTGGGGCACGCTGTGGGATGGGGCAGTTTTTGCTTCCTCACGAAGGTCTTTCGGTCGAATCCTTGTATTATAGGTGACTTTCAGCGGCAAAACCTTGCGCATAACGAATCTTAATTTGCTAAGATTTTTTGCGGCCAGTGAGTCAGGCGCAAACAGGACGCACATGAAGATGAAACCATCAAAGTCCACAAAGCCCGTGTATTCCGCCATTCCGGGGTGATACTTAAATCGTGAAATCCTGATGGCGGTAGGAACGTCAGTTCTGGGCACGCCGCCAATAAAAGTAATCTCGCTGGCTGGATTGCTCCCTTCATACATATACGATTCTTGAAATTTGAAAAGAGACGGCAGGTCGTGCGCTGGCTCTTTCTTTTGCCAAAAATTGATGTACATGAACTCATGAGATTTGGTTGCGTCATCAAAGGTGAGGCCGCGCTCGTACAGCCACGCCAAGGTTCCCGGTCGTCGCGCCCCGTCAACCACCCATCCGAAAGGTGGCTGCACCAGTGCCCCGTGTTGCCCTGAGTACGGTATCGCCCCGAAGCCGTGAAACTGCTGCAATTCTTTGAAATTTAGGACATCAAGAATGACATCGGCATCGTCTTTGTGAGCGCGTTCGATTGCGGCATCCGTATAACCTTCGGGGGCAATCATTATGCCCGTGTGCACTCCAACATCGCGCACCAGTCCAAGGAACTCCTCAACCTGCTTGACATCAATCTTTCTCCCGTGGTGCTTCGCGTCGATGGCAATCCTAAAAGTCAGATCACAAATTTGTTCTTCTATCAGTAAGTCTATTTGGCGTTCAGTGTTGGAAAAGTGCCCAACAAGTTTGGCGTCATCGGTGATTCGTGCTGACGGATACTCTGACCGAAAATGGCCTTCGATTTCTCGCTCGTACTCCTTCCAATCCATAGCCCAAAATTATAGACCCGGCCAGCGGTCAGCCAAGGAGCTTGTACACGCTGAAAAACTGCGCAGGTTCCCAAGCGCGGGGGTTGCAATGAGAAGCCTTACCCGCAGAATGACTGAGGGACATGGGTCGTTCATAGGGTAGAAGCTGAATACCTGCTTCCCCATGGGCTATTAGGCACTGCAATCTGTGTTTGACTGATTCTAAGAAACTTGCGGTCATCAACGGAGCAGGTCAAAAGTTAGTTAGCGCCATGTTCGGCATGCCACCTGCAGATCATGCCTTGGTGAAAACAAGATACTTAGGTCGCGTATGGAGTAGGGACGGGCTAGAAACCCGGCCATTCAGGTGCGATTGATTAGTTATGTACGTACAATACGGTAGCTACTAAGTGTACGTACAACATTTTGGCATCGGGACACGTGGGGAGTTCGAGTCTCGCCGTAGATCCGCTCCAAGTGCGTAAAGCCTCTCCCCCGCCTTCCTTTCCCGGAGTGGCCAGACCGCTGTTGTCACAAGTCCCACGGCGAGACGACAGACACTTCGATAAACCGAGCCACGCATCACCTGAGATTCCAGAGCATTGAGCTACTATTGCCTCCGGGTACGGACACGCCCCCGTGCATCCAAACTACGTCATAATACTCGGGAATGTGCGCCCTCTCGGATGACCCCGCCAAATCGTCCGTGGTTCTGGATCGAGAGCCTGATCAGGAGAAGAGCCTCGACCCTTCCGGCCCTCGCATCCGATGCCCGCTCTGCGGCTGGTCGCCCCGCAAGGACGACCGTTGGTCTTGTAGCTGCGGCCATCAGTGGAACACTTTTGATACGGGAGGAGTGTGCCCGGCATGCCTCCGCCATTGGACCTCAACACAGTGTCTCTCTTGTACCCGCTGGTCGCCACATTCCGATTGGTATGTGCACTGACCTCTCAGAGCATCGGTTTAAAATAGGCATGCACTACGAAGCAGCACTGCCGTGACTCAGGACACCGTCACTATCTCACCGGGTTCGCGCCTTCGAGCCGCCATGATACTGGCCATCATTGCGGATGTACTCCAAATTGTCGTTTTTCCCTTATTTGTCGAAGGCGCTCTATCGCCCGCCGAAGACATACTCGATTTCGGTATTGCCGCCGTGCTGGTTCAACTCCTTGGCTGGCACTGGGAATTTCTGCCAGCATTCCTTGCCGAACTCGTGCCCGGAGTCGATTTAGTTCCTTTTTGGACGATGGCAGTCATCAGCGTTTATCGCAAATGGAAGCAGACGGTCATCACAGAAGAACCTCGTGAGCAGCGCCCCGCGCTAGGAGGCCGACAAGATTCTTCGTAGCCCGCGAATCCGATTGGGCCACGTGGGGATTTATGCCGAGGTCATGCACCCCGATTCGTTCGCGGCCAATCGATCCGCCAGCGCCCTCCTGCTACAGCTACCCAGAACAGCCGCTTTGGCGGCGTCCCCCGTGCATGGTGGTACAGGGCAGCGGCTCGCTCGTAGAAACCGCGAGTATGCCACGAGTCGGGAAACCCAAACTTCTGGAAGTCGAGATGATGACAGAACTCATGGCATAGCGTGCTCAGGAATGTACCGAACGATGTGACTTCCTTGCGCACTGCCGTCCGCATCCATACTCGGATCATCATGGTTTCGTGGGTGTAGTCCCCGAAAAGCTCGGTGCTCCAACTCTCGCGGACTCGGAGCGGCCTTGCTGCAAGCGCGCGGATGCCACAAGCAGGGACTTTGTAGAACCCCGATGCGGCATTCAGAAATTCTGCGCAGGCACGGCTGACATCGGCGCTCGACCCATTCTTCATCGCGGACTCTATGCATTTTGCAATCGGCAGCAGGCATCCATCCTGTGGCAGGTCGAGTGTCCTGATCCGGTCGCTTTCGAGGAATGCAGCACGGTTCGCCTTGCGCGGTGTAGCGTCCGTAAGCATCACAACCTCATTGAGACTTCGCGAAAGCCAAGAGGTACGCAAACAGGAAGAGCGCCACGGCGCTCAGCACGCTCCTCACGGCATGCAATCTGCCCCAGCGGGCGAGTAGCCGCTCGGTTTGTGCTGACCGCCTGTCCAGCGTGGGACTCATCAATTGCTTGTTGGTCGGCAGGATCACGATCAGAGTGAATGGAATAACAGCGCCGAGCACGACCCCGCCAACGAGCCACCAGAACGTCGCCCCGGCAAGCCACGCTGCAATGGAGGAGAACAATCCTACGGCTGCCAAGGTCGCCTGCATGATGGTGGCCCGCCGATAGCTGGGGGCGAATTCGATCGCCGCTAGCTCCACTCCACATTTCATTCTGGCGGGATGTTCAACGAGGCTGATGTAGACGGCGGCTCCTGTGAACAAGCCACACGCGAGCACAGCGACGAATTCAGCGATCTGGTGCATCAGTCGCCCTCTTTCTACACGGTGTTCACTCTGTTGTGCCGAGGACTCAGGTCGGCAAACACGAATCCGTCGCGAGACACAGTTTCTCCCACCTCGACCAACAAGTCGTGCTGGAACATCGGGCCTGCGTATACAAAGGTGTGAAATTCTCCGTTCTCGCCGCAAGGGTCGATGTCTGAAGGGAATTCCGAGAGCAGTTGCTCATCAAATTCTCTGCCCACGAATTCCGGCGCTAAGAGTTTGGGGTCAACGCAGGTTAGCTTGGCACGTACGCCGGACTTGATCATAGAGCGTGCAAGTTCCAGCGTTGGCATACCCCACACAGGAAAAATTGGCTGCAATCCAGAGTCTTCCAGTTGTTTCTCGCGGTATGCCCGAATGTCGGTCAAGAAGAGATCGCCGAAAGCAATGCATTCGATGCCCGACTGAACAGCATCCTTGCACTTCTCTTTCATGATGCCCTCGTAGTCTGCATTTGAGCACGGCCACGGCAAGTCCACATCCCACAGAGGAATGCCCACCGCCTTCGCCTGCGCCTCTACGAGGCTACGACGAACGGCGTGCATAGCGACCCGGTTCGCCGCCTGATTGAACGTCGTGAGCAGCCCGACAATCCCGTACTCATGTTGCTGCCGGAGAAGGTGAAGGCTCCAAGCACTGTCTTTTCCACTGCTCCACGAAAGCAAAGTTCGTTTCATGTTAATGCGGGCTCCGCTTCTGCTGC
>WNFD01022857.1_pt1 | contig 11709 bp, 9 predicted proteins | sample 5400491 | NCBI WGS metagenome assembly WNFD01 (sample SAMN13153343, study PRJNA577476) | soil metagenome | isolation source: 120 cm saprolite under Douglas fir tree site 2 hole 2 replicate 2 | place: USA:California | collected 2015-04-18 | reverse complement strand
AGACGCCGTTTTATCGATTTTCCACCGAGATGCTCCGTATTGGATTGCCTTGTGGGTTGTTCGTTTATCTATTTGTCAGTATTTCTCTTATGTAGAACGATATATCAATGGCGAGCATCACCAAAAGTGTGTAAGAACCTTTTTATCTGTCAAATCAAATGACAGGCCACTTGTGTTTTTGCTACCCAATAGGTATAATTCTTCTTAATGAGCTATTGGGTAGCACCCAAACGCATAGGTAGGTAGTACCGAGCAGAAGGAGGTGCATCAAGTATGCCTAAGGCTGCTCCGTACCGTTTGACCTGGGACTCCGAGCAGGAGGTCTATACACTCTGTGACAACTCCAGCAAGCGAAAGCTTCCCGTGACCCCAGACAGTCAGGAGTGGTTCGCCTTGCTGTCAAACACCCCGTCTTTCACCTTCAGCGGCCAGCACGGTCAACTCACAGTGCGCCAGGAGGCCAGGCCGGGCGGTGGGGCGTATTGGTACGCCTACCGGAGAACCGGGAAGAGGATGGTCAAGAAATACCTGGGCCGGACTCTCGAACTCACCCTTGCTTACTTAGAGGAGGTCGCTCGCGAGATCGCGGCTTCGTCTGCCTTCCACTCCAAGCAGGAACCGCTTGCCCGCGACCCGTCGTTAGAACAGGCCTATTTCTCCTCCCCTAAACCCTCCATTGTGAGCGAGGCGCTTCATAGCTCCCCCAAGTCCAAACCAGTGTGGAAGATGCCCGCCTTTCTGACACCCTTCGTTGGTCGTCAACAGGAGGTGGCTACAATTTGCGCACTCCTTTCACGTCCTGAGGTACGTATGCTCACTCTATGGGGAACGGGCGGGATCGGCAAGACACGCCTGGCTATCGAGGCCGCGGGTATGATGCGCACGTCCTTCGCCGATGGAGCGTGCTTCGTTGGCTTAGCTCCTATCAGAGATCCCGATCTCGTGATGCTGACCATCGCACGTGCGTTGGGCATCCAGGAAACAGAGGAACGGTCCTTGATCGAGCAGATGCAAGCCGAATTGCGCGAGAAAGATCTCCTCCTGGTGCTAGACAACCTTGAGCAGGTTGCCACCTCCACTCCGGCTGTGGAAGAGCTTCTGCTAGCATGTCCCTATGTGAAGGTCCTGGTCACCAGCCGAGAGGTGCTGCGCCTGCAAGCAGAGCGCCTTTTCCTCGTGCCTCCATTCACACTCCCCGGCCTGAACGAGCTACCGGAGTACGAGGTGCTCGTGCGATACGCGGCAATCGCTCTCTTTCAGCAACGCGCCCGGGCCGTCACGCCCACTTTCCACGTTACCCCAGCAAATGTGCGAGCCATTGCGGAGATCTGCGTGCGTCTGGATGGACTGCCGTTGGCCATTGAACTGGCGGCGGCACGTATTCGCTTGTTGCCGCCACAGGCACTCCTAAGCCGACTGATGTCTCGATTACAGGTACTCACGGGTGGAGCACGTACGCTCCCAACGCGCCAGCAAACCTTGCGTAATACGCTGCAATGGAGCTACGATCTGTTGGACGCCCAAGAGCAGCAGCTCTTTCGGCGCCTCTCGATCTTCGTTGGCGGCTGCGAACTTTTGGCGGTGGAGGCTCTCTGTCGTGGGGTAGGGGATCAGAGCACAGACGTGTTGAATGTCATTGCCTCGCTGCTCGATAAAAGCCTGATCCTGCAGGATGAGCAGGCAGGCGACGAACCACGTTTTATGATGCTGGAAACCATGCGTGAGTTTGGGCTGGAGGCACTGGTGGTCTCTGGGGAGATAGAGGCTATCCGACAGGCTCACGCTGACTACTACCTGCGTCTTTCAGAGGAGGCGGAGCCCGGGTGGGAAGGCCCCCAGCAAGCGGCGTGGTCGGAGCGATTAGAGCGAGAACATGACAACGTGCGAGCGGCAATGCAGTGGTCGCTGGAGCAAGGGGAGACAGAACACAACTGGGAGCCCGCCTTGCGGTTTGGGGTAGCACTGCGCAGGTTCTGGCAGGTGCGTGGGTACTTGAGTGAAGGACGGACATTTCTGGAACAGGTATTGGCAAAAAGCGAGGGGATCGTGACATCCGTGCGCGTCAAGGCGCTCATCGCTCTGGGGCACATAGCTATCATCCAGAGCGACTATGATCGGGTCGAGGCGGCGTGCAAGGAGAGCCTGGCATTATGCCAGGAACTTGGAGACATCGCTGGCAGCGCGCGCGCCCTCTATCTGCTGGGATGGGCCTCATGGATGAGAGGCGACCTGACCGCAGCACGCTCCCTACTCGAGCAGACCGTAGTGCTCTCCAGGCAGGTTGGCGACGAGAATGGCATCGCCTGGTCGTTTTTGCACCTGGGGGTTACGGCCGGCAGACAGGGCGACTATACTGAAGGACGAATATTGTTCGAGGAGAACCTGAAGAGGCAAAGGGAGCTAGGAAACAAGAGAGGCATTGCCTTTTCGCTCTGTATGTTGGTACAGATGCTCGTTGATGCCCAATACGACCTGGCAACCGTCCGCTCGATGATCGAGGAAGGGCTTGCGCTCTTCAGGGAGATAGGCGACAAGTGGGGAGTTGCTACGGCTTTCATGCTCTTGGGGCGTGCGGCCTTGCAGCAAGGCGATGTGATCACAGCGCGCTCTTTAGCCGAGGAGAGCGTGCGACTCTGCAGGGAGGTAGGGCATCGGTGGGATATGATCCAGTCGATCGCCATCTTAGCGAAGGTAGCCGATGTCCAGCATGACCTGACGGCAGCACTGGCACTGTATCAAAAGAGCCTTGATTTAGCCAGAGAGGTAGGCGACAAGGTGCTGATTGCCTCAGGCCTGGAAGGATTGGCGGGAGTGGTCGCGACGCAAGGAGAGCCCGTGTGGGCTACACGGCTCTGGGGAGCCGCAACGGTCTTGCGTGAAACGATTGGCGCTCCTATGCCACCTATCGAGCATGCGAACTATGAACGAGCGACGGCTGCTGTCCGCATGCATCTGGGCGAGAAAGCCTTTGCCGCCGCATGGGCTGAAGGACGAATGTTGACGCCAGAGCAAGTCCTGCTGGCGCGAGGTCCGGAAACAACGCGCCAGCAGGTCTCTACAGGGGTGGTGTCAGTTCCTCATGTAAAGGTTCCCAGCTACCCAGCGGGCCTGACCACCCGCGAGGTAGAGGTGTTGCGCCTGGTGGCCCTGGGGCTCTCCGATGCCCAGGTAGCTGGGCGGCTCGTCATCAGCCCGCGCACGGTCAACACCCACCTGACCTCCATCTACAATAAGTTGGGCGTCGATTCACGCACCGCCGCCACACGCTACGCAGTGGAACGCCAGCTCGTCTAGCAGGGTGGCCCGCACCCTGCTCTACTTGACCGCTCTCCGCGAATACCCCCGCGCTGACCCCACTTCCCCACGTATCCGTCCCTCGCCTATGTACCCGCCCGTTTACAGAAATACGTAATGACCCACGTTATTTTACGGATACGCGGCCGCCTCCAGTAAGGTAGACTGTCGGTAGTGAATGGTGCAGCGCGAACCGCACCTGGACGCCCCCTGGAAAGGGAGAAAGGGATGGAAGAATCTATGCAACTCCTTTGTACACCGCCCGCCAGCGATCCCCTGGCGCACCTCGAGCAGGCGCATCGTCGCTTGCTCCCTGTACAGGACATCTTCGCCAGCTGGCAGCATGCCGGCGCGAGCGCCCGATCACAGGCGCTTGTGCTGCGTGAACGACTGCTTGGTCCCGCGACGCTCTCGAGTGCGAGCCTGCGCCTGCTCTACGACATCTGCTCGCAGTTCATCGATGATCTGCCGGAGCGCATCTACTGGCATGCTCCGACCCTGAGCGCGTCGGAAACCCAGGCCGTACTGCCAACGCAGGTGCTAGTGCAGAAAACGGTCTCGGTGGAGATGGCGGGACGCTTGTTACTGTGGACCGGCGTCGGGGAATACGAGCACACCCTTGACCAGCGCCGCGTTGTCGCCAGCGCGCTTGGCCTGCCGCGCCGGGCTGCGAAGCAGTGCTCGACCAATCCTGCCACCTGCAGGCCCGAGCAGGAATTTGCAATGCTGCCGGGGATGGTATCGCCGTTCCTTCCACTGCTTCATCCAACTCGCCTGGTGGCGGTGGTGCAGGCACCTTGGTCGACCGACTGGGATGACATGGGCTGTGCCGTCGGTGTGTCCCTCTCGCTCTTCGAGAGCTTGCTCCTGCCGCTCCACTGCTTCCGTGCGATCCTACGCCAGTACGCAGCCCGAGCCTATGCCACTGCTACTCGTTGGATCGAGCTTTCACCTCAGGATCTGCTGCCAGCTAAAATTGCACAAGCAGCGTAGCATTCGAGGAGGAATATGATGATGACACCAATATATTTACACCAAGATGAGATACCCTCCAATCTGGAAGAAGGGAAAGCACTCCGTGAACTGCCCTACCTTCTCTCCCTGGTCGATCAAGCAGCGGGCGAGCAACAAGTACAGAGCCACTTTGCTGGTCTGGCCTCACAGGTGACCCGACTGGTCGCCAAGCACCTGTCCGTGACCACGGCGTCCCTCATTGGCGGGACCGAGCGAGCCAGCGAGGAGCACACGTTTGCTGAGCAGGCATGCTCTGCGCTGACGACGTACTCTCAACAGGGCTTCCGACGCCTGCTGCTGATCCCTTGGGGAGGTCGGCGGCACATGGGATCATTGCTCGAACTTGCGCACCGGGCGCTCTCCACCGCGACGGGGGAAACGGTATCTGTGATAGAGTTGACTTTGCCGCACGTCCATGTCGACGGTGTTTCAGCACGCGGCGCATTTGAGGGCTATGTCAGCATCCAGGCACAACTGAGTCCGCTGATGGAGGCATTTCCGGGGTGGGACCGCACATGGACCAGGCTTTCTGCGGGGGACATGAGGATCGTATTACTGCGCACGAGCGAGTGGACAGCGCAACCGTTTCGTAACTCCGCGTGGGAGAAGCCCACGATCAAGGCGCTCACGGCGGCCCTGTGTCCGCAGCACGCAGGGTTCATGATGGCGAGCGAGCGCTCCCGCTGGCAAAGAGATGGCGAGATCTACGCGAACTACCTGGCCTCGCTGCTCTGCGCCGCAACGAACTTCCTTCAACAAGAACATGAGTAATCCCACTGTCAGCCGCGGCTGTGGCGAGTGGCCGAACTGCGACACAGCGTCTCTGCACGAGATGCGCACGGAAGAGAAGCTTTCAATGACCTTCTATCGCATCACACCGCAGGCAGTGGAAGTAACCATACTCAGTTCACTGGAAGCGGTGTTTGGGTGGTTGCGGATGTACCAATCCCTATGTGCAGGAGCGCCTGGTGAGAGTAGGGCAGAGTGACCTACAGCCGGAGGTCGCCGCCGGGGCGGGGAGCGGCAACGGTCACGAACAGGTTATCTCTTGGTTCGCAACGCGTGTATGAGCATCACAGCGGAAAACTTAGATGATCGAGTACATGGTGATGCACGTGAGCAACGTGACCCGGAAACGTGTGCTCAATGCGTCACAAGAAAGGAAAAACGTATGACAATCACGTCAGCACAGATGGAACTGCGTCAGCGCCGCGAGGCAACCATCAGGGAGCACATCGATGCAGAGAACCATCACGATCCCAACAGAGCGGTGGCGACGTTCTCCAGCTACCGGGCCAGTTATGACGTTCCTTCCATGGGGGAGGCGGGGCAACCCGCCGACGCCAACGCCGTTCGAGCGATGTGGGTAGGCATCATAACGGCCTTCCCGGACATCCATATCGTACCTGGACCACTGTATCATGGCGATAACCACATTTTCGTCGAGGTTCGGATGACAGGAACGCAACCCGAGTGGCCTGCCTGTATGAGTTCGAGGAGGACCAGTTGGTGTGCGAGCGGGTCTACTTCGACTTCGCTGGCATCATGCGCCAACTCGGCGTGTTACCTATGTGAGGCTTTCCAATGCAGAGCGAAAGAGATCGTAGGGAGAGATCTCTCGCTCTGCTCAGCAAAATTGGGACACAATCGTTTAATTCCAAAATTTACATTCTGCTATACTACCTGAGCTGTCATAGCTCTTGCAAGCATGAGCGTAAAAGTATCTTCACGTAAGGGGAGGCTATGGAAAGCACTGGAAATGTGGAAAACGTTCGGAGGACCCGCGCTCGCAATGATCGTATCCTCCCGGAAACACCATGGGTCTCAGCGATCATCGTCCCTTTTTTGCTGGCAGCTTTTGCAATCCTCTTCCTGCTCGTTGCCAGCACCCTTCTCTATATTTGGATGGAAACGCGGGGCAAAGTGAGAGACAAAGCAGCTTAGTCTCAAGCTCAGGAGCGTGTCATGACAACTACTTCGCCTGGCTCCTTTCTGTGCCACAGGGGGATGCGCAAGTCACCATTGCGGTCAATGGCGGAGATCCACAACACTACCCCAGCATCAGCTATCACGATCATAACTGGGGAAATATCTCTATGCTTAAGCTCATGCACGACTGGTACTGGGCACGAGGCAAGATTGGGAATTACCAGGCAGATACGCTTGTTGAGTCACGCCACGACGAGTCCCTATGGGAACTCATGTACTTCGGACACATTCCCCGCAAGTAACTCATGCTCTGTCCCTCAGCATATGATGTGCCGAGGTATCCTTACTGGACATCCAAAAACGACCGCAAGGAGATGAATACTGATCAGCTTATTCTAAAACTACTCCGGAGATACTCAACCCTCTTTGAGAATTTTTTCTAAAGTTACTATGGATTTTTTGGTTTCTCTACAGCGGTGTGCCAAAAGATTGAGCTATATGGGTTGCTTGGCTGGCGGCTCAGAGTAGGACAGAGCAGGAGGAGCGAAGATCCAGGATTTTAGATACCGGACAAAGCATGTTTGCATGTTTATCCTTTCCTATGCTATACTTCGTCACTATGGGAATGCAAGAGTATTGTGGCTATGAGGGCTTCTGAGGCTCTTTCTTTGCATACCGTTTTCAGGAAGGAATGACTCATGCTCACAACCTGGATTCGTCGCTTGTACCCATCTCAGCACCGAGGCCGAGTGGTGGGACTCACCCTGAGCGTGCTTCTCATCCTGGTACTTGTAGGCGGCCTTTTGCGCACCTTCCTTTTTGGCCGTTCTTCTCTTTCTCCGAACCTGGGGAAAACGGTTCTCTTGCTCAGTAATCCTACCGAAAATCGGTTTGCTTTAGTGACTCTCCTGACGATGATTCGCATCAGTGATGGCAAAGTGCTCTGGCAATATCATTTACAAGGCGCACTCGCGAATGGGTACTCGTACACCAACCCGATCGAGGAGCAGTTAAAGGCCGGGACAGCCGTCCGACTAGTGGGGGGGATCGTCTATTTTGCCCAAGTAGTTGATGCTCGTCCAGACCGGCCAGCCATGAGCACATACAGCCTCACGGCGTTGCGGGCAGATACGGGGGCGTTCCTATGGCAGCATCAGATGCAGGCAACCGCGCTGGAAGTCGTGGGCATCAGCAATGGCGTCCTCGTGGCACAGGTAGCAGTGGGTTCAAACTCGACTGTCGACGTGCTTACCGCCTTTGGATATCGTGCTGATACCGGTTCTTTGGTTTGGGAACGTCGGATGGCTGAGCACATCAGCTATGGTGAGCGTACTGCTCAGGTAATTGATGGAATCCTCTACATAGGAAAAGGAAACCCCTGGACTATCTCGGCGCTAGAAGTACGCACGGGAAAGCCGCTCTGGCAATATAGCACGCAGGCAGCAATGGTGCCTTCGGGTCCTCTCATAGCCGCGAATGGAGTGGTCGTACTGCAAGGAGCGTCAGGGGAGATCATTTCCCATCCCACATTCAACTTGAGTGGCCTTCGGGAAAGCGATGGTACGCTCCTGTGGAGCCATGAAATCTCGAAGCAAGGAGGGTTTCCAGGGGACCTCTCCTCACCTTTTCAGGAAAGCGGGGGTCTGCTCTATTTTGCCACCAACGTTGCTGAACAGAATGATCTCGAACTCAATGCTTTGCAGATTACTCGTGGAACGCTGATTTGGCATCGACAGGTCACAGATCAGCAGAGCATAAGTGGAAGAGAATTAGCTCTGGGCGATGGGACGCTCTACCTGCCCTATACAGTCCTGGCTCAGGGCACAGCCGGACTCTTCATCCAGGCAATTCAGGCAAGCGATGGTGCCTTGCGCTGGAAGAAGCACCCAGGCCAGGCTGGAGCCCCTGGCCTGGTCATTGTTGACGGAACAACTGCCTCCACTGTGTTTGCAGAGTCGAGCGACTCGCAGCACAGTCCCCTCATTGGCTTGAACGCTGGAAATGGTGCAACGCTCTGGCAAAATCAGCAATGGGTCGTGTATAGAGAGATCATTGCTGATGGAAAACTCATCGTCTTTTCCAGACTGAACGATCTCAACCAACAGTTGTGTGCCCTGCAACCAGCGACTTCTGCAGTCTTATGGTGTCACAACGTTGATAAGTACCAGGGTTGGGCCATAGCCGGACCCTAAAAGGACGGCTGAGTGTACAGCAGACGCCTCCTGTTATCCGCTCGATCTTTTGGCACACCGCTGTAGATTCTTCGCTCACGAGAAAACATGGCTCGGTTGCTCTGCATTGAGTAAAATGCTCATGTCAACAAACTACCGATAATGTTCAGGCCCCCATATGGCCCAGCATCACAAGTACAATGAGGCATGCCAGGATGAAGCAAAGCAGGAGGGTAGCACTCAAGGTATCGTTACCCCCCCTCATCGGTGGTAGGTCCTCCGGGCGAGGAAGTAATGACGCTCGCTCTTCCACATCATCAACTGCGTTTAGTGGCAGTGGCAGCGCCTGAGCAAAATTATCGGCATTGCGCTGCATGGGTTGCCTATTTCCAGAGGGAAGATTACCCCTACCCGAGACAAGGGAACCGCTCACTGAACGCATTGCCAGCAAATCCTGGCGCAGTTCAGATGGGCGCTGATAGCGCTGGTTAGCAACCGCTCGTAGTCCCTTTGCCAGGATAGCATCAAATTCGGGTGAGACAGTGGGATTGATGCGTTGTGCTTGAGGAACGCTCCCTCCAATACCTGCCGGGACGCTACCCGTCACCGCATGATAGGCGGTAGCGATTAATGAATACATATCCGTTCGCACATCTACCACCCCGCGAACGAACTCCGGCGGAGCATAAGGCGAAAGACGAGAGCGGTCCAGCCCTACGATATATTGAGTCGCTCCACCTGCAAGCACAATTGAGAAGTTGGTAAGGATGTAGTACGAGCCATTGCGGCCAACAAGGATATGTTCAGGACGTATCAAACCGTGCACGAGCTGGGGGGACTGTTGCGCCAGCAGATCCAACACATCAGTCATCTGCAGGCAACACTCGATTACTTCTTGTTCCGGTAACGCGCGTCCGCTATAGCGCATGCGTGCCATCAAAGACTCACCCTCAACCGGCTCAAAAACAAAGAAGCTGCGTCCCTGATCACTAAAGGCGTCCCACAGTGTTGGGATATGCGGATGCCTACCAACAGAAGCCAGTGACATAGTGGCAGTACGTAAAATCGTCTGCGTCATCACCGATGTATTCTCGGGTAAGACCACCTCGATGATCGTCACCCGCGAATCTCCCCGGTGGGAGTCCTTGCCAGTCCATGTCGCTTCAAAAACGCCTGATAACCAGTCCTGGCGTTCCTGCAACTCCTGGAGTCGATAGCGACCGCCGCGCAAAAGAACCCCGGGCAGAAGAGGCCGAATACTCGCTGTACCGCCGCCGGTTCTGACAGGCGCAGGTCTACCAGGTGCAGGCTGAAACGAAGGTCGCGATGCCTGCTGGTTTTGCGCGCTCTGCGTCGAATAGTCCGGGGGAAATACATTTGTGCGAGGCCGCGAAGGCGCTTGGACCTGCATTTGCTGGCGACGAAAATCCTGCTGCTGATACTCTGTCGAGCGATTTAGAGGCGATGGTGGCGGAGTGTGCATGCCGCCCCTTAATGGCTCTGTTCTGGACGGCCCAGGTTGTGGCATACTTTGCTCTCCCCCGGCAGGGATTTTCCTCAAAGTATTTTTCTCGAATGCGGGTCTGCTGAATGTGCCACCAGGAGCAGCTAGGGATGTATTTGATCCCAATGTTGCGTCTTGTTGATATACCGGCCCTGGTGGTATGCTGCGAGGAAAACCCGGAGACACTGGAGTTGTCGCGCCACCGGGCGGCTGCTTCATGGGCGGCACTCCCCCTGATTGCAGCCTCGAGCTTGACAATCCGCCTGCTTGTTGATTATTTCTCTGCAGTGAATTCTGCAAAGGTGGTAATGACCCGGACAGACTAGTCGTGCGAATGATAAACCCGCAACGAGTGCAAGCGCCTTTCGTTGCATCCCACTCATTGCCACAACGCGGACATTGCATGATGTACCCCTCTCTGTGCCCCTATGACCAGCACTAACTTCCCTTTACATTAACTGCTGCGCCGGGAGGTCCTTCCAACATGACTGATAACGTCAGTCTATAAGTAAAGCCCGAGGTCAAGCGTCGCCTCGGGATCATGTACTGATCTATCAGAGTATGCTCTCACAAGTAGTATAGTAGAGTAGAGAATATGTAACTGTCAATACTCAATACCCAATAATACTAGTGGGCCAGTCATTTCCTGAGATTACGGCCAATAGGTGCCAGCGCGGCTAAAAATCCTTCCAGCGCTTTAGCCAGCTCATAGAGTTGTGTCGCTTCAACCACAGAGACCTCATGGTTGGCATGGGCAACCTGGTACAACAACTGAACGGCGGGATGCTTTGTGGCTGTACTTGTCTCACTAACGGCAGAGCCAAGCAGCGAGGCGCGCATGGCATCGACACTGGCATTCACTTCATCGAGATGGGCGATATCTATGAAGCTAGCAGGTTTGGGCTGGTTTTTCCCCTGTCCCCCTCCTCCCCTGCTGGCTTCCCATTGGCGGCGGGCCTGTTTGCCTGCCGAGCAGTAACAGAATTCAGGATGTTCGGAATCCGAGTTTTGCAAACCGGTATCATCACAGATCAGGCAGATAGGCATAGCTGACCTCCTTTGCGTTTCAATCTACTCGAACTATACCATACCGCCGGTGGTTTGTGATATGGGAAAATCCTAATCCTGTATTCAGGATACTTCCTTTGGTCCTGGCTGACGGACGCAGTCCCGTCTGGAGTGGGGAGCAAGAAAGATACGGGGTATCTTTACAAGCCCTCGGAGAGTTGAAGCAGCGTTGCCAGGACCCATTTCAAGATACTTCCTTTGGTCCTGGCTGACGGACGCAGTCCGTAGACGCGCAGCGTCGTTGCCAGCACCCATTTCAAGACAGCCCTTGATGCCCACTCAAGTAATCTTTAAGCATCTGTTCGCAATCGAAAGCCATGTGCCCAAAGACTTCTTCAGGTCTGCGCCAGCATAGTTCGCCCTCGCCCGAGCCATGGGGAGACCCACTCACAATATACCCCTTATAGGCAATTGCGACTGCCCGGAAACGCGGATCGCGCTTGAGCGATGAATATACACCCACCACGCCGGTAATAGTAACGTCGTAGCCGGTCTCTTCGCGTACCTCGCGCAGCACACACTGCTCTATCGTTTCCCTGTGACGCACGATGCCACCTGGAACAGTAAAACCCAGCCCATCCGAGCGGTCAATCAGTAGAAACTTACCATCCTGCTCGATAACGACACCTGCCCCCAGCAGAGGAGAAATTTGTCCCAACGTAAGAAGAACGATCAGGCGGTAGGCCAGGCCGGCCAGCAGCCCTTTAATCTTCTCTTTCATGGTCACCT
>WNFD01006487.1_pt1 | contig 11709 bp, 9 predicted proteins | sample 5400491 | NCBI WGS metagenome assembly WNFD01 (sample SAMN13153343, study PRJNA577476) | soil metagenome | isolation source: 120 cm saprolite under Douglas fir tree site 2 hole 2 replicate 2 | place: USA:California | collected 2015-04-18 | reverse complement strand
GCGGCGGCGAACCCGCGGTTCTGGCGCTGGAGGTGCGCCGGCATCTCGGGGCGCTTGCCGTCTTACTCGTGGAGGCGCACCTGCCAGCGCTTACGGTTAGGATAGTGGGTGGGTGCGCGATGAACTGGGCCAGAGAGATCGGCTCGCACGGAGCCGATAATCAGCATTATCGGAGGCCGCGCATTGATTGGTCCAATCGGCGCCCAAGGCAAAAACGTGTTCTATCTTGCCGGCGCTGCTTGAGGTGGCCCCTCGAACCTTATTTCGAATGGGCCGGTTGGGTCAGAATCAGGGTCCGCCTGAGGCTTTAGCACTGTTCTTCATGCACAAGGACGTCTTTCGCTCCGGGCCGAGTGCAATTTTGCGAAACAGATCAGCCTGGATCTGCCGAGCGGCGTAGGCTCTGGAGGCGCAGCAAAATCGTAAGCATCCGCTCAAGCTTGCGATCGAGGTGAACTTCGTATCGACTGAGCGGTTCGAGCTTGGCGGGATCAAGTGCCTCGCCTAGGGCCTGCGCGCGGATCAAGGGGCGGTTTTGGATGTCCCCACGCCGCCTCGCACAGCGGGGCAAAACCCAGTTCTCGAGGTAATCCTCAAGTCCGGCCGCGTCGGCTGTGTACGGCTCCGTATCGCCATCCGGATCTTTATCTTCATCCGAACCTTCGAGATCCGGGGCCACCTCCTCTTGCCACAATCTCTTTCACCGGTGAACGAGATGGGCCTCAAAGCCGCCGTTTTCCTAGGGCGCCGGTGAAATAATGCAGCCGGTGAACCGGTGAACGAAACCTCTTCACCAGCCGCCGTTTTCCTAGGGCGCCGGTGAATTAACTATCGCAACTCTTGACACTACAATCCGACCGGCGAGCGGGGTTCGGATTAGTTTTGCTCATGATTAATTCGCTGCGGGGTCATAGATGCCGCAGCCCTAATCCTTCGTCGTCGTCGCCATGCCACCATGGGCCGGCGGCGTCACAACTTATTCCCTTGGCAACATAAAAGCCCCTCGGTGTGAGGGCTTCTCTGCGTCTCACGTGGCTTTGCGAACCTCAGTTCAGTCCACCACTTCGCAGATCGTGTTGGGTTCCCACGGAGTGTAGTCCCGGCATACCTGGGGGCGTGTCTCATAGATCGTGCACAGGTATCGGTTCTGCCCGCGCACCTTGCGCACGAATGGACACCGAAACCGTTCCGCTCCGGTTACTTGATCCGCCCACAGATCGGCCCAAGGATCGTCAGGCCGACCGAGCACTTCGGCAAAACGCAGAATGTCGTGCCGACCCTCATGCCGCCAGCGTTTGACATCTTCACCAGTTGCTTGGAGATTGCCCATGTAGGATGCGTTGGTGCAGCACTTGCCGCAGTTCGTGCAAGGCGACCCAGGAGGCAGTTTCGGTTTCTCGCTCATCCGTCGTCGCTATGCCACCATCGGCCGGCGTCACACATAATCGAGAAGCCCCGCCATAGCGCCGCCGGGATCGTGCCAGCATACACAAACCAATACCGCACTCGCGGGTCGGGGTCGTACGGGTTCGCTTGTCCGATCTGGCGCCAAGCCTTCCTGGCAGGGGTCCGACGCCGATCACTCGACTTCAAGATCACGGGGATCTTGACATACAGAATGGGGCGGTCGGTCGTCCGGCGGTACCCACGCGGGCTCGGACCAGTGGCGTCGGCCTCAGTCGTCAACCAGACGACGGGCTTTCAGTGCGGTAGCTGTTCCGAGCTTGGCCGCAGCTCGGTGATCGCGGGCATGATCGGCGGCTGCCAATTCTGGCAATCATCTCTGGCAGCGATCGCCGATTGACGAACTTAAAGCTGCCGGCCGAGCCCGTCCTTCGTCCGTCTTGTCGTTGGGAACGCCGTAACCATGCTGGCGATCGCCGAGCGCGCCATACGGGCCTGATCGGCCGCGATCGTGTACCTCTGTACCTCGCGCAAGCTCGCGTGCCCGCTGATCGCGGCAATCACGTTGGCCGAGCAGCCGGCTTCGGCGAGGCGCCGGCAGGCGGCCTTGCGCAGCCCGTGGGCAGAAGTGCCGCGGGGAAGGCCGGCCTCGTTGCACATTTCGCGGAACCAGTTGGTAAAGCCGGACGGCGCGAACGGCTCGCCGGCAGCGGTGGTCAAGAAGGTCAGGCGATCGCTCGGCGTCGTGGACAGGATCTCGGCAAGTGCCGGGTGTACGGGGATGACGAGCGTCGTCCCGGTCTTCTGCTGTCGGAGTTGCAGCAGGCCCTCGCGGATATGCTGGCGACCAAGCCGAACAACATCAGACCGGCGCTGCGCGGTGTAGAGCAACAGAGCGAGGGCGAGCCGGGCGCGCGACCCGACCGGATGCTGAGCCTCGAACGCAGCGATATCGGCCTCTGTCCACGTACGGAACCCATCTGACTTTATTACCGGCCGCTTGACGCCTTGGGTAGGATCGTCGGCACGCCATCCCAGGTCGACGCAATGCGCCATGACCGACCTGATTGCACTGAGGAAGTTCCGTGCCGCTGCCGGGGTGCCGGATTTGACGGCAACCATGCGGTCGATGTGCGCTCGCTGTAGCAGCGCAATCCGCTTGTCGCCATGCTCGGTGCGAAATCTTTCGAGGATGTTCCGGCGAACCCGGCGGGTGTCAGGGGCGAGGGCCGCGAAGGCGGACGAGCTGACGTAGCTGATGATGGCGGCGTTGATGGTGCCGGACAGGGTGCGACGGGCGCCGATCGCAGCCGGCGAGGCCTTGGCGCCGGCAATCGCCGCAGCGTACGCCTCGTTGAACGCCTCGGTACCGGGCGTGCCGGGTAGAGGCACCCGCGGCCGGCCGGGAAGGCGAACGTAGCGCCGCACCTTGCCGTGCCGATCCACAAATTCGTGGATGAACCTCAGCCTGATCTTCGTCATTTTAGGATTTCGTCCCATTCGTTGCGGCCGGAGCCCGGTTTGGACCCGGTCGAGCGCTCTTCGCCGGTAACAAGCACGAGGACAATCCTGCCGTCCTTCGCGACCTCAACGCGCGAGATGGCGCATCCCGCCGCCACCGCCGCCTTAATCGCGACGGACAGGTCGCGTTGTCGAAACGTGGTGGGGCCGCGGCTCATCGGCTAATCGGACGGCTCGTCAGCCTCGGGCGCCGCTTTCGCCAACAGATCGGCGAGGCTGGCAGGGTCCGGTGGCGCCATCTCGCGCGGCGGCAGGGTTTCGAGCGCCGCCTTCACCGCTTTGGACATGATGATGCCTTCGGGAAATTCCGTTGCAGGTGTCGCGGGCCGTTTGCTACGGCCGATCCAGTCACCGGAAGCTCCTGGGCTCTTCCTCAAGCCCAAACGGGGGAGACGCTCCCGACACCGCTCGACCAGTTTCGTGGCCGCGCGATGACACTCTCTGTATCACTTGGGCGGGTGTTTGTCAACGGATTAGCACTATTATCTTATTAGCACTATTAGCGATTGGCACTGCCACGTGCTCAAGCCCTGGGGGCAGCTCGACGACTGGATGGACCGCCGCTTCGTTGGCTCGGGCTTGCTTCCCGCGGAAGTATGCCGAAGGGGTGAAACCAAGAACACATTTTGGCAAACCCGGGTGACAGGTTTGCCAAATCCCTTCCTAAGTTATTGAAATAAAATATGCCTCAAACGAGGATGGTAATTCAGGTGGGATTCAGGCGCAAATCCAACGTATAGTTCCCCCCGGTCTGCAACATGGTCCAAGCCTGCAGACGCCAGCGATCGGCAATCGTGTGCATCACGTCACGCCACCCAACTAATTACAAACGTCCGCACGGTGCCGAAAACCTTTCACCCGGCGTCGCGCGGAATTCAGACTGTGAAAGTACCATACTATTGCGATATTGTCAATGGCGCGCCCGAACTGAGCAGACGCGGCCGCGGACGGGACGGGACTGTTGAGGTTGGCGCAGAAACCTCATTGCTGCTTGCCGGAGGCTGCTCGAGCGCTTGCAGGGCGGATCGACAAGCAGCACTTTGTCAGGGATGATCGATAACGACCCGATCTCTGCGGAGAGCGGTCTGAGAGATGCCACATGCGCCCCTTGCAGCCGGTCCGTGGTACCCAAGATCTTCTTCCCGAGGCGGCACGGCGGCACCGGCGGGTGACGGACACCGCACGCGCGATGGCCGAACTGCATGGCTTTGCCGAGATGGCGACGCCGATTTTCGAGTTCACCGAAGTGTTCGCCCGGCCGATCGGCGAACACACCGACATTGTTGCCAAGGAGATGTACACCTTCACCGACCGCGGCGGTGAGGAAGTCACGTTGCGGCCCGAGAATACCGCTGGTGTTGTCCGCGCGGTGGTTTCGAACAAGCTCTTCCAGGACACGCCGCTCAAATTCTTCTACAGCGGCCCGATGTTCCGCTATGAGCGGCCGCAAAAAGGCCGGTTCCGCCAGTTCCACCAAATCGGCGTCGAGCTGTTGGGCGTGCCGCAGCCTCAGGCCGATATCGAGGTCATCGCTCTGGGCGACCGCGTTCTTAAAGCGCTCGGTGTCAGCGACCGAGCGCTGCTTGAGCTAAACACGTTGGGCGACCCGGAGAGCCGGGCTGCTTATCGTGGCAATCTCGTGCGCTATTTCTCGGGGCACCTTGCACAGCTTTCCGAGGACAGCCGGCGCCGGCTGCAAACTAATCCGCTGCGCATCCTCGACTCGAAAGACCCGGCAGATCAGCAGCTCTGTGCCGCGGCGCCGGATTTCGCAGAATTTCTAAGCCCGCAGTCGCGCGACTTCTTCGCCCGCGTGCGCGACGGGCTTGACTGGCTTGAAATCGGTTATCGTCTGAACCCCCGTCTCGTCCGTGGCCTCGACTATTACACCCACACCGCCTTCGAATTCGTCACCACCGATCTAGGCGCTCAGGGCACAGTGCTGGCGGGCGGCCGCTACGACGGGCTGGTGGAGGTGATGGGCGGTCCGATCATGCCTGGGGTCGGCTGGGCCGCTGGCATCGAGCGGCTGGCGATGCTGATCGAGGAACCACCGCCGCCGCCCCGACCGGTTGCGCTGGTGCCCATGGGCGAAGACGCTGAGCGGATGGCATTGAAACTTGCCGAGAGTTTGCGTGATGCCGGGTTTCCTGTAGACCTCGGCTACTCGGGGAATGTGCAGCGTCGGCTCCGGCGGGCCAATCGTATCAAAGCACGAGCGGCCGTAATTATTGGCGAGGACGAGATCAAGCTACGGAGTGTTTCGGTGCTCGATCTCGATAGCGGGCAGCAGGAAATTATTCTAGAGGCGAAGCTGCCCGAGCGGCTTAAGGGCCTTTTCGGCTGATGCAAGCCGCTCTCGCAGGCCATCTGGAGCAGCTGGTGCGGCGACACGCCGAGTTACGCGACACGCTTGCCGGCAGCGGCATCAGCGGCGCCGATTTCACTAAACTGTCGAAGGAATATAGTAACCTGACCCCGATCGTCGACGAGATCGAGACGTTGCGCCGCGCCCGGTGCGAGGTGGATTCGCTCTCTGCAATGGCCGAATCAAGCGACGATCCGGAGCTACGGGCACTTGCCGAAGAAGAATTGCAATCGTTGCGCGAGCGACTTCCTGCGCTCGAGCAGCAGCTCAGATTGTCGCTGTTGCCCCAAGACGCCGACGACGAGCGCAATGCCATCCTCGAAATCCGCGCGGGTACCGGGGGGGACGAGGCGGCGCTGTTTGCCGCCGAGCTCTTTCGCATGTATCAGCGCTATGCCGGGCTGCGCGGCTGGCGTTTTGAAATCCTCGATCTCTCCGAGACCGGCCTCGGCGGTTTCAAGGAAGCGACGGCGTTGATCGGCGGTCGGGACGTGTTCGCTCGCCTCAAATTCGAATCCGGCGTGCACCGCGTCCAGCGCGTGCCGGAGACCGAGGCGAGCGGGCGCATTCACACCTCCGCCGCCACCGTCGCCGTGCTGCCCGAGGCGGAGGAGGTCGATGTGCGAATCGACGAGAAGGACCTGCGCATCGATGTGTTCCGGTCGAGCGGCCCGGGCGGCCAATCGGTCAACACGACCGACAGCGCGGTGCGGATCACCCATTTACCGACCGGGCTCGTTGTCATCCAGCAGGACGAGAAATCTCAGCACAAGAATAAGGCGAGGGCCCTCAAGGTGCTGCGCTCGCGTCTCTACGAGATGGAGCGGCAGGCGTGCGACAGCGCACGGGCCGCCCAACGCAAGAGCCAGGTCGGCAGCGGCGACCGATCGGAGCGCATCCGCACCTACAATTTCCCGCAAGGCCGGGTCACCGACCACCGCGTCAACCTGACCCTCTACAAGATCGACAAGGTGATGAGTGGCGAAGCGCTCGACGAGATCATCGATGCGATCCTCGCCGAAGATCAGGCGGCGCGGTTGGCGACGGTCGAAAGCTAACGCCAAGTGATGAAAACTCTCGGGTCGCTGCTCGCCGAGGCTGCAGCCACACTGACGCGGGCGGGGTTCGAGGAGCCTCGCCGCAGGGCCCGCCGTTTGATCGCCTCCGCTCTCGATCTCACTCCTGTCGAGCTTTTGAGCCACCCGGAGCGGGTGCTCGACGAGCATCAGGTCGACCGCGTTAGGCTGACCCTGAGTAGAATGATAGGGCATGAGCCGTTGAGCCGCATCTTTGGCCGCCGCGAGTTCTGGGGGCTGGATTTCGCTTTGTCGGCCGACACGCTCGACCCCCGGCCGGAGACTGAAACAGTCGTCGAGGCCGTGTTGCGGCGGATCGCCGATTGTGGGGCGCCGCTCCGCTTCCTCGATCTCGGTACCGGCACCGGCTGCATCCTGCTTGCTCTCCTCTCCGAATTCCCGGCTGCGCTCGGGTTTGGCGTCGACATCGCCCCGGGCGCGGCGATGATGGCACGCGTCAACGCCGCGGGACTCGGGCTTGCTGACCGCGCTCACTTCCTGGCCGCCAATTGGGCTGCCGCTATATCGGGCGAGTTCGACGTCATCGTTGCGAACCCTCCTTATATCGCTCGAAACGGACTCGCCGACCTGCCACAAGAGGTCGCCCGCTACGATCCCTGTGGCGCCCTCGATGGCGGTCGCGATGGTCTTGGCGCTTATCGATCGCTCGGGGCGGAGCTCCCCCGGGTGCTCGCGCCGGGGGGCTTGTTTGCCTGCGAGATCGGGCTCCACCAGGCGCCAGCCGTAGCCGAAATTTTGCGAGGGTTCGGACTGGTCATCAACGGGTGCGATCGCGATCTTGCCGGGGTTGCGCGTTGCGTCGTCGCACGCTCTGCCACATCGGTGGCGCAAAAAATTGTTGGGCAGAAAGTTGTTGGAATGCAGCGCGGTCCCGTCTAGGCTGGCGGCGCTCGGGGGCTCTCCATCGTTTCGGAAAGCGGTGCATATCGGCCCGAGAGGGGCCGTGGTACGCTCCCGCCGGACATCGGTCCGACAGTGTCCACCGCGATTAGACAGGTGTCATGAGACCAGGACCAAACAAGCGCTCCCGCGGCCGCGGCAACGGGAATAATCCGCACTACAACAACCGTCCGCGGATGCCCCAACGGACTCAGACTTTTGACAGCAATGGCCCCAACGTAAAGATCCGCGGCAACGCCTATCAGGTCTTCGAACGCTATGTTGCGCTGGCGCGCGAAGCAGCGACCAGCGGCGACCGGATAGCGGCCGAAAACCTGTACCAGCACGCCGAACATTATTTCCGGATCATGAACGCGAATGGGGAAGGCGGTCAGCAAGGGGCGCCGCGCCCGATGACGCCGGCTGATTTCGAGATGGGTGGGTCCGAGGCGGAAAGCCGCGAACCGAATGAAGGCCCGGTCCAAACCTCGCCGCCGGCGCCGCCAAGCGACGATCAGCCGCTCGGCTTCGAGCCTCCGTATTCGAGGGATACGCCGCCCTTCCGCTAAGGCTGCGCGCCGAGGACGCGGCGCTTGCGGTGCCCGCGGCGCCGCCGGAGTTGAGCGTCGCCCGGACCACACCATATTGCGTTGGGAAGGGTTGCGGGGCTGCCTGATGAGGGGTGCCGCAGCCGGTTCAGCGGAGCGAGCGCATCATGGAATTCGACAAATACACCGAGCGGTCGAAGGGTTTCATCCAATCGGCCCAGGGCTTGGCGTTGCGCAGCGGTCATCAGCGCCTGACGCCCGAGCATCTCCTGAAGATCCTTCTCGATGACAAAGAAGGTCTCTGCTCCAATCTGATCCGCGCGGCGGACGGCGATCCTCAGGCGGTCCTAAGTGCGGTCGAGGCCGAGCTCGGCAGGCAGCCGCGGGTCGAGGGCAGCGGCGCCGGCCAGATTTATCTCACGCCTGAGATCGCCCGGGTCTTCGAGCAGGCGGAAAAGATCGCGGAGAAGGCCGGTGACAGCTTTGTCACCGTCGAGCGGCTGCTGCTCGCGCTGGCGATGGCCAAGGAAACCCCGGCCGGCAAGGCGCTTGCCGCCGGCGGGCTGACGCCGCAAAAGCTCTACGCGGCAATTGAGGATTTGCGCAAGGGCCGCAAAGCCGACAGTGCCTCGGCCGAGGAAGGCTATGACGCGCTCAAGCGCTATGCGCGTGACCTGACGGCGGTGGCGCGCGAAGGCAAGCTCGATCCGGTGATCGGCCGGGACGAGGAGATCCGCCGTACCATGCAGGTACTGTCGCGGCGGACCAAGAACAACCCGGTTCTGATCGGCGAGCCGGGGGTCGGCAAAACCGCGATCGCCGAGGGTCTGGCGTTGCGCATCGTCAATGGTGACGTGCCCGAAGGCCTGAAGGACAAGCGCCTCCTGGCGCTCGATCTCGGCGCCATGGTCGCCGGCTCGAAATATCGTGGCGAGTTCGAGGAACGGCTGAAGGCGGTGCTGTCGGAGATCACCGCCGCGGCCGGCGAAATCATTCTCTTTATCGACGAATTGCACACCCTGGTCGGCGCCGGCAAGGCGGAAGGGGCGATGGACGCGTCCAACATGCTGAAGCCGGCCTTGGCGCGCGGCGAATTGCATTGCATCGGCGCCACCACACTCGACGAGTACCGCAAGCACATCGAGAAGGACGCGGCACTGGCGCGGCGTTTCCAGCCGGTCTTTGTCGACGAACCGTCGGTCGAAGACACGATCTCGATCCTGCGCGGCATCAAGGAGAAATACGAGCTCCATCACGGCGTGCGCATTACCGATTCGGCGATCGTCGCCGCTGCCACGCTCTCGAACCGCTACATCACCGATCGCTTTCTGCCGGACAAGGCGATCGACCTGATGGACGAGGCCGCCTCGCGGTTGCGCATGGAGGTCGATTCGAAGCCCGAAGCGATCGACGAGCTCGACCGCCGCATCATCCAGCTGAAGATCGAACGCGAAGCGTTGAAGAAGGAAAGCGATCCGGCATCGCGCGACCGGCTCGAGAAACTCGTCAAGGAGCTCGAAGAACTCGAAGAGCGTTCGGCGGAGCTCACCGCGCAGTGGCGGGCGGAGAAGGATAAGCTCGCCGATGCGCAGAAGCTCAAGGAGCAGCTCGACCAGACCCGCGCCGAACTCGAGATCGTGCAGCGCCGCGGCGATTGGAGCCGCGCCGGCGAGCTGACCTATGGGGTCATCCCGGAGCTCGAGCGCAAGCTCAAGGAGGTCGAGAGCGCCGAAGCCGGGCGCATGCTCGAGGAAGCCGTCACCGAGGAGCACATCGCCGCCGTCGTGTCGCGCTGGACCGGGATACCAGTCGACAAGATGCTGTCGGGCGAGCGCGAGAAGCTCCTCAGCATGGAACAGAATCTGCGCCGCCGGGTGATCGGCCAGGACGAGGCGATCGTCGCCGTGTCAAACGCGATCCGCCGCGCTCGTGCCGGGCTGCAGGATCCGAACCGGCCGTTGGGGTCGTTCCTGTTCCTCGGGCCGACCGGTGTCGGCAAGACCGAACTGACGCGGGCCTTGGCCGAGTTCCTGTTCGACGACGAGAGCGCCATGGTGCGCATCGACATGTCGGAATACATGGAGAAGCACTCGGTCGCCCGCCTGATCGGGGCACCCCCGGGCTATGTCGGCTATGACGAAGGCGGCTCCTTGACCGAGGCGGTGCGGCGCCGGCCCTACCAGGTGATCCTCTTCGACGAGGTCGAAAAGGCGCATCCGGACGTCTTCAACGTGCTGCTCCAGGTGCTCGACGACGGCCGCCTGACCGACGGCCAGGGGCGCACGGTCGATTTCCGCAACACCCTGATCGTGCTGACCTCGAACCTCGGCAGCGAGGCGCTGGCGAGCCTGCCGGAACGGGCGGATGTGTCGGCCGCGCGGGAAGCGGTGATGAACGCCGTGCGTGCGGCGTTCCGGCCCGAGTTTCTCAACCGGCTCGACGAGATCCTGCTGTTCCGCCGGCTGTCGCGCGACGACATGAAGGGGATCGTCGCCATTCAGCTCGAGCGGCTGAGAAAGCTGCTCGCCGACCGCAAGATCAGGCTCGAGGTCGACGCTGCCGCCAGCGCCTGGCTCGCCAATGCCGGCTATGATCCGATCTATGGTGCCAGGCCCTTGAAGCGGGTGATCCAGCGCGAACTGCAGAACCCTCTAGCCCAGCAGATCCTCGAAGGCCGGATTCCGGACGGGTCGGCGGTTCATGTCGGCGACAGCGACAAAGGACTGGTGATCGGCGAGATCGTGACGGCCGAGGCGGCCTAGCCGCACCCCCATCCCCGGAGTGCCCGCCGGCGTCCCCCTATATCGGGGGCTATCACCATACAATCCACGTCTTTCGAGCGTTGCAGGGAAAGGCGTGGATGGCCGGGACAAGCCCGGCCAAGACGATGAAAGCGAGTGTCGCAGTCGACCTTCACAGCCCGATTTCTTTTCCCGGACAGCCCTGCTGAGGAAAGAGAGGGCATGGGTGGGGCTGCGCGCGGTTTAGCCATCGGTCCGCACCCGCTAGACGAGCGCCCAGCAATTCGGCCGGTGACGCGTTGGCGGCGTCGATCTCGCGACCGTCACGGTACTGCAATATCAAGCGCAGGAGCTGAGCCGCGAACGCATCTTCTACTCCGGCGTGATCGGGAATGAGCCTTGCCTCGTCCGTCCTCCGCAGCAGGGCCGTATCGGGGATCGCCGCGAGCTGGTCCGCGGCCGCCTCGCCGAACCGTAATGCCCCGGCAAGCGCTCGGCCGGATCCGGCTGCGGCCCTTCGCGCAACAGCGTGGCGAGTGCAGCGCGCGCCCTGAGCAGCGAACGGTGGCGCGGTTCCTTCAGGTCATGCGGCACCTTGGTCTTAGCCGCCCGCGCCAGCCGCGTATCATGAGGCCGCTGCATCGCCGGTTTCCAGCATTTTGAGCCGTCTGTCGAAGTCCCCGGCCTCGATCGCCCGCACGAATATCTCGACCACCTTGGCGACCGCGACCGCCTCGCCCGGGGTGATGTCGCCCGCGGCGACCGCCGCGGTGAGTGCGGCCATCGTGTCGGCGATATCCGCCACCTTTCCGATCGGCGGCAGATCGAGGTGCACGGGGCGCCCGCGGCGTGGCGCGATCACGCGCTCGAGGCAGAGTCGCATCGCCGTCACATCACCGTCGAGGGCGAGTGCCACAGCCTTCCGGGTCAGCGCCGCGACTTCGCCGTCAAGCAATGCCTCCGCGGTGCGCGTCGCGTAGTTTCGGCAGCCTGGCGGCTTCCCGGCGGGGTTGCCGGATTGGCCCTTGACGAAGTGGCCCTCCGGGGTCCTCTCCACCTGATTATTCAGGAGCGATTCAGGCATCGGTGGTTCTCCTCTGATCAAAATTCGCCGCACCCTGCCCGCTCGGCGCCAATTGAGATAAATGCAA
>WNFD01018782.1_pt1 | contig 11710 bp, 12 predicted proteins | sample 5400491 | NCBI WGS metagenome assembly WNFD01 (sample SAMN13153343, study PRJNA577476) | soil metagenome | isolation source: 120 cm saprolite under Douglas fir tree site 2 hole 2 replicate 2 | place: USA:California | collected 2015-04-18 | reverse complement strand
AGGAAGAAGAGCAGATTCTCGGGGAAGGGGAAGCGCAATCGCTATAGGGCTAGCATCGTCCTCCGTAGGTCTCTTCGGAGTTCTCCTTTTCAGAAACCTGTTTCTGGCCTTTCCAATTGTATTCCTCATTGGAGGCGCTCGGGCACCAAGCCCCGTCGTCTACTCCATGCTATCCACCGGAAGACGTGACGCGTCAAGGGCGGGACAATACGGACTCTACCTGACGTTGGAAAACCTAGGGTTCGTGGCTGGTTCTTATCTAGGAGGCATTCTCTACACCATTGACCCGACAATAGTGTTCTACACGACATCAACGTCATTCCTCGCGTTGGCAATACTCGCGGCACTCACCTTTCGCGGTAGACCCAGTCGGACGACCTCATCTGAACCTAGACTGGAAGCAGCGAGTCCGGGACCATCGCAAAATTCAAAGCCCATTTTTGTCAGCTTGAGACGGCTGACGCGATTGAGAATCTAGAACATCGCAAAGATTCTTTGTTATGCTGTAGGCTTGTTCACGCTGGCTTTTGCCGTCTACCGTTTCTTTCCATAGACTGCGTAGACGATTCCCTGTGTCAGAGGAACAGGCCTCGTGTCTGGCAAGCCCTCCTCAACCATCAGAGCGGCGATCTGACTCCCAGTTCGAGACTTCAGAATGGAACGGCCAAGGTATGACAGAGTTCTCCCCCAAGCTCGTGAGACAATTCTTCCGAAGATAGGGAACAGTCCAAGGAGGTAGTCGTAGTAGAATAGTCGAAATGCCATGTTTGGAGGCCGCGCGAAATCGAGAGAGATCACAACACCCCCAGGTGTTGTTGCACGAGCCATCTCTCTAAAGGTCAATCGTGCATCGGACACGTTTCTAAGCGCCAAGCTGATCGACGCAGACCTGAAACAATCGTCTCTGAACGGTAGGTTCTCAGCGCGGGCCAATACCCAGTCGGTTCTCCCAGCCAGCCCTTTCTGTCTCAGCCTTTCCTTTGCGGTCTGAAGCATAGACAGGGTCAGGTCGACACCGACCACCAAGCCCTCATTCGCGATCGCGTTCGCAAACTCCGCTGCTAAGAGTCCAGTGCCAGTAGCGACGTCGAGTACCACACTGTCGGGTAGAGGCTCCGTTTGTTCGATGACAAATGCCCGCCATTTTCTGTCTTGGCCGAAACTGAGCAGTCCAAGTAACAGGTCGTATTCTAAGGGAACCTTGGAGAAGAGGCTGCGAACGTAGCGGGCTTTGGAATCGTACACGTTCTACGCGACTACGGGCTGAGCTTTCTTAGCTTCAGCTCGAGTCAGAGCATATCCGACTGCGCCAATGCCGGCTACCACCAAGACTACGAGGAGGACGATTGGCACAAGGGTGAGGGCGATGGTGCCAACGTACCATATGGCGCCGAGGAAGGCGACCATTCCGCCCCAGGCAAGGATCATCGATCTAGGGGGAGCGTATCGATCGTCAGGGCCGGGCAATGCAAGGGCTGCAACGATGAGCCAGATCCCGAATACTAGGAAGACCAGCGGTATGCCAGTGAACGGGTTGAGGTTGCCAACGCCGACAAGGGAGAGGAGCATTATGGTACCGAAAACTATGAGGAATATTCCGCCGTTCAGCGGTGCCCATGGAATTCGAGGCATCTTAGATCGTGTCAATCGGGCTGTGATTCCGGCTTATAGTCCTATTGTAATCGGGAGCTAAAGACAGATACTGTCTCCTAGACGTGGTTGTAGACGTTGGACTGCTGGAAGTTTCCAGAGTTCATGTCCTGCTCGATCTCCCTGAGCATGAGAATCCTCTTGTAAGTGGGTGGGTGAGTCATGAAGAGCTGGGCGGCTTTCCTCCAGTTTGACTTCGACTCCGCTTCCATCGCCGCTTCTAGCTCTCGCTCGCTCAGGACACCATCCTTGTCAAGATCATATTTCGATTTTTGATCCATAATGCCTGCAACATCCTGTTTTGCCTGAGCAGGGTCTTCGATGAAGAAGGCTCGGGCCCCATGAGGCTCGCCGGGGGCGAGAGAGAGACCGTAGGCGATCTTTGTGAGAGCGCTCTCCAGTTCTCTCGGTTGCTGGGTTAGAAAGGCGGAGTATGCGTCTGCATAGCTCTCTCTGAGACGAGTGAGTCGGAGTGCCAGTAGAGTGGTGAGAATATAGACTGCATACGCCGCGACCGCGACGATAATCAAGAGTCCAGCACTGTTGTTCTTGTTACCTCGACCGCTATAGCCGCTCGCGATGCCGCCCCAGAGAACAGACCGGGCGATAAGATACGCGACCAGAGGAATGGCGCTAATCATTGTTACTACGATAAAGTCGCGATGTTTTACATGACCTAGCTCGTGGCCTATTACGCCTTCAATCTCATTCTCGTCCAGGCGTTGGAGTAGGCCCTGGTGGACTGCGAGTGTTGCGCTCTTGCGGGTTCGACCGAACACGAACGCGTTAGGAGTTGGGTCCGGCGAGACCGCGAGTCGGGGCGTGGGAATACCTGACTTTGAGGCGAGCTGGCTTACTTTCGCTTCAAGCCAACGATTTTCGCCAGGAGCCAAGTAGTGCAAGTGACTCGTGGCTCGGACAATCGCCGGACCGATCAGGTACTGGAGCAGTATTATGAAGAAAGCTCCTACTAGACCAAGCACTAGTCCAGTGACGGGGTCGAGGAAGAACGCGGATATGACGAAGAGAAGACCGAGGAATATGGCAAATACAAGAACTATTGTGAAGCCCATCGTCCGCTTGAGGGCACCTATTCCGGCCAATTCTTCATCCTCAGTGTTAGAGAGCTTAATTCGGCCTTCATTAATTCTATCCTAGAACAATCGAGGAAGAAACGTTGTCGGATATTGTCTCCGAGATAAAATGCAAGAACTGCGGCGCACCTCTAAGCGTCAACCCTGGAGAGATCGTTTCGACTTGCCGCTACTGCGGTTATACTGCGGTTGTCGGGGCGGACGAACCGTTCCAGCTAGAGCACAGTCTCATCCTCAACAACAATAGCGCCGCGAGCATCGAGAACGCTCTTCGCGACTGGATGCGAGAAGGATTCATGAAACCCGGAGACCTCGCGAAGAAGAGTAAGATCTTGACCTTGGAATTACGGTATCTTCCATTCTGGCGTGATAGACCGGGATTACGACTGGCTCGTGCTTGGTCGGAAGGGGGCACAGTTTCCAACACGGGACTATACAGTACCAGATGCCGGGAAGATTCCTTTTGACTTCAAGAGGATAGATTCCGGGGCGAAGTTCCTCAATAGCGAGATGACCAACGAGGAGGCAGTGCAGCACGCTAGAGAGGAGGTGGAGGCGAACCAGAGGTTCTTGGCTAAACAGGAGGTGGACCAGATAACGTCGTTCAATACTAACTTCAGGGTTGATAAACCGACTTATATTCATGCGCCGATCTGGTTCAGCACCTACGAGTACAAGGGCCGAAGCTACAACGCGCTCTTAGATGGAAGCTCGGGAGCGGTTCTGCGGGCGGATATTCCGCAGACGGATTTCAAGATGATCTGAGGACTGACAGACGAGGGGTCAGGTATGCTTTGTGAACGGTCGTGCTCAGGAGAATTGGGCTTTAACCGAGAAGGGAGACTCCGTTACGAAGCGGATTTCGGAGAAGTACACAGTTATGTGTCACGGAAATGGTCCATTACTGATAACCACGAATGAAGCGCTTTCGAACCATGCAACGCCTTCGGCTTCCACTCTTGCGTCGCGAGGTCGAGTCGCTAAGACCCCCCCTCCCTTTTTTTGGAGAAAATTTCCCGTCTGGCATCGATAATGGGCGAGACAGGCGGTTCAGAGCAGGGTCCGGGCTTAGATGAAAAGGCAAAGAAACGGGAAATCTAGAGCCATTCCCGAACGATTTCAGGGAGTTCTAGGGTACCCCTCCCAGATTCAAAATCAGGGCAGATAATGGGCGATTCTGGCTGCTATCCACATTGGCCGAAATCGAGGCATGAGTACGAGACCAGTTATTATCGAACGAGGAGCCGAGTCTCGGTCAGGAAACTCGATCAATGATCCCTGACAAAGCAGTGAGGGTCGAAGCAAACTGTTCCACCGCTAATCTTGGAGCCGGCTTCGACGTATTCGGACTAGCCCTCAACAAATATGCAGACAGGGCACAAGTCAGGATTACAAAGACGGGGATCGTCAGGATCAAAGCCCTAGGACCGTACAGCAGAGCGCTGCCAAGAGACCCGAAAAAGAACTCTGCCGGCCCACCAGCCCGATCACTGCTAGATCGGAGCGGATTGAACACGGGTGTCGAGATAATTATCGAAAAGAACATTCCGCCCGGTCTAGGTCTAGGCAGCAGCGGAGCAACGGCCGCAGCGTGCACCAAAGCCATGAACCATCTGCTCCAGCTGGAGCTTTCCAACGACGAACTGGTGAGGACTGCTAGCCTCGGAGAAGCTGCCGCTTCCGGATCAGCTCATACCGACAATGTTGGAGCAGCCCTTCTCGGAGGATTCGTGATCTGCTACGGAAATCCTTTGAGAACCATTTGTGTGAAACCCCCCGCCAAACTCTCCATTGTTGTCGTCTCCCCGAAAACTCGACTCCCGAAAAACAAGACCAGCTTCGCGAGAAAACTGGTTCCACAGAAGATCGGGATCAGGCAGGCAGTCCTCAATATCGGATATGCATCGGCTATCGCCCTCGGATTCGCTAACGGCGACATAGATCTGATCGGTAGCGGAATGGAGGACGCTATCGCAGAACCCCACCGAGAGAGACTTGTTCCAGGCTATAAAATGGCAAAAAAGGCTGCACTCGCCGCAGGCGCAAGCGGAGTAGCGATCAGCGGCGCGGGCCCTAGCGTCGTGGCACTCGTTGACAAAACCAAGCAGGACCCCGAGAGAATTGCAAGAGTGATGGTCAAAGAATTATCGAAGAGCAACGTTGAATCCGCATCCTTCGTAACAAGACCGGCTGGCGGAGCCCGACTCATCAGGAGCAACTAGGCGTTTGTGGCGTTACAAGCTTCAATGTTTCGATTGTCATAGAGAATCTCCTGCTCATGAAACCGGTTTCAGATGTAAGACCTGTTACGGACTCCTTGAAGTGAAGTTCGACCTCGCAGGCAGAAGAAAACCCTCCTGGGATCGTCGACATCTCTCAGTGTGGAAGTACAGAGAGCTTCTGCCGATCGAGAGAGAAGAATCCATCATAACCCTAGCTGAAGGAGGAACAGGACTCCATCGGTGCCAACGCCTCGGTCGCAAGCTTGGCCTAAGGAAACTCTATGTCAAGAATGAGGGAGAAAACCCGACAGGCTCCTTCAAAGACCGAGGAATGACAGTTGCAATTTCGAAGGCGAAAGAGCTAGGGAAAAAGAAAGTTCTCTGCGCTTCCACCGGAAATACCGCGGCCTCACTAGCCGCTTACTCCGCACGGGCCGGCATGGAATGCATAGTGCTCGTCCCGAAAGGAAAGGTAGCCGGGGGCAAAATGCTCCAAGTCACAATGCACGGGGCCATGATAATTCAGGTCATGGGAGACTTTGACAAAGCGTTTGCAACAGCGCTGGAGTTAGCAGATCGGAGAAGAGAACTCTACTTGATGAATTCTCTCAACCCCTACAGACTCGAGGGGCAAAAGACACTAGCCTTCGAGATATCCGACCAGCTTGACTCGAAAACACCTGACACGGTAATATTGCCAGTGGGAAACGGTGGCAACATCAGCGCCGCTTGGAAAGGCTTCACCGAATTCCAACAGCTATCGATCACAAAGACGAGGCCTCGAATGATTGGGATTCAGGCAGAGAAAGCTGCACCGATCGCGACGGCGGTGAAAAGAAAAGAGAGCAAGATCCGTCCAATTCACGATCCGCAAACAATTGCAACGGCGATAAGAATCGGGTCGCCTGTAAACTGGCCGAAAGTCCTCAAGGCGATCAATGAGTCAAAGGGAACAGCAGAAATAGTTACGGATCTCGAAATCCTTCAGGCTCAAAGAGACCTTGCAACTTTAGAGGGAATATTTGTTGAGCCCGCCAGCGCTGCTTCCATTGCAGGACTAAAGAAACTCCGGGCAAGTGGGAAGATTGACCCGTCAGAGACCGTCATCTGCGTGACAACTGGGCATGGTCTGAAAGACCCTTCAGTTCTAGAGCGACTACCCAAATCCCGGACGGGTTACAATCTCGAAATTACCGACCGAAGTGGCTTAGACGCTCTCGAGCGGATCGTTTGAGAATCATACTAGCCGGCTTCGGAACCGTCGGCCAAGCTCTCGCGCAAGTCCTCCACCAGGACGCCGACCGAATTGTCCAGGCTTACGGGTTCCGACCTCAACTCACTGCGATAGTCGATAGCCAAGGATCCTGCTCCGACGACACAGGGCTCGACATTCCGCTGGCTCTGAAAACCAAGAAGGAATATGGGACAGTAGCAAAGTATCCGAGAAAAGGTCGTCGCAACAGTGACGGTGCACATCTCATTTCTAATAGTGAAGCGGAAGTTGTTGTAGAAACAACGCCCACCAACTTCGAAGATGCAGAACCCGGACTCTCTAACATCAAGGCTGCGCTCGCCAGCGGGAAACATGTTGTCACTGCGAACAAAGGTCCGCTTGCCTTAGCCATGCCCGCGCTATTGGAGCTCGCCGATCACCGCAACCGGTTGCTTCGTTTCAGCGGAACGGTGGGTGGAGGAACTCCGTTCCTCGATTTCGCTGCCAAATGTATGCCTGGAGAAAGAATCATACGAATTAGAGGAATACTCAATGGAACGACAAACTATATTCTGACCAGAATGGAAAACGCCTCGCTCACATTCGAGAAAGCTCTTGCAGAGGCACAGAAGAAAGGCTATGCGGAAAGAGATCCTACAAACGATGTCGAGGGATTCGATACCGCCGCGAAGATTGTCATAATCGCAAACTGGGTCCTGAAAAAACGGTACAGTCTTCGAAACCTAGACATAACTGGCATCACGAGAGTCACGCCGCAGAAGCTCAAAGAAGCCAAAGCCTCTAGGGCCAAGGTCAAACTTGTTGGCCGAATCGAAGAATCTTCCGTCTCAGTAGCTCCCGAACAGGTTCCCACAGATGACCCCACATGTGTTCCGGACACTCTGAACGCGCTCACATTCTCGACGGAGCACGCAGGTGACATAACCCTCATCGGGCCTGGCGCCGGAGGTGAAAGAACGGCTAGCGCAATAGTTCGAGACCTCGTCAGCATACGCCAAGAATACGCCGTGTAGAGGAACAAGATTGAAGCTCGTTATGAAGTTCGGAGGCACATCCCTCGCCAACGCCGCAAGAATGAAGAATGCGGCAAGAATAATCCAACGATACTCTCCCAAGAACAAGGTTGTTGTTGTAGCGTCTGCGATTGGAAATACAACAGATCAACTCACCGAGATTGCGGAACTCGCGAAGAAGGGAGATTTGCGGCGAGCGAGAAAACTCCTCTCCAAGATTGAGCTATCTCATCTCAAGATCGGACGGACAGTGGCGGGTAGAGGAGAGACCAGAGAGCTCGTAGCGAAAATAGAACAGCTCAACTCCGAACTTGAGCGAACAGTGGAGGGAATAGGGCACCTCAGAGAACTTACGTCTCGGAGCCGCGACTATCTGCTCTCCTTCGGCGAGAGCCTATCAGCTCCGATTCTAGCAGCGACGCTGTCAGCAATCGGCCTAAGGGCCCGGGCACTAACTGGTGCTGAAGCCGGGATTGCAACAGACGACAATTTCGGAGAGGCAAAGCCCCTCATAGAGATCAGCTACCACCACGTCCAGCAACGGCTCGACCCTCTTTGGAGTCGCAAAGTGATTCCGGTTGTAACAGGGTTCATCGCTGCCACAGTCGACGGAAGCATTACAACTCTGGGACGAGGAGGATCTGACTACACCGCCACACTGCTAGCGGCTGCCTTGGGAGCAGACGAGATATGGATATGGTCTGATGTGGACGGGTTAATGACTGCCGACCCTAGAATCGTCAAGAACGCCGTTCTTCTCCCGAACATCTCGTTCGGTGAGGCGCTAGAATTGTCCTATTTTGGGGCCAAGATGATGCATCCTCGGGCGCTGCAGCCTGCGGGACAGAAGAAAATCCCGGTTCGAATCAAGAACTCGTCCAGCCCAAGCCAGAATGGAACTCTCGTGTCAGCCACTGAGTCTCATAATGGAGGCAAAGTGGTGAAAGCTGTTTCAATCATCAGAGACGTAGGCATAGTGACCGTAAGCGGAAGCGGGATGATGGGCGCTCCCGGAGTTGCTGCAAAAGTCTTCCAGACGCTCGGTTCAAACAATGTCAACGTGATGATGATATCTCAGGGTTCGTCTGAAGCCACTATATCCTGCGTTGTTGCAAATAGAGACGTTGACCGCGCCGTCAGGGCTCTTCAATTGGCGTTGATGGGGCAGGGGTATGTGGATAAAATCGCCGAAGAGAAGGATGCCTGCATAATTGCTGTTGTTGGATCAGGAATGAAAGGAATCCCGGGAGTGGCTGCTAGAATATTTACGGCGGTCGCGAAACGAAAAGTGAATATCCGTATGGTCGCGCAAGGGTCCTCCGAGTACAACGTATCCTTCGTAGTATCTCACGACGATGGCCCAGATGCGGTGAAGGCGATTCACGAAGAATTCGGTCTTGGTCGCTGAGTCTTTCGCTCAGCTTAACGCATGATGGTGACGACGTCCTTGTCAGCCGGAATGTGGTCGAGACTCACGCGCTGACCCGTGAATTTTACGCTGGACCCTGAGACAAAAGCGTATTTGGCTCCTTCGACGAACCGAGGATGGATCTTCTTAGAAACATCCCGCAAAGTCGAGCCGGCTGGAAGAATCAGGGGTTTCTCGAAATCTGCATCACCGTCAGGACGCTTCAGATAGATCCGGATGAAATTGAGGGTCTCCCAGATTCTCTCCGCGAGAAGATCCATGTTCAATCCCTTCTGAGCGGATATGGGCACGAAATCGCGCCCTATCTGTTTTTTTGCAGCCGCAAGGTACTGCTCGTTCACCAGGTCCACCTTGTTCAGAACAACTAACGAGGGAGCATATCTCCGGTTTCCGGTCAAGACATCAATCAATTGTTCATCTGTGACATCTTCTCGTACCAAAATGCCGCCATTACTAATCCCGTACGCCTCGACTATTCCCTTAACGGTTGCCGGAGTTAGTTTCGTAAGCTTGACACTTGTGGTCAGAGCTAGGCCTCCCTTACTGCCTCTCGTGATAACTACATCTGGGGGCTTCTGGTCGATCCGAATACCCATCGCATGAAGCTCATGCTTCAACAACTGCACCTGTCCCGGTTGAAACACGTCCAGGACCAACAGGACAAGATCCGCGTTCCTCGCGACAGAAAGAACCCTCCTTCCCCTTCCCCGTCCAGAAGATGCGCCGCTGATAATCCCCGGAAGATCCAGAATCTGGATGTCCGCTCCGTTGAGACCAACCTGTTCAGAATGGTGGACTTACCGACGCTGGGGAGTCCGATGAGAACGACTGTTGCGTCACCGCCCTTGCGGATCTCGAAGGCCGGACCGCCTCCCTTCGAGGTGGAGCTTTCCAGCTCCTCGTGCAATCGTGCGAGCTTGGCTTTGAGGAGACCGATGTGGTGTTCGGTTTTCTTGTTGATCTGGGTCTTCTTCATCTCCTCCTCTATCTGCTTAATCTTCTCTGGAAGACCCAACTTGCTCTATCTCTGGTTCCCAGTACATCTGCGACCGGATATTGTGAACCTTGCTTCGCGATAGGAGAGGACCATTTCTTGGCAAAAAAATCGCTCAAACAGCCGCGATTTGAACGATTTTGCCCTAGAAACTGGGTTTTTTCTCCGTGGATTCTAAATAAACAGGGGGAAGGATATCTTGGGTAGAACGGCGAAAACAAGCACGATCGGACCTCGTTCCTTCAAGGAGAATCACCGCTACCATGGCTGAGAACTGGGTAGACGAACGAGACAAGGCAATTCTCGAAACAATCTACTATTGTGAGAATTGCAACATGGTGCTAGAACCGGGCGACAGCGACGTAGAACGACACAAGAAGGATCTTCCACATCACAAAACGCGGAAAGTCTTCATCGTTTGTTGCGGCCTCTGCGGAAACATCGTAACAGACAGCCACGCCCAGTACAGCCCCGCGAGAAACCAGTTCTGGTGCAAGAATCGCCTTATGGATACCCATTCTCGACAGGAGTTCCATACGGAACCCAACAAATAAGCAGCACAGATTGATTTAGGCGATTCGGATGGCTTTACAGTGAATTGATGACAACCCTCGGGGGACGCCGGCCTGAGCCCTCCACGAAAATCGCCCGCGAGGACCTTCGACTCGGCGTTGCACCCGTGAGTGGTCCCTAGAATACAGAGTTTGAGAAATCTTTTTCTTCGAGTAGAGCTTCTTCACATTGTAATGATGGGCTCGAAGACCGCTTGCCAAATCGTATTGGTATCTCTGCTCATACTGCTTAGTGGAAGCTGGGCTCAGCTTGTAACTACGGCAACTGGACAAACTATCCCAGCATCGCCGCAGCCCCAAAACTGTGTTAGGCCGGAAGTGAGCTCGGTAAACCTATCGTCCGCAATTTGCACATCAAAAGTTCACTACAAGTTGGGTGAAATAGTTGAAATTGTTCTGACACTTACAAATACTGGGCCAGACCGACTTCAACTCGATATGCTCAGCGGCAGTGTTTTCATAATGGACCGCCTTGGAGCATCAAAGCTCCGTCAGGTGGACCTAAACTCATGCCTGACGCCGGAGAGTTGCTCCCTTTCCCCTGGACAGTCCATGTCTGACATCCTTGCGCGGTGGATAACCGACGAACCATTCTCGCAAGCAACTCTCTCAGGACCCTACACAGTCCACTTGGCAATACTCGCCTGTCCTAATGGCAGCCCCTGCTTGGAAGCAGTGGATGCGACGCTAAGAATCACTGTAGCAGTACCACAGAATTAGACCCTCGTCAGAAGACAAGTCGTTGTAAGTGAGTGTCTTTCACGCTTGCAGAACCCCTGCATCGCTACTGGTTCGGTGCAAGAACTGTATCGCCGAAACAGGCGTCCAGAACTTCCACACCAACTAGCACTCCATTTATACCCAGCCCGGCCAATTGGCCCTCGCCCAACCTCGGTGTCTCTTTGAATATCGACCTCGTCAGAAAACAGATACCTGTCACCTCCCGACGAGCCTACTTTGACAACGCAGGAACAGGCCCGCCGTCTATACCAGTTCTCAACGCGATTAACGAGTTCATGGCCGACTGGCGAGAGTACGGGGAGAATTGGGAGGATGGCCGACTGGCGAGAGTACGGGGAGAATTGGGAGGAATGGCTACCACTCATCATCGAATCACGCCGACAATTTGGAAAGATGATAGGAGGAGTCCCCCTCGATGAGATAGCCTCAGTCCCAAACGTCACCAGCGCGCTTATCGGCCTGGCCAGCAGCCTCAACTACAAACCAGGGGGCAACATCGTTATCAGTGAACTCAACTTTCCAACCAACATCTACCTCTGGCACCTCCAGAAGAAACATGGACGAGCCAAAGATGTCCGCCTGCTCCACCGTAACAGTAACGGCACAGTCCCGCTAGAACAATGGGAGAAAGCAATCGACGACGATACCTCGATCGTCTCAGTCGACTATGTCTCCTGGACCAACGGTTGCCGGGAGAAAATCCGAGAGATTACTAAGATCGCCCACGAACACGGCGCATTTGTCATCGCCGACTCGTTCCA
>WNFD01006485.1_pt1 | contig 11710 bp, 11 predicted proteins | sample 5400491 | NCBI WGS metagenome assembly WNFD01 (sample SAMN13153343, study PRJNA577476) | soil metagenome | isolation source: 120 cm saprolite under Douglas fir tree site 2 hole 2 replicate 2 | place: USA:California | collected 2015-04-18 | reverse complement strand
GACCCGCCGATGATGTAGGAGTGATGCCCGGTGACGATCCGCCAGAAATTCTCGGCGATGTCACGGTAGCGGTGGTCGCCCGTCTCCTCGTGCATCCGCATGCACGCGACGATCTTCGGCACGGTGGTGTTGGCGTGCAGCCCGGCGAGCTGATCCTGCCCGGCGGCCAGCGGATCGAGGATCCGGGCATGGTAGAAGCGCTCCGCGGCCCGCAGGTACCTGCGCTCGCCGGTGATCCGGTGCAGGTTCGCGAGTGCCTCGGCGATGCCGCCATGCTCGTTCTCCAGGATCTGCTGCATGTGGTCATACGGCAGGCGGCTGGTGCGCCAGCACACCCAGTCACCGAGCCTGGCCGCGACCTCGAGCGCGCGGGCGTTCCCGGCCAGCTCATGCTGGTCTATCAGGCCCGCCAGATACTTGTGGATCATGTAGTACGGCGCCCAGACGGGCTGGCCGGCTTCCAGCAGATCGAAGAAGCTCTCCGGGAACGCCGACAGGTAGCCCTCATGGAAGCCGGCCGACCGTGCCCGCGCCTGGCAGCGGCCCAGCTGATCGACGAGGTAGCGGCCCTTCTCGGCCGCTGCCTCGTTTCCGGTGTTGGCATAGGTCAGGGCGAGCGCCGACATCAGGTGGCCGGTGGTATGCCCGCGCACCTCAGATTCCGGTGCCTCCCACCCGCCGCACGGCCGGGCCGCCGGCCGCAGGCCGTAATTGAGCCGCAACGTGCGCAGCAGCCGGTCCGGGTCCACAAAAAGCAGATAGCGCGTATTGCGCGCCTGGTTGCCCCGGAACGCGCTGTCCAGCAACGTCACCGCCGCCAGCGGGAACGCCGCGGCCAGCCCGGCCGGGCCATCCGGAACATAGCCACTTGCCTGCGGCCCGGCCACGGGCGGCCCCGCCGCGCTGCCCGGCAGGTAGGCGTACGCGGTCGCTGCGGGCTGCCGGGCGGTCAGCAGGTCTCCTGCCAGCAGGGTTCCTGCGGCGGCGCCGCCGGCCGCGGCAAGCAGGGTTCTCCGGCTGACCGGGCGGGGGGTCATGCCTGCCTCCTCGGCGAGTGTCCGTTCGTGCCCGGCAGCTGGCTGGCGTGGTCGCTGGTCTGGCCGGCAGCGCATGCCGTCTAACATTTTAGACCTAATTGCCTTAGGTGTAAGCAGGTTGACCGCCGACTGTGCCGCGGCACCGGCACGCACGGTCCTGGCCTGCGGCAGGGCGGCGAAGGGCGGCCCTCTCCCGGCTAGGGAGCAGCGGCGGGACGGCCGTTGCGAATGCCCCGGCGCCGGGCGCCCGGCGTGTTCTGGGCCGCCCGGCGCGGTGATCAGGATCCTGGTCCGCTCGGCGGCCAGGCAGTCTGCCAGTGAGCTGAGCCCTGCTACAGGGGCAGCTGATAGCTGCCGATCCAGTGGACCCGCAGCCAGGTCATCGCTATCGTCCACGCCCCGCTGACCTGCAGCACGCCAACGGCGACCAGCATCGCCCCGCCGATCCGGGTGACCAGGGCGGCATGCCGCCGGGCGAAGGAGAACACGTTCATCCCCCGCTGGAACGCCAGCGCGACGAACAGGAACGGGATCCCGATGCCCAGGCCGTAGACGAACGTCAGGAACGCCCCGCGGCCCGCCGAGCCGGTGGTCACCGCCAGGGTGAGCACCGCGGTCAGCGTCGGCCCAATGCACGGCGTCCAGCCCAGCCCGAACAGCACGCCCAGCAGCGGCGCGCCGGCCAGCCCGGCGCGCGGGCGCAGCGACGGCCGCAATATCCGGCCCGCGGCCGGCAACCGGTCGAAGGCCCCGGCGAACAGCAGGCCCAGCAGGATCGTCAGGCCGCCGAGCGCCTGGATCAGGCCCCGCTGATGGGTCAGCAGCACCGCGCCAAGACCGCCGAACGCCGCGCCGTAGCTGGCGAACAGCGCCGAGAACCCCAGCACGAACAGCGTCGTGCCCACCAGCGCCCGGCCCCGCGCGGGCGCTGGCCGCGCGCCCGGCGTGGTCTGCGCGGCTGCCGAGGTCCGGGGGACAGTCGTGGTCCGCGCAGTGACCTGAAGTTGTCTGCTGGCCGCATCGCCGCCATCAGAGCGCGGGGGAGCGGCACCGGCACCCGGGCCTGCAGCGCCGGCACCGGACATGCCGGTCACGTAGGACAGGTAGCCGGGGATCAGCGGCAGGCAGCACGGCGAGATGAACGTGATCGCGCCCGCGGCGGCGGCCACCGGCACCGCTAGGATCAGCGGGCCGTTCATCACCAGCTGCCCGATCCCGCTCATCGCGCTCCTCCCAAGTTCCCGGCTGCCATAACCTATCCTCCTTAGGTCTTAGGGTGCCGACCGGGTCAGGGACGACACCTGTGTGCTGCGCCTGGCCCGCGAGACGCCACGACGCCCGCCTGGGCGCCGCGGCCGGTTCAGGCCCGCGGCGCGCCGCACCGGCGGGCGGGCCGGACGGGCGCGGCGCGTGCTACCCGCCGCCGTCGTGGGCGATCACCCGGCCAGAGGCCAGCGCCGGGCGCACTGGCCATGGACGTCACCTGATCGGACACGAGATGCACGGCGCCTTAACCTCGGCCGCGATGGGCGTTATCGTGCTTTCACCAGCGAGAACACCCGTACGCCCCGAGGACAGTAGCGGGTGTGATGGATAGCAGCCCGCGGAGGAGGGCCCTCACCATGACGGTTGACGACCTGACACTCCGCCGCCACGCGGTAAAGGGCTGGGTGTTCATGAATCTGCCTGAGGAGGAGCAGAAACAGATCCGCGCCTTCCTGGACGGTGGCGACCCTGGCGCTCTCCCGCAGATATGGCAGCGGCGATACGCGCTCGCGCTCGCCAGGCAGCAGAGCGGGGAGACATGAGCGCGGGCCCGGTGATCCCGTCCGCGGACCTTACGGTCTCCTGTGCACCGGCCCGGCGTGGCCGGCCGGCGGGAGCGTGCCGACCCGGCATACGCAGAACGCCGGCGTGGACGGGGCCCTCCCCGGGCAGGACGGGCTGAGCTGGGCCGCGCCGTGCTGCCACCACGAACCCGTCCCCCGGCTGCCAGCTATGACCTATCCTCCTTAGGTGACCGTGCGGATGAGGGGATAGGTGCTGGTGTCCAAAGGCGACAGGAACAGGCGGCAGGCCCGGGAAAAGATCGCCCAGATGCGGGCCCTGGAGGCGCGGCGCAAGCGGCGCCGTAACTGGCTGGCCGGGGCAGGCGCAACGGCCGTGGTGATCATCGCAGCCGTCGGTATCACGCTGGCGGTCACGAGCGGTAACGGCTCAAATGCTGTGGCCGGCGGCACACCTCAGCTGAAGCTCGCCTCGCTCGCCCCGCTCGGGACGCTCAAGCTGGCACCCTCGCCGGGGCCAGCGGGATCCGAGGGCATCCCGATCCCAGCGGCCGCACCGCTGGCCAGCACCGCTACAGTGGCGACCGGCCAGGACGTCGACGGGATCAGCTGCCAGGCCAACGAGCAGACGATCTTCCACATTCACGCCCACCTGACCATCTTCGTGGACGGATCGGCCCGCCAGGTCCCGGCGAACATTGGGATCCCCGCCAGAGCCCAGAACGGCCCCTGCCTGTACTGGCTGCACACCCACGCCCCCGACGGCGTCATCCATGTAGAGTCGCCGGCCCAGCGCACTTACACTCTGGGTGACTTTTTCGACGAGTGGGGCCAGCCTCTCGGGCCGCACCAGGTGGGGCCGGCCAAAGGGCCGGTCGTCGCCATCTACAACGGCCAGCACTACGAAGGCAACCCCCGGAATATCCCGCTCAACGCGCACGCCCAGATCCAGCTAGAAGTCGGCACCCCGCTCATCGCCCCGGTATCGGTCACCTTCCCCAGCAGCCTGTAGCGTCCCGGGCCGCCGCCTTCCGGCCCGGGCCGGGAAGAGACCGTGAGCCTCTGCAAGCGCCCCGGTCAACCCGCGACGCGAACGGCCAGGGCGGTGACAGCCACGGCCGCCATGAGAGCGCCAGCCGTGCGAGGTGCCACGCGGCGCCCGGCTGGGTGCGGAAGGCGGCGCCCAGGCTGATGCGTCGCCCTCTACAACGGCCAGCGCTACATTGGCAATCCCCGCGACATTCCGCTGAACACCCCACGCCCAGATCCAGCTGGACGTCGGCCAGCCGCTCATCGCGCCGCAAGTGATCACCTTCCCCAGCAGGCTGTAGTGCGCGCCCGGGCCTGTTTCCTGCCCGGGCGGAGAAACCAGGAGCTTCCGCGGTCAGCTCGCGACGCGGACGGCCATGACCGTGACGGCCGCGGCCGCCAGGAAAGCGCCAGCGGCACCCGGAGCCAGGCGCCGCCCGGCCGGCCCGCGGCTGGCGGCGCCCAGGCTGATGCGCGCTGCCTGAGCCAGCACGCCCGCGGCGAACGCCATCAGAACCGGCCCGGCCGCCGCCGGCAGCGGGGATGCGCTGGCCGCAACGGCCCCGGCGAGCGGGCTCAGGCACATCGCGGCCAGCCAGCCGGCCACGCGCCGCCGGGACTGGCCGCCCAGCAGCGCCCCGACGGCCAGGCCCTCGGCCATGGCGTGTACTGCCAGGGCGACCGTGACGGTGAGCGATGCGGTCAGCGCCAGCGCCGTGCCCTCCAGGAACCGGTGCGCGGCCAGCGCGCCGGCGCTGGCCGCACCACCCATGTAGTGCGGGCCAGACGCGCATGAGCAGCCCCTGCGTGCGACGAGCCCGGTCACGGCAAAGGAGGCGAGCGCGGCGGCGGGGACGGCCAGCGGCCAGAGCCGGGCAGCGCGGGCCGCCGACCAGGCGTCCGGGAGCAGGTGCAGGCCAGCGATCACCAACAGCGCGCCGGCCGCCGCGCCGAGCCACACATCATGCCGTCCGGGGCGGCGCAGGGCCTGCCCCGAGAACGGTCGCCACGGCCATGAGCAGTGCCCCGGCGACAACCAGCCCGGCGGGCAGGCGGCCGTCGGCGAGGGCGGCGAGATGAGACTGCGCCGGCATGACAGTCCCTCCTCGGCATCGACGGGAGCGCGTGCCCTCCCGTCAGCCAGTATCCCGTCTCGTGGCCCGGTCAGGCCAGGCCGTCGCTGCTCTGCTGCCGTTAAGGGCCGGTGTCAGCCAGCGAGCTGGCGGGTCACCAGCGCGATGCCCCGCCCCCATGCGGCCAGCGGGGCGGCGGGCAGGTAGGGCTTGCCCTTCGTGGTGTAGTCGGCCATCGGGGGAGGCGATGTAGCGCTCGCGGCCACCAGGATCGATGAACAGCACTTGCGAGGTGTGGATGACGTCGGCGTTGCGGCTGGGCGCGTCGACCTCGATGTTGTAGGCGTGCCAGAGGGCCCGGAGGCTGGCCAGCGGCCCGGTGAAGAAGTGCCACGAGGGGATCGTGTCCAGCTGGTGCTCACTGGAGTCGGCGGCGGCGTCGCTGACGGCGTGGAAGTAGGGGTTGACGTTCACCGCGATGAAAATGACCCGCGGAGCCGCCTTCCCGAGGTCGTGGTAGGCGTCGATGAACTCCTGGGAGACGATTGGGCAGATGTCGGCGCAGTGCGGGTCCATGAACTCCAGCACCACGGCATGGCCTTTGAAGCTGGCCAGGGACATGGTGTGCCCGTGCTGGTCGGTCAGGGTGAACCCGGGCGCCGGACTGCCCGGCACCGGGGATAGCTGCATCAAGCCGGCCAGCGAGGTGGAGATGCTGGCCGGGATCCCGCTTGGCCGGATCCCCGCCAGCGAGCCCTGCTGAGCCCGGTGCCGGACCACGAGATAGGTGAGAAGCCCGGCGACGAGCACTGTCGCGCACAGCAGCGCGATGATCAGGCGGCGGATCCGCCCGGGCCGCGGCGCCTTGGGTGGATCTCCCGGGCTCCCGGCCGCGTGCCCTGCGGGGTTAGCCCTCGCCCGGGGCGGCAGGCTCGGTGAGGGAGGGCCGGAATCCCATGCCGAGCATCACGGTGCCCACGTGCGCCTGGTAGAGCATGTCGGTGCTGGTGATCAGCTGGGTCAGGCTGCCGAAGATCTCGGCGACCAGGTAGCCGAGCAGGGAAGCCCACGCGCTGAGGACGATCCCGGCCAGCACGGGCTCGCCCGCCAGCGCGCTGTCCCCGGCCAGGGCCGCCCACAGCGGCCCGGTCTCCACGCCGGCCGGGACCTGGGCGCGGCCAGGGTCGGCGGTCCCTGCCCGGACTGCCGCGGCATACACGTCTGCGGCGATCCGGATGCTGCGGCCCGCGGCGGCCGCGGTGACCTCCTGCGGCGCGTGGTAGCCGGGCAGCGGCGTGCCGAAGATCAGCGCGAAGTCCGAGGGATGGTCCAGCGACCACCGGCGGTAGGCCTGGCAGACCGCGACCCACCGGCGGGCGAGGTCGCCGGGGGGCTGGGCGTCGCGGGCCGTGGTGAGCGCGTCGGCCAGTGAGTCGTAGGCCTCGACGCACAGCACGGTGACCAGGTCGGACTGGCTGGGGAAGTAGCGGTACAGCGCCGAGGAGGCGGTGCCCATCTGGCGGGCGATCGCCCGCAGCGACAGCCCGCCCGGGCCTTGCTCAGCGAGCTGGCGCCGGGCCAGCGCTTTGATCTCGCTGATCGTGGCGGCGCGCTGCCGGACGCGCCGGGTCGGCGCCGCCGGGCTGGCGGGCAGGGATGCGGTCATAGCTCCAGTATGCCAGCTCTATGTGATCGGTGCAAACTTCGAGATCGCCGCTCTTGACAAGAACAGTACTCGCGCTTATGTTGTGAGAGCAGTGCACACATAGAGAACAGCGATCACTACTGGAGGCTGTCATGGCATCACGGTCGATCCGCAGCAACCCGCGGATGGCGCTGGCCGCGGTCGGCCTGGCCACGTTCATGACGTCGCTGGACAACACGGTGGTGAACGTGGCGCTGCCGTCGATCCAGCGGGACCTCGGGCTGAGCCTCGGCGGGCTGGAGTGGGTCGCCAGCACCTACGTCCTGGTGTTCGCCAGCCTGCTGCTTGCGGGCGGCCGCCTCGCGGACCTGTACGGCCGGCGGCGGATGTTCCTGGCTGGGACGGCGCTGTTCACCGCCGCCTCGCTGGTCTCCGGGCTGGCCCGCGGCGAGGGCGTGCTGCTGGCCGGGCGGGTGGCGCAGGGCGCCGGGGCGGCGCTGGCGGCCCCGACCGCGCTGGCGATCATCTCGGCGATGTTCCCCAGCGAGCGGGAGCGCAGCCGGGCGGTGGGCGCCTGGAGCGGCGTCACCGCGCTCGCGGTCGCGCTCGGGCCGCTGACCGGCGGGTTCATCAGCCAGCACTGGCACTGGGGCTGGATCTTCTTCATCAACGTGCCCCTAGGCATCCTCACCCTCGCGCTCGGCGCAGCGGCGATCAGCGAGACCCGCGGTCACGGCATCTCGCGGAGCATCGACCTGCCCGGCCTCGGGTCAGCCACCCTCGCGCTGGCCGCCCTCGCCTACGCCCTGATCCAGGGCCACCAGGCGGGCTGGACCTCGCCGGTCATCCTCACCTCGTTCGCTCTGGCCGCGGCCGCCGGGGGCGTCTTCGCCATCGTCGAGTCCCGCTCGGCCGCGCCCATGGTCGACCTGGCGCTGTTCCGCAGCCGGGTATTCACTGGCGGGACGGCGACGCTGGTGCTGTGGGGGTTCGGGGTGCTGAGCGTGTACTTCTTCACCCCGCTCTACCTGCAGGCCGTGCTCGGCTTCTCGCCCACCCGGGCAGGCATGGCCTTTGTCCCGATGGCGCTGCTGATGGCCGTCTCGGCCACCCTGGCCCCGCTCGTGTCGGGCCGGGCCGGGGCGAACCGGACCGTCGCCGCCGGGATGGCCCTGGTCGCCGCGGGGCTGGCGGCCACCGCCCTGCTCGGCCAGCACGCCAGCTTCGCCGGCCTCATGGCGCCTCTAGCGGCGGTTGGCATCGGCTCCGGGCTGACCATGCCCATCACCGCGGCCATCCTCGGTGTCCTGCCGCAAGACCGGGTCGGCGTCGCCGGCGGGATCGTCAACGTAGCCCGGGAGGCCTCCGGCCTGCTCGGCGTCACCGTCATCGGCGCCATCCTCACCGCCCGCCAGGCCACCGCGCTAGCGGAAGGCGCCACGCCCCATGCTGCGTTCCTGGCGGGCTACTCGGCCGGGCTGGCGGCCGCGGCGGCCCTCGTGCTGGCCGGCGGTGCCATAGCCCTGCGCACCCTCAGTGGCCGCGGGCCGGCCGCTGCGGTCCGGCCGCGGCCGGCCGCGGCACACGCAGGCCCGCGCCAGGTCCCGGCCCCCGCCATCCCGGTCGTCACAGCCTCAGCCGCACCACGCCACCTGGTGGCGCAGGCAAGACCGTGCGCAGAGCCCACGGCGGCCGCCGCATGATCGCCGGCCAGCGCCTGGCCGACCGAGAAACCAGCGAACACCGCAACAGAAGCGAACATCCCAATGGAGAGGCTGTGCCCGGAGATGATGGACGGAATGTACGGAATCAGCGCGGCAATGATGATCACTGGCTCGGTCGCCGCGCTCGCGGTTCTCACCCTGATCGTGCTCACGGCCGTGTGGCTGGCGCGCGACCTCAGCATCGGCAAGCGGTAAGAGGCCAGGAGCCATGAACGACACCCGCACCGCACCGTACGAGGTGACCGCCGCCGGGAGCGGCCCGGCAGGGCTGCCCGATTCCGGGACGGGCCCGCTGCGCCCCGATGGCCCGGTGCCGGTTTCGGCCATGGCCCGCATCAGCAAGAAGGAAAGGGAACAGGCGATGCCGCAAGCAGGCCGCGAAGAACAACTGCGCCGCTACTGGGACAAGCACGCACGCTCCTACGACAAGCAGATGGGATTCTTCGACCGGCACCTGTTCGCCGGCAGCCGCGACTGGATCTGCTCCCGAGCCACCGGGCACGTCCTGGAGGTCGCCATCGGCACCGGCCTGAACCTCGCCCACTATCCCGTCGGCGTGCAACTGACCGGCGTGGAATGGAGCCCGGCGATGCTGGACATCGCCCAGCACCGCGCCGGACAGCTGGGCCGGGCCGTCGACCTGCGCCAGGGTGACGCGCAAGCGCTGGACTTTCCCGACGCCACATTCGACACAGTGGTCTGCACATTCTCACTGTGCGCGATTCCCGACGACCGCAAGGCCGTGGCCGAGATGGCCCGGGTGCTGCGCCCCGGCGGGCTGCTCCTGCTGGCCGACCACGTCCAGGCCTCGCCCTGGGCCGCCCGCGCCGCACAGGCACTGATCGAGCTGATCAGCGTTCCGGCCCAGGGAGAACACTTCCGCCGCCGGCCCATCAAGCACGTAGAGGCGCTGGGCTTCACGATCGGGGACCACGACCGGTTCAAGCTGGGCATCGTCGAGCAGCTGGCCGCCCGCAAGCCACAACACCCCGGCCGACTGGCAGGCCCGAACCGGTAACGCCGCTCATCTTCAACCGCCTCACAGAACAGGCGGGTGGATTTACCGGGTGTTTGCGTCCCCGTGACGAAGCCGACGTGCCGGCAGTCTCAGCTGCAAGCAGCCTCCAGCTGCACGACCAGCTGGGAGCCGTCATCCTGCTGCTGTATCCCACTATCACTCGCTTGAATTCCCCTTAGTCCGAAGTTATGCGCGCCCAGCGCATCAGGAGGTGATTGTCCAGCGGTCATGACCTGATCGGAAGCTCGTCGTCGCCTGCCGGTGGAAGTCCGGTCCGGGTAGTTGCCAGGAAGCCCGGTAGCAGGCTGGCGGTCTGGCCTGGAGACGGGCCGGGCCGGAGCCCAGCGTCGAAAGCCCTTCAAGGGGGAGCAACTGAGCGGTCCGTAGCGTGAAGCGAAGCCTGCCGCGTCGTTAGGGAATGAGACAGTGCCGAGCCGCGGTAATCACGGCGAAGGCCATGGAAGCGGTGAAGATCCTGGATGTGCAGCCGCGAGGGACTGTCCGGCGTACGGGGCGCGGAACGTTCAGATGGTGGCGGCGGGAACTGGGGAGGCCCTCCCCGGCCGGAGCGGGCTCGTGGTGCCCGCGGACCAGCGCTGTCCTATAACCGGTGAGGAGCCGGGAAGTGGGCGGGGCGCCGGGAGGGAGTCGGAGGCGGCCGTAGTACCGCTCGATCCGCAGGACAACACAACCTGCGGGGAGGGAAGGGCCGCTGCTTCGTTCACGCGCAGGCTGGGAGATGCTGACTGGTGAGTGCCGGAATATCGGCTAGGTCCACCCTGGCGGCTGTCGGAGGCGACAGAGTCAGAGCTTTGCAGCACGCGCTTTACCGGGCGGCCAAGGCCGACCCGAAACGACGGGTCCATTCGCTGCGGGACAAGGTCTACCGCGAGGACGTCTTGCAGCGGGCGTGGATTGCGGTGCGCCGGAACAACGGCGCGCCGGGCATCGACAAGACCACCTTGGCTGACGTCGAGGAGTACGGGGTGTCCCGGCTGCTCGGCGAGCTGGCCAGCGACCTGAAGGACGGCAACTGGCGGCCGCTGCCCGCGCGGAGGGTGCTCATACCCAAGCCGGGCAGCAGCGAGCGCAGGCCGCTGGCGATCGCCGCGGTGCGTGACCGGATCGTGCAGGCTGCGGTGAAGATCGTGCTTGAGCCGGTCTTTGAGGCTGATTTCCTGCCGTGCAGTTTCGGGTTCCGCCCGGGGCGGTCGGCGCACGATGCCCTGCAGGTTCTCGTGGATGAGGCCTGGCAGGGCCGGCGGTGGGTGGTCGAGACGGACATCGCCAACTGCTTTTCGGCGATTCCGCATGACAAGTTGATGCAGGCGGTCGAGGAGCGCATCAGTGACCAGGGTGTCCTCAAGCTACTGCGGGTGATGCTGCGCGCAGGAGTGATGGAGGACGGGCAGGTGCGGCGCGAGATAACCGGAACCCCGCAAGGCGGCCCGGCATCACCGTTGCTCTGCAACGTCTACCTGCACCGGCTGGACCGGGCGTGGGATGCGCGCCAGCACGGGGTGCTGGTGCGTTATTGCGATGACCTGGTGGTGATGTGCGACACCCGGCAGCAGGCCGGGGCCGCGCTGGCGCGGCTCAGATCCCTGCTGACCGGGCTGGGCCTGGAGCTGAAGCAGGCCAAGACCCGGATCGTGGCCCTGACCGAGGGCAAAGACGCCGAGGGGTTTGATTTCCTCGGTTTCTGCCACCGGTGGGTGCGCGCCCGGGGAAAGGTCAAGCCCAGCCGGGTCTGTTTCCTTGCCCGCTGGCCATCGCGCAAGGCGGCGCAGCATGCCCGTGACCGGATCCGGCAGATCACGGACCGCAAACGGCTGCTGCTGCCCGACGAACAGATCGTGCAGGAACTCAACCAGTTCCTGCGTGGCTGGGGCGGGTACTGCGTGTCCAGAGGGCGCGCGCGATGGGATCGAAGGGCGGTGGGCTCGATGATTTGATCGCGTGTGTCCGTAAGCTCGTCTTCGCCAGCGGGTGAGAGTCCCGTCCAGGTAGTTGCCAGGGAGCCTGGTAGCAGGCTGGCGGCGCCGGGGGGTAACGCCCGGCGCCGGAGCCCAGCGTCGAAAGCCACATGGTGGGAGCAACCGAGCGGTCCGCAGCATGAAGCGAAGCCTGCCGCGGCGTCAGCCCAGCCCCGTAAGGGGACCAAGGGGGAGCCGAGCCGGGAGTATCACGGCGAAGGCCATGGAAGGCGTGAAGAGCCTGGAAGCGCAGCGCCGAGGAACCCCCCGCCGTAAGGGGCGCGGAACGTTCGGAAGGTGGAGGCGGGAACTGGAGCCTGGGTTCCGCAGATGACGGTCCGCCTAGTGACCGAAAAATAGGCGTTGAAGTGCGGGAACGCGAAAGAGCCCAGTGACGGGGCGTGTCACTAGGCTCTGGCGT
>WNFD01006484.1_pt1 | contig 11710 bp, 10 predicted proteins | sample 5400491 | NCBI WGS metagenome assembly WNFD01 (sample SAMN13153343, study PRJNA577476) | soil metagenome | isolation source: 120 cm saprolite under Douglas fir tree site 2 hole 2 replicate 2 | place: USA:California | collected 2015-04-18 | reverse complement strand
CGAGCTCGGCCGAGATCATGCCGCCGAAGGCGCGCATCTGCCTCCTCGCCAGCGCGTGCTGGGGATGGCTCGCGAGCCCGGGATAGAACACCCGGCGCACCTTCGGATGGCGCTCGAGCCATTCGGCGATCTTGAGCGCGGAGCCGCAGTGGCGCTCCATGCGCAGCGCCAGCGTCTTCAAGCCGCGCAACGCCAGGAACGAATCGAACGGGCCCTGGATGGCGCCGACGGCGTTCTGCAGGAATTTCAACCGGTCGTGCAGCTCGGCATGGTCGCCGACCACCGCCACGCCGCCGACCATGTCGGAATGACCGTTGAGATACTTCGTGGTCGAGTGCACGACGATGTCGAAGCCGCTCTCCAGCGGACGCTGGACGTAGGGACTGGCGAAGGTGTTGTCGGCGACCGCCCACAGGCCGCGCCGCTTCGCGATCGCCGCGACGCGCTCGAGGTCGACGAGCTTGAGCAGCGTATTGGTCGGGGTCTCGACCCAAACGAGGCGCGTGTTCGGCCGGATCGCCGCTTCGATCGCGTCGGCGTCGGTGAGATCGAGCTGGCTCACCTCGAGGCCCATGGAGCGGTTGCGAACGCGGTGGAACAGGCGCCGGGAGCCGCCATAGAGGTCGTCGACCGCGATCACGTGCGAGCCATGGTCGAGGCATTCGAGCGTCGTCGAGACGGCGGCGAGCCCCGAGGCGAAGGCGAACGCGGCGCTGCCGCCTTCGAGATCGGCGATGCAGCGCTCGAACGCCATGCGGGTTGGGTTCTTGGTGCGGGCATAGTCGTAGCCCTTGTGCACGCCCGGGCTCTGCTGGACGTAGGTCGAGGTGGTGTAGATCGGCATCATCACCGCGCCGGTCGTCGGATCGGGCTCCTGCCCCGCGTGCACGCAACGCGTGGCGAAGGCGAGCTGGTTCGCTTTGGTCATCACCGTGCAATCCTGAAATGGTTGATGAGGTCGAGGCGGGTCGCCACGCCGAGGAACCGGTCGCCGTCGACGACGATGGCGACGTAGTCCTTGCGGAACAGCGGCACGAGATCGGCGATCGGAGCGTCGGCGGAAATCGTCTCGAGCCGCGTCACCATCACGTCCGCGACCGGCCGGGCGAAGGCCTTATCGGCGTCGTCCCGTTCGGTGAGCAGCGCAGCGAGCACGTCGCTCTCATCGACCAGGCCGACGACGTGGCCGCGCTCGTCGATGACCGGGAGCTGCGAGACGTCGGCCGAGCGCATGCGGGCGAACACGGTGCGCAGATTGTCCTGCGGCCGCACGACCACCGCGGTGCCCTCGCTATAGCGGCTGACCACGACGTCGCGCACGGTGCCGTGCCGGCCGGGATGCATGAAGCCTTCCTGGGCGAGGAAGGCCGGATTGAAGACCTTGGACAGGTACTTGGCGCCGGAATCGCAAACCAGGCTCACGACCCGCTTCGGCGCCGCCTGCGCGCGGCAATAGCGCAGCGCCGCCGCCAGCAGCGTGCCCGAGGAGGAGCCGGCGAGCACGCCCTCCGCGCGCAGGAGCTCGCGCGCCATGGCGAAGCTCTCGGCGTCGGGGATCGAGTAGGCGGCGGAGACGAGGGCAAGGTCGGCATTCGGCGGCACGAAATCTTCGCCGATGCCTTCGACCGCCCAGCTGCCGGCCTGCGCCACCCGGCCGGTCTCGACAAAGGGCGCGAGCACCGAGCCCTCGGGATCGGCCAGGATCATCGCGGTCGCCGGCGAGGCCCGCCGCATGAACCGCCCGACGCCGGTCAGCGTGCCGCCGGAACCGACGCCGACCACGATCGCATCGACCTCGCCATCCATCTGACGCAGGATTTCCGGGCCGGTCGCGGTCTCGTGCGCGCGCGGATTGGCGGGATTGGCGAATTGGTTGACGAAGAACGCGCCGGGCGTGCGCCGCGTGATCGCCTCGGCGAGGTCCTGGTAGTAATCGGGATGGCCCTTGCCCACGTCGGAGCGGGTGGTGACGACCTCCGCGCCCATCGCCTTGGCGTGCAGCACCTTCTCCCGCGCCATCTTGTCCGGCACCACCAGCAGCGTGCGGTAGCCTTTGCGGCCGCCGACCAGGGCGAGGCCAAGCCCGGTATTGCCGGCGGTCGCCTCGACGATGGTGCCGCCGGGCTTGAGGCGACCTTCGGCTTCCGCGGCCTCGATCATGGCGCGCGCGGGCCGATCCTTGATCGAACCTGAGGGATTGGCGCTTTCGAGCTTGAGAAAGAGCCGGCACGGCCCGCGGTCGATGCGCGTCACCTCGATGAGGGGCGTGTCGCCGATGAGATCGAGCACCGAGGCCATGGCGGTCTATAGCACCGGGCAACCGGGCCCGGCACTCCGGGAGAGCGGCCCGCGCATCGGGCGCTTCCTTCGAGCCGGCTGGGAAAAATTAGGCCTTTATTCGACTTATTGCGATGCAGCAGGATTGACTTTGGGCCGCGAACCACTATGTTCCCGCTCAGGCGGTTCGACCGTAACACTCGACCGTCCACCTCCGCGCAACTTTAGTCGTTGTTCCGTCATCCGGCGCGGCTAGGCTCCGGACGGTCTCGATTCGAGGTTTTATGCCTTTTTCCAAGCTCTGCTTGTCCGACAAGGTTCTCGCCGCGGTCAAAGCGGCCGGCTACCCCTCCCCCACGCCCATCCAAGAACAAGCGATACCGCATGTGCTGGCGCGCCGCGATGTCCTCGGCATCGCGCAGACCGGCACCGGCAAGACGGCGGCCTTCACGCTGCCGATGCTCACGATCTTGGAAAGCGGCCGCGCGCGCGCACGAATGCCGCGCACGCTCATCCTCGAGCCGACGCGCGAGCTCGCGGCGCAGGTGCAGGAAAGCTTCGAGAAGTACGGCGTCGGCCAGAAGCTCAACGTCGCGCTGCTGATCGGCGGCGTTTCGTTCGACAATCAGGATACCAAGCTCACCCGCGGCGTCGACGTGCTCATCGCCACGCCCGGCCGGCTGCTCGACCATTTCGAGCGCGGACGGCTGCTGCTCACCGGCGTGGAGCTCCTCGTGATCGACGAGGCCGACCGTATGCTCGACATGGGTTTCATTCCCGATATCGAGCGCATCTGCAGGCTGGTTCCGTTCACCCGCCAGACGCTGTTCTTCACCGCCACCATGCCGCCGGAGATCAGGCGCATCACCGAGCAATTCCTGCACAATCCGGTGAAGGTGGAGGTCTCGCGCCCGGCGACGCCCCTTGCCACCACCACCCAGCTCCTGGTCAAGACCGGCCGCGAGCCGCACGACAAGCGCGATACGTTGCGCCGGCTCATCCGCTCGGCCGAGGGTTTGACCAACGCGATCATCTTCTGCAATCGCAAGCGTGAGGTCGCGGCCCTGCATCGCTCGCTGGTCCGTCACGGCTTTTCCGCCATCGCGCTGCACGGCGACATGGACCAGGCGTCGCGCACCGCGGCGCTCGATCAATTCCGCAAGAACGAGGTGACATTGCTCGTCGCCTCCGACGTCGCCGCGCGCGGTCTCGACATACCCGCCGTCAGCCACATCTTCAACTTCGACGTCCCGCACCACCCCGACGATTACGTCCACCGCATCGGCCGCACCGGGCGCGCCGGACGCAGCGGCACCGCGATCACCGTGGTCGCGCCGGCCGACCACAGGAGCGTTGCCGCAATCGAGAAGCTGATCGGTCAGACCATCCCGTGGATGGGCGAGCCGCCGCGCGCGGCCGCAGACGAGCGCACTCAGGCGAGCGAGCCCCGCCACCGGCCCGCACGACGATCGCAACCCCGGCGCGGCGGCGCCCCGGCGGCGGTCGCCCATCTCGACGAGATGCGGCCGCGTCACGCGCCGAAGCCGGCCCCCGCCGTCGACCAGGGCGGACACCTGCCGGCCTTCCTGCTGCGGCCGGTTCGCGCCAAGGCCTGAGCGGCCCGTTTTTATTCCATCAGCGCAACCATTTACTCCCGATTCATGACTGTGGAATAGGGTCCCTCTATCGGGGGCGCGGGCGATTTCGCCTGGTCGGGGACGGCGCAGGCGTTTCGCTTGCGCGCCGCGGAGCGACAGTCATGACGGATCACGCCGACGAGCACGAACGCACCATGGCGTTCGCGGAGATCGCGCTCGGGCAGATCCAGGCGCTCCGTCAGCCGGCCACGCCCCGGCATTTCGAAATCTGGTACAACTACGCCACCGGCTATAATCCCGCGTTGAATCAGACGATCAACGAGATGCTGGCGCGCAACGGCACGCTCGGCGACGCCGACATCAACCGCATCTACGACACTTATCTTTCGCCGAACCGCTTCACCGACCGCATCGACGACGTCGGCTCGCAGGTCATGGGCGAGATCGAGCAGGTCATGGCCATGATCGGCGCCGCCGCGGGCAACGCCTCGAGCTACGCCGAGAGCCTGGTCGACGTGACGCAGAAGCTCGGGCTCGCCGCCGACGAGCCGGCGGTGCGGGCGATCGTCGAGACCCTGGTGCAGGCCACCAAGGAGATGGAAAGGAACAACCAGGCGCTGGAAGCGCGGCTGTCCGCCTCCAAGCAGGAGATCACCGAGCTGCGCCAGAACCTGGAGACCGTCCGCAACGAAAGCCTGACCGATCCCCTCACCACGCTGGCCAACCGCAAATATTTCGACGACGCGCTCAACAAGGCGATGGCGCAGGCGCGCAGCAAGGGCGAGCCGCTGTCGCTGCTGATGACGGACATCGATCATTTCAAGGCGTTCAACGACAACTTCGGCCATCTCACCGGCGACCAGGTGTTGCGGTTGGTGGCGAACTCGACCAAGCAGAACGTCAAGGGACAGGACATCGCCGCGCGCTACGGCGGCGAGGAATTCGCGATCGTGCTGCCCAATACCGTGTTGCGAGCCGCGATCACGGTCGCCGATCACATCCGGCGCGCGGTGATGACCAAGGAGCTGGTTCGGCGCTCGACCGGCCAGCATCTCGGCGGGGTGACGATCTCGGTCGGGGTGGCGACGCTGCAGCCGTCCGACACCGCGCAGTCGCTGATCCAGCGCGCCGACACCTGCCTCTATGCCGCCAAACGCAACGGACGCAACCGCGTGGTCAGCGAGGCCGATCCGGAGGTCGCCAACCCCGCCAGCAGCAAGGTGGCGTGACGGCGGCCGTGCCGCAGGCCGTTGGCCAGCCCTTTATCGCTGCGCTTCGGCCGCGGGCTTGAGCTGGACCGATTCGCCGCAGCCGCAGGCCGAGGTCTGGTTCGGATTGTTGAACACGAATTGCGCGGAAAGCCGGTCGGTCTTGTAATCCATCTGGGTGCCGAGCAGGAACAGCACGGCTTTGGGATCGATCAGCACGCGCACGCCCTTGTCCTCGACCACCTCGTCCGCCTTCTCGATCCGCTCGGCATATTCCATCGTATAAGCCATCCCGGCGCAGCCGCCGTTCTTGACGCCGACGCGCACGCCGATGACCGGCTGCGTCGCGTTCGCCATCACGTATTTGATGCGCTCGGCGGCGGCATCGGTCAGGCTGATCACGTGGGGTCTCGGCCGAACTGTGGCCATGTCGGGTTCTCCTCTCACCGAGTGCAAGGCCCGGCAGCGGAATCCATTTATGGTCCTAAAATAACAACGAATTTGCGCTTGTGAAGGCCGGATCGAGGCGGCCGAAAGATCGGGCTGAATTAGCGAGCATTTCGTCCCTCGATCGCCTGCCCTCAGTAAATCGCCCACAAGCCCGGCGTCGCAAGCTCCAGCAGGTGTCCGTCCGGGTCGCGGAAATAGATGCTGTGGCCGCCGCGCGACCACTCGGTCCGACCCTCGATGGCGACGTCCTCCCGGCGCAGCCGCTCGACCCAATGCGGCAGCGCGTCGGCTGCGATCGCAAACGCCATGTGCAGCGGCCCGCGGCCGTCGTGCGGCGGAATGGTGCCGCCCGGCATGCGCACGGTCTCAAGCGTGGCGCCGCGACGGAACAGCAACAGCACGCTCTTGCCTCCGACGTCGTAGGCGCGAAAGCGGGCGTCGGCGGTCAGCGCCGCGAGCCCCAGCACCCGCTCGTAGAAGCGCGCCGCGCGATCGAGGTCGTCGACGTAGAGGCAGGTCTCGATCACCCGGTCGAGCTTCGGCGTCACGCCTCACCACATGTTGAGCACGGCGCGCGCCTCGTCCGACATGCGACTCGGCTCCCAGGGCGGATCCCAGACGATGTCGACCTTGACCGCGCCGACGCCGGGGACGCTGGCGACCGCGTTCTCCACCATCGTCGGCAGCTCCTGCGCCGAGGGGCAATTGGGCGTGGTGAGCGTCATCTCGACCGCCACCGCCCGATCGTCGGCGATGTCGATCTTGTAGATGAGGCCGAGCTCGTAGATGTCGGCGGGGATCTCCGGATCGTACACGGTCTTGAGCGCGGCGATGACGTCGTCGGTCAGTCGTGCCAGCTCTTCCTGCGGCAACCCCGCGGGCTTGCCGGCATCCGCGGCCGGCGCCGTCGGGGCCTCGGCCCTCCCGGAGGGTTCCGGCATCGTCGCCGCGGCATCGGGAACCTGGTTCGGATCGTCGGTCATGTGAAGAAATCCTGCGCCTTCATCAGGGCGCGCGCAAGGCCGTCGACCTCCTCGCGCGTGTTGTAGAGCGCGAACGAGGCGCGGCAGGTTGCGGTGACCCCGAAGCGAGCCAGCAACGGCATGACGCAATGGGTTCCGGCGCGCACCGCGACGCCGGACCGGTCGATGATGGTCGAAATGTCGTGGGGATGGGTGCCCTTGATCTCGAAGGAGACGATCGGACCCTTGTCCTTGGCGGTGCCGAAAATGCGCAGCGAGTTGATCTCGCGCAGGCGCTGTTGGGCATAATCGAGCAGCGCGGCCTCGTGCGCCTTGATCCGCGGCTTGCCGATCGAGTCGATGTAGTCGATCGCCGCGCCGAGCCCGATCGCCTGCACGATCGGCGGCGTGCCGGCCTCGAACTTGTGCGGCGGCTCGCCGTAGATGATGCGGTCCTCGAACACTTCGCGGATCATCTCGCCGCCGCCGTTGAACGGCGGCATCGCCGCGAGGTGCTCGTAGCGGCCGTAGAGCGCGCCGATGCCGCTCGGACCGTAGAGCTTGTGGCCGGTCACGGCGTAGAAGTCGCAGCCGATGTCCTGCACGTCGATATCGAGATGGACGGCGGCCTGCGCGCCGTCGATGAGGACCGGAACGCCGCGCCCATGGGCGCGGCGCACCACCTCCTTCACCGGCACCAGCGTGCCGAGCATGTTCGACATATGGGTGATCGCCACCAGCTTGGTGCGCACCGTGAGCAGCTTCTCGAACTCGTCGATCAGGAAATTACCGTCGTCGTCGACCGGCGCCCATTTGATCACCGCGCCCTGGCGCTCGCGCAGGAAATGCCACGGCACGACGTTGGAATGGTGCTCCATGATCGAGAGCACGATCTCGTCGCCGGCCTTGATGCGCTCGCGGCCGAACGTATAGGCGACCAGGTTGATCGCCTCGGTGGCGTTGCGCGTGAAGACGATCTCCTCCTTGCGGGCCGCGTTGAGGAAGGCGCGCACCTTCTCGCGCGCGTCCTCGTAGGCTTCGGTCGCGGCATTGGCGAGATAGTGCAGCCCGCGATGCACGTTGGCGTATTCGGCGGTATAGGCGTGCTCGAGCCGCTCCAGCACCGCCTTCGGCTTCTGCGCGGAGGCCGCGTTGTCGAGGTAGACGAGCGGCTTGCCGTAGACCTGCATGGCGAGGATCGGGAAGTCCTCGCGGATGCGGGTGACGTCATAGGCGCCGTTGGTCACGGCTGGGTGCATGGCTCGGCTCGCGATCTTCTCTCCTTCGTCATGCGCGGGCTTGACCCGCGCATCCATCTTTTTCGCTAGAAGATGGATCGCACCGGAACTCGGGCTTGCACGAGTTCCGCACTATTAAGAGCCGCAAGTCGGGTAGACCCGACTTGCGGTGTCGAGCCCGGCGATGACGCCGCAAAAGCTGTCACTCCCGCCTCTTGAGCCAGGCGACGACCTGGTCCATCAGCGCGTCGCGCAGCCCGGCATGCTCGATGCCTTCCACCGCCTCGCCGACGAAGGCCTGGATCAGCAGCGCCTCCGCCTCCTTGGCCGGAATGCCGCGCGCCCCGAGATAGAACAGGAGGTCCTGGTCGAGGGCGCCGGAGGTCGCGCCGTGGCCGCACTGCACGTCGTCGGCGAAGATTTCGAGCTCGGGCTTGTTGACCGCCTCGGCGGTGTCCGACAACAAGAGCGCGTGGGTCGCCATCTTCGCGTCGGTTTTCTGCGCGCGCGGCCGCACCACGATCTTGCCCTGAAAGACGCCGTGGCTCTCCTGGTCGAGCACCGACTTGAACACTTGGCGGCTGGTGCAGCCCCCGACCGCGTGGTCGGCGAGCAGCGTGGTGTCGGCGTGCTGGCGTCCCCGCAGCAGGCTCGCGCCGCGGATGCCGGCGATGGTGCCTTCGCCCGCGAAACGCACGAACAACTGGTTGCGCACGACGTCGGCGCCGGCGGTGAACAGGAATTCGTTGAAGCGGGCATGCGCGCCGATCGCCGCCATCAGCGTGGAAACGTGCAGGGCGCCCGCACCGGCGCCGGTGATCTTGACGTGGTCGACGTGCGCCTCGTCGCCGACTTTCAGCTCGAGCGCGGCGTTCACCTGGTGCTGGCCGGCACCCGCCCCGCCGTGGGTCTCGACCACCATGGCGCGCGCGCCGCGCTCGATCACGACGAGCGAGCGGATGAAGACCGCCGCCGGCTCCAAGCCGGCATTGATGAAGACGAGATGGATCGGCCGCGCCAGCGCCGCGCCGGCCGCGACGTGAATGACGGCGCCGTCGCCCATGAAGGCGGTGTTGAGCGCCACCGCGACGTCGCCCGTCGGCGCGACCTTGCCGAGATGGGCGGTGATTTGCGGATCGCCGGCGGCCAACGTCTCGGCCAGCGAGCGGATGGTCAGGCCGGCTTCGAGGTCGGCGAGATCGGAGAGCTCCGGCACGAACGCGCCGTCGACGAACATGAGGCGGCGCGCCTCGATCCAGGCGAGCGCGGCGGCCGCGCTCGCGGCGCGCGCTTTGGCGGCGGCATCGGGAGCGCCTGCGAGGGGCTTCGCCTCGCGCATGAGCGCGCGCAGGTCGGTATATTTCCAGTCCTCGATGCGCCGATGCGGCAGGCCGTCGGTCTCGAAGCGGCGGAATGCGTCCTCGCGCAGCGCGGCGACGGAGGCCGCGCCCGGCAGCGCGCGCCTGGCGACGGCGAAGGTCTCCGCCAGCGCGGTCTCCGCCGCGGTCTTGATCGGGCCAATCTCGGCATTCATCTCATGCCGCCTCTTCCCGGTATTGCGCGTAGCCGCTGGCGTCGAGCTCCAGCGCCAGCTCCTTGCCGCCGGTTTTCACGATGCGGCCCTTGGAGAGGACGTGCACCACGTCCGGCACGATGTAATTGAGCAGGCGCTGATAGTGCGTGATCACCACGAAACTGCGCTCCGGCGAACGCAGCCTGTTGACGCCGTCGGCGACCACCTTGAGGGCGTCGATGTCGAGCCCGGAATCGGTCTCGTCGAGCACGCAGAGGCGCGGCTCGATGAGCGCCATCTGCAGGATCTCGTTGCGCTTCTTCTCGCCGCCGGAGAACCCGACGTTGACGCCCCGGCGCAGCATGTCCTGCTCGATGCCGAGCTTGCCCGCGACCTCGCGCACGCGCTTGACGAAATCGGGGGTCGAAATCTCGGCCTCGCCGCGCTTCTTGCGCTGCGCGTTGAGCGCGGTGCGCAGGAAGGTCATGGTGGCGACGCCGGGGATTTCGAGCGGATATTGAAAGGCGAGGAACAGCCCCTTGGCGGCGCGCTCGTCGGGAGCAAGCGCGAGCAGGTCCTCGCCGTCGAGCAGCACCTCGCCTGCGGTAACGACATAGTCGTCCTTGCCGGCGAGCACATGGGCGAGGGTCGACTTGCCGGACCCGTTCGGGCCCATGATCGCGTGCACGCCGCCCTTGCCGATCGAAAGGTCGAGGCCGTTGAGGATTTTCTTGCCGTCGACCTCGACGTGCAGATTCTTCACTTCCAGGAGATGCATTGCTGGTCCCGTAACGCTAGTGATGTTCGCCGCCGTAAGAAGCGCTCGGCCCGATCCGACCGATGCCGGCACAGGTCGCGATCTTGAAACCGGCGTCCTTCGTGCCCGCGCCGCCGGCCCTTGCGGTCACCCCACGCTGCCTTCCAGGCTGATCGAGATCAGCTTCTGCGCCTCGACCGCGAACTCCATCGGCAGCTGCTGCAGCACGTCCTTGACGAAGCCGTTGACCACCAGCGCGACCGCCTCTTCCTGGGAGAGGCCGCGCTGCATGCAGTAGAACAGCGTGTCCTCGGAGATCTTCGAGGTGGTCGCCTCGTGCTCGAACACGGCGGAGGAATTCTTCGCCTCGATATAGGGCGTCGTGTGCGCGCCGCACTTGTCGCCGATCAGGAGCGAGTCGCAGTTGGTGAAGTTGCGCGCGCCCTTGGCGCGTCGATGCGCAGTGACCAACCCTCGATAAGTGTTGTTGGAGTGGCCCGCGGCGATGCCCTTGGAGATGATGCGGCTCGTCGTGTTCTTGCCGAGGTGCAGCATCTTGGTGCCGGAATCGACCTGCTGGTGACCGTTGGAGATGGCGATCGAGTAGAACTCCCCGCGCGAATTGTCGCCGCGCAGGATGCAGCTCGGATATTTCCAGGTGATCGCCGAGCCGGTCTCGAGCTGGGTCCAGGAGATCTTCGAGTTTGCGCCCCTGCAGTCGCCGCGCTTGGTGACGAAATTGTAGATCCCGCCGCGGCCGCTGGCGTCGCCCGGATACCAGTTCTGGATCGTCGAATACTTGATCTCGGCGTCGTCGAGCGCGATCAGCTCGACCACCGCGGCATGCAGCTGGTTCTCGTCGCGGGTCGGCGCCGTGCAGCCTTCGAGGTAGCTCACGTAGGAGCCCTTGTCGGCGATGATGAGGGTACGCTCGAACTGGCCGGTATTGCGCTCGTTGATCCGGAAATAGGTCGACAGCTCCATCGGGCAGCGCACGCCCGGCGGCACGTAGACGAAGGAGCCGTCGGAGAACACCGCCGAGTTCAGCGTGGCGAAGAAATTGTCGGAGATCGGCACCACGGTGCCGAGATATTTCTTCACCAGCTCGGGGTGCTCCTGCAGCGCCTCGGAGATCGGCATGAACAGCACGCCGGCCTTGGCCAGCTCGGCCTTGAAGGTGGTCGCGACCGAGACCGAATCGAATACCGCGTCGACGGCGACGCGGCCATAGCCGTTGCCGCCTTCTTCGTCGCCCGCAGGCTTCTGCACGCCCTCCAATACCGCGACCTCGCGCAGCGGGATGCCGAGCTTCTCGTAGGTCTCGAGAATCTCCGGATCGATCTCGTCGAGCGACTTCGGCCCGTCCTTCTTCTTGGGCGCGGAATAGTAATAGATGTTCTGGTAGTCGATCGGGTGATAGCTCACCCGCGCCCAGAGCGGCTCGCGCATGGTGAGCCAGCGGCGATAGGCGTCGAGGCGCCAGGCGAGCATCCATTCGGGCTCGTTCTTCTTCGCCGAGATGAAGCGGATGGTGTCTTCGTTCAGGCCCTTGGGGGCCTTCTCGGATTCGATGATGGTCTCGAATCCATATTTGTACTGGTCGACGTCGATGCGGCGAACCTGCTCGACGGTCTCCTGAACAGCCGGCATTCTTCCCTCCGCTGCGGTTTCAAGGACCGCGGGTTGGATCAGTCGGTTATGGTCGAT
>WNFD01006482.1_pt1 | contig 11711 bp, 15 predicted proteins | sample 5400491 | NCBI WGS metagenome assembly WNFD01 (sample SAMN13153343, study PRJNA577476) | soil metagenome | isolation source: 120 cm saprolite under Douglas fir tree site 2 hole 2 replicate 2 | place: USA:California | collected 2015-04-18 | reverse complement strand
AAACTTCCAAGAGCGGCTGCAGGCGATGGGCATTGTGCTCGTCAAAAGGCGAGAGGAGATCGTCGAAGTCCATGGCGCCATGGTGCGTCGTATCGCGACCGTTTATGAACGCTACCCCGACCGAGGACGTTGAGAAATTCAGCGGACTTCGGCGAGCTGGGTGCGCAATTTGTGGGTGGCGCGAAACAAGGTGTTCTTGATTGTACCTTCAGTCGTATTCAGGATGTCGGCCACCGTTCGCAGCTTGAGGCCATGGTAGTGCTTCAATTCGAAGACCATGCGCTCCCGGGGCGAGAGTCTTCCCAGAGCACGAAGAATGCATCGGCGCAGTTCACGGCCAACCAGACTGCGCTGGGGGCTGGCGTCTGGGCTGTGGTCGGGCATGCGGTTCAGCACTTCTTCTTCCTCGCCGTCCCGAGAAACGGTGGTGGTCACATGCCGGCCGTGCGAATTCTTTTTTCGCAGATGATCGAGACAGAGATTGGTTACGATGCGGTAGATCCAGGTGTAGAAAGAGCACTCGAAGCGAAAGCGCGCCAAGTTTATGTATGCCCGGAGAAACGCCTCCTGATAAATGTCCTGACCATCCTCCTGCGAGCCGGTGAGATGGACGGCGAGGCGCAGCACGGCGCGGTCGTACTGCCGGACCAGTTCTTCGAAGGCGGCGGTATTGCCCTGCTGGGCTTCGCGGATAAGCAAGGTGTCGTCCACGCGGACTGGGCGAGCCTCGCCAGCCTTCGGCCCGGAGGCGCTAAATCCAGCAGCATGAGAATAACCTGGAGCGATGCGAGTTTTGCCTGTATCACACACGATCGTCCTTCCATCTGCACGAATATTCGAGTCACTCAGAATCTTCGATCACTCATCTGCCCGGCATACCACGATCAATGCCATGTCGTCCTCCCGCGATTGGCCGCCAGCGAAGTCCTCGACCGCGCCCAGCACGGAAAACAGCGTGCCGCTTGCACTGGAACCACGGGAAACTTGTACGGCAGCTGCCAGGCGCTCTGCGCCGAACTCGGCAGCATTCTCGTTTCGGCACTCCGCGATGCCGTCGGAATAGCCCACCAATGTGTCGCCCGGCCGCAATGTCGTCCGCCGGTTGGCGAAACAGGCGCCAGCCAGCACTCCCAGTACCGGCCCACCCTCTCGCAGGCTCTCCACATGCCCGTCGTTGCGAAGAACCACCGCAGGCGGATGTCCCGCGCTGCAGTACGTAACCCCACCAGTCTGTAGGCTGAGCCGGCCTAGAAGAACCGTGGTCAGAGGCAATTCCAAGCGGGTGAGTAGCAGATTGCGATTGATAGCGGACAAAGCAGCCGCAGGATTGCCCAGCACCTCAATCTGTAGTCGAACCATGCCTACCACATAGGTGAACCACATCCCGGCGGAGAGGCCCTTGCCAGCGATATCGCCAATGGCGAATACCAAATCTGTACCGAGTTCAAATACGCTAATGAAATCGCCGGACAGATGACGTACCGGGAAAATCTCGCTGGCGATCTCAAAGGGCTTACGGCGGAGAAGGCGCGGGCCGCAGAGTTTTCTTTGCACCTGGGCGGCTTCGTACATCGTCCGTCGCAGGTCGTCGTGCTCACGGCGCAGAGTCGAAAGCTGGTCCTGTAGTGCAAGGTTGCGGTGCGCCACGCCCACAGAACCTGAGAGCATTCCTGCATGCCCGGAGACCTCCGCCCGACGTGCCCAAGTCTTGTCCTGGCGCCAGCCCCGGATTCGTAGAGCGTTCTCCAACTTTCATCTCCCGCAAATACCGTGATCAGCCGACGAATTTGTAACCCGTACCGTGTACGGTGAGGATGAAGCGAGGTTCGTCCGGCTTGGGCTCGATCTTCTGCCGCAAGCGGACAATGTGCGCATCCACGGTACGCGTGGTCGGGAAGCGCTCGTAGCCCCAGACTTCCTCGAGCAGGCGATCGCGGCTCAGGGCCTCCCCAGGATGGCAGAGGAAACACTTCAGCAGTTCGAACTCCTTCGAGGAGAAATCCACCGACTTGCCCTTGCGCGACACTTGGCAACTGCGCAGATTTACCTCGACATCACCAAACGAATAGCGGTCCTGATCTTTGGGAACGCTACGCGCACGGCGGAGGACGGCCTTTACGCGAGCCAGCAGCTCACGAATGGAGAACGGCTTGGTGACGTAATCATCCGCTCCCAGCTCGAGCCCGACGACTTTGTCCACTTCCTGGCCACGCGCGGTGAGCATGATGATAGGGACTGAAGGCCGCTTGGACTTGAGCTGTTTGCAGACGTCCAGCCCGCTCATGCGTGGCATCATGACATCGAGGATCACAAGGTCAGGAGCTTCGTTGAGCGCGCGTTCCAGGCCAGCAACGCCGTCTGGGGCGGCAATCACCTCATATCCTTCGTACTCGAAGTTGTCGCGCAAACCGGCAACCATGTTGGGTTCGTCTTCGACAATCAGAATTCTGGCCATCTCATGATCTCCATGGCTTCTCTTCGCTTTGGCCTGTAACTCGATTGCTGAATTGATGGATGCCATTGCCAGTTTCCCCGTCGGCAATCAAGCCGAGGCCAGGTTGTGTCCGTTCTCTTCCTGCTTGACAGGCAGGGCGATGGTGAACTTGCTGCCCTCGCCAGGCGCGCTGTCAACCAGGACTTCGCCGCCGTGGGCCTGCACAATGTGACGCACCAGAGAGAGGCCCAGTCCGCTGCCCTTGGTGTTGTGAACCAGCGGATCGCCCACACGATAAAACTTCTCGAAAATCTTGTGCTGCTCCTGGTGAGGGATGCCGATCCCATGGTCAATCACTTCCAGCCTTACTGATCCGTTTTCACGATACAGCTTGACGCCGATGTACTTCCGGTCTTGTGAATACTTGAGAGCATTATTGACCAGGTTCAATAATGAGCGGGCCATGGACTCGCGATCCACGCGCAGGGGCGGCACTTCGTCGATCCTTTCTTCATAACTGAAACCATGCTGCTCGATCTGGTAGCGATAGGAATCGAGCGTGTTGCGCACCAGTTCGCGCAGATCGGTCTCGCGGAAATCGTACTCCTTGCGGCCCGCTTCGATCCGGGAGAAATCCAGAATGTTGTTGATGAGGGCACTAAGACGCTCACTTTCTTTGCGAATGATGCAGTAGTACTCCTGATACTTTTCCTGCGAATTGAGCCGGCCCATTTCCAGAGTTTCGGCGTAAAGCCGGATCAAAGAGAGCGGCGTCCGCAGCTCATGTGAGACGTTCGAAACAAAATCGGACTTCAGCCGGGCCAGCGCCATTTCTTTGCTTACGTTGCGATAAGTGAGCACGATTCCGCCTGCCAGTAACAGAGACAACGCCCCCAGAGCGAGGAAGCTGGTGCGCACGAAGTGCTGACCGATGGCTTCCAGTGTGGTTCCACGCAGCTTGATGGCCAGCGTAACCCCGGGAAACGCAGCTTCCATGTCGCGTTCCACCTCAGGCACGCCGCCATCCCAACCGGCTGAGGCTGCCAAGGGTGCCGGTTCACCCTTGGGGTGCAGCATGATCGCACATTGGTTCTTATCACGCTGCCCCTCACTGAGGTTGCGGTTCATCACCGTTTCCAGTATCTCGGGAAAGAACTGATCGTGCAGATATTCGGCATCGAATGCGACTCCCCCGATAACCTTTTTGCCAGTGGCCTCGTCCGTCTTGGCAAACATGGCGACGGGCTGATATAGGCGTTTCTCGCCTCGCGGCACCCAATTGGGGAAGACGTAATATGGCATTCCCTTCTTCTCCATCTTTGTCATCTTCTCGGCGAGGTCCTGGAACTCCATCCCCAACCAGCCGTCGCTCATTTTAGAGAGCTCATCGGCCTCCGCGTGAAAAGCCTGATCATTCTTCAGGCGGTGGGGCTGGGAACGAAACACCATGCCGTGATCGGGGTCATAGGCGAACAGATGGGCGGCGTAGGGATGCCCGGCAAGAAGCCTGTCGAGCGTTTCCGCGCACGTCATGCCAGGGGCTGGAAACCCGCTTCGAACATCGTCCAACTGTTCGTATGCCTTCAGGTTGATCTCCTTTTCGGAAATGGCCAGCACTTGGCTGAAGTCGCGCTGTATGGCGGCCTCCACCGTCCGGTCACGCTGAATGTGCATCAGGTGCCAAGCGCTCAGGATCACTAGAGCGGCGGCGGGCAGAACTACGGCTAGTTCGAGGGTCAGTATCAGTCGGGTTCGCTCGTTCCAGCGCCGTTTCGGTCTCATGGTGAACTCCTGATCCGGGCCGCTACCTGGATCAGCCCGGCACGAAACATACTTGAACGGAACAGTGCCTGTGTCAATTGGGGGTAAAAATACGTAAAAAGTTGTGAACGATTAAGGATCTCCGGTGTCTCCAGGAGACGTGCGTGAACGAAGACCGGATAAAGGCCCTGACCGGCTCAGACCCGGTGACCGCACGGTTTTTGTACCTTTCGGGCGGACGCGGATCAGGCGCACCATTCGCACACAACGTGTCAGAGATAAATGGGATCTGGGGCTGATCAGGGAAGCACGTGACTGATGGGCCGCCAGTCGGACCCCAATGTGGAAATGCGAACCCTAGGTCTTTACGTGCCAGGGTAGCGATTTGGCCAATTGATCCCTTGGAAGTTCCTCCAAGAGAGACAGGAGTCAAGCCACTGTCTCCGAATCATCGGTTTGTGATCGCATTGCATTCGCCGGCTGGGTAAAGTGGGGCACTTTCTCCAGTACGGTTTGAGAACAAAATCTGCGTAATTGCGGCGATTTCTCGCGATTTTCAGAGGAATACCGCGTGTTTTCTCTGCGGTACAGACTGCGTCGATACGAAGACGCCTCCCCTCGATTGAACTTGCCGCGATGCGTTCCTCGCGGTTAAAGTAAGTAAGTACTTACTTTTGTACTATGCGACTGCCCGCGCCAGACCGCAGGAAACAACTCCTCGAAATCGCGATGGGGCGAAAAGGCTTGTCGCGCTTCTGATGTGTGATTTTGAATTGGCAACTTAGCATTATGCCGGTCGGGGCCGATCAGGGTTAATCTCCTCACGGCGAATAATCTTGCCCTTCGCTTCCGTCCCGTCCGGCCAACGAATAATGAACTTGTCCCCATCCACTCGTGCCGGGATACGAGACTTTCTCCCGATCTCAAAAAACTTGTCATCTCTCTTCAGAGGCGGATCATACCTTACGGTGTAAAGCGTACTATCGAGAATCACTGAAAGTTGGCCGATCACCCCACCAACCACGCAAACAATCATGTTTTGGGAGTCAGGGAGATCGAGATCGAAGAGTATTGCACAACCGAAACCGTCCGGGACCTGGCCTTTGCATTTGACTGCCTTGATTTCATCCAGTTGCTCAAACTGGACCACAGGACGATTTTGCGCGTATGCCAGAGCGCAGAGAAAAACTACAAGTGCCACTCGCGTCCGCATATTCCCTCGCCGCAACAATCTTCCTGCTTATTCAAACCACCAGTCAAGCTATTTGAACGCGTGGACGAGGCTCAACCGACTGAAAGTCAGGATCATCGCGGATGAGCGGGAAAGGAGGATTTCGCCCTCGGGTATACTCCCGATCGCCGACAGCGATTGCATGTCTTGAGCAATAGGTGGGAACTCCTGACGACTTTTCTCTATGATGTATCCGTCCTTCGCGGTTAGGTAGCGAAGAACGCGCGAGTGCTTCCGTGCGGGCGATCATGGAGGAAACTCGTGAAGCTGTTTAAGAAAACCAAATCGAAGTTTTACTGGTATGACTTCACCGTACGAGGCCATCGTTACCGTGGGTCAACACAAGAAACCAAATCTGTCAGCGCATCGAAGGTAGCGGGCCTGAAGCTTGCTCACGTGATCGAATGCACCGATCCGCTTCCGAACAGGCCCAGCGCATTGGATGAATTCTCCCTAAGATTCTTCTCGTGGGTAGACGATGCCAGACTTGAAAATAAGACGAAGAAGTACTACCGCAATGGCTGGCGACTCCTCAAAGCGACTGAAGTTGGGGGGGCAACTGGATCAAAATTACTAGCGATTGTGCGGAGAGGCTTAATTTCGCAGGCTCGGCTGCGAACGCCGCGCACTTCGAACCGTAAGGCGCATGCTTCACAAAGCCGAGGAATGGAAACTGATCAGCCGTGCTCCGAAAATCAAGCTTATGAAAGAGCACGGACGATCACTCAGACTCGATGATGCCGCCGAAAGAAAGTTGTTTGCTGCGGCCGCTGATTGCCAGTGGCGAAAGCGAACAGCCGACCTCTTTCGCGACATTGTCATCTTGATGCGCGATACCGGGATGAGAAATCAACGCGAACTCTACCAGATGCGCATTGAGAATCTCGATTGGGATAACCGGCTGATCTTCGTGCCCGATAGCAAGACTCCAGAAGGACGACGGCTCGTTCCGATGAGTAGGCGAGTCGTCGAAATTCTTCGGGAGCGCTGCGGCGAAAGGCGGGAGGGTTGGGTGTTTCCATCCAGGCGCGCGGCGAGTGGCCACATCCGCTCAATAGACCGGTTATTTCGCCAGGCACGCATGAAGGCGAGAGTCACACCTGCGCTCAGCAGATCATGGTTAAAGGCGCTGGGAGCCAAACGACACGAATCGATTCTCCTGTCGGCGTCAACGAAGGAACCAGCCAACTGCGACTGCAACGATCACAAGCTTTACCAACCACCCTGTCGCGTAGGACGCGACAAACACCCGGTGCAGCTTCATAAATGCGGCATTAGTGAGGATCAGCGGCAACGGGCCGATCAGCCACATCGCAACCGCCAGCTTGATTGCGCCCGATACAGAATGAAGACCCAGCCGGGCGGTGATATAGGCAAAGACCCCGCAGGTCAGAAATGGTAGCGGACTGGTCAGAGCAATCGCTCTCCCTTCGCCACCCTGACGCCAGATTTCGGATAAGTGTAGCGGCGATGAAGCCAATCCCCTGCGAAGAACCAGTCAGTGAGGGACGAGACGACACCAGCACCAACAATGATCGCAGCGAGTCGCGCCCAGTTCATACCGTCTTCCCTCTAAACGCAGGCATTGTACTCGCACGAAGGCGTTCGCCCATGGCTATTAGTGGAGGCGTGCATAAATTAAATTAGTGCATTTCAGGCTGCTACTCCCGCCGCCGCCCTACCGTCATGATGTGGAAAGAACTGCCGCTGACCTCTTCGATCATTTCTGTCCGCTCCAACAGACTCAACAGCACTTTTCGACCATGTGGTTCAGCCCAGATGGAATCGATGTCTCTAGCCATAGAGCCCAATCCTTCGATTGGAACCTGTGTCACTATCGAAAATCCGCCTTCTTCTAATTCGGCGCGAATCTCGACATTGCGATGGAAAAAAGCGTCGGTGAAGAAGGAAATATTATCAGTGGGATTCCGATGTTGCCCAGTTTCTAGGTCTACCTCGACGATGGAGAGGAACGTGTCGTCATTTAGCAGTTTCTCGCACACCGCCGCCATGAACGATGCAACTCTCGATATTGTAGCTGCGAAAACGTATCCGCCCGGCTTCAAGATTCGGCCGGCTTCTCGAATGGCTCGAACCCGTTCGCTTCGCTCAGTCAAGTGATATAGTGGCCCAAATATCAAGACCGCATCACACGACCCGTCCGGCTGCGATAACGATCTTGCGTCCCCGACTTCAACCGAGCGCGGCCTCGGCGCTTGAGGATTTGCTCGGATGCGACTCTTGCAAAGCTCAACCAGCCTCTCTGAGCAGTCGGTGAGATAGGTCTCATATCCGAGTTCCGCCAACCAAAAGGAATACGGGCCGGTGCCGCCGCCAACAGCAGCCACGATGGCTGGTGGCGGTGGCAAAAAGCGTTGCAAAATTCTCTTGATGCGCTCAAATTCCAGTTGTCCCATTCCCGAGGTCAACCGATCTGCCTCGGCAAACTCGGCATAGTATTTCTCGATGGAACGTTTCGGCGGTACGGACATTCCCGTTCTCAACCCCGGTCGAATGATAGTCCACAGTTTTCTGCGAATCTATCATCCATCCGGTCTGGGATGGCATGTGGGGACTGGAGACAGGGATACTAAGACCTAAAGAAGCGGCTTTAGCGCCGACTCGAAATTATCCGTGTACTCAAACCCGACGACCTTCGTCCGAGGACACCACGCCCATCACACCCTGTAAGGCGTAAAGTCGCATCGTTTCAGACCCTCCAGCGCCCCTGCCCACCCTGTGGTTCAAAAGGGTTCTTACGCAGCAGCCGCAAGTGAATGAATTGACTGGATGAGAAATTCAGGTTCCCGGTGGTCAGCCCGGTATACCTTCTGAGCCCAGGCGCAAAACAACGGAACGGAAGCACGGGCAACTCCAGCCGAGTCGGATGGGATATTGTTAAGACCGATGAGAATACGACTTGCGGCGTTCGTATCGGTGCTGCTTTCGTGCGTGGCGGTTGGTCAATCGCCGCCATCAACCACACCAGAGACCGTTGTGGTTCCCAGCGGTAATCTGCGCCTTAAAGGCTACCTCTGGAGCCCTGCCGGATCAGCTCCATCTCCCGCCGTCCTGTTCGTTCATGGCTCTGGCAGCAGCGATGCCGCGCATACAGGCGGATTTGAGATTAGTGAAGCAGCCGAAAAACTCGCGCCGACCTTCATCAAACACGGCTACGCTTTCCTCTATCTCTTCCTGCGCGGGCAGGGCATTTTCGCCGGCCAAGGACTTTTTATGCGGGATGTCTTGCAGCGCGAGAAGGCTGCCAAGGGGGAGGAAGCTCGCAAGCGTCTGCAGTTCGTTCTAATGACGACGGATCATCTCGACGATGTCACCGCAGGTTTGTCGTTCTTGAAAAACCTACCCGGAGTAGGCTGTTTTGCGGCAAGAGTTTTTGGTGGAAGGTAGAACTCGCTTACCATCCCCGCAGGTACAGCAAGCTGCAACGCCTGCCCCAGTGAGCTTGGTTCCCATGAGGAAGCTGACCTTCCCAGATTCGCAGCAGGATCGCAGCAATCGCTATTGTACCGCCTGCTGAAAGCTAGTTTTCTGCGCGTTTTGCTCTCGTGGCTGGAGATGCGAGACTGGCGGTGACATGGTCATCAAGGCGGTGGCATTCGACTTCGGTCATACGCTGATCGACGAGCGGTAAGATGGCAACGTGCCGCTCGATTCCCGCCCCATTCACCTCATGCCCGAGGTCTCTGAGGTGTTACCCTTTCTCTCGTTGCCGCTAGCAGTCTGGGCGAACACACGCACAGCTACCGAGGCGGAGCTTCGCCAGTGGCTTAAGAGGGCTGGCCTCGGACGGTTCTTTGCGTGGGTGGTAACTTCGGTGGACGCGGGATTTCGAAAGCCTGCACCCGAGTTCTTTGATTTTGCCTTGGCGAAGTGCGCATTGAGTAAACATGAGGTATTGTTTGTCGGCGACCAACTGAACACCGACATCACGGGTGGCGAACAATACGGAATCCGCACTGTCTGGCTATGCGGACGCTCTTACCGCAGTGCTGATGAAACACCCTCGCCCAAGGATGTTCGCCCCACCTACACAATCCGCACTTTTCGCCAACTTCCGCTTCTCTTGCAACGCATCCGCGATACTGAGGTTCATCTGTGAGAGTTTCGTCGGGGAGGTAGAACCGATGCGCCCAAATCGCTGAATCCGTTGCCGTGCGCGTCGAGTGAGCAACATGGGCTTCGTCACATAAGGGAGGACAAAAAGCGTGCACGTATCTTTGATTCAGGTTCCTTATATTGGGCGACGAGCGTCTGGGCCCAAGCAAGGGGCCGCAGTGTCTCCTGCGGGCCGGGGCGGAGAAGTCGCTGGCTGCCAAGAGTGTCGTCGTAAGCATGGAGTAGGTTGACCGTGGCGAGCCGTTTCGCGACAGCGGTAACGCGTCCTTGGCTGTGGGCAAGCGACTCGCACCCGTTGTCCGGCGAGCCATCGAGGCGGGGTAGTTTCCCTTGGTACTGGCCGGAGGCTGCGATGTCAGCAAGGGCATACTCTCGGGCTTCGACCATGGGCACTGCGGTGTCGTTTGGTTCGATGCGCATGGCGATTTCAATACGCCGGAAACGACGATCAGCGGGTACCTTGATGGCATGTCTATGGCCGTGATCACCGGGCACTGCTATCGGAACTACTGGGCGCAGATCGGCAACAGCACCCCGGTTCCCGAACGTGCAATGCTCATGCTGGGTGTGCGCGACTTAGACCCAGCGGAGAAGGAGCGCCTAGACCACTCTGCCATTCAGGTGGTGATCCTGGTACGAGGGAAGGCCGCAGGGGGACGTGCAGGTCGCGCTCGACAGGCTGGCACAGCGCGTGCCGGAGGTCTATCTCCACATCGACGCGGACTCCTTAGACCCGCAGTCGCGCCCGGTGTGGGTCAATGCGGTACCCGGTGGGCTTTCTCTGGAGGATATGGAAGAATCCATTGGCGTCGTGTTTGCCCGTTTTCGGGTCAGAGCAGCCACGCTGGCAGTCTACGATCCCGACCTCGACCAAGATGACACGACCCTAAGGGCTGGGCTGCGGATCATCGGAGTGCTGGCTGAGGCTGTAAGGGAAATCCAGCTGCCTATATGCGCAAGCCGCTGGCCTTCCGCGAGGTAGAACTCGCTTCTTTGCAGCTCTTGGGCACTGCGCTGTAATTCGGAGGTTCGTTCCGCCACCTTAATTTCTAATTCGTCGCGGGCCTTGCGAAGCTCTTGCTCATTAGCTCGCAACGCTTCTTGCGCGCTGCGCAGCTCCTCAATAAGGAATGCGTTCTGAAATGCGGTCGCGGCGGTATTCGCAGCTACGGAAAGCAGTTGCTGATCGATCTGGTCAGGAAAATCGGAGCGATCGGACGCCGCCGCAACGAGACCGCGTTCGCTGTTGACGCCGATAGGAATCACGATACCGCAGCAGGATTCCTCGACCCCGCCAATGTTGGCCACGATTTCCTTCCGAGAAATTTGGCCGAACTCAGCGAGGTGTTGTTGCAGCCATTCCGGAAATGCCTTCCAAGAACTCCCCCGCGTCACCTCGACTACCTGACCCCCTGTGGGATCGGACAAACGCACAAAAGCGAAACCCAGCTCGAGCGATCCGACTAGCAAATCGGCGAGATCGGCGGCGATGGCGGGCGGTTCTCGTCCCACCCATGCCTCCGGGATCGTCGAAAGCGCCAGGAGATCCCTGACCGTTGCACGCAGGCGTGGAATCTCCGCAGAGGAATCTACGGTCATTTGAGCAATTCTCTATGCTACGGTTGTCCGAGCTAAGCGTCGTTCTCGCATCTCATCGAGGAACTGCTCAGGAGGAACGAAGAACGGGTTCTCCCGCAGTAACCCACCGATGATGACAAGCGGGTGCGTCCGCATAATGTCCATCGCTACAGTTGCGCCAAATTTGGACGGGTTGTAGTTGCAGATCACCGGATCGTTGTACTTCGAAAGGACATGATTGAGTCTTGCTTCGTACTCCACCAGGTTGTATGTGGCAGGTTTGTCGAGGAATAACCAATCCATATGATGTCCCGCCAACCTGGTAAGTGGGTAGCCGGCGGCTGCGCCCGATTGGATTAGCTTTTCGACTGTAGCGAGCATTGCATCCTGGTCGAACCGGCGGTCCCGCACATATGCGTCGGTCCACGGGAGCACCTCCAGTTGGCCGGTATCCATCATTTCTTGTACATGTATACCCGCCTCGGCGAGCCGCTTCAAATGCTCTTCCCGATTCGCGGGATCCACAATATGGGCGGCCTTTTCGCCCCGGTCGAGGCCATCTTTGTAGAA
>WNFD01020724.1_pt1 | contig 11713 bp, 17 predicted proteins | sample 5400491 | NCBI WGS metagenome assembly WNFD01 (sample SAMN13153343, study PRJNA577476) | soil metagenome | isolation source: 120 cm saprolite under Douglas fir tree site 2 hole 2 replicate 2 | place: USA:California | collected 2015-04-18 | reverse complement strand
TGTTGATTCGGCCCGGTCCGCCGGCCGATTGACGGCGGTGGTGTGTCTGGCCTAGCATGCCGCTCACCCGAACCGACTCGCTCGATCCGGGAGGAGGCTGCTGATGTGCACTGTGGCAGCGGTTCCTGGGGTGGCCGGTGTCCAAGTCTGGCAGATTACGTCATAGGGACGTGGGCCACGAGGGGGGCGACCGCCGTGCTAATGTTGGCTATCCTCCACCTTGTGAGCGACTTCACACTCGACGAGCAGGCAGAGATGCAGTGGCCCCGACATGGGCGAATCAAATACGCTGCGAGATTTGGTCAAACAGCAGACGGGCAGCCGTGGGAATGTGAGGTTCTCTGTGGAAACGACCCCTATCTCAGAGCACGATTGGTGGATGACTTAACAGTGGAACGCGATGCGGACGGGAAGGAGAACGCGGTTTGGAAAGAGCGCCCGCGCATCCGAACGGAGCTCAAGGAGCAATCTTCAGAATGAAGGACTTGCATCCAGAGCTTGTCAGCCCTGGCCCAAGCATAGGAGGCATATGATGACTGAACCTAACCTGAAAGCAGCCGTATCACATAAAACGTCGGCCGTGGAGAGTGCCGCAATCTATGTCCTCGTCGAGCATATATTCCCGAGTCGCCAGCTTTTCGACCACGCCCTTTACCGCCATCTGCGGAAGGCACCACCCGGCTTGAAAGTGCATCAGCGATTCGATCTCGAAAGCCGCGAAGGGGCGACCATCATTTGGCGCACAAAGTCCGTCGCAGCACTGCGAGAATTCATCATGACAGACCCGACGCTGGCCCCTACGCTTCATCATTTCTCGGCGGTTGAGGCAAATCTCTCCATGCCGGTGATCACGTGGGCAGGGAGTTTCTTCTCAGGTTTCTATCCAGGCGGTCTCGTCACGGTTATGGGCAATCACTTCGGCGATCAACCCGGGAGACTTATGATGGTCATGGTCCCCTCGGGTTTTCCGTTTTCCATTGGAAATGTGCCACTTGAGAACTTGCAGTGGGCGGATCACTCCGTCTCAGGTAACATTCCTGCAGGGCTATCCGGAGTGATAGATCAGCCCGTGCTCCTCCAGATAGTGACCGCCGACGGACATCAGTCCAACCGTGTTGAAGTCCAGTTCAAAGCTGCACGAGAGGCGCGAGCGTTACCGGGGACAGCTTTTTCCGCTAGGCTTTTTTCTCAAACCGGCGATGATGATTTCTGGGGACGGGGTGACGGCGACCCCGCTACCATCAACAATACCCTCAGCGCATACCATACTTCGTTGGTCGCCTCTGATTCAGGAACCGACTACTTTATATGCAATCTGCGCCACGGGTGGATCTACGCTCGATATGAATGGCTGGATACAGGCGGCATTGATGGCTCGCCATTCGGCAAGGGCATAGAAGCATACCCTGAACCGCTTGGGCAGGCAGATTTCGAACTCAAGATCTCGTGGTTTTATGATCTTGGCGGTCTGGCGCACTACGCCATCAAGATCTTTGCGATCGGCCCACGCGGCGTGCCGTTCGAATAAGAAGTCAAGGCTGTGGCAGCGGTTCCTGGGGTGGCCGGTGTCCAAGTCTGGCAGATTACGTCATAGGGACGTGGGCCACGAGGGGGGCGACCGCCGCCGGACAGTGCTAATGTTGGCTATCCTCGAGTCCTCGCGAGGCCGACTTTCAAGACCCCTTAATATGCAGCCCGGGGAATCGAACGAAACCTTCAGCCCCCGACGCCAAGGCATCCGATTCCCGTAGCGCATGCGCAGCGTCAGAGAAAATGGCTGGCTTTGCCATGTAGGAACTACCGATCACTTCCTGAAGGACGGCGCTTCAGTTCGTTGTGTGAAAACCAAAGGGAACAAAATCGCGACCTTAGGAAGCTCCGGTTTCGTCCTGGCCAGGTGGACGCTGGCATGGCGATTGATTGAGCCAACCTCAATGAAAATCCTCACGTGGGGAAAGGCGCACGCCCTTGCCTTCGGCCTCGCCGGACTCGTCCTCCTTCCAGTGACGATGGTGGCTATCTACTCGTCGATCGAGCTCTCCCGGTTCGCGCGGGTCGAGGCCAGGCGCGCCGTGATCGTGTACGCCGCCCGACAAACGCTGGGCCCCGGCGTGCAGGTCCGCCTGATCGATCTGGACGGAACGCTCGCCCGCCTTGGATACGCAGAGACCCGGAATTTGCCGACCGCGCCCGGACAGTTTCGCCGAACCACGACCGCGTGGAACATCTTCCCGCGCGATGGAAAGGGACACATCGGTCTCGAGATTCGCGGAGAGCGCATCACGCGCGTCACCCGCGACGGCAAGGACGTCGAGAGCGCCGCCCTCGAGGGTGAGGTGCTGGCGGGCATGGGCGATGGGACCGGAGAGGACTATCGCCCGATCCGGCTCGCCGAAGCGCCGAAGGCCCTCGTCAACGCCGTGCTCGCCGCCGAGGATCATCGGTTCTTCGAGCACGGTGCTCTCGACGTGCGGTCCGTCGCGCGGGCGGCATGGTCTAACCTTCGCGGCGGACGGGGGGTGCAGGGCGGAAGCACCATCACACAGCAGCTCGTCAAGAACCGACTGCTGACCCGCCAGCGGACGATCCTGCGGAAGCTGCAAGAGGCCTGGCTGGCCGTTCTGGTCGAATGGAGGTACTCGAAGCCACAAATCCTCGAGGCGTATCTGAACGAGATTTATCTCGGCCAGCGCGGTCCCCTGGCGATCCGGGGGGTCGGGGCAGCCGCGCGCGTCTACTTCTCCAAGGAGGTTCACCAGCTCAGCGCCGGCGAGGCGGCGCTCCTGGCCGGGATGGTGCGTGCGCCAAACACGTACTCGCCGGTGCTGAATCCTGACCGGGCGCGCGAGCGGCGCGACGTCGTTCTCAAGCGGTTGCATGAGCTGGCCATGCTCGACTCCGCGGCGTACGAGCGCGCGCGCCGGGACCCGGTGCGCGCTCCCGCGCGACCGTGGCCCGGCCAGGCCGCTCCGTACTTCTCCGACTACGTCCGCCAGGAACTCGAGGAACGATCCATCTTCGGCGCCCGAGTCGCCACCACCCTCGACATCCCGCTCCAGCGCTTTGCCGAGAATGCGGTGGCGCGCGGGCTCGACCAGCTCGAAAGCAACTTTCCCCGGCTCCGCCGCCAAGATCCGCGTGCCCGGCTCCAGGTCGCTCTGGTCGCGGTCGATCCCGCCACCGGCGAGATCCGCGCCCTGGTAGGTGGCCGTGACTACCAGGCGAGCCAGTTCAATCGTGTGACGCTGGCCCGACGGCAGGTGGGCTCCGCCTTCAAGCCTTTCGTGTACCTGGCGGCTTTGCACCCGCGCGACGGTCAGCCCCGATTCACGGCCGCGGCCATGGTCAACGATGCGCCTCTCACCGTCATGGTCGACGGCAAGCCGTGGAGCCCCCGCAACTACGAGGAGCGCTACGCGGGGCGCGTGAGCCTCCGCCGCGCCCTCGAGCAATCGCTCAACAGCGCCACGGTGCAGATCTCCCAGGCCGTCAGCCTTCCCGTGATCGTCGAGACGGGCCGCGCGTTCGGGTTTGGGGCGAACCTGGCGCCCGTGCCCGCCGCGGCCCTCGGAGCGTTCGAGGTCACGCCGCTCGAACTGGCGTGGGCCTATATCCCGTTCGCGGGCGACGGCGGTCGGCCCGACGCGATCCGTGCGGTGCGCGCCGTAGATCAGGCCGACGGCACGCCAGTGCTCTCCGCCCAGGACAAGCCCGCGACGAACATCATATCCCCCGCCGAAGCTTATCTCATGACCTCGCTGCTCCAGGGGGTGATCCGAAGCGGAACAGCGGCCTCCGTGTCGTCGCTGAGCACCTCGGGTGAGATAGCGGGCAAGACCGGCACGAGCAACGACGGGCGCGACGCCTGGTTCGTCGGCTACTCGTCCCGCCTTCTCGCCATCGTCTGGGTCGGCTTCGATGACGGCCAGGCTCACGGCCTCAGTGGAGCGCAGGCCGCCCTCCCAATCTGGGCCGACTTCATGAGGCAGGCGCTCGGAGCCTACCCGGCCCCCGCTTTCGCGGTTCCGAGTGGCATCAGCTTCGCCGACATCGATGCGACCAACGGCAAGCTGGCCCGCAGTTCCTGTCCCCTCGTCATCCGTGAGACGTTTCTCGCCGGCACCGAACCCGAGCCGTGCGACGAGCATCGCGGGTTGTCCGATCGGATCCTCGAGTGGTCGCGGCGTCTTCGCGACTGGTTCCTGCATTGATCGGCGTGAGAGTCCTGCCGTCGTGGATCGCGGTGGTGGCGCTGACCGCGACGCTCGCCGGATGCGCGACGGCCCGCGGTCCCGTCACCCGCGGTCCCGTCAGCACAGGGCCTGCTGCGCCGCCGGGCACGGTAGAGACGGGCGAGGCCTCGTGGTATGGCGAGCGCCACCAGGGTCGGCGCACCGCAAACGGTGAGCCCTATGACAGGTACCGGCTCACGGCCGCACACCCCGCGCTCCCGCTCGGCACAAAGGTCCTCGTGACGAATCTTCAGAACGGCCGCTCGGTCGAGGTCCGCGTGAACGACAGGGGGCCTACCGTCTCCGGCCGGATCATCGACCTCTCGTACGCGGCCGCGCGGAGGCTGGGCGCCATTGCCGCCGGCACGATTCCCGTGAGCGTTCGGGTGCTCTCTACACCGCCGTGAGCCCTCTGCGAGTACGATCCGAGACGGACGGACTTTTCACGAATCGGAAACTTCTACACGGTGCCATGAGCTAATTTTGCAACCCACAGCGCCCCGTTGATAGGGGAAACCTTTGCCGCGATCCCCGCTACGCCCTTTTTGACCAGGGTTGCGGCTACTGAATGCCATCCGGCACGTCTCTTGCTCCTTCTGTAGCAGAGGCGGCGCCCACTATGATGTGGTCGCCACGCCTGAGCCGAGCCGAGAGGGTGGTGCGTACCTTGGCGACCAGACAGTGGCTCGACAGCATTCACTCGTGGCCGATTCACCGGACTCCCCTCGCCCGCTCCGGTCACCCGGGGTTGCGCCAGACGGCCGCGCTCGTCCTCCTGATCGCAGCATGGCAGATCCCCGGTGTTTCATCCGGTGAATCCGACCGGTATGCTGCGGTCGCCCATGGAGTCCCGGACCGCCTCGCGAGTCGCCCGCGCGCGGAGCTCTCACCCCATGTTGACCGGATTCGTTTTGCCTGGCCCGTGGAGGGTTCAGTTACCTCTCGCTTCGGTCCGCGCGGTCTCTGGGGCTGGCATCGAGGGATGGATGTCAAGGCTCCGCGCGGTGCGCCCATCCACGCCGCCGCCCCGGGGACCGTGGTCTTCAGCGGGCGTCAATCCTCGGATGGGCGCGTCATCAAGATCGCCCACCCGAACGGACTCACCACGATCTATGCACATAACAGCGCCAATTTCGTCAAGGTGGGAGACCGGGTGAAAGAAGGAGCGCTCATCGGCGCCGTCGGGCGCACCGGACGCGCCACACGCCCGGAGCCATCTTCTCAGGACCGAAGCCGGCTAGTCGAGCGAACGTCGAGACAGCACCGCTGACACTGTCCCTGTTTCAGTACGCGAAACGCAGCCGCATCGGGCGTCATCCCATCCCGCGAGGCCAAGGGAATGGCCAATGCTAAGAGCCAGCACTCGAGGTCTAGGATCGAATCGAGTTCGCTGCGAACCTAGACGTGAAGGTCGATCGCCGTTCGAACCCGTGTTTACGGTCCGCCACGCGCTAATTTAGATGTTCCGAATTGCGTACTTCGGAGGTGTTGAGTCAACAATCCATACCCCGGGATCTAAATTCTGGGGATTGTGTAGGGTACTCTACGAATGGTCGCATTGGTTGCTCTTGCGATCTCCCTTTCTCCATGCAACCTCTGCGGCAGACCTGATGACATCAACGATCCTTTCGTGAGGAACTACCAGTGCAATCCCCATATTGATAGGGTTACGACCCTTCCGGCTAGCTCGGCTCTTTGCATCATAGTGGCCATGAATCATCCCCATCCAATAAATGGGAATTCCTCGGAACGTCACCACCCTGCGCTGCTGTTCTTCCGTTAGAAGCCTCATCTGCCCCAGATGAACAAAGACCGGTGCCCCGCTAATCCCTCCCGTCGAGCGCGCTTCGATCAAAAAAGACTCGCCAATAGAGGCGTCAACATCTTTGAGCCGCACGGGTTCCTTACATTTGGCTGCGATATTTCCCGCTCGCACGATAGGAATATTCCGTTCATGTCCGCTTAGCTCTGAGAATAGACCCTAGAAAGAATACGTTGTCCCCGGGTCCAATATGGAATCCCTCGGCTACGTCGTCGATGAGTTGGGCCGTGATCGGCCATGGGGAGTGGTCGAACTCATCCGAGACCGACCAACGATAGACAGCCACGTCGTTACCCGGATCGGAGTGTCTAATCCAATCAGCATATTCTGTCGAGAACATTTCCGTCCCGCGATCGGACGAGAGATTGAGCCGTAGGTACACCTTCCCGTCCCCACCCGGTCGCTTGTGGATAGTCTCAATAACATGCGCCGCAGTTACCGCGTACCAGAAGGTACGACCATCTTCCTCAACTGACAGAAAGAAGATGGTGCCCTCAGCTCCTTGGCTAGCTTTGACTCGCGTCTGGTAACAGGCAAATGCTACACACCTGAGCATGTCTGGCGGGATTTGCACTAGTCCGGTGTCCTCCTTCCCGAGTCGTAATGAGGAAAGCCCATTTGTAATTGTCCAATGGTACTCGTCTCATACCTAATAGGGGGCGGCAGAAAGTCCGTGGTGCGGGCGTTGCGTGAAGATAGGCCAATGACAGTCTCCGGGGACGGGGCTAGAACGCGACTTTCAATCCTCGTCCCGGCGCTGGTTCAAATCACGGGTGCGACCTTTGGGTTATGAAGTCACCTCGAGGCCTTGCCGGTAGCCCTCTGATCCTACGAATAGGGTCCGGCACGACGAACGATTACTGGTCCCTTTCGGATCGCCATACATACCCCTTCTCTGAGGATGTTTCAGGGTGGCAAGGGAGCAAAACGGGAGCAGATGACCTTTGGATCTTGCCCAAACCTGCCGGTGCCGTCAGGCGGGCGGCTGGCTGCTAGGGCTTTTCCAGCGCCGCCGCCACCTCAATCTCAAGCCGAAGGCGATGATCCCAGAACTCAGCAGAAGCAGTGATCCAGACTCCGGCACCGGCGTCGTCGCGCCGACCGTCGCGTTGCGCGCGTTCACCGACGACGGCACGTTCGGCGGGCAGCTTCGCGGCCGTCAAACAGCGCTCGAGCCAGGTAGCGCACATCCTCCCGGGCCTGCTTCGCATTGGTCGCCACGCTCAGGATAGCTGTCACTTGTCCGAAGACGTCTTCAAGCTCGCCGCGAGGCGAGGTCTCAGCGCTGGACACGCTCGAGATTAGGATCGCTGCGAGCATGGTCCCGACGGCGAGACTGAAGCCCCTTCCGGCCTTCGTGCCGAGCCGTTCCGCTCCTTTCGTGCCCGTGGCCACTGCGGCGTTGCTGAAATGTTTGGAAAAGCACACTGTTTTGAACCGGAATTTGGGATCGGGCCCATCGTTTCCATCGTCCCCGCTCCCTTCTATCGACCCCGATGAGGTCGGTTGCCCAGGGGGGTCACTCAAGGCGGTTGAGGCTATGCCCGAGGAAGCTGCATGTCAAGGCGGGGAGCGCTCATCGCCTTCCCAATTGTAACGCTCCACCATGAGCCGCCGCGACCGCCGGAGTACGGAGGATGCCATTCGAGCGCACGAGTGACGATTTTGGGAAGGGAGGGAACTTGAGATCGCGGCAACCCCTTTATATTCCAGCCTGGTCGAGGATGGCCTTCGCCTTGCTAGCTCCAGTCCAGGAGGAGGGTGGCCACCGCCCGTCGATCACATGCCCAGCGCCACGACACGTCGCCCGTTCATTCTCGTCATCGATGACGAGCCCCTGGTTGCGGCAGTCATCGCGGACACCCTGATGTTGGTCGGGTACGAGGTCGAGACGGCCAAGAATGGCCGGGAGGCCCTGGAGAAGATCGCGGCCTGCTCGTACGATCTCATCCTGAGCGACCTGCGGATGCCGGAGCTGGACGGCGTAGGTCTCTATCGCGAGCTTGAACGACACGCACCGCGGTTGCTGCAGCGGCTCATCTTCTTGAGTGGGACAACGGACTCGGCTGAGTACATACGGTTTCTTGAGGGCACGGGGGCCCTCGTGCTCTGCAAGCCCTTCGACATTGACACCCTGCAGCGACTCGTCCGCCAGTTCCTTCTAAATGAGGATACGCCGCGCATAGGCGATGTGGAGGGTGAAGAGGCCGAATACCTTCCGCTCGACCACCCGCACTCCGAGCCGAATTGTTCATTCTGCGCGGTTCGCCAAACACCCATGCAGCACAGGCTTTGGTGTGCCATCTACCTCCTGAGGAACTGCAATTGCGGGCACGGGTAACGCCCGGAGCAACCGGCATCGCCTCGGGCACGACGGGAGGGCGGGCAGAGGCAGACGTGGGGAGTGCCTTACGCCACGGAGACGCTGGCCGGAGTGAGAACCCGGGTTTCTCTCACACACCCAGGCTTCAAGGCTCGATGCACACGGAAGCGAGAAGCTACACCGTAGGCGATTTCGTGCGCCGCGTTGTCGCTGGCCTCCTTCAGGGAAAGTACCGCGGCAAGTTCCTTTGCTCGCGCTGCCTCATTACACTGACAAAAGACAGCCTGGACAAGAGCTACACGCTGGCCGACATCGGCTTGGTGATGAGCGACGTTTTCAAGGCGCCCGGCGAGATTACGCTCTTGCCGGCATCAACGTGCGCTCTTTGTGCGAGGAAGAAGCCCACCCCGTGCCTTGGCGTGCCCCTGCCGTAGGATGATCGGCACGACCGACGATTTCTTCCGCTTTATTGTCGGCGGCCTTCTGCGCGGCGACTACAACGGCAAGTCTGTCTGCTCGCCGTGTCTCGTCAAACTCATTCGGGAACGACTGCGCACCAACTACAGCACCCTCAAGATCGAGCGGGCGCTGGGCGCGGTATTCAAATCTCCAAGCGCACTCAAGCGCATGCCCTCGTTCGTCTGCGACCAGTGCGGAAAGACGGCAGCCTGCCTCGGGATGGATTCTCGATAACTCTACTCTTGCGGCTCGATGAACACGGCCACGTCGGTCGACGCGCCCATCTGGGTTGTAGCACGCTATGTGGCCCGTGCGATCACACGAGCGATGGTTTCCCGAAGGCGCTCTACCGTGAACGGCTTCCAAAGGACGGGCACCCGGGGCACATCGAAAAAGCCGTCGGGTGGTCGTGGTTGCCTTGCTCGCCTGCTGGCGTCCAGCCGGAGGGGCACCGAATCTGCGCGACCGTGAGCGTGCGCTAGCGGCAGACGCACGACGCCAGAGGCTCACCGATCATGCGTCCTGCGGACTGCAGGGGGGTCCGATCTCGTGGTCCGCGCCGCAGTCGGGGCAGACCACAGGAGCCCGAGGCGTCCCGTCCATCCGCAGGAAAAAACGCGGCAACCTAGATCTCGTGCCCGACAAACGCATCACAGCCGCACGCGCACGTCATGACGCGTCCTCGGGATCGTTTTCGAAATTCGGGCGCGGCACGTCCTCGCCGCCGACATGCCGCCCGGCGAGCGCAATGCTTGCTGCCGACGGCTGGGTCACGGCTGGCCCCTAACACGCCTCGCCGGCCGTCGAGGTCGACGGCGGATTGTTGCCAGTGGTCCCACACCGTAGCGTCACGCCGCTCGCGTTTATGAAGAACGACAGCGCCACAAGATTAGCCGCATTTTGTGCGACGCCGGATATGCTTATCGTGCCATTCAGGATCGGTGGAGTGTCCGTGCTCACTGACAACTGAGCCGTGTGCACCTTCCACCTATTGTCGTACGTGAAACCCTGTGGACTGGTCAGGCCGACTCGGGTCTGAATCTCACTCATCACACAATTGTTCCCTGCGCCCTTGACCTGCGCACAGCCCGATAGAGCCGTCAGTATCGAGCCACCGAGAGCCTTCGCTTCAGCCAGCTTCGCGTCGTGCGTATAACCGAGGTACAGCGGCAGCGCCGCAGCCGACAGGATCCCGACGCTCAGGATCACAACCATTACCTCGACCAGCGTGAATCCGCCAGACGCTCTCTCGACCTCGCAGAAAAAACATCTCTTCACACGCGGAGAGTTGAACGCTCCGCACATACGGCATTTCCACTGTAGCGCGAGCAGCCTCACGGCGTCCCCATACTACTTTTGGGGACCTGTCTCCTCGCCGCCGCCGTTCTTTTCATAGAGGGAACCATTCGTGATGGAATTCGTGAATGCATGCGCGGTGACACTGAAGCCTGCCGATTTACGCAGGGAGCGTGCCAAGACGGAATCGGGAATTTCCTGGTCGTTTGGGCCGATGGTCATCCTCTGGGTCACCCTTTTGGTTGGCTTACTCTGATCTCTCAAGAACGATTCTGGTGCGGGCGGACTCCCTTCGGGCTGAGAGAGCCCCCGTAATCGGGGCTGGCAGCACCCGTGCCTTCCAATTAGGTAACTCTGAGGGAGCCGGCATGCCCTCTGTGCGCAAGCCGTGCGCGGGTAGAGTCGTGCAGAGGCTGAGAGAATGTTTCCCTAGAATGAGCAGTGACAACACATCACCGTGGATCCTCGGCTCCGTCCTGTCCCACCTTAAGCCCCTCAGAGACCACTTTGGGGACTGGCGCGCAGTGGAGATCAACTTCCGCGCCGTGGAAGCCTACGTGACCCACCGTTGTGGCATCCGGCTCCTGCGGCGTTCCGCGTCCGAGTCTGGTACCTTATGTCACGGTGACCGGGGCCGCGGACGCGGCAACCGCCTCCGGAGGGCGTTCATGTAGCCTATCCGCTGCCGAAGTCGATGATCGATACGTTTGTCGTCAAGCATGTGGACCTCATGGATGATCAGGTATTGGCGGGCCTGGCCTCGACTTTCGAGGTTAGTACACAAGCCCTCACGTTCCGCTTAACGAACTTGGGACTAGCGCAGAATTTGGCTCAGGGGGGTCAACTTCGACGCAAGGTGCGAAATATTCCCTAACAGATTCCTAGTCAGCCCGCAACGCCCATCCAGACTTGTTCTCGAAGATCATCGTGGTTCGAGTCGCATTTGCGTTCTCTCTACGCAAGAGGAATGAGGACTTCCAATCCCGCGTGCGTTCTGAAGAGTGGTCCTGATGGCACGATCTGGGGCCAATTCAGCGATAATGCAACGCTCCAGCAATCGCCCACCGAGTGAACCACCCCGGGGAGTTCATAGAAGGCTCGGGTTGTTGCGAGACGGCCACCCAGACTAGGTCCCCTGATGCTAGCAGATGGCCTCAAAATCGGCGGGAGGGATCATGCCAGGGCGGTGATCCCGGTTAGTGCGATTTCGGTCGTTGCAGGGGTCGGATTTGAACCGACGACCTTTGGGTTATGAGGGGAAATTCGGCCTACACACGGACCAAGGAGATCCAACCGGAACCAAGTACGACGGAGACTTACGAGCCGACAGGGCCGTTTCCTGTTGGTCTGTTTCGGTTGGTAGACTTCATAGACGCTTCATAGCGGTTCGGATCGCCGTGCGGCGGATCCCTTGCAGGGTTCACTGGCGTGTTCAGCTTGCGTCGCGTCGCCGCGGATCCTGCCTTAACGCGGATCGATCCCATCGCGAAGCAAGGACACCATTTTTATCAGTGATCCCGGGTTTGTCTCCTCTTAGGTGCGGGCGCTTGGATGAGACACTGCCCTCGAGCTCGATCGCGT
>WNFD01010318.1_pt1 | contig 11713 bp, 11 predicted proteins | sample 5400491 | NCBI WGS metagenome assembly WNFD01 (sample SAMN13153343, study PRJNA577476) | soil metagenome | isolation source: 120 cm saprolite under Douglas fir tree site 2 hole 2 replicate 2 | place: USA:California | collected 2015-04-18 | reverse complement strand
ACATGGAGGATGACTGATGAAAACCACTGCGTTCCGTCGCCTGAAATTCGCGCTCTTCATTCTGGTATTTGTTTTGGGCCTCACTCCGGTTTCGCCGGCTGCAATCGGAAAGGCCGGCAATGAATTTCTCTACTACAGTGACGCCACCTACACCCATCAGGTCGGTATCTGGATTTTTTGCTCGAACGGGCAGAACTTTCGAAGCGGCCAGATTACACAGTTCGTGAAGATCGAGCCCTCGGGTTGCTGAGAGACCGGCATTCCCGGCTCTTTCGTAAACTGCGAAGGTGGCGGAGCAGGTTCCTCACCTTTCGCTCGCGGGCTGATGCCCGCGAGCGAAAGGTTCGGAATGACAATCAGTGTGGCGAGGGTGAGTGTGAGTGTTGAAAGCCGCCCTCTTCTGCTGCTGTTTCGGTGTTTTTCCACAATCTCTGAAGTCGTGCCCTGTTACCTGCGGCGGCTGAAGCCGGGCGCCAATCCAGTTCAAGCCTATGCCGCAAAAAGTGCTGGCCTCCCACACGCGCTTACGCCCGATCCCATGTAGAATAGCGGTGAAATTTTCGCACTCAGCACGAGTTGACCTGTTAAAAGAGATTTCCACCAATTTCAAGGAGACTTGCATGAAGAAGCTGTTCACACTGATCGTCACCATCATCCTCGCAGCCGGCCTGTCGTTCGCGCAAACGGGCGGCGGCACCACCGACAAAGGCAAGGGCAAGACAGCCGAGAGCGGGAAGAAGACCGAGGCCAAATCAAAGGGCAAGAAGGGCGGGAAAAAGGGCAAGAAGAGTTCCGGCGGAACCACCACGCCGGCGCCGAAATAAGAACATCGCAAGCCAATGAGGCGGCCGCTCCGGCCGCTTTTTATTTGTCCTCAAGGCAAATGGCGGCATGAAATACTCCAAAACGTTGCGAGGCGCGGCGGCCCTGGTCCTGCTGCTGGCCGCGGGGTTGGGCGTCCTGCGATAGGCTCCGTGGCGGTCCCGGCCATTGTGGCCCGGCTCTCGATATACAGAAAGGGACCGCGATCGGGCGGTGGAACGAGGATTGGCCTTCATCGGGCGGGCTGCGTCGAATCCGGAGTATTTTTCGCGCTGGGGGCACGATTTGCTGTGGTGCTTCTACACCGTTTCCCGCACGTCGCGCAATCAGCATCTGCGGGAAATGGCACGCCGGATGGGACAGGAGCGCGCACGGTTCGTTATGACGACCCCGACGATCTCAGCAATTTCGTCGAGGGAATTTACTCCGCGGAGATGCTCCTGGGCCGGCACGATGAAGCCCTCCGGCACAACATTCAGGCCGCCGCGGCGCATTATTCGGCTGTCGATTTTCTGAAATTCGATCCCCGGGTCGAACCGCCGCCCGCCGATATCCCCGAAATTTGCCCGAAGTGCAATCGCAGCAACCCCCGGGGCGCCACTCACTGCGAGCGAGACCATACCCCGCTCACGTTTCGCGACCGATATGACGTCTGGCTGGACGCGCTGATCCGCACCCATACCGGCGATCGCTACGGCGTGAATCTCGGCGGGTCCTATGCCGATACCGTGCGCTGGATTTCCGTCATGCGTCCTTATCCTTCCGCTGAGCGGCTGCGGACCGACGAAGACGAATTCTTCTATGTGACCTACGCCGTTACGCATGTTGTATATACCCTGGATGATTACGGCAAATATCGCCTCTCCTCCGACTGGCTGCGGCCTGAATTCGACTACCTGCGGACGAACCTTCCTGAAGCGGAGGAGTTGGAAGACGGCGAGATGCTGGGCGAGTTTCTGGACAGTCTGCGGGCTTTTGGCCAGGACGAATCCGACCCCGGAATTCGCGTGGCTGTGGAGTATCTGCTCTCCCACCAGAATCCGGACGGCAGCTGGGGCAACACGGATGACGACGACATGTACACGCGCTATCACTCCACCTGGACCGCGGTGGACGGCTTGCGGCAGTATTCCTATCAGGGGGAGCGGCGCAGTTATCCGGCGATCAGCAGGCTTTCGGCAAACAGCCACTGGCGGTCTATCCACTGGGCCTTGCATTGAAAGCCCGCGGCCCGGGAGAGTTCGTCGATCTCGTCGAGATTGAACTTGTGGCTGCTCTCGGTCCAGATGGTCTCGCCTTCGGTGAACTGAACGGTGATCCGCGCCTGGGGAATTTCCACGGTTTGATTTTTCAGGGACTGGAGATGCATTTCCACGCTGGTGGTGGACTGATTGAACCGCGCAAGATGACGGAAATTGGCGAGGACAAAGTTGGCGTCGAGTTCGCGATTGAGCCGCACCAGCAGATTCAGATTGAACGCGGCCGTCACGCCCAGGGAATCGTCATAGGCGCGCAACAGGTCGTAAGAGGCCTTGATCATATCCGTGCCCAGCAACAGCGCGTCGCCGGGCTTCAGCGCCTTGCGGACCTGGCGCAGAAATTCCCGGTCCTTCGGGCGCTCCAGGTTTCCGATGGTGCTTCCCAGAAAGAGCACGAGCAGTTGGTCGTCGCCCCCGCGCCGGGCCGCGACCTGCTTCAGGCCATCGAGATACTCGCACTGGCAGCTTACAATGTTCACTCCTCTGATGTCGCGGAGTTCCCGCTCGCACATCTCAAGGGCCGCGGCGGAAATCGAACAGAGCGGAGCCGACCTCGTCGTAAAAGTATTTGGGGAAAAGTTTTTTCTGCCCGGGACGTGTCAGGCCCTCGCGCACGTCTCGCGCGAGGGGTGAAAGCGAAAAGGGCCGGACCGGTTGGGTTGCCATGGGTTCCCGTTATTCTCCGCCCGATGAGTTGCTCACGCAGCGGAAGCCGGCATAAGCGAATTGGTAATGAGGCTGAAACCAGTTGCGAAACGACCGGCGCAGCATAGATGCCGCGGTGCGCGCCGAGCCACCTTTGATCACGTAATGCCGTTCATCGAAAAAGTTTGCCGAATAGCCCGGATACCAGGCGAACGGCCTGAATCCCGGAAGCGGTCCAAACGGAGTTGAGGTCCACTCCCATCCGTTGCCCAGCAGGCCCGATACTCCAAACGCGCTCTGGTTCTCAGGAAAAGAACCGACCGGCGCCGGGTCCCAGCTTCGAAAATCGAAATTGCCCCGGCGTGAAAGAGGATGATGCGTGCCCCATGGATATGGATTTTCGCCGCCTTCCCGCGTACCGTAGGCGGCCCGATGCCACTGGGCCTCTGTGGGCAATGACTTCCCCGCCCAGCACGCGTACGCGCGGGCTTCGGCATGGCTCACATACACCGGCCACTCCATGGGCAGAGGAATCTCGCTGAACATGGTGCGGTATCGCCATTCGCCGCCGGCGCGCGTCCAGAAAACCGGGCACTGAATATTGTTGGCGGTCCGCCACTGCCAGTCGGAAGCTTCCCAAAACTCGGGATTTTCATAGCCGCCCGCATTCATGAACTCAAGATACCGGCGGCTTGATACTTTCTCATTTTCGATGGCAAACGCCGGAACCTCGGTCTGCCGCTCTTCAAACTCGTTGTCCCATCCGAACAGACCTTTGCCGCGGGGAATGCCCAGAGTCGCAAAACCGGCGGGAACTTCAACCATTCGGGATTCCCACGGATCCGAGGCCCGGGCAAGGCCCACCGGACGGGGAACTTTTTGCTCATAGGGCAATTGATGGAGCATGTAGGCGAGCGTCTCGGAATGCATCAGGCGATGCTCGATGACGGCGTTCAGCAGGGTAAAGGGAGAATTCTCGTCATCTCCGCTACCCACGGCGTCGAACCAGCGCAAGTGGGCCAGCGCCTTGTCGATGCGGGCGCGCGCATCCCCGACATATCGCCGCACCTGTTCCATCGCGGGCCAGTCGGCGGTCTGATCGCCGGGCAGGCCGCCATCCACGGGATCGATGCCGGCCGAGAACAACTGCTCGAATTCCGAATTGAGCGATTCATGGCCGAGAAGGCGGTCTTTGAAAACGTTCCAGTCGAAGACTTCCAGATGGCCGATGTAGAAGACGATGCGGTGACGCTGCGCGATCGGGCGCTCATACAGAAATTCCGGCCTCACGACTTCGAAGATCTGGTCGGACTGCTGCCGTGCCGCCAGCAGCCGGTCCTGCAACCGTTGTCCCATCTGTGGCAATTCAAATGCTCTCGACACAACCACCTCCAAAGACGCTGCTTTCTGTTCTTAATGCCTGACGTCGTTCTGATGCATACCATCCGAATGAAGGGTATCGCGGGCCGGTTTGGCCTCCGGCGATTCGGTCAAAGGCAGTTCCACCTGAAACCGGGTATCGCCGGGTTTCGACACGACCTTAATCGCGCCCCGATGTTTTCTCACGATTCGCTGCACGGTATCAAGGCCCAGTCCGGTGCCTTCGCCCACGCCCTTGGTGGTAAAAAACGGCTCGAAGATATGTGGCTGCACGTCGGCCGGAATGCCCGGTCCGTTGTCGCCGATCTCCACCCCGGCGCAACTGCCGGCGCGATACGTTCTGACGCGAAGTTCGCCGCTGCCGCCCATCGCGTCAATGGCATTGTCGATGATATTCGTCCAGACTTGATTGAGCTCACTGCCGAACGAATCCACCAGCAGAGGCACCGGCGCATAGTCGCGATGCACCGTGACTCCGCGTTTGAGCTTGTGGTTCAGAATGATCAGCGTATTCTCCAGGCCTTTGATGACATCGATGCTTTGCACCGGGGCCTGGTCCATAAAAGTGTACTCCTTGATCGCGGCGACCAGGTCGGAGATTCGCGAGGTGCTGCTCTCGATTTCATGCAGCAGGTCCGTAACCTCCAGGGATGCGGCGATTCTCACCAGCGCGGCCCTGGCCGTTCCGGTATCGAGCCTTTCAAACAACGGCGCCAGCGCTTCCGGATGAGCGCCCCTTTTGCCCAGACATGCGGCCAGTTGCCACAGGTCATTGTGGCCGTGGCTGCGCAAAAGGGAATCGATTTCGTCTTCAAGGTCTCCGGCGGTCAGCGCATCGGGCGGAGTGTCACTCTGACGGACGAGAGTGCTCTCCAGCTTTTCGATCTCGGCCCTTTGCTCCGCGGTGAGTTCGTGTCTTCCGAGTTCAAGGCTCGCGTCCCTGATTCCCTTGAGAAGTTTGTGCAGTTGGCTGGCTGCGCGTTTAGCCGCAGACGCCGGATTGTTAAGCTCATGCGCGAGGCCTGCCGACAGCTTTCCCAGGGAGGCCAGGCGGTCGCGCTGCTGCTCGATGCGCGTGGCTTCGCGGATGCGGTCTGACATCACTCCCACCAGCCGCTGCGCCAGCAACGGTATCTTCTGCACGAGTTCGGGAAACTGCGCGGACGGGAAGCGCAGAAGCCGGCTGGAGGTGATCGCCGTTCCCGTCAGGGTCCATTTTGTCATCCGGGAAAACGGCAGCATTCCGGTCACGATTCCGGCATCCATCGGCACCACCACGCTGTCACCGCCGATATCGCCTTTGCCCTGCAACATGCCTTCGAGAACCACGAACATCGCATCCGCGGGCTCGTCCTCACGCATGAAGATGTCGTTCGGCTGAAGACGCAGCTCGGTCGTCTGGTCGATGAACCAGAGAACCTGATCGTCGGGCAGGCCGGCGAATACAGGGACGCGCGTCAGTTCCGATGTTTCCGTCATTTAAACCTTACTCAAATACTGGTGGATGAACTGCACCGCCACGGAGCCTTCGCCCACTCCGGACGCGACCCGCTTGACCGAACCATGGCGCACATCGCCCACCGCAAAAATTCCGGGAATATTGGATTCCAGAAGAAACGGGTCGCGCTCCAGCATCCAACCCGTCGGACGCCGCCCGTTGCGCAGCAGATCGGGCCCGGTCAGAAGAAAGCCGTGCTCATCGCGCTCGACCACATCCTTCAGCCAGTCGGTGCGAGGCTGCGCTCCGATAAAAATGAACATTGAGCTGGCCGCGACCTTCTCCACCTTGCCGGTGTCGGAGCACAGCACCGAGATTTCTTCGAGACGGGTCTCTCCGGCGACCTCCGCAACGCTCGCGTGAGACCACACCTGGATGTTGGGCGTTTCCTTAATCTGGTCGATCAGATACTGCGACATGGTGCTGGCCAGGGAATCTCCGCGGACCAGCATGATCACGCGCTCGGCATAACGGGCAAAGTTCATGGCGGCCTGTCCGGCGGAATTCGCGCCGCCCACCACATAGACAATCTCGCCTTTGCATGACAACGCTTCGGTTGCGCCGCCGCCATAATAAACACCCGCGCCCTGCAGCCGGTCGATGCCCGGCACATCCAGCCGCCGCCACTGGACGCCGGTGGCAATCATCAGAGCGTGGCAGGAAAGCTCGCTGCCATCCGCCAGCTTGATGATCCGGTAGGAGCCTTCGGTGCGCAGGCCGACCACTTCCTGGGGGGAGAGTATCTCCACGCCGAAACGCTGGGCCTGCACCACGGCCCGCCGCGCCAGATCGCCGCCGCTGAGCCCGGCGGGAAAGCCGAGATAATTTTCTATGCGCGAACTCATTCCGGCCTGGCCGCCCGGCGCTTCCCTCTCCACCATCACGGTGTGCAATCCCTCGGAGGCGCCGTAGACCGCGGCCGCCAGGCCGGCGGGGCCGCCGCCGATGATCGTCAGATCGTAGAAGCTGGTTTGCGCCCGGGTCCGCAGGCCGACTTTCTGCGCGACGTCAGAAGGCGTACACTCCAGGCACCGAGTCCCATCGGTGAACAGAACCACCGGAAGGTTGGCGGCATCCGGCCCCAGCGCTTCCAGCAGTTGTTTTGTCTCGGGATCGTTGGCGGAAAGCTCGACGTCGATCCATTGATAAGGAACGCGATTGCGCGCCAGAAAATCGCGCAGCTCATAGCTGCGGGGCGACCAGCGCGTACCCAATACCCGTATGCCCTCGAAGGTCGGGCGGTAGGAAGCCTGCCAGTCGCCCAGCAGATCATCGAGCTGCGGATAAAGGTGATCGGAGGGCGGGTCCCAGGGCTTGGTGAAAAAATAATGGATGCCGGCCTGGTTGATGGCCGCGATGGCGGCATTGGTGTCGGCGTAGGCGGTCAGCAGGGCGCGCTTGGCGTCGGGAAAAAGCTGCATGGCTTCCTGCAGAAACCTCACGCCATCCATGTGGGGCATGCGCTGGTCGGCCAGCAGCAGGGCCACGCGGTCGCCGCGCACTTTCAACTGCTTCAAGATGTCGAGCGAGCCTGTCGGGGAGTCGTTGCCAATGATGCGGTACTCGGCGCCATATTGCGAGCGCAAATCTCGCTCGATCGCACTCAGAACATCTGAGTCATCGTCCACCGTTAACAGAATCGGTTTGGCCATAATCGGTCTCGGTCCAACGCGGGTTCAGTTTCGCCCCGCGGCGAAAGGGCCGCATCGTGCTGAGAATTGCAGATTATAATTAGGCTGCCTTAATTTTGTCAGTACGGAAACCGGCGGCACGGTCCGCGCCTTCCGCTCCCGATATTTCTCAAAATTCCTGGAAGTCTCAAAGAAAAACAATCTGCGGCGTTCAGGCGAGTTCCCCCGCTTCGATCTCATCCACAAAGCACCATACCCAGGATTCCCCCGGCTCAATCGAGCGCATCAGAGGATGCTGGGTGCGATGAAAGTGCTTCGTCGCGTGCTTGTTTTTCGACGAATCGCAACATCCTACGTGACCGCAGACGAGACAAAGCCGCAGGTGCACCCAGGTGTCACCGGTGAGCACGCAGTCTTCGCAAACTCGCTTCTTCGTGTCCTTTACTTTGATTTGATCGAGGTGGCGGCAGTGCGCGGACATTAAAGTTCTCCACGGTTTTGGCCCCGCCCCGGTTAACGGTGTCAGAGCGGGCCTCCGCGCGTTCGTTATAGCTTGAATATTAGGATGCTCGAACCCGGATTTGGTTGCTGAAAATCGCCCGGCAGTCCGGGATTGAGGCGCCGGTCTGCCGGGTGCGGTTCATTATACCGGTGGTTCAGCGGTCACGAAACCCATGGCGGTTCGTGCACGCTAATCCTCATCCAGATATTCCCGCGGAACGTCATCCTCGGGCATCTGGCGGGTTCGAACCGGCCGCTCTTCACGATCGTCGGCCCGCTCCACGCCTTCGACAATGCCGGCTTCAAAAGTATTTCCTTCTTCCAGCAACTCGTCAACGCTTTCAGAAGCCGCGCCTTCCGGCCGGGCGAGACCCTGCAGATCGCCGGAACGCAATCCTGAACGCCGTCCTGATTCCGTCACGGCCGGCATGGGGTAAACCTTCTCTTGCGCTCGGCCTTTACCGGGCGCGCCGGCTTTCGCCGCGCTCATGGGCTTCCGTTTGGGCGCGGCCTTTTTCTTAGCGACCTTCTTCACTACCGATTTTTTGGCCGCCGCTTTCTTTCCTTTGGCGGGTTTCTTCGCTGAAGCTTTTTTAATCGACGCTTTGCGGGCGGCGGTTTTGGGGGCGGGCTTCTTTTTGTTTTTCTTTTTGGTGGCCATAATCAAAGTCTATCAAAGGGCTGGTGAGGCTCCAACCGGCGCTCACGAATTCATCAGCCGCCGGCAGTGGCGAGCGATCTGCGCTTCTTCCTCGCTGCTCATGACGACCACTTTTGAGCCGGGGCCGGGCTCCCCGCCGGAGATTCCCAGAAAATCCAGGCCGGCGCAAATCAGCTTCCGGATTGGTCCGCTGTGTTCGCCGATGCCTCCGGTGAAGACCAGCAGATCGAGTCCGCCCAGCTCGGCGGCGTAGGCTCCGATGAACTTCCGCACCGCGCCGACGAACACCTGGACCGCAAGGGTCGCGGCGGCATCTCCTTTTTCTTTATTCATGGCCGCCAGAAGCTGCCGCATATCGGCTTCGCTCCCGGAGAGCGCCGTGAGTCCCGACCGGCGATTGAGCAGCGTTTCCAGAGTGTCGGCGTTGGCGTTTTCCGTCCGCATGAGAAACAGCAGGATGCCCGGATCGAGATCGCCGCAACGCGTGGCCATGGGAATTCCGCCGGTGGGAGTCATTCCCATACTGGTATCGACGGAACGTCCGTCGCGCAGGGCCGCCAGACTGGCTCCGCTGCCGAGGTGCGCGCATACCACGCGGGAGGGCATTGGGTTTCCCAGGCGATGCACCACCGACTCGTACGACAAACCGTGAAAGCCGTAACGCTGAACGCCTTTACGATAAAGCTCCTCGGGAAGTCCGTAGCGAAATGCAGTTGGCGGCATGGTGGAATGAAATGCGGTATCGAAACAGGCATACTGCCGGGTCTGGGGAAGCAGCCGTTCGGTTTCGCCGATCAGAGCGAGCGCGGGCGGAATGTGCAACGGAGCAAAATGCACCGCGCTCCGCAGCGTGGCAGTCAGCTCGGGCGTGATGCGCTGATGCTCGCGGAGATGCGGCCCGCCGTGCACGATGCGGTGGCCCACAGCCACAGGGTCGCCTCCGCCGAACTTCGCGATGGCCTTCAATATCTCTTCGAGCGCGTGCCCCTGGGTTGGGAGCGAATAGGTTTCATCGAGCAGCGACTTGCCATCGCCATCGCCGATCTTCAATGTTCCGTCCGGCCGGCCGATTCCGTCGGCCCCGCCCTTCAGGATGGCGACCTCGTCCCCGTTGCGCGGTATGAAAAGCCCGAACTTGAGCGATGACGATCCGCTGTTGACCGCCAGCACCGGACCCTCTGTTTGCACGGATTTCATGTTCTTCGTTTGGTTTATCATGCGGCGGATTGGTTTTGATTACTTCCCGTGCTCTCCTTTTTCTGCCGGAGACACAAGGTTGAAATAGCGACGGTCCGCCCTGGATAACTTCGCGATGAACCGCCGGTCCGGAAGGAACCCATTCATCTTTTTCCTCCGTGTCTCCGTGCCTCAGTGGTGCAAAGGTCTTGTTTTTGGCTGCAGCTACATCGCGCTGCGCTCACAGCGGCCACTTCCAGTTGCGGATTTCCGGTTTGTCGATTCCGTTGCGGTGGGCGTACTCGACGCTCTCGATGATCTGGCGTTGCAGCCATTCCTTCACGTGCGAGCCGGTCTCACGCAGACCGGGCACGCGATCGATGACGTCGATGGCCAGATTGAAGCGGTCCACCTGGTTTTCGATGGCCAGTTCCAGCGGCGTGTTGATGTTGCCTTTTTCCTTGTAGCCGCGCACGTGCATGTTGTCGTGATTGTTGCGGCGGTAGGCGAGCTTGTGAATCAGCGAAGGATAGGCGTGGAAGTTGAAAATCACCGGCTTGTCGGTGGTGAACAGTGAATCGAAATCGCGTTCGGTAAGGCCGTGAGGATGTTCGGTGGAGGGCTGCAGCCGGTATAAATCCACGACGTTCACGAATCGGATTTTGAGTTTGGGAAAACGTTCGCGCAACAGCGCGACCGCCGCGAGACTCTCCTGGGTTGCGATATCGCCCGCGCAGGCCATGACCACATCCGGTTCCACGCCGTCGTCGGTGCTGGCCCAGTCCCAGATGCCGATGCCCTTGGTGCAGTGCTCGGAGGCGGCGTCCATATCGAGATACTGAAGATGAGACTGCTTATCGGCCACGATCACGTTGATGTAGCCGGTGCTGCGCAGGCAGTGATCGGCGACGCTGAGCAGACAGTTTGCGTCCGGCGGAAGATAGATGCGGGTCACCGCCGAACTCTTGTTGGTGACCAGATCGAGAAAGCCGGGGTCCTGATGGGTGAATCCATTATGGTCCTGCCGCCACACCAGGGAGGTAATCAGAAGATTCAGCGAAGAGATGGGTGCGCGCCAACGCTGGTTCCTTCCGGATTCAAGCCACTTGGCGTGCTGGTTGAACATGGAATCGATCACGTGGACGAAGGCTTCATAGGTTGAAAAGAATCCGTGGCGGCCGGTCAGCAGATAGCCTTCGAGCCAGCCCTCGAGAGTGTGCTCGCTCAGCATTTCCATCACACGGCCGTCGAGAGAAAGTTCGCCTCCGTCCGCGTCTTCGGGCTTGTACGCGGCCAGCCAGGTTTTTTTGCTCGCCTCATACACGGCCTGAAGCTTATTCGACGCCGTTTCATCGGGGCCGAAGACACGGAAGTTGGTCATGTTTCGGCGCATGGTGTCGCGCAGGAGCTGCGCAAGGACTGCCGTGGGAGCGGCTTCTTCCGTTCCCGGTTTGGCGATCTTCACCGCATAATCGCGGAAGTCGGGCAGATCGAGCGGTTTGCGCAGCAACCCGCCGTTCGCATGCGGGTTGGCGCTCATGCGGCGTTGGCCCGCGGGAGCAAGCGCCCTGATCGCGGCCACCGGCGCGCCTTTGGCGTCGAAGAGTTCTTCCGGCTTGTAGCTGCGCAGCCATTCTTCCAGCAGCTTGAGGTGCGCGGGCTTCTCGGCCACATCCGTAATGGGGACCTGGTGGGCGCGCCAGAAATCCTCGACCTTGTGGCCGTCGACTTCCTTCGGCCCGGTCCAGCCCTTGGGCGAGCGCAGTATGATCATCGGCCAGCGGGGACGCTCCGCCTTTCCGCCGGCGCGCGCCTCGGTCTGGATCTTTCGGATTTCCGTCACGCAATGTTCAAGAGTCGCGGCCATCTTCTGGTGCATCGCCGCGGGGTCGCTGCCTTCGACCACATAAGGCGTGTATCCATAGCCGCGAAACAGCGAGTCGAGTTCTTCGGGAGAAATTCGCGCGAGAATCGTGGGGTTGGCGATCTTGTATCCATTCAGATGAAGGATCGGCAGGACGGCCCCGTCGCGAATAGGATTGAGGAATTTGTTGGAGTGCCAGGAGGTGGCCAGCGGTCCGGTCTCGGCTTCGCCGTCGCCCACCACAACGCTGACGATGAGATCGGGATTGTCGAAGGC
>WNFD01006481.1_pt1 | contig 11713 bp, 12 predicted proteins | sample 5400491 | NCBI WGS metagenome assembly WNFD01 (sample SAMN13153343, study PRJNA577476) | soil metagenome | isolation source: 120 cm saprolite under Douglas fir tree site 2 hole 2 replicate 2 | place: USA:California | collected 2015-04-18 | reverse complement strand
CCTATGGGGCATAATTGGTGCCACCAGCTTATCGCTCTACATCGAGGCGAGCTTCTGGCCAAACTGGGACGGTGCTTGGCATCAGACGATGGTGCGCGACACGGCCTTGACCCCGACTCATATACCGATGTTCTACTTCTTTTTCCCGCTATCGGTGATCCTAGCATTCGGAGCCTACCTTTATGGGCGTTTCCGGATTCCGGCGGTTTACGGCGCGGGAAAGGGGTTTCCATGGTCATTCTTCCTGTTGATCGCCGCCGCGGTGCTCGAATTTGTTCAGGTTGCCTTTAACGAATGGGGCCACAGTCTATGGATGTCCGAAGAGTTCTTCGCGGTCCCCTTCCATTGGCCCTTTGTCACTTACGGATGGCTGGCGAGTGGGATGTTCGCGGTCTGGGGCGAGACTATTCTGCGGCTGTTTCAAATCGAGAAGGCCGCGAAAATCGTAGAGATCCCGCAACAAACCGCCGCCGCCGGGCGTTAGTGCGGAAAAACCTACTTGCTTATGAAGCTTTTGGCACCCTGCGATAAAACAGGCTTCCTTCCTTTAGTTCTCCCCCTCCTGGGGAGATTACAGAGAGGGAAGGCACGCTGCGGAAGGCCTTGTTGCGCAGCCTGCTAGGCTCGCGGGATACGACTGGACGCCAGGAGATTCGTTGAGAGGTATGTCTTATGGCCAGTACGCCGGCAGCTCTTTCCGCAGCCGAGAGGCAGCATCGCCTCGAACTGCGCGAACTGCTGAATGCGAAATACGTCTTTATCGATCGCACCTGGGACGCGGTATTCTGGATAACTGCGATTTTTATCGTCGGCGGCGCAGCCGACATTACTAAACTGCTATTTGCCGGCGACTGGGACTTCTGGACTGATTGGAAGGATCCGCAATGGTGGCCGGTGGTAACGGCTTTCGCCACCATCATCATTCCGTCCGCCCTGCAATGGATTCAATGGGTCGCATGGCGGTTCCCAACTGGGGCGACCTATACCTGCTGCTGTTTGTTCCTGGCCTCGTGGATAGGCCGATTTTTCCAATGGCATGTTGCCGAGACCTATCCGCTAAATTTTATCTGGCCGATCTCGACGGTGCCGGCCGCCATCATTCTCGACTGGCTCTTAATGAAGACGCGAAGCTTCATCTTGACCTCATTAATCGGCGGTCCGATTTGGGCGATTCTGATTTGGTCTTTCAATTACATTCCGCTGGCGCCCTACCTGCAGCCTGCGCAGTTTATGCACCATATTCTGACGGTTTCCGATATTCAGGGGATCGCTTATATACGTTCTCAAACCCCCGAGTATATGCGGCATATCGAGCGGGGCGCGCTGCGTAGCTTCCTGGGTGAGACGCAGTACGTTTCTCTGCTGTTCGGCGGCACGCTGGCGATGGTGGGCTATTGGGTTGGGCAATTGATCGGCCGGTATCTGGCAGTATGGCCGATCGGGCGTTATATCAAAACGGTCTGAACTTCCGGCCGGCGGATCGTTACCGGCAACCCGAGCGATGCGATGATATTACCGGAAACGCGACTTTTTCGGTCGGTGGTGACTGCGGTTATCTGGCTCGGACTTTGGTGTTCGACCGCCTATGCGCATGGAGGCATCGCGGGACCCGACGAACTCGGTCCGCCGGTCATCACTGCCGCGGCTCTCGGCATCGCCGGTTATTGGACGGTGATGCTTTGGCCGTCGCGCAGAAATAACGGTACGCGCAAGAAAGGCCCTCTACGATCCCAAACCAAACCCAATCGAAGATCAATCACGGCATACTGAATCGAGGGAGTACGGCAGGATGCGAAAATGGCTTGTAATCAGTGTCCCGGCGACTCTCATCTTCTGTTTGTCTGTAAGGGCGGCGCATGCTCACGGCGAAGCCGCCGACGAGCCTTTCCTGAAAGACCTGACCGTCGCGTTCTACAACGTTCATGTTAGCCCCACGGTGATCAAGGTCGGCGACCCTGTGACAATTACCGGGTCGCTCAAAATTCTCGAAACCTGGCCCTACACACTCGATCCGCCGCAGACCGCCTACGTGACTCCGGTAGTCCCCGGGCCGGTTTTCGCCCTGGTCGATCGCGTTATCAACGGCCAACCGGCATTCGGCTCGATCACGGTTGAAAGAGGTGGGACCTACAACTTCAAAATGGTGATGAGGGGACGCAACCCAGGCCATTGGCACGTGCACCCAGGGATCGCGATTCAGGGCACGGGAACTCTAATCGGCCCCGGCGAATGGGTCACGGTTGAGCCGAGTGCTACGCCCTTTAAGCTGAACGTAATGCTGCTCAATGGTCAGACAGTCGATCTCGAGCATTTCGGCGGCAGTTTTGTATGGTGGTGGTCGCTAGCAGGATTCATCATCGGGCTTATCTGGATGATTTATTGGACGGTGCCCAAGCGGACCGTTACACGGCTGGCGGTGACGACACAGCTCGGGGCCAACGACGATGCTCCGGATATTGGCTTGATCACCCCGGAGGATCGCAAGTGGATGAATGTGCTGGCCGGAATCACGATCGCAATGTTGGTTGTGGGCTGGGTGTGGATGGCGGCGAAATATCCGGTGCGACTCCCGCAACAAACCGACCGCTTCGCGCCCGCAGTCGACACACCCTCCTACCATTTGGCCCAGGTGACCCCCGCGGGCTCCCCCAATAATGCCACGTATGATGAGAAAACCGACACGTTGACAATCAACCTCGATGTGAAAAACGTTGGCGGGAGTCCGATCACGCCCAAACAATACTCGATGGCGATGGCGACCTTCGTCAATGGCACCGAACAGGAACAAGCGAACGCCGGCCCGCGCGACTTCGTCGGCCAACTCCACGTAGAGCCGGCAGGTCCCATACCAACGGGGCAGACCAGGCGAATTATACTCACAATGGCAAGTCCCGTGTTCGATGAAGAACGCTTGATTCCGCTGCACGATCCGCAGCAACTAATCGCTGGACTACTAGCTTTCCAGGACGGCGCGGGCCGAGCGGAAATGGTAACAATAAAGTCGGTATTGGTCCCAACCGAGTTTCGACCGCAATACTTGCCATAACACTAGGCGGAACGAAGTGCAGCCGAGCAAACGAGTCTGCGAGGTGCGCATGTATAAGAGAGAACGAAGGGAGACGAACGAGAGTAGGAAAGGCATGAACGGGCTTTTTGCTTTTCTAGCTTCTCGTTCCTGACTGTCTTTGTCCGGTCTGGTGAGAAAGAAAAAATGAAGGCAGCGGTTCTGACCGATTACGATACTAGCCTTTCGCGAACCCAATTCGTCGCGTACCAGGAGGCGCCGGATCCCAAAATTACCGGCCCCTCAGACATCATCGTCCGTATCGGCGGGGCCGGAGTTTGCCGGACTGACCTGCACATTATCGAGGGTCTGTGGCGCGAGCGCGTTGCGGTCAAGCTGCCCTACATTATGGGCCACGAAAATGCAGGATGGGTCGAAGCTATCGGCGGGTCGGTTCAGAGCGTCAAGGTTGGCGATCCGGTCATATGCCATCCGCTGCTCAGCCGGGGCGAAGCGCTGGCAGCGCGGCGCGGCAACGATATGCATGCAGGGGGCGCCTTTCCGGGCATCGACTCTGATGGCGGCTATGCCGAGCTCCTGAAGACCGCAGAACGCGCGATCGTCAAGTTGCCGCGCGCGCTGGCACCCAAGGATGTCGCCCCATACGCCGACGCAGGGTTAACCGCATATCATGCGGCAAAGAAGGCGGCCGTAAACCTGGTCCCCGGCGACTACGCGGTCGTGCTCGGAGTCGGCGGGTTGGGACATATCGGGGTGCAGGTGCTTAAGGCGCTTAGTGCGGCAGCTATAATTGCAGTGGATCGCTCCGAGATTGCGCTCAAGTTGGCCCAGGAGAGCGGCGCCGATCACGTCCTCAAGGCAGACGGCAGCGAACTCGACCAAGTGCTTTCGCTGACCAGCGGAATGGGAGCGCAAGTGGTGATCGATTTCGTCGGCGAAGGTGATTCGGTCGTCAACGGCCTCAAGATGACCCGCAACGCCGGTTACTATTACATTGTAGGTTACGGTGGCAAGGTCGAAATCTCGACGATGGACATGATTGTTTCCGAAAAGTCGATTGTCGGAAACCTGGTCGGAACCTATCCCGATCTGGTCGAATTAATGTCCTTGGCCGATCGCGGACTGGTGAAGCTGGCGACCAAAGAATATCGCCTGGCCGAGGCGAACAGCGCCCTTCATGACCTCAAAGATGGACGAGTGAAGGGCAGGGCAGTGCTGATCCCCTGACACAGTATGCGCGCGGCTGCTGACCGATGTCCGTCGCTTCCTGGTAGCACAGGCTTCAGCCTGTGGACTGTTGGCGTCATTGCAGCGGCCTTGGCTCCGCCATTTAGCATCGCACCGACCCGAGCCGCCGAAGCACAAGTGGTGAGGATTGCGGGCAATCTGTCCAAAATCGCGATTACTGACGACGCACGCAGCAAAGCCGTCGTCATTTTCACCGAAAGATGCGCCACTTGTCATGGAGCCGACGGTCGCGGCAACGGGCCGGCCGCGGTGAACCTCAAGCCCAAGCCAATTGATTTCCATAGCCGGAATTGGCAAAAGTCGGTGAGTGACGAGAATATCACCAAGGCGATCATTTTTGGCGGGCGCTCGGTCGGCAAGAGTGGTCAAATGGCGCCGAATCCTGACCTTGAGAATGAACCCGAGATCGTGGCGGCGCTGGTCGACAAAATCCGTAAATGGGGCAGGTGAGTCATGAGACTGTCTGTATTACGAGAGTCAGTGCCGGCGATTTCCAGTAAGGGCGCTCTCGAGCCGTCTTCGTCGCGCAGCATTGGCAGAATATGGCGGTGACTAAGTGAAAAAATTGAAACGGCGTGAATTTCTGCAAAAAGGAGCGCTGGCAGTCGCAGGTGCGGCTGCATTCGCCTCGGGGGTAACTGGAGTCGTCGGCGCCGAGCAATGGACTGCCGGGTTGAAGACTCTGGACGCTCATCAGGGGCAGACGCTGCTCTCGATGTCCCGCGAGATCTTTCCCCATCCTCAGCTTGACGATAGCTACTACATAAGAGTCGTTCAGGACCTTGATGCGGAGGCGGGGACGAAGACCGAGACCGCTAAACTGCTGCGCGAGGGTGTCACACGGTTAGACCGAGTTAAGAAGGCAAAATTCGTGACGCTGTCCCAGACCGACCAGATCGTAGTGCTTAAGCAAATCGATCGGACCGACTTCTTTACCAAGGTCCGTAACAGCGAATTGGTGTCGCTCTACAACAACCACGATGTCTGGAAAAAAATGGGCTATCCCGGCGCCTCCTACGCGATCGGCGGCTATTTGCACCACGGATTTAACGACTTGAACTGGCTGCCGGATCCGCCTGAATCGTCGAGCCCGAAACCAGCGTAGTACTCAGTTGCATGAGTTCGTGCAACACGGGGGAGGTATGGTGGGGGCTGCCTGACTGGCTGTGAATGCATGAAGAAAATGACCGTGGCGGGGAAATTCCGGCGGCATGGCCGATAGACCACCCCTACCCTGACCTTCCCCCTGGTCAAGGGGAGGGATTGGAGGGACCGGGCCTATTCCGCCGATACAAGCAGATTTAGAGAAGTAACTATTATCGAGCATAGCGGGCACAGACTTTAGCCCATGCAGCTCACGCGCCGCGCGGACGTAGCTCAAGGAGTCTGCGCGTTGCGTCGAAGGTAGAGAGGAAGATCGTGGCGCGATATGATCATAACGACGATTCGGTGGTCTTAATTGTCGGGTCCGGTGCAGGCGGCGGCACGCTGGCGAACGAGCTATGCCACAAAGGACTAAAAGTAGTACTGCTTGAAGCCGGAGCCGCACAGTCGCCGGCTACTTTCCGCAACGATGAATGGTTCGCCTTCAACCAACTCGCCTGGCTCGACAAACGTACTACCTCAGGCTCGTGGCGAGTCGCCCGAGATTTCCCAAATCTGCCCGCGTGGACCTGTAAGACTCTGGGCGGTACCACCGTCCATTGGGCAGGCGCGTCTTTGCGCTTGCAGGCACACGAGTTCCAGACGCGAACGCTATATTCGAATATCGAAGGGGCCAATTTGCTTGATTGGCCTTTGACCCTCGAAGAACTGCAACCTTACTACGCCAAAGCCGAGGATAAGCTCGGGGTTACCCGTACCAATGATATCCCGGGCCTGCCGGGTAATAATAACTTCAAGGTGATGTACAACGGCGCGACCCGAGCAGGCTACAAAACGGTCCACACCGGCCGGATGGCTATCAACAGCCGTGCGCGAGATGATCGTTCGGCCTGCTGGCAACTGGGCTTTTGCTTCCAGGGCTGCAAGTCCGGAGCAAAGTGGTCGACGCTCTACACCGAAATACCCCAAGCGCAGGAAACCGGCAGGCTCGATTTACGTACACAATCGCAAGTCCTTCAGGTGCAACACGATACAAGCGCCAAGGTCACCGGTGTGCTTTATGCTGATAAAGACGGCAAACACATCCGTCAAAAGGCACGACTCGTCTGCCTGGCGTGCAATTCAATCGAGACCGCGCGGCTTCTCCTCAATTCTCATTCGTCGGCGTTCCCGCACGGGCTGGCCAACTCCTCCGGTGAGGTCGGCAAGAACTACATGCGTCATACCACCGGCTCGGTTTTCGGTGTCTTCAAAAAGCCGGTTCATATGTACCGCGGCACGGTAATGGCCGGAATTATTCAGGATGAAGCCGGACTGAATACCAAGCGCGGCTTCACTGGCGGGCTCGAGATGGAGACGATCTCCCTGGGATTGCCGTTTGCCGCCGCCTTTCTCAGCCCGGGCGGGTGGGGGCGCGATTATACCAGGCTGCTCGAACAATTTAACAACATGGCAGGGATGTGGCTCGTCGGCGAGGACATGCCCCAATCACGCAATGCGGTCACGCTCCATCAAACGGAAAAAGACCAATTCGGGCTACCGATCCCCAATGTGCATTACGACGACCATCTCAACGACGTTGCGATGCGCAAGTACGCTTATCAGCGTGGCGCGGCGGTGTACGATGCGGTCGGCGCGGCCGAGACTATCGAAGTTCCGCCCTATCCTTCCACTCATAACATGGGCACCTGCCGGATGAGCGCCAACCCGCGTGACGGTGTCTGTAATAAGTGGGGACAGGCACACGATATCAGGAATTTATTCATTTCAGACGGTAGCCAGTTCACCACCAGCGGCGCAGAGAACCCTACTCTGACTATAGTAACCTTGGCGATAAGGCAGGCCGACTATATCGCCTCAGAGAGCTCCCGCCACAACATTTGACAGGCGTGGTGACAATCGTCATGGCAAGGGCGAATCGGCACGCGCTGTCATGTTCAGCAACCCACATGGAGATGTCACGCCGTGAAGCGGCTCTTTAGTAATTCCACAACTCGGAAAAACTCTCCCGGACTGAACAGCTTCGCTATATTGCCCGGTGCCTTCGTCGTGGCCGCAGCGTTTTTGACCGGTGCAACCACCACATGTGCCAGCAAGGTCAACTATCTGCCGGATATCATGCTGACGAACCAAAATTCCCGGGCAATCTCTTTGTCAACCTTGCGCGGCAAACCGGTGCTGGTCGGATTCATTCATACGATGTGCAAGGGAGTGTGCCAGATGATGACCGCCTCGATGCGGTCGGTGGCCTCCGCCCTGCCACCCGGCACGGCTTCCGGCGTGACAATGCTGTTGATCACGACCGACCCGGCCGAAGACCAGCCGCCTCAACTACTGCAATACGCCAAAAGTCAGGACCTTCCCGGCAACGGGTGGATTCTTGTCACGGGCGCTCGGGATAGCATCAAACAGGTGATGCGCCTCTACGGCGTGAAGCACGAAGATACGGACGACGCCATGATGCACGTGATGAAGCTCTTCTTGCTCGCGCCGGGCGGTACGCTGGAGCATATCTATCCCGGCATGAAGTCATCGCCGCAAATGATAGCGTCGGACATCCAAACGATCTGGCGTGGCAATTCCGGTTCTGCTTCCGAAGGCCTCACCGCAGTTCACTAATACTAGTGGCCTGTAACGTTGAAAACGATAGTGACTTGTCGTCTCGAAACGAAGGCGGTCGACCCCCACCTAACCCATTCGTCGCTGCCGCTCCTCAGGGCAGGCTCTCCTCTTCCCTGGTCAGGGGGAGGGATTTCCGGCGATACCGATTTCAATGTTACAGCCCACTAGTTTAGCGTTAGGAACGATCGCTGCACGGGGCGGGCGAGTGGCGCAGAGGACTACCCACTATCGGTCGAGGCTATGCGGCTGAGAGCGCAGCGTCAGCAATCGATTGCCGCTCTGGCGGACAATCCACATCAGCAGCAGCAATGCCGGAACTGTTGCCACCGTGGTGAGTAGAAAGAACTGCATCCAGCCGAGCCGCTCCGCGAGCACGCCACCTGAGGACGCCACCAGGGTACGGCCGACGGCGGCGAGGGAGGAGAGCAGTGCATATTGGGTGGCAGTAAAGGCCGGCGAGCATAGGCCGGATAAGTACGCTACCAACGCCGTACCGGCCATTGCGCCGGTCACATTCTCGGCCGCGACGCATAACGCAAGATAGTCGAGCCGATGGCCACCGACCACCTGCAGCACGTAGAACAAATTGCCGGCTGATTGCAGGACCCCACAGAGGATGAGCGCACGGACGACTCCGAACCGTTTGGTGACCGCGCCGCCGGCGAGAGCGCCTGCAACTGCCGCAAAGAATCCGACCAGTTTTGAAACGGCCGCTATCTCGTTGAGCGAAAAACCAAGAGCAATATACAGCGGCATCGCCATCACACCCGCCATCGCTTCGCCCAACTTATAGCCAAGGACGAAGACCAGGATCGCGAACCATTGCGGCCGCCGCATAAAGTCTTTGAATGGGCCGATCACCGCCGTGGCGACCCATTGGCGAAGTGCAGCCGACGTTTCGCTCTGCCTAACGCGGGCAGCAGGCGACCCCCTCCTTCCCTCCCCCTGGTCAGGGGGAGGGATTTTCTGAACTGAACTCCCTGCGAAAAGCTCAACCTCCATCCCCTGAGCCGGCTCGGGGCCGAGCAGAAATACGAGCATCCCTACGGCTAGCAAGCCCGCCATGATCGCATAGGAGACGAACCAGCCTGCGCGGGCGGCGATCATCAGGGCGCCCGCCCCCGACAGCAGCATCCCGATTCGATAGCCGGTCTGAATTAAACCGGCTCCCGGACCTTGCTGCTCCTCGGTAAGCATCTCGACCCGCCACGCATCGATAACGATGTCCTGACTGGCGGAAAGAAAGGCGACCATTAGCGCCACCATCCCCATCAGACGCAGATCGCCCTTTGGATCGCATCGCCCTAACCCGATAGTCGCTGCGATCAAGGCGATTTGGATCGTCACACCCCACCCACGCCTCCGTCCCAATGGGAGCGGCGGGGGCAGCCGATCAATGAGCGGGGACCAGACGAATTTGAGCGCATACGGCGTTCCGACGAGAGCAAACGCGCCGATCGCGGCGCGTCTCACCCCCGCGGCCGCGAGACGCACCGAGAGCGTCGAGAACGTCAACGGCAGAGGCAGCCCACTCGCAAAACCCAACGGCAAAGTCAGGAGGACGTGGCGCTCACTGTACGCTTCGAATGAACGGAGCCAGCCCCGGCTCCGCCGCGCAGCCGAATGAGGAGGCCGGTTGGGGGCGCCAACGCCAATGGCCTCTTGTGCCGTGGTTGCCTGGGGCTCTATAACCGCGTCATCATCCACCGCTAGGGAGTGTACAGAATGATACCGTTGCTTTCACCCGACGAGGCCCAACGACGCTTTGCTGAATTCCGCATCGGCGAGGCTGTGAACAATCCAAATCTCGCAAGCGCCATGTCGAAACTGAACGTCGTGCGAGCCCTGCTGCAAAACCCGGCCGTCACCGCCGCGCAGAGTCACCTGGCCGGTGCCTTGATGGCAAGCAAGACGCTCAATCCGCGGCTGCGCGAACTGGTTATCCTGCGCACCGGATGGCGGACCAAGTCGGAATACGAATTCTGTCAGCACGTCGGCATTGCCCGGCAGCTCAAGATGAGCGATGAGGAGATTCTCGGCGTGCGCGACCCGGCCAACTGCGAGGCATTTAGCGAGGTGGACCGGGGGGTGCTCGCAATGGCTGACGAACTCAACGACAATGCCGAGGTGTCGGCCACAACCTGGTCGGTTCTGGAAAAATTCTTCTCGGCGGCGGAACTGGTGGAATTAGTACTGGTGTCCGGATTTTGGCGTATGATGGCGGGATTTCTCAAAACCGCGCGAATTCCGCTCGACCCGATCGATCCGACAGTTACCGGATGGCCCGAGAGCAAGGCACCATAAGCGAGGAAAGGAGTGAAGAATTCTGAGATTGGAGTAAAAAGCGAGGGATGAGACAGGCGGCGATCTTCGGTCCTTTCTTCATCACCATGTTTCTGACGTTCGCCGTCTGGGCGTACATGTACGTCCGGCGCATCAGTTTCATCACGAGCCACAAGCTCAATTCGCAAGATCTGGCAGTACCCGGTGCGCTTGCGCGAATTTCACCAGCCGCAGTCAGTAATCCATCGGACAACTTCAAGAACCTGTTCGAGATTCCGGTACTTTTCTATGCGCTCGCTCTCTACCTCTTCGCCACCAAACAAGTAGATGCGCTCTATCTGGATGCTGCCTGGGTATTTGTGGCTTTTCGCGTCCTGCACAGCGCGGTCCATTGTACATTTAATCTGGTCATCCTCCGTTTTTATCTTTATCTGATAGCAACCCTCGCGGTGTGGTTCATCGCGATCCGCGCCGCGATTAACTACTTCGGCGGATAAGTAGTGCCGTGCAACATTGAAGTCGATGACGCTGGAAATCTCCCCCCTGGCGTGAAAGCAAGGGCTTGTAGAGTCGACATCAGATTCTGTCATCCCGACCGAAGTGGAGGGATCGTGTGCCGTCTGCGGCGCGCAGGCGCGAGCCTCTCGCCTCGCCGGGCTGCCTCGGTTATGCGGAGATCCGAGCATGCACCCCGAGGACGGGGCGCGATCCCTCGACTGCGCTTGGGATGACGGACATACACGGTGTACTTTCGTACAACGTGGCGGGTCCACGGGACCCGTGAAACATCTGATCCCGCATTTCCATTATCTCAGTAAACTAGCAATTTGATGAAATGTTACAAAGGCCCTGAGAGCTGCGGGTTGGGATGCGAGTGGGGTGGTGCGGAGGATGGCAGCCGGTGGGTGAGACGCAAAAGCCGCCGTTTCAGCTCTCGTTCAACAGCTCCTTGCGAGTCGAGTTTCAGGGCGCGCCAGTGACCTCCGACGGTGGTTTGATTCTGGTGCGCGAGCTGGATGAACGTCTGGGCCTGAGCGCGCTTATGGAACGACTCCTGATCGATTCGCGCCGGGGCAAGCACGTGCAGTTGCCGTTATCCGACCTGCTGCGGCAGTCGATCTATAGCCGGTTGGCCGGGTATGAGGATGTGAACGACGCCGCGCGCCTCTCTCAAGATCCGACCTTCCGGCTTATCGGCTCGCGGAAGATCTGGGAGCGGGGCGCGGCCTTGACCTCGCGCTTGCAGTCGTTCGAGACGGAAGTGCTGACGCAGGAGGAAAACCTTGCCGGGTTGGCCGCGCTCAATCGGGAGCTAGTCGCAAGTGCCGAAGCTATCGATTCACCGCGACGGATAGTGCTTGATATGGACAGCACCGAAGTCCCGGTTTACGGCGAGCAGGAGCAGAGTGCTTACAACGGACACTTTGAATC
>WNFD01014870.1_pt1 | contig 11714 bp, 8 predicted proteins | sample 5400491 | NCBI WGS metagenome assembly WNFD01 (sample SAMN13153343, study PRJNA577476) | soil metagenome | isolation source: 120 cm saprolite under Douglas fir tree site 2 hole 2 replicate 2 | place: USA:California | collected 2015-04-18 | reverse complement strand
CCTGCTAAAAGAGCTTTACAACCCTAAGGCCTTCATCACTCACGCGGCATGGCTGGATCAGGCTTGCGCCCATTGTCCAATATTCCCCACTGCTGCCTCCCGTAGGAGTCTGGGCCGTGTCTCAGTCCCAGTGAGGCTGGTCATCCTCTCAGACCAGCTACCGATCGTCGCCTTGGTGAGCCGTTACCTCACCAACAAGCTAATCGGACGCGGGCCGTTCCTTCGGCAATAAATCTTTCCCCGTAAGGGCGTATCCGGTATTAGCTCAAGTTTCCCTGAGTTATTCCGAACCGAAGGGCGCGTTCCCACGTGTTACTCTCCCGTCTGCCGCTGCCGTATTGCTACGGCCGCTCGACTTGCATGTGTTAGGCCTGCCGCCAGCGTTCGCTCTGAGCCAGGATCAAACTCTCAAGTTGGATGAGATTTTTATCCCGGCAGGTCACGTTTGCGCATGACAACGTTTGGGACGTTGTCAATTTGACGAGGTCCACCCACTGATCGAGTGATCGATCAGCGATGTACCTTAAACGTGTACCGCCGAAGTCTCTTCCAAAGCCGCCTCTCATGAAGAATTGCTTCTTCACGCGAAAGCGGCCCGCAAGGACTCCGCCGTCCACGTTTCTCTTTCTTCCGATTCACTTTTCAAACAGCCCGGAGACCATGGCGGTCCCCACCCTTCGGTAAGCCGAAGGGCCGTCGAAGCCCGTGCATCCGAGAACCATCGGATGCCGATTCACTGTTCCAGTGAGGAGCTTCAGAGGCGCGCAATCGCGCCGTAAGCGGACGGCGCGCCGATGGCCTGTATATATGCTTCGGCCCGAAGCGTTGTCAACCAAAAATGCCCATTTTCTTGGCCCGAATGGTATCGCGCCGCCGTTAGCCGAAATTTTCGATGATCTCCGAATAAACGATGCTTTAATTCATGCCGCGCCGCACTGAGGCCATATTCCTGCGTCGTCCTTGGGGTTTGTTCGAGGGACGAAATCGCACACGGGGGCCTTCAGCCGCCGTCAATCAGGCCACTAAACCGGGTTCGGGTGTCGTCATTGACGGCCCTTGGGCCAACCGGCATCTTGCCGGCCAATCGATTCAAGCGGCCTGCCGACAGCGTTGGGGCTAATTGGTTGCGGCGGCCTTCGATCCGAGGCGCAGGGGACGGCGAGCTTGGACCAGACACGGTCGCGCGGCGCATATCGATCGAGGCAGGCCGACGCTATTGAGCTCGGCAATGAGCCGCCGCTGTCGGTCGACGGGGGCTCGAGCGGCTTCGTCGATCGCCGCCGTGTTTCAGTGCAATGGTTTGCCGGCACAATCCTGACCGCACTTTGCGGCGCTGCTCTGATGGGTGGCGCCGTTTTCACGTCGCTCGACGGCGAGACAAACTTCGCTTCGCTGCCGGAACGGGTCGAGGTCGCGTTGCGCGGCGCACTCGGGGTTGGCGGCGAACGGGGCGCCCACAAGAGCGATCGTCTGCCGACCGCAGAAGAGCCGTCATTCGCACGCCAGGTTATTCGCGTCTCTACCATCAACAGAGTTGGCAATCATGAGGTTGTCCGCGTGCGCCCGTTCGTTCGCATCGCTGGCAATCTTTCGCTGACTGTTTCCGATCTCTCGGCCAACATTCCGCCGTTCAACCCGCAACGCCTGCTCGCCGAATCTGCACCTGGCGGGGCCACCGCGTCGGATGATACCCCGGCGGCCGAACCGGACGCTGAAGTCGCTTTCGTTATGCGCGATATCGCGCCACTCATGCCAAAACTTAAAATCGCGCTGCTCACACCAACAGATGAAGTGATCGCACGCGTGCGCGAAGCCGCCGAATGGAGCGAGAAAACCGCCAATCATATGCCGGTCGCATCAAACATCACCGGCATCAAACTCGCATATGCCGGCGACGGAACCGTCGACCCCTACGCCGGCTTCGAGGCGCGCATCATCCCTGAGAACATTACGCTACTGCCCAAGACAACGGCGCAGACAACTGGCGGCAATGGCATCAACGAGAAACTGATCATTGCCAAGAAGGGAGAGACCGTCGCTTCAATCTTGCGCGATCTCGGCGCAACGCCGGCCGACATTGGCGCAATCGCCCGCGTTCTTGGACCACGCGCGTTGGATGGCGGCATCAAAGAGGGGCAAAAACTGCGCGTGTTAATGGCTCCTCTTATGGGCGGACAGCGCCTACAGCCGATCCGGGTGATTGTCGCCAACGATACAGCAATCGACGCAGTCGTGGCGTTGGCGGATACCGGAAAATATGTGTCGGTTGACGTCAAAAATGTGGATACCGAGGTCGCTGAAAGCTCCGAGGACACCGGTGACGACGACACCTCAGGCGTTCGCCTTTATCAAAGTGTCTATGAGACGGCGCTACGCAACCGTATACCGAGCCCAATTATCGAGGACCTGATCCGCATCTACTCCTACGACGTCGATTTCCAACGCAAAGTGCAACCCGGCGACTCCTTCGAAGTGCTTTACGCCGGCGAAGAAGAGACGCCAGTCGCCGACAGCCGTAACGAAGTTCTGTTCGCGACCCTTACGGTCGGCGGCGAGATGAAAAAATTCTACCGCTTCCAGTCACCCGACGACGGCGTCGTCGACTACTACGATGAGACCGGCAAGAGCGCGAAAAAGTTTCTAGTCCGCAAGCCTGTGATCGCCGGCATTATGCGATCTGGCTTCGGCCTGCGCAGGCATCCGATCCTCGGTTACACCAAAATGCACACCGGCGTGGACTGGGCGGCACCGAGTGGCACGGCGATCTATGCCTCCGGCAATGGTGTCATCGAGAAGGCCGGCCTGGAGTCGGGGTACGGCAAATATATCCGCGTCCGCCATACGAACGGCTACGAAACCGCCTACGGCCACATGACCGCATTTGCCCGCGGCATCGAAGAGGGCACACGCGTGCGCCAGGGTCAGGTGATCGGCTTCGTCGGCTCGACCGGCCTGTCGACCGGCTCCCACCTGCACTACGAAATACTGGTGAACGGCCGCTTCGTCGATCCGATGCGCATCAAGCTGCCGCGTGGCCGCGTCCTGGATGGCCCAATGCTCGCCAGCTTCGAACAGGAGCGCGAGCGCCTCGACGGCATCATGGCGCGCAAACCCGCGCGCGTGGCATCGAGCGCGCCGGCGGTGCGATAGACCACTTTGTGGTTCTCAATTTGTCATGGCCGGGCTTGTCCCGGCCATCCACGTCTTTGGCCGAAGAAAACGTAAGGCGTGGATGCCCGGCACGAGGCCGGGCATGACGCCAAGATGGCCGCCTACGCCGCTTGCGCCAGCTTTCCGTTAAAGGTCAGTCCCAACTTGTCGCCGGAAATGGTGACTTTCTGACCGTCCTTGATCGTGCCAGCGAGAATCATCTCGGCGAGCGGATCTTGTACGGATTTTTGGATCACCCGCTTCAGCGGCCGCGCCCCATAAGCGGGATCCCAGCCCTTTTCGGCAAGCCAATCGCGCGCGCTCGGCTCAAGCTTGATTGTGATCTTCCGGTCATCGAGCAGCTTTTGCAGCCGCGTCATTTGAATATCGACAATCCGGCCCATCTCCGACTTCTTGAGGCGGTGGAACAGGATGATCTCATCAACGCGATTGAGGAATTCTGGGCGGAATGCTGCGCGCACCACGGCCATCACTTGATCCTTGACCGCGTCTGTGTCCTGACCTTCGGGCTGATTGACAAGGAAGTCAGCACCGAGGTTCGACGTCATCACGATCAGCGTGTTGCGGAAATCAACGGTATGGCCTTGCCCATCGGTCAGGCGGCCATCATCGAGCACCTGCAGCAGGACGTTGAAGACGTCCGGATGCGCCTTCTCGATCTCGTCGAATAGTACGACCTGATAAGGCCGCCGCCGCACCGCTTCGGTGAGCGCGCCGCCTTCCTCGTAGCCGACATAGCCCGGAGGCGCGCCGATCAGGCGCGAGACTGCGTGCTTCTCCATGTATTCCGACATATCGATGCGGATGAGCGCATTCTCGTCGTCGAATAGATATTCCGCGAGCGCTTTGGTCAGTTCGGTCTTGCCGACACCGGTTGGACCCAGGAACATGAATGAACCGATAGGCCGGTGCGGATCCTGCAAGCCCGCGCGCGCACGCCGCACGGCAGTCGACACCGCACGCACCGCGTCCTGCTGGCCGATTACGCGCTTGGCGAGCTCGTCTTCCATGCGGAGGAGCTTTTCCTTTTCGCCCTCAAGCATCCTGTCGACGGGAACGCCGGTCCAGCGCGAGACAACTCCAGCCACGTGATCGGCGGTCACGGTCTCCTCGACCATGGCAGTGCGCTTGCCTTCGGACGCTTCAATCTCATTCAGCTTCTTTTCCAGCTCGGGAATACGGCCATAGGCTAGTTCGCCGGCGCGCTGGTATTCGCCGCGCCGCTGCGCGTTGGCGAGCTCAGCGCGCAGCTGGTCGAGTTCGGTCTTGAGCTTTTGTGCATCGGAAAGCTTTTCCTTCTCAGCTTTCCAACGCGTCGTGATATCGGCCGACTGCTTCTCCAGCGTCTTCAACTCAGCTTCAAGGCGCTTGAGACGGTCCTTGGAGCCTGGATCGGATTCTTTCTTCAGCGCTTCCTGTTCGATTTTCAGCCGGACGATTTCACGATCGATGGAATCGAGCTCTTCCGGCTTGGAATCGACCTGCATCTTTAGCCGCGCCGCAGCCTCGTCGATCAAGTCGATGGCTTTGTCGGGCAGAAAACGGTCGCTGATGTAGCGATGCGACAGGGTCGCGGCAGCGACGATCGCCGAATCGGCAATGCGAACTCCGTGATGTTGTTCGTATTTGTCCTTGAGGCCGCGCAGAATTGAGATCGTGTCTTCGACCGATGGCTCATTGACGAAGACCGGTTGGAAGCGCCGCGCCAGAGCTGCGTCTTTTTCCACGTGCTTTTTGTATTCGTCGAGCGTCGTGGCGCCGATACAATGCAACTCGCCGCGCGCGAGCGCGGGCTTGAGCAGATTGGAGGCATCCATCGCGCCGTCGGCTTTGCCGGCGCCAACCAAAGTATGCATCTCGTCAATGAACAGGATGATGCCACCATCTGAGGAGGTAACCTCCTGCAGCACCGCCTTGAGCCGCTCTTCGAATTCGCCGCGATATTTTGCCCCGGCGATCATCGCCCCGAGATCGAGCGCGAGCAGCCGCTTGTCCTGCAGACTCTCCGGCACGTCGCCATTGACGATCCGCAGCGCGAGGCCCTCTACGATTGCTGTCTTGCCAACACCCGGTTCGCCGATCAGCACGGGGTTGTTCTTGGTCCGCCGCGAGAGCACCTGGATGGTGCGGCGGATCTCCTCGTCGCGGCCGATCACCGGATCGAGCTTCCCGTCGCGTGCCGCCTGCGTGAGGTCGCGGGCGTATTTCTTGAGCGCGTCGTAAGCATTTTCTGCGGAAGCGGAATCAGCCGTGCGGCCTTTGCGCAACGCATTGATAGCGGCGTTGAGGTTCTGCGGTGTCACTCCAGCCTTGGCGAGAATTTTTCCGGCTTCGGTGTCTTTCTCCACCGCCAGTGCGAGCAACAATCGCTCGACCGTCACGAAGCTGTCCCCGGCTTTCTCACCGGCTTTCTCGGCGGCGTCGAATACGCGCGCCAACGCAGGATCCATATAGATCTGCCCTGCGCCACCGCCGCTGACTTTGGGCCGTTTAGCGAGGGCGGCGTCAACCGCTTGCAAAGCCCGGCGGGATTGACCGCCGGAGCGGTCGATCAAACCCGCCGCCAATCCTTCCAGATCGTCCAGCAGGACCTTGAGCAGATGCTCGGGTGCAAATTGCTGGTGGCCCTCCCGCATCGCCAGCGATTGTGCAGATTGCACGAACCCGCGCGCGCGGTCGGTGTATTTCTCGAAATTCATGTCTCAACTCCCTCGGCCCACGAAGGCACCGGTCAAAATAACGGGTCCCCTAAGGCGGCCCGTACCGGCATTATGTGGGTTCAAAGATCGCAGTTTGAAGAGGCAGACGGGTTGATATAGCTCACAGTAAAGGCTTTCCGAACCGCCTTAAACACACAGAAAATCCCACAGAAAATCCAATGACAAGCGAGCCCGCCCGGATAAAAGCCATCTACCGATATCCGGTGAAAGGGCTGTCGCCGCAGACGCTGCCACAAACCCACTTGTCTCCCGGGGCGACCCTGCCGGCCGACCGCCTCTATGCCATCGAGAACGGCCCTTCGGGCTTCGACCCTGCGGCGCCCGCTTACTTCCCCAAGCAGCGATTCCTGATGCTCATGCGTAACGAGCGTCTGGCGTCGTTACGTACCGACTACGACGAAGCCAGTCATACGCTATCGATCCACTGGGAGGGTCGCGAGGCGGCCCGCGGCGATCTGCGCAGCAAGGAAGGACGGCTCGCGATAGAGGCTTTTTTCCGCCGTTTCATGCCGAAGGAATTGCGGGGGGCACCCAAGGTCCTATCCGGCGACGGACATAGTTTTTCAGACGTGGCCAAGAAAGTCGTTTCCATCATTAATCTGGCTTCGGTGGCGGCGGTTGAAAACGCCGCGGGAGCACCGGTCGATGCGCTCCGCTTTCGCGGCAATGTTTATGTCGCCGGTTGGCCGACCTGGCATGAATTTGACCTGCTGGGCGGCACGCTCACGTTCGGCAAGACCGCCCGGCTGAAAGTGGTCAAGCGTATCCAGCGGTGCGCCGCGACTGACGTTGACCCGGACACGGGCATCCGAGACATGACAATCCCGCGCACGCTTATGGAAAATTTCAATCACACCGATTGTGGCGTCTATGCCGAGGTGGTGACCGCCGGCGACATTTCCGTCGGCGACACTGTCGGCTTCGCCGCGTCGTGACGGCAAGCCCCCGATCGATCTGTCGGCGCCAACCATAAAAAAACGCGCCCTGCTCGGTGCAAGGCGCGTTTTTGTTCATTAGCGTCGGGCTCAGCCGCCAGGTAATACGTAGGCGCTGATCCGCCCGGCCGGATAGACCGACTCGGCAACGGTGTGATTGTGATTGCCGGACACGATGATCGGGTTGCCATTCGGGTCGACCCCGCTCACGACGCCGACATGTCCCCCGCCACGACGACCCATCACCGCGATGGCGCCAACCTGCGGCCCGCTCACGCGCTGACCGTAGCGCGCATAGGCGCTGGCGAGATTACCGCCGCCAGCATGGCCCGTCCGCTTCAGGACCAGGTCCATGAAAGCCCCGCACCACAGGCTGCCGCGTCCAGTGGGATTGGTGCCAATATATTTTCGAGCCTCACTGACCAGTCCATCGATTGTGGCGCCGCCGAAGGCTGAGTTCGAACGCGATTGTGCCTGGGCTCGCGCTTCGGCCAGAAATACGCGGCCGTGACGTCGGCTGCGAACGATCGTGTCGTCGGTGATCTCCGTGGCGGCTTGTGTTCCATTGAATGAATAACGCGCATCGTTATCGGCGCCGGTCATTTGCGGTTGAATCGCAGTCTGCGGACGTTGCATGAGCCGCAACCGCCACCGAACACAACAATACCGTCGCCCGTCTTGTCATAAGTTTCATCAGATTAGTCCCCTTAGCTATTCAAGCATTACACCGCACCCCGATAGAACCCGTGCCAGGTGCGGTGTCTAAACGCCGCCGAGATACGGCAATTTCGTGATCAATGGAAGGTTATTTCTGGAACGCATACCGGCTATTCCATATATATACGTAGCCGAAATAAAATATACGGTCAGTTGTAAAGTACTTTACTTATATTCTTCTATAATACTGTTTTCGATACGATCTATACTTAAGCGCAAAGAAATGCCCCTGCTGCAACACAGTTAAAGTTGCAGTTCAATAGTTCCACACTGGGTTTAGGACCTGCGAAAACCCGCCTCAGCCCTTACGGCTCAACAAAAATACGGCCTGTTCGCCAAAGAGGTTCCAAAACCACCAGGGCGCATTGAGGCGCAGCGGCGACCCCCACGCATTGAGCGCTACCGCCTTTTCCATTTTGACCCCGATCTCCGTGCAGAGCTGTCGGAAGTCCTTGATGGTGCAATGGTGGATATTGGGGGTGTCGTACCAGCTGTGAGGCAGGATATCGGTGCGCGGCATATGGCCAGCAAACAACAGCTGGAGCCGAACTTGCCAGTGGCCAAAATTTGGAAACGACACGACCGCGCGACGTCCAATGCGCAGCATGTGCTCGAGCACGATGCGCGGGTGACGAGTCGCTTGCAGGGTCTGCGACAGGATGACGTAATCGAACGCGTCGTCGGGGTAGTCGCCGAGATCGGTGTCCGCGTCGCCCTGAATCACCGCCAATCCTTTGGCAACGCATTCGTTCACGCCTTCGCGCGACAGTTCAATGCCGCGGCCGTCGACCCCGCGGCTTTCGCTCAGAAGGCGCAGCAACTCACCATCGCCACATCCGACGTCGAGCACTTTTGCACCATGCTCGACCATCTCTGCGACCAATACCAAGTCGACACGGGCGCCCCCGGGCGTCCGCGTCATGCTCTCGACAGCCAAATCGGCATTGGCATGTGACAGGGTGTTCATTGGTCAACTCTTGGAAGCAAGGCCACGCGCTTTGCCAGCCCCATCAAGGAAGCCGCGCACGATTGCAAATAATTCCGGTTCATCGAGCAGGAAGGCGTCATGGCCTTTGTCGGTGACGATCTCGGCGAACGACACGCGCGCGCTGGCCGCATTCAGGGCGTGGACTATTGCACGCGATTCCGAGGTCGGGAAAAGCCAGTCGCTGTTGAAAGAAATCACGCAGATGCGCGTGGGTGTTCCTTTGAAGGCATTTGCCAGCACGCCATCGTAATCTGCCGCAAGGTCGAAATAATCCATTGCGCGCGTGAGATAGAGGTAGGAATTCGCGTCGAAACGTTCGACGAACGAAATTCCCTGATGCCGTAAATAAGATTCGACCTCGAAATCCGCATCAAACGAGAACGTCGGATTCGAGCGATCCTGGAATTTGCGGCCGAATTTCCGGTGCAGCGCTGCGTCGGACAGGTAAGTGATATGCGCACCCATGCGCGCGACCGCGAGACCGCGACGCGGATTGGTATCTTCCAAGAGATAGCGGCCGCCGCGCCATTCCGGATCCGCCATGATCGCTTGCCGGCCAACTTCGTGGAACGCGATGTTTTGTGCCGAATGGCGGGTCGCACACGCGATCGGCAGCGCGCAGAAGACACGTTGCGGGTAACTTGCCGCCCATTGCAGAACCTGCATACCGCCCATCGAGCCACCCGCGACCGCAAACAATGTCTCAATGCCAAGATGATCGAGCAGCATGGCCTGCGCGCGTACCATGTCGCGAATTGTAATGACCGGGAAGCTGAGGCCCCACGGCATGCCAGTCTTCGGATCCATCGACGACGGTCCGGTGGTACCCATGCAGGCCCCAACCACGTTTGGGCAGATCACAAAATACCGTTCGGTATCGATGGGTCTTCCGGGCCCGACCATCGTCTCCCACCAACCGCCCTTCTTGGTGACCGGATGCACGCTGGCGACGTGCTGGTCGCCGGTCAACGCGTGGCAGATCAGCACCGCATTGGAGCGCGCGGCGTTAAGCGTGCCATAGGTCTTGTAGGCGATCTGGAAAGGCGTCAGCTCGACGCCGGCGTCAAGCTTGAGCGGCTTGTCGGACTCAAAATGGGCGATAAACGAGTCGTGCGGCCGATCCGCTTCGCGCGGAGCATCAGCCGCCTCTTTCGCCGTCGTCAAATTCGCTTCGCCCATATCGCCTGTGCGCTCCCGGCGCGCTACCCGCATCGCGGGGCGATTAGAAGAGGGTTTACTGTCAATCTAGCAGGGAACAGTCAACGTTTTCTTTGATTTCAAGCCCCTGCCCACCTATCAATGCCGCTATGGCGAAGCCCCCAGAAGCACCCTCTCTGGCCGATCTACGCAAGGAGATCGACCGCATCGACGAGGCGATGCACCAGCTGCTGATGGAGCGCGGCGAAATCATCGTGGCGCGTCATCATTTCGACTTTTACGTACGTGCAGGCGCCATTTTCCGTCCATGCCGACCTGTCGGCAGGCGACGCGTTGATGCGGGACTCCGCCCGCTTTCATTTCGGATTTACCGTTCCCTTTGTTCCCCACATGGGCGCGGCCGGAGTCGTTGCCGCGGTATCGGCATCCAAAGGCGATCTCGGCCTTGTGCCCGCCTTCGACGTGGCTTCGGCCGGCGCCTGGTGGAGTGCACTTGAATTCGATGCCGCGCCCAAAATCATCGCGCGCTTGCCTTTCGTCGAGCGGCCGGACCACCCGGCGGCCTTGCCGGTGTTCGTCCTTTCCAGAGTCGCGCCCGACGCCATGGCAACTGAAGCCGCGGTGTGGAGCATCCGCGTCTCCGGCTGGGGAGCAGCTCCGGCGCAAGCATTGGCGGCAAAGGCCAATTTCATCGCCGTACCGGACCGGGCCTTCGATGGTGCCGCGTTGTTGGTAACATTGCCCAAGGGGGCGAGCCTTGAATCGACAAGCGCGGCCTTGGTTAAGGCTGGGGCCACGGTGAGCTCAGCGGCCCTCGTCGGAAGCCACGCAACCCGCTATACGGTTGCCGCCGATAAGGCCTGATCGTTCGGACAAAGCTGATGACCGCGAACCGCCCGCAACCGCGCCCCGGCGTGCTCGATATTGCCCCCTATGTTCCGGGCAAGAGCGCTGCGCCGGGCGTTGCCAAGGTATTCAAACTCTCCTCCAACGAGACACCGTTGGGGCCGAGCGCGAATGCGATCGCAGCGTATCGCGCGGCCGGCGAGATTGCGCAACGCAATTGGTGCCGCCTTTGGGCTCGACCCCGATCGCATCGTTTGCGGCGCCGGCTCCGACGATTTGCTCAATCTCCTCGCGCGAGCATTTCTCCGCGACGGCGATGAAGCGATCTATACAACGCACGGCTTCCTGGTTTACCCGATCGCGACCATGGGCACCGGAGCGAAGGCTATTGCTGCCCCGGAGAAGGATTTTACGGCAAATGTCGACGCGATACTGAAGGCGGTGACGCCCGCCACCAAAATCGTGTTTCTTGCCAATCCGAATAATCCGACCGGCACCTACATTCCGTTCGACGAGGTCAAGCGGCTGCAGCAAGGGCTGCCGTCGAATGTATTGCTTGTTCTCGACGCCGCCTATGCGGAATATGTGCAGCGGAATGATTATGAGTCCGGCATCGAGTTAGTCGCCACCACCGACAATGTCGTGATGACGCGGACTTTCTCGAAGATCTACGGGTTGGCGGCACTGCGCCTCGGCTGGATGTATGGGCCGGCTCACGTCGTGGATGCGGTGAACCGCATCCGTGGCCCGTTTAATGTCAACGCGCCGGCAATCGCAGCGGGTATCGCTGCTATTCAGGACACTCCGCACGTGGAACGCGCACGCGCGCATAACACGCATTGGCTGGCATGGCTTACACAGGAAGTCGGCAAACTCGGTCTTCCGGTCACGCCGAGTGCGGCGAATTTCGTGCTCATCCATTTCCCCGATGCCAAGGGCCGTACCGCCAGGGACGCCGATGCTTTCCTCACGAAGCGCGGCCTAATCCTGCGCCAAGTCGGCGCCTACAAGCTGCCGAATGCCTTGCGCATGAGCGTCGGCACCGAGGAGGCCAATCGCCTTGTCGTCGAGGCGCTCAAGGAATTTTTGGGGAAAGCCGCGTGAGCAAGCCCGCCACCATGTTCAATCGGCTCGCGCTGGTCGGCACCGGGCTTATTGGATCTTCAATTGCGCGCGCTG
>WNFD01006480.1_pt1 | contig 11715 bp, 14 predicted proteins | sample 5400491 | NCBI WGS metagenome assembly WNFD01 (sample SAMN13153343, study PRJNA577476) | soil metagenome | isolation source: 120 cm saprolite under Douglas fir tree site 2 hole 2 replicate 2 | place: USA:California | collected 2015-04-18 | reverse complement strand
GGCTCCTCGTGACCGCGCCCCAGGCCCTCCTCGCGCTCCAGGCGCGGGGCGTCCTGATCGATCTCGCCCTGGGCCGCGGCGAAGAGCGGGAGGCGTAATGGACGGCTTCGACCAGACGCGTCAGGCGATGAGCTTCTGCTCGGCCGGGATCGGTACGAGGATCTGGAGTGCTGCTACGGCGATTGGGTCAAGACTCAGTGCGGGCAGGGCGGACCACCGTCGCGTTCAACGCCAAGCGATTGCGACCTTCGGACACTATCACCGGCACTGTGAGGGGAGACGCCTGATGGCGCCAATGGGACCTCCGGTACGGGGCACCAAAGAGGCTGCCATTTGACCGGGCTACTCGAGCGGCTTCGCCAGATGGCGCAAGCGGTCCCGCCAGGAGGTTCGGTCGTGGTACCTCGCGACTGGCTTGAGGGCGAACTGCAGGCACTCGAGGCTCACCCTGGGGAATCTGGAGATCTCACCGTTGAGCAAGCTGCTAAGGAGCTCCATCGGCCCGAGTCGACGCTTCGTGACTGGATGGGGTCCGGACGCCTGCTTGGTGCTTACAAGCGGGGAAGAGTCTGGCGGGTGCCGCGCACCGCGCTCAAGAAGGCGATACCAGACAAGGCACCTGACGACGAACCAGCACGCCTGGGTGCCTGGCGAGCGGTGCCCCGGTCGCGAAGGCGATCTTCGCGCTCCCAAGGCCTCCCAAGATAATCATGGTTTCGTGTCGCCCAGTACTCGCGCGCCACGCACGGCACCCCGCGCAGGCACCCACCAGAATTCCCGCACATCACCGAGACATCCGTTGTCGATCTAGTTGACGCCCTGCGCGATGAGCCCAAACTCGAACCAAAAGCTCACGGCGCAACCGTTGAACGTTGCCGGTTCGTACTCTGCCTGCTCTACCGCGGCGCGAGTGCTGCGCTCTGAGTCCGTTGGAACTAGGGCCATGATCTTGGTGCTGTCGGGTAGGGTAGTTCCGCGTGGCGTTACGAGTATTCGCATGTTGACGATAGTGGCTGTAACGGGAGACCGGAGACGTTTCATCCGCGCCGGGCGAACGCCCCGAAGCGTGTCAGCCAGAGCGTAGATCCTTAGGTCGTCGGCACACGTAGAGAGAGGGGCTGGGCGGTGGGGCGCACAGGCCACCATCGCTGCAGCATGCAGCATGGCAAGGCGGAAAACCATTTGCCGCATGTGTCTCTTATCATCGAGCATCTTCACGGCCTCGCAAGCGTCAAGGCGGGGAGCCTCGAAGCCTAGTTCCTGAGAACACGGTCTCGCGGACCCTAGGCTGCACGGGCTGTCGCCCACCCCAACTTGATCACAGTTTACCCGAGAGTCGATATACGAGGTGGCACACCGACGATCGAGCGCCGTGCAGATCCCATGAGCGAATACTCTATCGGCATCGAAGACCATTACGCGTGGGCCAATCTGGTGAGCGTCACGACCTCTGGCCCTAACGAAATTCTCCTGGATAAGCGACGTGTCGAGTTGCTTGATCAGCAACTTACGGCTTCCCCTTATCACCATGAAACACTCCAAATGCCGCTTTCAGGAGCCGAGAAGCTCGTTCGAGATGTAAAGACATCTGCCAAGAAGCGGGCCAAATTGGCCCTCTCGTCGCTAATCGGAGAACTCGCACCGGCAAAGTGTCGCGGCATCGCGATCCGAGTAGCTCCGCTTCCCGACTTGCCTGCTACTGTTGCGGAGGTTCACGCGAATACTTGGATCATGAATCGCGCTGACGGCATGATCTATCATCAAGCTCTCACGCAGGCTGCGGCACAACTCAACCTGAGGGTTTTCTATTTCGAGAAAGACAATGTTCTTGGACTCGCAGCGCAGGCCCGCGGCAAAACCGCTCGCGATCTTGAGCGTCAATTGAAAGCGTTCGGAACAACCCTCGGACCACCCTGGCACAAAGGTCATGTTGTTGCCTGCGCAGGTGCGATCTTCGCGCACGTATCCGCCGCGCCATTGAAACCCAAGACATGAGGGGTGTCATAGTGTCCTCAGGTGTTGGATGATACGATGACCCGCGCCCAGTGTCGACGCTAGGAGTGGGCGGACAGCGTGCCGGGCGAGTCCTCCTCAGTGCCAGGATTAGTGCCAACGCCGCCGTCGTCCAGCGACGCCGGCGTTGTTGACTCAAAGCTAAGTCGTTGAGAATCAACAAACGCTGCAACGCCGGCGTTGCTAGGAGTGGGCTCCAAAACCGGGGGCTGCAGGTTCGAGTCCTGTCGGGCCTGTTTGGAACCACAAGCGAACGTGTTACCCATCACCTGAAGCGTTCAGTGTACGGCAGACTCAGGCGTCCGGTGTGAGGCCGCAAAAGAGCACGTCCCATTGCTTCCGGCGCGGACCTCGGCCCCAGGCGACCTCGAAGGTGGTTCTCGACATGCTCGGGCGTTTAAGTGCCTCGACGAACGTCTCCGCCACGTCGGCGCGGGCGATCCTATATCTGGGCGCGAGGGGGTGGGCTTCTTGACTCAGTTCGATGGCCCGTCTCCCTCCAGGACTGTTGAGGAGGAATCCAGCTCGAATGATCGTATAGTCGACACCGCTCGTACGGATGTCGTCCTCTGCGCGCCTGCGCCAGCGGAGCGTGTTTCCCTTGACGAGGTTTAGCACCGTGGCGCTTAGTGAGGGTCTGGTGACGCCGATCGAGGTCATGTAGAGGAAGCGGCCGCTGAATCCAGCCTGGCGAGCGGCAGCGAGCGTGTTCAAGACGCCCTCGTACTCTGTCGCGATGACGACCTTTTGGCGGGCAGGGCCGGTAGCGACCCCAGCCGTGAAGATGAGGTGCGTGATGTCCTTCACTACAGCCGGGAGTGTCTCGGGCCGGGTGACGTCACCGGGGACGACGTGCACGGCGGAGCCAAGGCGTGGCGTGGCCTGGCCCGGATTTCGAGCGAGGGCGCGAACGCGGTAGGCGTCCCGAAGCAGGAGGTCAACGATCAGCAACCCGGTGCCTCTGGTCCCTCCGATTACCAACACGAGCTGGCTTCGGTGCATAAGATGTGGCGTCGCGCCGCGATGATTGAGACTGGCTCAGGGCTTGCGGCCGCACAAACAAAATTCCCTCCAAGACTGGGCGCTGTGAGCTCAGGCGGCCACGCCTTCATCGCCCGATCTGTCCCGGTATAACCCGACGAGCAACAGTGCGGCACCAATCGTGATCCCTGCATCCGCGAGGTTGAACGTCCAGAACCGCCATGATCGGACACCGATGTCGATGAAATCCGTCACCCCCCGCGGCGACACGAGACGATTCAGAAGATTGCCGATGGCACCACCGACAACGAGCGCCACCGCAGCGGCACGGCGGCGATCAGTCGCGGGGATGCTGCGATAGAAGTGGGCAAGGACCAGGAGAGCCAACAGCGCCGCTAGTGAGAAGCCGATGCGTGAGTACCGACCCAGAGACAGGCTCAACGCGGCGCCGGAATTGTGGGCGAGGGTGAAGCGAACGATGCTCCCTGCGACTTCATGAGGCGTGTGCTCTGGAACAAGATACGTCTCCGCCAACTCCTTGGTGGTGCAGTCGGCGATCAAGAGCGTCAGGACGATAGGCCAGAAGGAACGGGCTTTCGGCGACCAAGGCATGGAGGTTCTTTGAGACGTGTGTGGGTCTGGTTAACTCTGGTTAGATAGCATAGTCTCCTCCCGCAAGGCTCGCCATCGAGCGTGATGGGGGCCCTTGCAGTCTGTTTCAATTCCTCCGTCTGCTGTAGGTCTCACAGGACGCAACGGGTGCCGCCATGCGGCGCCTGTTCGCGCTCTGGGATTGTTCCGGCGGGACGGGCGACTTAGGCAAACGCCGCGAGGCAATCTTCCGAGGGGGGATGCTCGTGCTCAGTGCCAGGATTAGTGCCAACGCCGGCGTTGTCCAGCAACGCTGGCGTTGCTGGCCCGGAGCTAAGTCGTTGAAAATCAACAAACGCTGCAACGCCGGCGTCGCTAGGAGTGGGCTCCAAAACCGGGGGCTGCAGGTTCGAGTCCTGCCGGGCCTGTTCGAAGATCAACCTACGCAGTCAGTTGCGCCGCGACGAACTTCCCATGTCGGCGGGTCGCGCTCAGGCAGTGCCAGTGATAGTGCCAGGCCCGTGGCCGCCTCTCCCACTGTTCACGCATCGAGGAGCTCCTGCGCCGTGAGGCCAATATCGCGGGCGATCTGGCGGAGGAGGGTCGGCGAGATGTCTCGGCCCTGGTGCACCGGGACTGTGGTGACGCGACCATCAGTGTGTCGGAACTGTTTGTGCGAACCGCGCTGGCGGACCTCTCGAAAGCCCAACCGCTCCAGTAGTGCCACGACCTCGCGAGGCTTGAGGATCGGTGGCTTGGCCACGAATTACGCCACGACCGTCTGGATGCCGACGAACTCGGCTTCAAGTTGAGGTTCACCATCCTCGAGGAGGAGGGCGATGACCTCTTTCAAGTTTCGGTTGAGTTCGTCGAGCGTCTTGGCCTGGCTGTGAGCGCCGGGAAAGCCCGGGACATACCCGACGTACAAGCTGGTATCCGGATCACGCTCCACGATTGCGGTATAAGTCCTCATGGGAGGAAGGATACCGAGCGAAGGATCATCGTGCCAGCGGGCCGAGCGCCGCGCCCAGGTGCGGGCGCTCACGCCACATCACCGTCATCGGGTCGGCCATCCTGGTCTCGACGAGGCACCCGTCGAGGCCCGTCTCGGGGCCAAAGCGCTGGGTGCTCGGGGATCCTTGGCACCTTTCGTCCCGTAAGTTTCGGGCGCTCGCGCCCCGGGCGGCGTGCCCTTAGTCTTGATGCGAACCCACGCACGCCGAGGCATCGGGTGGGCGAAACCCGCGTCGACCTGCTCCACCTCCTCGAGGATCTGCGGGACGCCTACCCTGGCTCCCTCGAGGAGACGATCGTCAGCGAGATCGTTGCGAACTCGCTCGACTCCCATGCGGCGACTGTTGTGTTCACCACTGATCCTGGCGAGCGCACCCTCCGCGTCGTAGACGACGGGTCCGGGATGACGCGCAGCGAGCTGCGACGTTACCACGACCTCGCGGCGAGCGGCAAGACACGCGGCAGAGGCATCGGGTTCGCCGGCGTCGGCATCAAACTGGGCTTGCTCGCTTGCGACGAGGTGCTGACCGAGACGCGGCGCGGCAAGGCGCATGTGGCGACGACGTGGCGCCTGGCCTCGCGACACCGCGCTCCCTGGTCCTGGCTCCCGCCGCTCGGCCTGGTAGCCGAGCGCGGCACGGCCGTGCGGCTCACGCTCAGCAACGGGCTGTCGCCGCTCCTTGATCCCACATTCCTTCGCACGGTTCTCCGGACCCATTTCGCGCCCCTGCTCGACGCGGCGTTCCGACCGATCCTCGCGGCCCCGTACCCCCGCGGCGTCAGTTTCGTGGTGCAAGGCGTGCCCTTGGAGGCCGAGCCGTCGTCGGGCGAGCGAGCGAGCGTCGCGGTGCGCCTCGCGCGACGGCGCAACCCGTCCGGGATCGGATTCCTCGAGCGGAACGCGGAGCCGCTGCCCGAGCAGCGGCGGGGGTTGGCGGTGAGCACGTTCGGGAAGGTGATCAAGCGGGGCTGGGATTGGGTGGGGCTGTCCCCCGCGCACCCCGAGCGCATAGGCGGCTTGGTCGAAATCCCTGCCGTGGCCGCGTCGTTGTCCCTAAACAAGGGCGACTTTCTGCGCACCGGCCCCCGGGGCGCGTCGTTCCTCGCACACCGCAAGGCAGTGCAGGAGGCGGTCTCGGCGCAGTTCGCAGCCTGGGGCGAAGCGCGCGATGCCCGGGAGGCGCGCCGCCCACGGACGGGCCGGATCGAGCGCGCGCTCCGGACGGTGCTCGCGGATTTGGCTCAGGAGTTCCCGCTTCTCACCGCGCTCGTGGACTGGCGCAGGGGCGGGCAGGGGCGACTCCGGCTTGCCGGCCACGTTGCGGGCGCGGCCATCGCTGGCAGTGTCGTGGTTCCTGTCGCGGCGGTGTTCGAGCATGAGGTCGCTTCCTCGCCGCCGAGCATTGCCCCTCCCGAGCCGGCGCTAACGGTGTCACCGCCAGCGGCGCCGTCACCCCTGCCGCCGGCAACGGCCGGCCCAAGGCGACCCGTCCATTCCGGACTCACGATCGGGTACGGCCACAGGCCCGACGACCTTGAGCTCGGCCGCCTTGAGGACTCGACGGTGTGGGTGAACGAAGCGCATCCCGCGTTTCGCCGTGCGGCAGCCCTCCGTTCCGAGGATTATCACGTCGCTCTCACGGTCGCCCTGACGCTGGCCCCGCTCACAGTGGAGCCCGGTGCCGAGCGCCGGTTCGTGACCGCGTTCCTCGCGCGCTGGGGAGAGGCCGCGGAGCGAAGGCGCTCGCGCTCTCGTCAAGCGCGCTGAGCGGGTCCTTCCCTCGTCCCTGGGGCGCATCCGAATTCGTCTTCCTCAGTGTCAGGATTAGTGCCAACGCCGGCGGTGTCCAGCGACGCCGGCGTTGTTGACCCAAAGCTAAGTCGTTGAAAATCAACAAACGGTGCAACGCCGGCGTTGCTAGGAGTGGGCTCCAAAACCGGGGGTTGCAGGTTCGAGTCCTGCCGGGCCTGTTGCGGAACGTAGCAGCGTTTCAGCTCGCCGCGGGATTCATCACCTGGCCGAGGAACAAGATCAATCCGGAGAACCGCTCGCGGATCGCGAACAAGAATGGCCGATCGACGACGATGCGCGGCGGTAGGCTCGTGGGCCCCACACCTAGCGACGTCGCCGCGGCAGCCTCTGTGCCCTCCTCGTTCACCTGGACCCATGCACCGTGCCGGACATCGTTGATGCAGGTCTTCCCGGTAGGGTCGAGCCTGGTGAAGTCGGTCGCCCAGCCCCCGCAGAAAGCGGTCCGCATGCCCAGATCTCTCAGGATGGTGTTCAAGGCGGCCGCCGAGGAGATAGTGAACTTGGGAAGTGAGACGAACATTGACGCCGGCGCGAGGTTCCTGATCCACGCGGTCCACCGGTTGTCGGAGAGGGCCCGCACTAGTGAGTCGATGTCACTCCGCGTCGGAGGCAAGACGATCGTCATGCTGAACGCCCGCCCACCGTACGGGAGATCGAGCACCGTCACGCCGCCCTCCGTGTAGAGGCGGGCCCTCACTTCTCCGGAACTTACCATCATCCGGACTATTGTGGTGTCGCCCGTCGCCAGGTGGAAGAGCTGAAGATGTGTCCGCGACGAGTCAAAAGGCGTGGTCCAACTCCCCTTGAAATAGACGGCGTTGACTAGGTACATGCGGACGTCCGCAGGGATCGGATTTGGCACGATTGTCTTGATCCGACCGGCGGTGTTGTCGCTCACCCACGCGTTGATGGTCGGGGCGGCGGACGCAGCGTCGAAGTCGATGCTCCGCACTTGGGCGCCGAAGTACGCCCGGGTAGCGTCGAGGAAGGAGGATATGGGCGCGAATGTGGGACGATACCACGCCGAATTCGCGAGCTGGAAGCACACCTGCGGATCGAGCCCCCGGAGTAAATGGGGGAGAGCGCGGTACGCTTCGTTCACGTCTTGGAGCGTCATTCCCTCCAGACTGAGCGAGCGCTGCATTTCGTCGTGCGTGCGTCCGGCGGCTCCGTTGTATGCCATAGCGAGGGCCGTGGCCACGCTGAACGGCGACACGACAAGGTTGACGTCGCTGCGCGTCGTGCTCGCGACCTGGCGGAACAGCTTCAGCGTGAAGCGATTGTCGGCCAGGACCAGCTTGTCTTCGACCGCCGTGAGGGGCCGGGGGAGACTCGTGACGGTCTTCTGGCGCCTGCCGGGCGCCTGCCTATCGTGTGTTGGCCTAGGGTGGGCACACGTCTGGGGTGGAGCCAATCGCCCCGTGCCCACCAAGAGAGAAAGGAGTAACAAGAGTCGAGACATGAGTTCGGCGCCCCTTTCAAGAATGACGCTTCCCGCTTCCAGTTAGACGCACCTTCTTGTTGATGCGCGACAGATACAGATGAGGAGCTAGTCGCGGCATCGCACCACGCTGTACCGGGCTACGAAAGAGACCCCCGTACGACGGCTCTTCGGTACACGGACCACGTCGGCGGGATACGCGATTGCGCCAGGCGCCGCGCAACCCCACTGCTGCTGGGTGAGCTCTATTCGCACCAGGAGAATTGGCCCGCTGGAGACTGCAACGATCGCGATCTGGTTCCCTAGTGATCCTTGCGGACCCATGGTCGCGGCAATCACCATGTAGCGATTGAAGTCCACTCGTGGGATCGGGGCCGTCACGATCTGGTCCCAGAGCCGAGCGAAGCTCGCCGAGTCCTCAACCAGCGCTCGGAGGACATAGTGGGTGTGTGAGTCCTGACCCTGATAGAGATGCACGATTGAATCCGCCGTGGGCGTCTTTTGTGCCGCCGCGGTGGGCGTGGTGCCGAGCAGGAAGGCGAGTCGCAACGCCCAGGCCGCGACGCGGGCGTGGATTGAGCGATCGGTCCGTTCCAGCGGTGACTCCGCTTTCCGCAGCACAATGCCTCCGTTCATGCGGCACCCCCACGGGGTTGTCACTGAACTGTAGGACGTCTGGATGACGCCACATTGCACAGAAGGTTGCGAGCGCGTGTCAGACGGGTGAGAAGAGAGGAGCACCTGCTGGGCCGGTCTGCTCACGTTCAGTGCCAGGATTAGTGCCAACGCCGGCGTTGTCCAGCAACGCCGGCGTTGGTGGCAAAAGGCTAAGTCGTTGAAAATCAACAAACGCTGCAACGCCGGCGTTGCTAGGAGTGGGCTCCAAAACCGTGGGTTGCAGGTTCGATGCCTGCCGGGCCTGTTAGCGGTAAGTCGAAGACTGGCTTAGCGCGTTCGCTTTTTCCCCCAACGACCGCCTCGACCTCTGCGCGCGTAGATTAGGGAATGAACCCTTCCTCAGCGCGCCGCAGCTAAGCGCGATCCGTTCGGCCCCGCGATCCATTCCCAAGGACTCTATTCCATGAACGTGGAAGGGGTGGCCCCGATCCTCAGCGTCTCGAGCCTCGAAGACAGCTTCGCGTGGTTCGAGAAGCTGGCATGGGAGAAACGGTGGGACTACGGTGATCCACCCGATTTCGGTGCTGTTGGTAACGGCATGTTCGAAATCTTTCTCTGCTTGGACTGTCAGGGTGGTCGGGCGAACGAGGACGACAATGACGGCGGCACATGGATGAGTTGGTTCGTAGCCTCGCCCGCCGAAGTTGACGCGGCCTACGCCCTCGCCCTGCAAAACGGTCTGATCGTGACGGAGCCACCAACGGACAAACCGTGGAACCTACGAGAATGCCACATCCGACACCCCGACGGTCATACGTTCCGAATCGGCGCTGGAATTGGCGAGGAACGCGACGTCCCGACGGAGGTGCGCAAGGCGGGGGCCCCGCTCAGGATCGAGCGAGTGGACGTCCCGGTGCGCCTCGAGAAACGCATCGCCGCTCTGCTCCACGATCTGGCAGCCCATAAGCGCATGAGCTTGGCGAGTTGTCTCGAGGAGACCCTGCTGCACACGTTCGAGCGAATGGGCCATGGCGTCGCCAGCCCACACACCAGGAAAACCCTCGACTACATCCAAGAGCTAAAGAAGAAGCACGGCATCGACTACGACTCCCACGCGAGCTATCGCTTCGTCGAACGGTAATGGGAAGCACGACGATGAGCGCGCGGCCTAACGCGAGCTCGTGCGGCTCGAGGTAACGGAACACTTCGGCTCGCGGCCAAAGGGAGCAGTCGCGGCCGTCAAGAGGTCGGTGTACTTCGGCGGCTCGGTGTCCCTCCCGGAAGGCCTACACGTCGAGCGCACCGAGTTCCTCGTCGCAGATCAGTCGAAGGACGCCCAGGATCTGATGATCGACTACCTTGCGACCACAGATGCCACCGGTGAGCTGCCCCTCTATAACCCCGACACGTACGCGCGAGCGCTCGAATCGGGCCGGGTGCCTGGCCGCCGCTAGACGAACGGGCGGTGACCCGGCGATGACCGCTCCGCAGCCCTTCACCTGTCACGACGTCTCTTTCTCCTCCGGCGACAGCTCTGGAACAAGTCTGCGGGCACTGGTCAGGACGCTCATCTGACGACGGAAACCAAGGAGTTCGATGAAGGCCGCACTTATCGACCGTTACGGGAGCAATGACCTGGTGAAGGTGGTGGACATTGCCGTCCCGGTGATGGGCCTTATGGATTTGTTGATTCAAGTACATGCCGCCGGTGTGAATCCGGTGGATGTCAAGACGCGCGATGGAAAGTTGAAGACGCTGTTGAAATACCGGTTCCCGCTGGTACTGGGCAATGACCTCTCAGGCCTGGTTTCCGACGTGGGCGCATAGCTCGAGTCTCGTGTCGGCGACGCGTTATCGTCGGGATGAGGTCTTCTTCGCGCCATGGACCATCTGCGAACACCTCAGTCATGAGGCCTGCATCACGCTAACGTACCGGCATCTCAGGGGCAGCGACGCGTCAAGTCCGCTGTGCCGCGACGCGCGACGAGCCCATGACCGGCATCATCCAGGTCGAGCACAAGCTGGCCAGGCCCCTTCAGATCCAGGCCGTAGAGTCCGTTGCTCGTGCCCAGCAGGAGGGTCGAACCGACGCGGCGGATGCGGTGAATCACATCCGGCACCGGGTACACCGTCGTGGCTTGAGTGGATCGGCGGAATTTCAAGAGGCCGCCCGAAGACGCGTTTCCTTCTGGGCGGTTGACCAGGCCGAGCCATACGGTGTCCCCCTCGACCAGGATTGCCGAAGTGGACCAATCGACCAATGCCTGCGGATGCCAAGTCTGATATGTGTCCGCGCCCGTGGCGAAGGATGCCAATGTGCCCACCCCGGTGTGGCCTTCCCCGTCATAGAACGTCGTACCAAACCAAACGGCGCCGTCCACCATCGTGAAGGGACCGATTGCCTCGTCTAGCTCCGCCATGTCCCGACTATAGCCGTCACGGACGCGTTGCGGACGGTAGCGCGCGAAGGTGTCATAGTCGGCCCCGTGCAGCGGCACGAAATGGTGTCCCTTCGCGTCGAGACGGTAAACGCCTGACCCGGAGTCGGATCGCGTACCGTCGACAGGCAATGTGCTGTCCCAGAGGAGGTACTGCGGTCGGGTGCGGAAGCCTCGATCCGGGAAGACGAGGAACCGCCGGACTCTACCCGGCGCGGCACGCCGGGCGAGGAACGGCAGCTCCAGCGCTGCGACGGAGTCCGGGGTCGCCGTGGCGGGTTCGAATTGCCAGCGATCCTCGAGGCGGACGATGTCTCGCGAATCGCCGTGCAGCACGAGCCGGCCGCTCGTCGAATCGAATCCGGTCACGGGAAGCAGTGTCCCGGCCGGGATGCTGTCGACGGCGGCGAGCGAGGTACTAACTCGGCCGAAAGCCGCGAGCGGCACGCGAACGAACGCGCCGGTGGCGGTTGGGTGAACCGGCTGGGCGGCGACGAGGACGTACAGCGTGTCCCGCCATGCGACGAAGTCGAGGACCGCGAGCTGGGGTGCCAACCCGCGCGCTTGAAGGTGCATCGTTCGCAGATCGTAGCGATACCGGATCCGCATTGGGCCATCACCGTAGGTCGCGCCTGCGCCGCAGACGACGGCCGACGTCGAGTCTGCCGACTCGATACGCAGGGCGTAGTCGAGATGCCGTAGCGAATCGAGCAGGTCGAGCCTCAGCACGGGCCGGTCGGTCGTGCGGTCTATGACGAAGATGCCATGTCGCTCATCCCGCCACCCTCCCGGCCCCAGGGCGTGGA
>WNFD01006478.1_pt1 | contig 11716 bp, 5 predicted proteins | sample 5400491 | NCBI WGS metagenome assembly WNFD01 (sample SAMN13153343, study PRJNA577476) | soil metagenome | isolation source: 120 cm saprolite under Douglas fir tree site 2 hole 2 replicate 2 | place: USA:California | collected 2015-04-18 | reverse complement strand
CAATATTACTGGGTCAACCGCATTTTCTTTTGGAACACCCGGCCGCGCGGCTCCGATAACGCAGCCGCGCCCAACGAAGGAAACTTCCTCTATCAATTGTTCCACACCAATCCGCCGGGAAGCCTCGACACCTCGCTCGTCTCCACCGACTACATGAATAATCCGCGGACGATGAACGCCGTCTACAGCGTTCTCGCCCGTCTCGGCCCGAGCCTGGTCACTGGTGCCGAGCAGCTCACCGCCGGCGAGCGGGACAACAAGCAGTTCCAAGACTACAAGCCGAGCGCCGCCCTGTCGCAGTTCTGGGACCCCGTCAGCAGCACGACACGCACCATGCGGGTGCTCAAGGACGGCGCCGACTCGGTGGGCACGCTGGGCGCGCTCAACCGCGTCTACCTCAATATCGGCCTGTTCAGCGAGGAGTGGCTGCTGCATTTCCGGCCCTTTGTCGGCGGCCAAAAGATTTCGCCAATCAAGATCAGCGATGCCGAGAAGCAGTCGATCTATTGGCAGGCGACCGAGGACCGCACCGTCGACATGGCGATGTTCTTCCTGGTCACTGCCCGCCCCGATCACCTTGAAGATGCACCTGGCGGCGCGGCATTCCTCGATCCTGCCGAGTCCGACAAAGTCAAACGCGGACAGACCGCGTTCGCCGAGAATTGCGCCGCTTGCCACTCGAGCAAGATCCCTCCGATCCCGGCGAATTCGGGCATCAACGACGGCGTCTGCGCGGGCGGCGGCAATGGGCCCAACTACCGCGCCTGCTGGGACCGCTACTGGGAATGGACCCAGACCAGGGAATTCAAGGACGCGATGGTCAACTTGGTGACCGCGCGCGACGCCGGCGGCAAGGATGCATTCCTCGAGGGCAATTATCTGTCGTCCGAGCGCCGGGTTCCGGTCGACCTGATGCAGACCAACGCATGCACACCGCTCGCCACCAATGGCCTGGCCGGCGACATCTGGGACAATTTTACGTCGTCCTCCTACAAGACCCTGCCGCCGGTCAAGGAGCTCACCGCCTACCATCCGGTGTCGGGGGCGGCGATGTCGCTGCGACCGCGCGGCAATGGGCGCGGCTACCTGCGTCCGCCCTCGCTGATCAGCGTTTGGTCGACCGCTCCGTTCCTGTCGAACAATTCGGTCGGTCATGACGACTACGATGCTTACTCCGGCTATTACGCCAACAGCGATGAGCGCTGCCCCGCCGCAAGCGACAATGACCCTTACATGCCGTGCGTCGCGAACCGGATGAAGGTATTCGACCGCTCGATCCGGCAAATGCTCAATCCGCAGACGAGGCGCATGGACCGGCTGACGCAGGTCCCGGTCCCCGGCTACATCTACCGCACCACCGCGCCGTCCTGCCTGATGCTCCCGTCGGGCTTTGCGCCGTCATTGCTGCGCAGTTGGGCGGGTCCGCTGCATTGGCTCCTACCCTGGGCGATCGACCGGCACGGCGGTATCGCGCTCGGCCCCTTGCCAAAGGACTTCCCGGTCAGCGCCCTGACCAACACCAAGCTGATGCCCGACAACGACGACCCCGCGGTGATTAACCACTATTGGCGGCTGCTAAAGGCGGCCCCGACCCTGCTCGGCGCTTTCAGGCGAATGGGCGGCACGTGCTCGCCCGAGGCGCTCGCCGACCCGGGAACCCAGGCGATGGCCGAGGCGGCCGTGCGCGATACGGGTTTGATCGACACTCTGGTGGGGCTGAGCAAGTGCCCGGACTACGTCGTCAATCGCGGCCATTACTTCGGCGCCCATCTATCCGCGGACGATAAGGAAGCACTTATCGCCTACATCAAGCATTTCTGAGCCGCGCCGTGGCCGCGGAGGAAAGCTTCGACTATATCGTCGTCGGCGCCGGAGCCGGCGGCGGTGTGGTGGCGGCGCGGTTGGCCGAGGCGGGAAAACGGGTGCTGGTGCTGGACGCCGGCGACGACCCGGTGAAGCCAACGGACACGGCGCCTTCGGACCGACCACTTTCGTCCGACTACCTGATCCCGGCATTTCACCCCTTGGCGTCCGAAAATCCCGCGCTGCGGTGGGATTTTTGGGTACGCCACTACGCGTCCACCGCGCAGCAGGAAAAGGATTGGCGCTATCGCCAGAGCTGGGATGGCGAAGCGGTCGATGGCGTGCTCTATCCGCGCGCCAGCGGACTTGGCGGCTGCACCGGCCACAACGCGATGATTATCGTGAGGCCCAATAATGCCGACTGGAACCACATCTGGCAGCTGACCGGGGACGCCTCGTGGCGGGCGTCCAACATGCAGAAATATTTTCGCCGGCTCGAGCGCTGCCGCTACCGGCTGTTCGTGTTCCGATGGCTCGACTGGCTTTTTGGCTGGAACCCGACCGGGCATGGCTGGCGCGGCTGGCTCACCACCGAACGCGCGCTGCCGTTGCGCGCCATCCTCGATTGGCGCCTCCGCCGCACGGTGTGGAAGGCACTCTTAGCCGCCGGCAGTCTGTTGCCCGATGTGGTGGACGATTGGGGCTGGTTCACAAAGAGCGACAGCGATCCCAATGACCAGAGGCTGATGGATGCCGAGGCGTCGACGGTATGTGTGACGCCAATGGCCTCCGCGCGCCATGCCCGCACCGGGCCGCGCGACTTTCTCCTCGACGTGCAAAGCAAGTTTCCCGACAAACTGACGATACGCCCCAATGCCTTGGTCACCCGCATCAAGATCGATCGGGCCACAAAAGCCGCCCTGGGGGTTTTCTATCGGGAGGGGACCCGGCTGTACCGGGCCGCGGCCCGACCGCACGGCCAATCGGGAGAGGAAAAATACGTCGGCGCCAGCCGCGAGGTGATCCTGGCGGGCGGTGCCTTCAACACTCCGCAACTGTTGATGCTATCCGGGGTCGGTGACCCGCAACACCTGGCCGAACACGACATCACTCCGGTGAAATGCCTCGCCGGAGTGGGCCGAAACCTCCAGGACCGCTACGAGATCGGCGTGGTCAACCGGATTGAGCCGCCGTGGGCAGCCCTGCGCGGCGCGACCTACAGCGTCGGCGATCGCCAGTATCGCCGGTGGCGCAGGCGACGAGCCGGCGTCTACACCAGTAACGGCCTCTTATTCTCGGCGATGTTCCCGTCGCGGACCGATCGCGAACGGCCCGACCTGTTCTGCTTCTTCGTGCTCGCCGATTTCCGTGGTTACTATCCCGGTTATTCGGAACGCGTCAAGAAGCTCAATTATCTTACCTGGACAATACTGAAGGCTTATACCCAGAACACGGCCGGCACCGTCCGGTTGCGATCCGGCGACGCCCGTGATCGGCCCGACATCAATTTCCATTATCTCCAAGAAGGCAATTGCTCCCCCGCCGACGATCTCGACGCGATTGTTACCGGCATCAAATTCGGCCGCAGGGTTGCCGATGCGATCGGCGACATGGTCGCCGAAGAGGAGGTCCCTGGGCGCCATCTTTATACCGACGATCAGCTGAAACGCCATATCGAGGACAATTCCTGGGGCCACCACGCCTGCGGCACTTGCGCCATGAAGCCCGAGGATCAGGGCGGCGTGGTCGATAGCCGGTTCCGCGTCCATGGCATTGCGAACCTGCGCCTTGTTGATGCTTCGATCTTTCCCCGGATTCCCGGTTATTTCATCGTTACTTCAATCTACATGATCGCTGAAAAGGCCGCTGAGGTGATTCTAGGTGACACGCTGAACTGATACCCTGCCCCGCCAGGAGGTCCTCCCATGGCTGTGACAACAACATCGGACGATGTCTTTAACGTCGGTTTCGCGTTGTCGGGGGCCATTTCTGCCGGTGCCTACACCGCCGGTGCGCTCGACTATTTCTTTCAGGCATTAAATGCCTGGGAGGGAGAGCGAGGCAAGCCTGACGCACCGCAGCATCGCGTCGTCGTGCAGGTCATTACCGGGGCGTCGGCAGGGGCAATCGCCGGCGCTCTCGGGGTCGTCGCCCTCGCTCGCGGCATCCGACCACAGACTCTGAGCGCCGCCGAAAAGCCGAACGCGACAACCACGCCAAGCCCAACCTCTCAAGACTTCCGCTGCGTTCTGCCTTCTCTGTACGAGACCTGGGTGGTCCGCCCACGAATGGTTGATCCGGACGGAGGCATTGATCTCCTGAGTTCGGAAGACCTGGAGGGTCGAGACGCGCAGGTCGTATCCGCGCTTAACGCCGCTTTGTTGGATGACATCAAGGCGAAGGCGCTGATGCCGCCGGTCGGCGGCGAGGCTCCGACGGCCACACCACCCTATCCCTACATCGCCGAGAACCTGCATGTGTACATGACCGTATCGAACCTGCGCGGAATCCCGTTCACCGTGTCATTCGGGAACAGCACCTATGGCATGCAGACCCACGGCGATCGCGTCCATTACATCATCAATGGCCTGGGCAGCGGGGCGAGTGCCAAGAACACGTGGCTCGACGACGATAGCGGCCGCGGGTTACCGATCGGCACGCTTCCGGCGGGTGGACAGACCCTGCCGACGGAGTGGGATCGCTACGGCACTTGCGCCCTCGCCTCATCGGCGTTTCCCGTGGGACTAGCGCCCCGTCAGATCACCGCCCCGCTCGCGGATTACATGCAGCGCTCCTATCCGGCGGATCACGGCGAGGCCGCGATAAAGCCTAGTTTCCCTTCGGACCTCGGACCGGATGGCTTCGTCTTCCTCAACGTCGATGGCGGTGTCGTCAACAACAATCCGTTCGACTATGCGCAATACGCGCTTATGCAGGACCCCACAGCCGTCGTCACCGGTGCCGCGAAGGTCGATCGCGCCGTCATTATGGTATCGCCCTTCCCGGAATCGCCGGATTTTCTTCCGGACGGTCTGCCCCCCGCGGAACTTGTTGCGGTGCTCCGGGCCTTGTTTCCGGCGCTGATCGATCAGGCGCGCTTCAAGCCAACCGAACTCGTGCCGGCGATCGATCCCGCCAACCACAGCCGATTCCTGATCGCGCCGCGGCGCGACGTCGTTGGCGTGGAGCAGCGCTACAAGATCGCCTGCGGACTGCTCACCGGCTTCGGCGGCTTTCTCGACGAAAAGTTCCGCGCGCACGATTTCCAGCTAGGCAGGCGCAACTGCCAGGAGTTCTTGCGCTCCATTTTCGGGTTGCCCGCGAGCAACAAAATCGTCACGCCTCTCGAAGGCCGGACAGCGTTTCAACTGGCCAGAGACTCGGAGAGATACGCCATCATTCCTCGCTTCGGCGACGCCTTGCCTGAAGTCGCACTGCCTGAGTGGCCGCGGATGAGTGACGCCGATCTTGGCGTCCTCATGAAGCGGGTTAAGGGCCGCCTCGACAAACTCGCACCGCGTTTTGTCCAGGCGCAAACCGCGAGCCGGATCTTCCGTGCCTTGGGCCGGTTTGGGTTGTGGTCCGGCCAGGACCGGATACTCGACTTTATCCGGCGCGCGATCCTTACCGATTTGGTGCGGCGCGATCAAATTGCCGGATGGGACCTACCGGCTTCGCTCGAACAATCCGGTGACGACGTGCGCCTCGTACTGGCGGAACTGTCGAGCCCCGCCTTCTCCTTTCGAACGCCGGACGGCATCGCCAAAAATACTCATCTGAACCTCGAATTCATTACCGACACGCTTTCTCGATTGCGGAGAGTCAGTCCCAACGATCCATTCCTTGTCTGGCAAGGCATGGTCTCGGGCCGCCAAGTCTTCACCCTAGACTCGCGCCAACCCGGCCGGTTCAGATCGCTCCCCCTAATCAGCCAAGCGGCCGATTGGCTCGAAGCGCCGACGATAGGTTAGTCAAGCGTTCGCGCCTCCGTTTTTTGGCTGCAACGCGTCTCGTACTTCTTTCAGACGGGTAAATGACTGGTCGTCTTCGATTTGTTTGACCAATGCTGGGGCCGATTTGGGGTCTAACTCCAAAACTTCAGCAACCTCGGCACAGGACTCTTTGTCGGCGAGCCGCACATGGAGATCGAAGATGTCGGTGACATACTTTTTGCGAAGTTCGCTCAGCCCCTTCTCCTTTACCAGCGCATAAAGCTGCGCTTCGGCGATCCAGTCCACGATCAGGCCGAGATCGTAAGGTAATCTTGGCCAGATCAGGAAGGGATTTTGGCAGGCCAGGACCTGGGCGGTGTCGATCCCCAACTCGCCGAGTCGATCGATCTTCTCTTTGGTCAAATCATCCAACATCAAGAGGGGTAGGGCTGTCGGTCGAAATTGGGGATCGGGGTCGGTTTTGCTACCGAAGACTTTTATGCTCTGAAAGGCTCGCCGGGCCATGGCGAGAATGAACAGATCGGGCGCCAACCCGGTCACAAAGCCCAACAACACGAGGGGCTGTGTCCCCTCGATGTAGATCGAATCCGCGGCATGCCGAAAAACGATCGCCGTAAAACACGCGATTATAATGCGTGCCGAATAGTAGTAAAACGAGATCGGATAAAGGTCATTGTTGTTGAGTCTGTCAAGCAGTCGCCCAAGGGTGTAAACATAAGCGCCGACAAACGCCATTGTAACGACCACGAAAGTGCCCTTTTGGTAGGCCGGGAGGGCGTCGGTTGGGTTGACGAGCTGCATGCCGGCCAACAGAAAGCTGGGATGGCTGAAACTATCGAGAACAAACGAACTCATCAGCAACATTAAACAAGACAATAACATCACAATGAAAAACGTGATCAGAGGCAGCGTATAGTCCACACCTAAGCCGACAGGATTTACCGATTCTATCGCTATTTTTGCTACCTGAAAATACCGCGTCCCCGAACCCGGTAATCCTTCCAAGCTGTCGAGCTTCCGAAGCTGGCGACTTCTGGCGGTGGTCTGCACCAAGCAGAGCAAGACCGGCACGAGCGACAGCAGCAAGCCAAGCAGCAAAGCAACGACAGGGTAGAGGTAGTCTTTGGGACTCGAGATCGACCAAGGAATACCGGGGACGAATAGCGTGACCATCACTGCAACAACGGCAATGCCGAGCGTCAGGGCGATAATATTCCTCGGCATCGCACGTCGTGCCGGTGTGAATGCGAACGGAGGAAGGGGCTCCGGTACCCGGCTCTGCTCGTCTTGTTCAGCCAGTGGAGGCGACTCGTCATCGTCAACGAAATCAGAAGCGGAAGAGCTACGCGCTATCGTCTGCGGCTTCTCCTCGAGTGCTGCCATTGTCTCCTCCCTCGCCCTGTAGGACCGCTGAGACGCAGCCCCAAGGCTTTTTTACGTAAATTTAGGCTACACGGTCTGTGCACGCGATGCGTGTGAACTTAGTCACTTGCCTCGACCGAATGGCCGATCGGCGCCGAGACGCAGGCCGCGATCCTGAGCAATTCACGCACGGTGTCGGCTTCCTCCGATTTGTCGCGCAGCTTGGCGAAGCCGTCCTGGAGGCGCAGCGCCAGATCATGCGGGCCCGGGCTTCCGGTCGGGAGAGCCGGCTGCTTGTGCAGCCAGAACCGCTTTGCCGGGTCCCACAACCCGGCACGGTCGAGAAACCGCACGGCGAAATAATAGGTATCGAGCATGCTCGGGCCGGCGGCCGCTGCGGCGGGATCCGGCAATCCGCTCGTCAGGCACCAGGCGAGCATCCCGGCGATTTCAGTTCGGGTGCTCTTTTTCTGCTCGGAGCTCATATGCGGCCAGCCGTAATGGAAAATCGACAGCACGTCGTAATTGTTGTGGTTGCTGTATCGGGTCTGCGCATCGGGCTGCCAGCCCGCGGGATACACGAGGTTCTTGATGAGCAGAGTGCTGTCGATGACGGTCGGCCAATTGGCGATGTTGCCGGAGCGGTATTGGATGATATGGAAGGTCATCGACAGATCCTGAACCGGGACCAGCCGATCGTCGAAGCGGTACCAGGGGCCCCAATATCCGGTCCGCGGGTGCTGCGTCTGCGCGAGATAGTCGACGTAGGTGGCTTCAAGCTCCGGCGTGACCGAAAAGCCAAGATCATTGTCGGCTAGTAGATCACGCAGCTGGTCCTTGAAGATCAATTGTGACAGCGCGCTCTGCACCGCGCCAAGCTCATCCCGGTTGTTGATCCCGGTGTTGGCGATATCGCTGATCTGCAGCCGATACAGATAATCGAGGACGTACGCCGGAACGCTCAACGGCTGCATGAAGAGAAGCTTCTTGAGGCCCGCGCTCGGCAAATCCCCTTGCAGCGCATCGACGGTGGGCTCGAGCTTGCGATACCACTCGGTGCAGCAGCCGCCCCATGAGCCATCCTCACCCTGAGTCGCGGCTGGCTGCCCGGGATCGGTCAGGCTCTTCTCAAGGTCGTCGATCCGCCGTGCGGCGCGGTCCCACTCGTCGCGGTAGTTCAGCAGCCATTGAACTTCGAGCCGGATCTGGTCGACACAATTCATCGGGTGACCGGACGCTTGGAGGTGTTCGAGGTTCGCCGCCAACGGCGCCAGCCGCTTCTTCAATTCGGCACGCCGCGCGGGATATTGCGCATCCCGCGCGGTGAACGCGGCCCTGATCTTGGCCAGGATGTCGTCGCGGTCGATGAACGGGTTGACCGCCATCGCCACCACCTCCCTCTAGGGCAGTTTTTTCACGTACAGATTGCGGAATTGCGTGCGCGATAGAAAATCGTGCGCCTGCAGCGCGATATGACCGGTCTGCTGGCGCGGGCTCTGGTAGTCGTTGACCAACTGCCCGTTCAACGTCACCTGAATGCGCGGCCCATTCGCCTCGATGACAAAGCGATTCCAGGCGCCGATCGCGACCTGCGTCGATGCCGAAGGCGCCGACAGATCGTAAATCGCGCCGGTCACCTTGAGCGGATGGCCTTCGGTGTTGGTGACGGAATCGAAGCCGCGCTGATCGATCTGGATCTCATGGCCCTGGGTATCGGCCGCCTGTAACGCATTGGCGACGGTCGGCGCAGGGATGCGGATATAGACGCCTGAATTTTCGTCGCGCCGGCTGATCCGCCAGTCCAGCGACAAGACGAAATTGCTGAAGGTCTCTTTCATGTACCAATAGAGCCCGTACCATCCGGAGGTCTCCAGCACCGTGCCGTAGTGGATCATCGTCGCCGGGCTATTCGGCAGTTTCACCATTTGCCAGTCCGCGCGGGCCAGCGACAGCGGCGCGAAATCGGGTCCGGGGCTCGAGGCGGTTGCCGCGACGATGGCGTTGGCGGTCCGCCGCGCCAGCGACAGTGCCGTCAGAGACGGATTGGCCGATCCGAGCGTCGGAAAGAGCGCTGGCCCGGCGACGTAGACGTTGTCCTTGCCATGGAACTTGCCGCTGCTGTCGGTGACCGACGCGCCGGAAGCGCCCATGAACAAGGTGCCGGCCTCGTGGTGCGTGGTGCCGAGCCGATCCTGCCAAAAACCGCGACCGGCGGGATCCGGTTGCGGCTGCGCCGCCTGCCATTGCCCGGTCGGCGCGTTCCAGTATTGGATGTCGGCCGCATTGTTGCCGGCGAGCGCCAGCGCCAGATCGAAGGCGGACTTGTCCATCGCCCGCCAGAGCAGCCAATCGTTCGCCGTTGCGACCAGCTGCACATAGGCCCGCCGCATGCTCCATTGATCGGTTTCGGCGCTGAGATCGACCCAGCTGCGCGCCGGATCGATGTTGGCGACCGCCTGCTGGTCTTCCATTTCGCCGATGCCGCGGAAGGTGATCGTGACCCAATTGGGATCCTGGTTGGTCAGCAAGCTATCGATCAGGTCAATATCGGGCACCATGCTCCACATCGCCGCTTCCGGATTGGGCCCGGTGACATCGGCGGCGGTGATCTGATGATGGAAGCGGCGGCCCTGCGCCGTGCCGCGCGCGATCAGCGCCACCGTCTCAAGGTCGGTCGGCGCTCCGAGCCCAAGCGCGGTCCGTTTGATCCGCACCGTGATGTTGCTGCGCAGATGCGCCATCAAATTGCCGACGCGCGGCGCGCCGAATTGCGTCGAGCCGACACCGAGCGATTCCAGCGCGAGACGCGTTGCCTCGATGGTGCCGTTGGCGAGGATGACGGCGCAGCCAGGAGCAACCGTCAACGCCTGGCGTTGGCCAGCCACGCTCATATCGATCGATGTCACCGCAGCGCCGGACGTACTCAGGCGATGCACCTGGGTGCGCGGCACCAGGAAGATGCGGCGGCGCTGATCGCCGCCGGCGCCGTTCACCCCGACATCGTTGCGCACGGCATCCATGATGAAGGGCGCGCTGCTGAACTTGTCGAAAGCAAACAGGCCCGAGCGCGGCGCCTCGCCCACCACGGCCAACGGCGCTTCACCGGCTTCGGTGATGCCCGATAGAGGCAGAGCGCCCTGTATGCCGCCGAGCAACGCGGTGAAGAGCGCGGTATGTCGGATGAAATCCGTCGTCACCGCGGTGCCGATCTCGGTGGCGGTAGCCGCGTAGCCATCGGCACCGTTCAGATAGATGGCCACGTCCCCGGGCCAGGCGGCCAGGTCCGCCGGGGTCAGCGGCGGCGACCAGCCGCCCCAGAACAGCGACCGGCCACCGATTGCGTAGGCGAGACCTGGAAACGCTTCATTGCTGATCCAGGGCATGCCCCAGATTACGTTCTGCGCGCCGCTCGCGTCATCGCGCATGCGCAGGTTGTTGGGTCCGCCCACCTTGCCGCCCAGCTGCTGCGGAAGATTCTGAATATGCGATTGCAGCAGGAATGCGCCGGCATCGAGCAGCAGAATCCGCAGGCCCGCGCCGCCGCCATGCCGATAGAGCTTTTCGGCGCAGTAGCCGCCGAACATGCCCGCGCCGATGACAATGACATCGAAGGGGTAAGCCCCCGGAGCCTGGGCGGCCGTGATCTCCTGCCAATTATTGCAGATGTAGCGAGGAACTACGTCGTAGCCGAAATCGGTCTGCTGCACATCATCGCGCGCGGCATTGCTACCGGCAACCAGCTCCCGAAGCGGCATGACACCCCCCCCTTGGTTAAATCCCGAGCGCGGCAAGGCGCGAAAGCCACACCGTGCGTCACAAAAGCATTACTCGATGTGCTTGCCTGCCGGCCGCGCCACGGTTTCACCCGAGCGGCTGCCTAATTACTTGGGGTGCTATCGAGCTTATCGGCCTCGATCTTCTACGAGACCGTGGCACGCTAGCCCCTTCAAGAGGGATCATGGCGCCATCCGGGCCGCAATCCTACGCCCGATGCACGGCATTCGTCCTATTCACCAGCCGATATCTTGGTTGGGGACGAAGCCATTGGCAGAAATGAGCTTTTACTCCGATTTCTGTCCGAGGAAGCGACCCTCAACCGTCGCAATCACGCCGCGAGACAACCGCTCGCTGAACCCGGCGATAAAGGCCAATGCCACGTACTCGAAATTGGCCTGGGGTCCTTCCGGAAAATTGAATGGCAGTATCTGGGCTTGGAGAACGGCAAATATGAACAGACCGAAGGCTATACCGATCACTGGCCGCATCGCCCCGATCATCCAAAGGAGCCGCCTGTCGGTCCCGGCGAAAATTGCGAACGATTGGACACGGGTGAGCATGCTGACAATACTGCCGAGGCCCCCCGCGGTTCCGACAGCAATGATCAGCCACGGGGAGACGTTAAAGATGTAAAAACCGGGATATTGGGTCGCCGCTTGCAAGCTCCAACTGGCAGTTTGCCAGAAATACGAGAGTATCAAATCGATCACCAGCAGTGCTGCAAAGAATAGCAACACCCCGAACATCACGTGCAGCGCGGGCACCCCGCCAAAGGGGCGGAGCCGATCGACCAACCCGCCGATAATCCGCTGCGCAGTCGG